>SAMEA104315439__coassemble_54_pt1 | contig 151870 bp, 117 predicted proteins | sample SAMEA104315439__metabat2_low_PE_016 | metagenome-assembled genome bin SAMEA104315439 (sample SAMEA104315439) | gut metagenome | biome: Monkey gut; feature: monkey-associated habitat; material: faeces | place: China | collected 2013 | reverse complement strand
AATTGTCGTTGCAAAACGTCCGTTCCCGTATTATCTTTGCACCGTCTTTCGAAAGTCACAGGGTTCCCACAAGCATAGTGCTGTGGGATGTTTCATAGGTCAAGCCACCGCCTCAGAAAGGTGGCATCTTCAGTTTTCATTTTCAAATCATATTGTTTTGATGCAGTGGTCTTGGGATTGGACAGAATCGGGTTGTGTGTGTAAAAAAAAAATCGTAACTTTGCAGGCTAAATATATTAGGAGCAATGTTAATGCCGTACTACATACCGGGCGTGTTGGAGGCGGGATGCGATGAGGCAGGGCGCGGACCGCTGGCAGGCAGCGTGTTTGCCGCGGCAGTGGTGTGGAGCCCCGACGAGCGGTATTGGGAGCACGAGGACCTGGCTTTGCTCAACGACTCGAAGCAACTGACCGAGCATCAGCGTTACCACCTGCGCCCTCTGATAGAGAAATATGCCTTGGCATGGGCTGTGGCGGAGGTTACGGCGGAGGAGATAGACCGCATAAACATACTGAACGCCTCGATACTGGGTATGCAGCGTGCGCTGGCGCAACTGAAAGTGCAGCCGCAGCACATACTGGTGGACGGCAACCGCTGGAAGCCGTATATCCCAGACAGACAGGTGCTTGAGGTACCTGCGCGGACAGTGGTAAAGGGCGACGGCAAGTACCTCTCGATAGCCGCGGCGAGCGTGTTGGCGAAGACGTACAGAGACGACTACATGCTGCGCCTGCACGAGGAGTATCCGCAGTATCATTGGGACGAGAACAAAGGCTACCCCACACGGGCGCACTACGAGGCGATTCGGCAGTTCGGGGTAACGGAATATCATAGGAAATCATTCAAATTAAACAAATAAGAGTATGGGTATCTATGTAAAACATGAGGAGCAACCTCGTAAAAAACATGGTTGTTTGTGGACGATTATCGTATGCGCCGTGTTGTATGTGGTGATGTGCGGAGTAGTGGGCGCGATGATGGGGAATATGTTTTCCACACCTACTGCCACATTGGAGGCAAACACTATCTATCGTATTGATTTGGACGGCGTTCTGGTGGAGCAGGCACCGATAGACAATCCGTGGACGGCATTGCTGTCGGATATGCCGGGGTATAGCAACCAGAGCACAGTCGGGTTGGACGATTTGCTGAGCAATATCCGCCTGGCAAAAGACAATGACAAGGTGCTGGGTATCTACCTGCGCGGCGGCAGCCTGCAGATGGCACCGGCATCCGCCAAGGCGATACGCGATGCACTTATCGACTTCAAGGAGTCTGGTAAATTTGTCATCGCCTATGCAGATGCCTATGGGCAGACGAACTACTACGTGGCATCGGTGGCGGACAAGATTTTCCTCAACCCTGTAGGCAACGTGGCTTGGGACGGACTGAACGCACAAAAGATGTACTACACACGCCTGCTGGAGAAGATTGGTGTGGAGATGCAGATACTGAAAGTGGGTACCTTCAAGTCCGCCGTAGAGCCGTACTTCCGTACCTCAATGTCGGACGCAGACCGCGAGCAGACACGCCAATATATCAACGGAATATGGAACGAGATGACCGCTGCCGTAGCCGCAAGCCGTCACTTGACACCGGCACAACTGAACGCATATGCCGATGAGTGTATGAGTCTGCAGCCCGAACACAAATACGTGGACTACGGTATGGTGGATACGCTGTTGTATATCCAGGACATGGACTCCGTCTTGCGCACCTACGCGGGTACCAAGGACTACAAGACACTCAGCACCTCGCGTATGGCTACCGTGAAACGGGCATCCGTAAAGGCGAAAGACGAGATTGCCGTGCTCTATGCCGAAGGCGAAATCACTGATGACAGCGGCAGTGGCATCGTAGGCACCGAGATGGTGAAGACCATCAAGAAGATTGCCAAGGACAACAACGTGAAAGCCGTAGTGCTTCGTGTGAACAGTCCGGGCGGCAGTGCCAATGCCAGCGAACAGATTTGGCATGCAGTGAAGACGCTGCAAGCCAAGGGACTACCTGTGGTAGTATCGATGGGCGACTATGCAGCGTCAGGCGGCTACTACATATCCTGCGAGGCAGATTATATCTATGCCGAACCCACTACACTGACTGGTTCTATCGGTATCTTTGGTACCGTACCCAATCTGGGCAAGTTGCGCGACAAGGTGGGCATTGACATCGACGGCGTAGGCACCAATCGCCACTCCGACATGCAAGTGAATATGGTGTACAAAGGCATGAATCCCGAGGAATACAGCCTGATGCAGAGTATGGTGGAGCGTGGCTACGACCTCTTCACCCGCCGCTGTGCCGAAGGGCGCGGCATGACACAGGATGCCATCAAAGCCATTGGCGAAGGACGTGTATGGTTGGGTAAAGATGCGATAAACATCGGGCTTGTGGACGAACTCGGTAACATCGATGATGCCATCAGCAAGGCTGCCGAACTGGCAGAACTCGGACAGTACGCCATCACCTATTACCCCGAGGTGGAAGACCCGATGGAGACGCTACTCAGTATGTTCGACAACACCACGCCCGAGGAACGTCTGATGATGCAAGTGCGTGAGTTTGCGTCCCAACCGCGCGTGATGGCACTTATGCCCACCGTTACTATCCAATAACAAGTATCAATCCGATTCTCAAGATATTAGCAACACCTCTCTCGTGGCTCTACGGGCTGGGCGTGTGGGTACGCAACGAGTTGTACGACAGTCACATTTTGCGCTCGCGCACCGTGCCGATACCCACCATCGGGGTGGGCAACCTTGCAGTTGGCGGCACGGGCAAAACGCCGATGACCGAGTACATCGTGTCGCTGCTGGTGTCGCATGGCTACCGTGTTGCCATACTTTCGCGGGGCTATGGGCGCACTACCAAGGGCTTTCGCCTGGCAGGTGCAGACGACACCGCTCTCACTATTGGCGACGAACCGATGCAGATGCACACGCATTTCCCCGAAGTGCCTGTGGCTGTCTGTGCCGACCGCATGCAGGGGGTACGTCGACTACAGACGCTGTTCCCGGATTTGCAATGTGTTGTGCTTGACGATGCCTTCCAGCATCGGCGCCTTAGGTGTGGTTACTACGTGCTACTCACTCCCTACGACCGTCTCTATGTGCACGACCATCTCCTGCCTCGCGGGCGGCTACGCGACCTGCCGGGTCAGAGTCTGCGTGCCAATACCGTAGTGGTCACCAAGTGTCCGCCCACCATGCGCCCTATCGACTGTCGCGTAGTGAGCAACGCACTCCGCCTACCCTCTTACCAACACCTCTGTTTTGCCTCTATCGGCTATCCGACACTGCATTTGGCGGGCACGCCGTTGCTTGTTACAGGCATTGCCAATCCCGAGTACATGCTCCACTATGTACAGCAGCAATACCCAGAGGCTCAACTGCTTACCTTCCCCGACCACCACTCGTTCACCGATGGCGACATTGAGGCAATCCTTGCCCAATCGGCGGCTTTCGACACCGTCCTCACCACCGAAAAGGACTACGTACGTATGCAGCAGACCCCCTTGCCTGCGCAACTGGGCGACAAACTCCAAGTCCTCCCCATTCATATTGACCTCGGGGGCGACCGCGTTGCTTTCGACCGCGAGATACTGCTCTACATAGCCGAAAACAGCCGCCGCACCCAATATCCGCATAACTAATGTAACATGAACATACTGAAACTCTTACGCCGATTCATACCCCCCTACCGTGGCTTCGTGGCACTCAACCTATTCTTCAACGTCCTCTCCACGGTGTTGTCGTTGTTCTCTTTCGCCACCATCATACCCGTTCTGCAACTGCTTTTCGGGCTGTCGGATACGCAAACCAACTACATCGCCCTCTCCTCCACGCAGGGGCTGGACCAGTTCATCGATGCCATCAAAAACAACCTCTACTACTATCTGCAAGTCCAAATCGAGACCCGTGGCGGTGAACAGGTGTTGCTGTTATTAGGTGGTTGTCTGGTAGTTATGACCGGACTCAAGTGTCTCACAGCATGGCTCGCCAACTATTTTATGGTTCCCATACGCACAGGCGTATTGCGTGACTTGCGCGCCCAACTCTACACCAAAGTCGTCAGCCTGCCCATCGGTTTCTTCACCGAGGAGCGCAAGGGCGATGTCATGTCGCGTATGACCAACGACGTGAACGAGGTCGAGGCGAGTATCATGTCCACCCTCGACATGCTCTTCAAGGACCCCATTATGATTCTCGTTTACCTCGTCACCCTCTTCTGTATCTCGTGGCAACTCACCCTGTTCGTCCTCGTGCTGTTGCCCGTGGCGGGCTGGCTGATAGGGCGTATCGGGCGCTCGCTGAAACGCGCCTCTACCCTCGGGCAGGAGCAGAATGCCGAGATTCTCACCCAAATCGACGAGACCCTCGGCGGGCTCCGCGTGGTCAAAGCCTTCAATGCCGAGCAGAAACTCATCGCACGGTTCATGTCGCTCATCAACGCCACCCGCCGCACCTTCAACCGCATCAACCGCCGCTACTACCTGGCGCACCCCGTCTCCGAGTTCCTCGGCACCGCACTCATCGCCATTCTCCTCTGGTACGGCGGCACGCTCATCCTCTCCGCCCACGCCACCATCGACGCGGCAACGTTCATCTACTACCTCGTCATTTTCTACTCCATCATCAACCCCGCCAAGGACCTCAGCAAGGCATCCTACGGCATCCGCCGCGGACTGGCATCATTGGAGCGCATTGATAAGATACTCAATACCCAATCCAATATCAGTGAGGTAGCCTCCCCGCGCGCGCTGCCCGACTTCCAGTCCTGTATCCGCTACGAGGACGTGTCATTCTCCTATATCGCCGAACGCCCTGTCCTTCAGCATATTAACCTCGACATCCGCAAGGGGCAGACCATCGCCCTCGTGGGGCAGTCAGGTAGTGGCAAGACCACTATGGCGGACCTCCTCCCGCGTTTCTACGATGTCACGGGCGGGCGCATCACCATCGACGGCGTGGACATACGCGACCTCCGCACTTTCGACCTCCGCGCCCTCATGGGCAACGTCAATCAGGAGGCGATTCTCTTCAACGACACGTTCTACAACAACATCACTTTCGGCGTCAGCCACGCCACTCTCGATGAGGTACGCCGTGCCGCACGTATCGCCAATGCCGACGATTTCATCATGGCAACGCCTGGGCAGTACGACACCTGCATCGGCGACCGCGGTTCGCGCCTCAGCGGAGGGCAGCGCCAGCGTATCTCTATCGCCCGCGCCATCCTCAAGAACCCGCCCATTCTCATTCTCGACGAGGCGACTTCCGCCCTCGACACCGAGTCCGAGAAACTCGTGCAGGAGGCGCTGGAGAACCTCATGAAGGACCGCACCACGCTCGTCGTGGCGCACCGTCTCTCCACCATCCGCAACGCCGACCTCATCTGTGTCCTCCACGAGGGGCATATAGTAGAGCGGGGTAAGCACGATGAACTGATGGCACTGAACGGCTATTACCGCAAGTTGGTGGATATGCAACAGTCCTAACATCTTTCCACATTACAGCAACATCCATCGTACCCCTCCTTTGGAGGGGTAGGGGAGGTCGTGTCTTGTTTTTTATTCGCTGTGTTGTAGAGTTCAATGATTTTCCGTAACTTTGCAGCCGAAAGTCCGTAACGGGTGATTGTGGTTGCCCGCGTGTACGGCTTATATTTGAGATAGCGTTTATTACGCTTTGTGTTTGGCAAGCAGAAAACTTCGCAACTTTTCCAAGAACGGTCAAAAGCAAAGTAGCAATAGATGTCTATGGATATGGCTATGGTCATACCACCTTTCTGTGTGGTATGCCGTCATATCGGCGTAGGCTTCCTGTTGTTTATTTGACTGTTCGGGCAATGCGAAGGCCTCTGTTTGCGGATAAGCAATTCGGGGTCTGCGCTTTCTTTATGTCCATATATCAACAGGAACAAGGGCAAGTACCTGGCAATCAGAATAATCACAGTGCGTCATGCCCAACGCATTCCAACAGTTGTGCCCGACACGTACAAGGGTCAAACGTATGAAAAAACAAACAATTATCGCATTGTTCGCCATTACATTGGCGATGGTTGGCTGTGGACCGAAGAATCCTCCCGCAACCAACCCCGAGACCCCCAACGACACCACCGTAGTCAATCCGCCCGACACGGTAGTACCGCCTGACACCATTCCCACACCTCCCGACACCATTCCCGAAGAACCAAAAGTACCTTTCCCTTCCGAGGGTTATATCCCTGCCAAGTTCCAAGTGGCAGACGGCAAGTACGTTTATTTCTCCAAAGGCAATCTGCAGTTCAATGCCGTCTCGGGCGAGCACGCTTGTGCCGACACCACCACGCAGAAAGGCACATGGCGTTTCGCAGAGCACCAATACGATTGCGTCTATGCCACCAACAACTCCCAGGCATCCGAGACCTATGATGGCTGGATTGACAACTTTGCATGGGGTACAAGTGGCTGGAACAGCGGTGCTGTATGCTATCAGCCATGGAGCACCTCGGGCAACAAAGAGGACTACAATGTCGGCAACAATCCGAACAGCGACCTCACCGGTGACCTTGCGTATGCCGACTGGGGCGTGTACAATGCCATATCCAACGGCGGAAACCTCCCCAGTCAATGGCGTACATTGACCAAACCCGAATGGCAGTATCTGTTCCGCAACACCCATTGGGCTATTGCGCGTGTCGTAGTCTCCGAAGAACGTGTAGTCAATGGTATGATGTTCATCCCTGACGGATTCTCCAAGCCTGCTGACATCAACATCATAGAAGTGGGTACGGGCAACCTCCAAAAGAACGACACATCAAATATGAAGAAAGCACTTCCTATCAACAAATACACCGTGGAGCAGTTCGGTATGCTGGAAACGCAAGGTTGTGTCCTGCTGCCCTTCGCAGATGAGAAAAAGGACGAATACACGAAAGGTTACTACTGGTCTGCTTCTACTGACGGAGAGATGCGCGCACAAAAGTGGCACGTTGTATTCTATTATCCGTACATAGATGATGATTTCCCAGAGTTCAGTTCCGACGGTTATACGGTGGTAAACTTCAATGATGCCAACTGTGCCGACAGGCATAACCGTTTGGCTGTCCGTCTTGCCGTGGATGTCCGCGAATAGACCCCTATCCAGTATAGGGATAAATAAAGGGGCTGTCTGACAAGTTTGAATCTTCCCAATCCGCTTGTTCATCATCTTAACGATGCGAGCCGCGTCGTCTTCCGAAAGCAGCGATAAAACTTGTCAGGCAGCCCTTTTTCTATATGGGACGGTGGTGGGATGATGCTGAGAAATAATGTTAGCATTATTTAATAGTTGCGGGTTTATACGTGCGGTATGTACCTGCTATCCTCTTGCTATCCTCTCGCTATCCTCTCGTTGAGGGTATGCGTTTATAACTATTTATAATCAAAGAAAAATGCAAGGAGTAAGTTGCGTATATACAATGCAGTTGTTATGGCGATTGTGCTTGTATTGTTGCACAGCCCGAAGATTTTGCGTAACTTTGCAAGGTTTTTGCGTGTCGCTTTGGTAAGAATACGGTACATAGTTGTTTCTTCTCTCCTGTTGGTTTCGGCAATGGGGGGTATGCTGTGCGCTTCTCCCCGCACCGTGCGGATATTCGGGTATGTATTGGATAGTGACAACCGTGGCATCGAATTGGCAAACGTATATGCCGAAGGGGTCACGGATAATGACATCCATACCAACATCAGCGGGAACACTACAGGCAACCCTATTGGGACTACGACCAACCTCAACGGCTACTATGACATAAGTATTCCTATGGGTGACACCGTCACTCTGGTCTATTCCATGGTGGGATACGAGACCATCCGCCAGCAGGTCTTCACCCCGCGCGATGTGATAGGTATCAATGTGGTGTTGCCTACCAACGAGGAACTGCTTGCCGAAGTTACCGTGCGCGGTATCCAAAGGCAGACAGGCACCATGGATAGGGGCAATGTAAGCACTGCACGCCTCATGCCTGACGCTACAGGAGGCGGAATAGAGAATATGCTGGTCACATTCGCAGGCGTGAGACAGAACAACGAAATGAGTAGCCAGTACAATGTACGCGGTGGCAGTTTTGATGAAAACTCGGTGTATGTCAACGGGTTGGAGGTGCATCGTCCTTTGCTTATACGAAGCGGACAACAAGAGGGGCTCAGTTTCGTCAATCCCGATATGGTAGAGAGTGTGGAGTTCTCCGCAGGCGGTTTTGATGCACAATACGGGGACAAGATGTCGTCAGTGCTTGACATACGCTACAAACGCCCTACCCGTCTGGAGTCACACCTGAGCCTCAGCATATTGGGTGCCAACGGCTATGTGGGTTGGGGCGACTCTGTGCAGAGCCAGATGCACAGTATCCGCTACAAGACTTCGCGCTATATGCTGGGTGCCCTTGACACCAAAGGCAACTACAAGCCCAACTTCATTGACTACCAAACGCAAATGACTTGGCGGCTCAAGCCAATGCACAATGCGCAATGCGCAATGCACAATTGGACTATGCGCCTGCTCGGCAACTTCAGTCAGAACAGTTACGAGTTCATTCCCGATAGTTCAAGCAGCAGTTTCGGCACACAACAGCAGGCAATGAACCGCACCATCTGGTACGAAGGGCAGGAGAAAGACATGTTCCGCACAGCCTTTGCGGCACTCAGTGCCGAGGGCAAAGTGAGCAAAGAAGTGCAGATTGGCTTCGACCTCAGCGGCTTCTACACGCATGAGCAGGAGACTTATGACATCAGTAGTGAGTATGTGCTCAGCGAACAGTCACCCGACGGGCAGAAGGGCACCACCCAACGCGGTGAGGGTGTGGATGGCAATGTGAACTCAGGCAGTGTCCTTGGCACAGGCAGGTTCCACGAACACGCACGCAATACACTACAGGCAGGTATGGTCACCTTAGCCCATACAGGAACATGGAAACGCGGAGCCAATGCCCTGCACTGGGGCATCAGCGGGCAGATGGAACTTATCAGTGACCGTATCAGCGAGTGGGAATGGCGTGACAGTATGGGCTACAGCCTTCCCAACGAAGATGCCGAGATGGCTCTTTTCTACGCCCTCAAAGGTACTACACGCATGCTCAGCGGACGGCTCCAAGCATACGCACAGGACACCTACCGCTGGTCCACCGACCACGGCAAAGTCCTCCTCACGGCAGGCATGCGCCTCAACTGGTGGAGCAAGACCAACGAGGTACTTCCCAGTCCGCGTGTCAGTGTGACATGGATGCCAGGCTGGAAGCAGGACTTCACCTTCCGCGTAGCCACAGGACTCTACTACCAAGCCCCATTCTACAAGGAACTGCGCCAAACAGTCACCGACGACAACGGTGTGGCATACGTACATATCAACGACAAGTTGAGAGCCCAACGCTCATGGCAACTCGTCATGGGGGCGGACTACTATTTCCGCGCATGGGGCAGACCGTTCAAGTTCACTGCCGAAGCCTACAGCAAACTCATTGACCGTATGGAGAGTTACACCGTGGACAATGTACGTGTGCGCTATTCGGGCGTCAACGACAGCCGAGGATATACCATCGGGCTCGACATGAAACTGTATGGCGAACTCGTCCCGGGGGCGGACACATGGATTAGTTTCTCCACCATGCGCAGCCGCATGCACTTTATTGATGATGTGAATAAACTCGGCTGGATTCCCACGCCACAGGAGCAGCGGTACAGCCTGACCATGTACTTTCAGGACTATATCCCCCGCCTGCCGCAGTACAAGGTGCACCTCAAGTTCATCTACAGCGAGGGCTTGCCTTTCGGCTACCCGCGCAACGAGAAGATGCGCTATTTGGGACACATGAAGGATTATATGCGTCTGGATATAGGAGCCAGCCGCACCTTCTCCGCAAGCACCGACAAATGGATGCGGAAATCCCGCCATGTGGACAGTTGGAGCGTGCAGTTTGAGGTCTTCAACCTCATCGGATGGAAGAACGTGAACAGTTACTACTGGGTGACAGCCGCCAACGGACTGCAGTGGGCAAGCCCCAACTACCTGACGGGGCGTATGTTCAACTTCAAGATAGACGTAAGTATCAAGTAATCAGACAATAGCATATATGGGAAAGGTGGATATCAATGACACTCCGATGATGAAGCAGTTCCGTGACATCAAGGCACAGTATCCTGACGCGATGCTGCTGTTCCGGTGCGGGGACTTCTATGAGACCTACGCGGAAGATGCCGTGCGTGCCAGCAAGATGCTGAACATCACCCTCACCCACCGCAGTAACGGCGGTTCGGGAAAGGGCTCAAGTGTGGATATGGCGGGTTTCCCATTCCACGCGCTGGATACCTATCTCCCCAAGTTGGTGCGTGCCGGTGTACGCGTAGCGATATGCGACCAGTTGGAGGACCCCAAGCTGACGAAGAAGTTGGTGAAGCGCGGGGTGACGGAACTGGTAACGCCCGGGGTCAGTTACTCCGACACTACCCTGCAACAGAAGGAGAACACATGGCTGGCATGTATCCAGTTCGGCAAGCAGACCGTCGGCATAGCGTTCTTGGATATATCCACGGGAGAGTTCCTGGTGGCAGAGGGAACCAAGGACTACGCCGACAAACTATTGGTGAATTTCGCGCCCAAGGAGGTGCTATACCTAAGAGGGAAGAAGCAGGAGTTTCAGGACGCCTTCGGCAGCAAGTACTTTACCTTTGAGTTGGAGGATTGGATGATGACCGCAGACGCGGCGCACGACAGGCTCACCAAGCAGTTTCAGGTGCAGAATCTGAAAGGCTTCGGTGTGGACAAACTGCCGCAAGGTGTGATTGCCGCAGGCGCGATTCTGCACTATCTGGACATGACCCAGCACCTGCAGACAGGGCATATCCAGCACCTGAGTCGCATAGAGGAAGACAAATACGTTTGGATGGACCGGTTCACCATCCGCAACCTCGAATTACTGGGCGGGCAGACAGAAGAGAGCCGCACCCTGTACGATGTGCTTGACCGCACTATCACCCCTATGGGCGGGCGGCTGCTGCATCGCTGGATGGCATTCCCTCTGAAGGAAGTGCGCCCCATACGCAACAGGCAAACGGTGGTGGAGCACCTGTTCCGCCATCCTGATGAGCGCGATATTCTCCGTGAAAACCTGCAGCGGATACAGGATATGGAGCGCATAGTCAGCAAGATAGCCACAGGGCGCATCAACCCACGGGAGATGGTGCAACTGCGCTATGCCTTGGATGCCATGGCTCCTATCAAGGGTGTGTGTGAGCGGGCAGAAGCGGGGAGTTACCTGCACCTGTTGGGCGAACAACTGAGCCTGTGCGAGGAGATGCGCGACCGCATAGCGCGAGAGATAGTGCCCGACCCGCCGGCTGTTCAGGGAAAGCCCAATGTGATTGCCCGCGGCATAGACAGCGAGTTGGACGACCTGCGCGACATACAAACCAACGGTAAGGACTACCTGCTGCATATCCAACAGCGAGAGGTGGAAGCAACCGGCATACAGAGTCTGAAAATAGGTTACAACAACGTGTTCGGATACTACTTGGAGGTGCGCAACACATACAAAGACCAAGTACCCGCCGAGTGGATACGCAAGCAGACCCTCGTGAATGCCGAGCGGTACATCACGCAGGAACTCAAGGAATATGAGGAGAAGATACTGACTGCCGAGACGCAGATACAGATTATCGAGAGCCGGTTGTACACGGAACTGATGCTGGCGTTGTCGGAGTTCGTGCCGCAGATGCAGGCAGACGCTGCCGTAGTGGCGCAGTTGGACTGCCTGATGAGTTTTGCGACCGTGGCAATGGAGAACAGGTACGTCTGCCCCGACGTGAATGACAGTCTGGTGATTGATATCCGACAAGGGCGGCACCCCGTGATAGAGAAGCAACTGCCGATAGGCGAGGAGTACGTGCCCAATGACGTGCTACTGGACAACAACGGGCAGCAAATCATCATATTGACCGGTCCGAATATGGCAGGTAAGTCGGCATTGTTGCGGCAGACCGCCCTTATCGTGCTGATGGCGCAAATGGGTTGTTTCGTGCCCGCCGAAAGTGCGTCGGTGGGTGTGGTGGACAAGATTTTCACCCGTGTGGGGGCAAGTGACAATATCTCGATGGGCGAGAGCACGTTTATGGTGGAGATGAATGAGGCAGCCAGTATATTGAACAACCTGAGCGAACGCAGTCTGGTGCTGTTTGACGAGTTGGGGCGCGGCACGAGCACATACGACGGTATCAGTATCGCATGGGCGATTGTGGAGTATATCCACGAGCACCGCGGGCATGCCAAAACGCTTTTTGCCACACACTATCACGAACTGAATGAGATGGAGAAGCAGTTCGCCCGCATACGGAACTACAATGTGTCGGTCAAGGAAGCGAACGGGAAGGTGATATTCATGCGTAAGTTGGTGAGAGGGGGTTCGGAACACAGTTTCGGTATCCACGTAGCCAAATTAGCCGGTATGCCGGCAAGTATTATCGACCGCGCCAACCAGATACTGCACGACTTGGAGGCTCCCCAACACTCGCCTGTCAGTGCCGCCATACCGCCTGCGGAACGCGGGCTGAACACCGTGGGTGCGGGAGGTATGCAGTTGAGTTTCTTTCAGTTAGACGACCCTGTACTGGAGCAAGTGCGTGACGAAGTGACTCACCTTGATATCAACAACCTCACGCCACTGGAGGCACTGAACAAACTGAGCGAGATAAAGAAGTTGGTGGGAGGGAAATAGAATTAAGAATTAAAAATTAAGAATGAAGAATTAATACTGACGACTGGCAATGCATAAAGAGCAGAGCAGGAATGCCAGTTCGGAGTATGATATATTCCAAAAAGCAGGTAGTATTGTCCGTATTTCTATAATTTAGGACAGGCTTTGTGTAAGTCGCACAAAAGCAGTACCTTTGCAACCTGTTGAAGTCAAGACAAAAAGATAATTGAAATAATAACTCTTAAAAACAAAAGAACAATGAAGAAATTTGCTACCGCATGCGCCATTGTATTGGCTGCAGGTCTGTCGTCGTGTGGTGACACCAACATGTGCTACGAAGTAAGTGTAAAGGTTACTGGATTGCCTGAAATGAAGTCGTATTATTGGGGAACTTCTAATGATTTGAAGGCTTATGAGCAAGATTTGAAAGACAAGCAGAAAGCACTTGGTATTTCAGAGGATGCCATCACGGTTAGTCACAGCAAAGCTAACAAGAGCCAAGAGGATTGCAAGAACTAAATAAGTTCTATTTGATGTAATTTCAAGAGCATTGCCCTGCGGGGTGGTGCTTTTTGTTTGCATAGTGGGTGAACAAGCGGGAAGAAAGGTATGTGTAAGGGATAGGTATGTATTCGCTATCCTCCCGTTATCCTCTCGCTAATCACATACTAATCACATACTAATCACATACTAATATCATACTATTGATTCGATAAAGACGGGGTGAAAAAACGGAGCGTTGTGAGTCAGTGAGCAGGTGAGTACAGGGGTTGGCGTAGGGGGATAAAAAAAGTAAGCGCGCTGTCACAGCGAACTTACCTCCTATGAAAAACACTATTTATTAAATAACACAATTACTTGCGCTTTTTTTCCTCTTAGTATTGCTTCACATAACACATATTACCACTTTTCAAATCAACACTATTATGTTTATTACATCTTTACTCTTCGTTCATAATGACCAACTTGTAGCCTTTGCCGTGAACGCTCATAATTTTGACAGGACTCTCTTCTCCCAAGTAATTACGCAGATGGTTTACATACACACTCAGCGAGCGGGAGTTGAAATAAGTGTCCGTGCCCCAAAGGCTCATAAGGATTCGGTTCCTCTCTACAAGGTTGTTCATATTTTGGCAGAGCATAAGAAGCAGTTCGTTCTCGCGAGAACTGAGGTGCTTGTCCCCAAGTCTCTGGCGAATACCGTCGAAATGCACACCTGCCAAGTCAAACTCAAATTCTCCGTCGCGTTGCCCTGCACGATAGCGGCGCATAATAGCCTCTATCTTGAGAACAAGGATTTCCATAGAGAAAGGCTTGATCATATAGTCATCGCACCCCAATTGGTAAGCGCGGATGATGTCTTCTTTTTCAGACTTTGCCGTAAGGAAGAGCGTGGGAATCATATTGTTGCTGTCACGCAGTACCTTGAGCAGTTCAAAGCCGTCCATACGCGGCATCACAACATCGGACAATAGAAGGTCGTAATGCTTCTTAGCGAGAATTTCCCACCCTTCGTGTCCATCGGAATATGCATCCACTACGTATCCCCGTGCACGCAGATAGTCTGCGATAACGGACTGCAAGTTGATGTCGTCCTCCAAAAGCAGTATGCGAGTTGTCTTTGTCATAACTTCAAAATCATTAACACGAAAGAACCCTATCAAATACTATGCCAAAGTTTTGTTGAATAGTAAAATTTGTGTATTTTTTCTGTTACTTTTATTGAACGATGGACAATTTCCCCGCCGTGATACGCCGTTTCTCGTTCTCGAGGAAGGTGTAGATATAGGTGTGAGCGGCATTTGGCAGGGTGCAGGTGACTTGCGGGTTGGCGACATCCACGAGGCGTTCTGTGCCTTCTGCCGTGATAATGATACGGGCATCGTTCTGGTTGGATTCCGGCACGGGAGCGTAGAAGACGAGTTCGCCGCGCTGGGTATATACAGCCACAAAGACATTCTTGCGCAGGGAAGCAAAGACGACTTGGTTGGTGCCTGCGATGTGCTTGATGAGGACATCGTTGGCAGAGGGGGTGGTGGCGGTATTGATGGTGGAGACAGCAAACCATATGTAGTACTTGCGTGCCTCGCCCGACTCGGCGGTGCAGGTGATGATACACGTGTCGCCCGCGGGCACCTCCTTGATATTAATGTCGGCGAGTTCGGACAATGCCTCGGCGGAAACCTTGGGGGTGGTGCCGCCCTCATTAATATAATAGGTGTAGAAGTCGCGTTCGGGGTCGAAATCCACGAGGGGCTTGTCGTCGAGGTAAATCATGCTGATGCCGTTCTCCGTATCCGGCATAATGGTCTGGCGGATGATATAGGTGCGGATATTGCCGTCCTGTGCGGTGACGGTGAGCACGATGGTGGTGCTGCCTTCGGTGGTGACGGTGACGGTAGCCAGCGAGTCGGCGGCGAGGTAGCGTATGTCATCGGCAGTAGCCAGTGCGGAAGAGTCGGTACCAGCCACATAGACGAGGGTGTACTCGGTGGTGTCGGGGCTGAAATGCGGCAGGAGCGTGTCGCGTACATAGATAGCCGAGAGCGTGGCATCGCTGTTCTTGGCGGTGGTGAAGGTGATGGTGTAGGCGCTTTGGTCGAACTCGTTGGGCGCGGTGACAGTGACGGTAACTATCTGTTCGCCCGTTGGCAAGAGTGCGGGTTGCGCTATCTCTACACGCTGGTCAGGCTCCGCCTTGACGGGCGTGATGCGGGGCAGTGAGTCGGTGCCGTAGGGCAGGGTGACGGCATAGTCGTAGTGCGCGGGGTCGAAGTCGAGGGTATAGCCGTCGCTGAGGGTGATGCCGAGGAGGTTGGCATTGTCGGACTTGACGCGCTCGAAGACAAGGGTGTAGGTCTGACGGCTGAGGTCCTCGGCGGTGACTGCCACACGTACGGTGTCCTGGTTCATGTTGATTTCCACCACTTGCGCGTCCTCCTTCTTGATAACGGTGATGACCGGTATGGAGGTGGCACCGGCAGGGATGGAAACCTTGTAGGAGAAGCGCTCAGAGTCGTAGTCGGAGAGGTTCTGTCCGCCGACGAGAATCATGTTGAGGGTGGCGTCAGAGGAGAGTTCCTGCGGGAAATGGATGGTGTAGATACGGCGCATACCGTTGCCTGCAAGGACCTCGATGTCGGCTTTCTTGCCGAGCGATTTGGTGGTGATGGAGTCGATGGAGTAGGTGGTGCGCACGGTCTGATAGGGGTCGCCCTGCAACGGGTAGATAGAGGGCACCTCTGTGGTTCGGGCAGAGACGGTGTACCAGTACTCGGTGGTTGCGGCGCGGAAGTTGTCGAGCGGCTTCTCGTTGATGTATATCATCTGCAGGGTGTCAATGCCGGACTGCAGAATGTCGTAGGCTACGGTGTAGTAGTTGCTGCGTCCGCTCTCGGAAGATACGACGAGTTGGCGTACAAGGCGGCGCGCTGATGCCTCCACGGTGTCCAGACGGACAGTCTGCCAGTCATCGAAGGGGTTCCAACTGAGTTCGGGGAAGGCGGTAGTGCCTACGGGCAGGGACAGCGAGTAGTAGAAGGTGCCCGGTGTGAAGCCCTCGACAGGCAGCCCGTCGGCGTATATCATCTGCAGGGTGTCGGCATTGGATTGCGTGAATTGGAACAGCAGCACGTATGTGGATGTGGCAACGGAGTCCTCGGCAAGCACTTGCACCGTGGCTCTGCGAGTGGCGGAATCTATGTTGAGTGCAGTGATTTGCTGCTTGGCTTCCGCCTTTTGTGCCACTATTTCGGGCAGGGTATGGGTGCCGACGGGCAGTACTACCTGATAGAAATAGTATGCGGGGTCAAAGTTCGGCAGCGAGTCTCCATTGAGGTATATCATGCCCAAGTTGGCGTTTGCCGAAAGGGGTACGCTGAAATCGAGCGTATATCGGTTGGTGGCTATGCCGTCTGAAGCGGTGACATCCAGATAGATAGTCATATCCCGCGAGGAAATACTGACATTTTGTCCCTCTACCCGCATAGTGGCAGACACTTCGGGCAGCGTGGTGGTACCCGACGGCAGATGAATGGAGTAGGAGTTTTGCATGGGCGAGAAAGTCAGTTTGGGATTGAGTGCGCGCTCAAAATCCACGAACGACATGCCGTCCAGCAGTATGTTGGCAAGGGTGGCATCGTTGGATTGGGTCTCTGTGAATACATCCACTGTATAGTCTTGCGTTGTGACTCCGTCTTGTGCTGTCACGTGCAGCACATAGCCTGCGTCATTGGCGGGTTGGAGTATGACGGTCTGATAGTTGTCCTCGGAGGTCCATTGTATATCCGCTTGTTCTTTCTCCGAGCGCACGGAGTAGTAATGTCTGCCCGCCTCGAATCGCTGGACAGGTACGTCATTGACAATGATACCCGTCAGGTCGGCATTATGACTGGGTTCTGCCTGTACGTTGATGGTATATTCCTTCACTTTGCCATCCTCGGAAGTCACGGTGAGATACGTGGGCGTCTCCAGACTTCCTGCGGACAATTCCACTTGCTGCGCATGATGTCCCGCTGTGTATGTGAGCGAAGGCATCTGAGGTTCTGCTGTTTTGATGGCAGGTGTAGGCAGAGTGATGGTGTATTGCTGTATAGCAGGGTCGTAGTTGGGTATTTCGTTACCGTCAAGGAATATGCTGCTGAGTGTATTGTCAGGCGATAGCACGGGCAACAGACGGATAGTATAGGGCGTGCCGGTGGTGCCGTCCGGGGCGGTGACTCCGATAGTATAGGTGCGTGATTCGGCATCGAAAGTCGTGTTCACCGTTTGACTTTCTTCTGCTTTTACGATAGACATATTGACGCACGAGTCTGTGTACAGTTGGTAGTTGCTGACAGATGGTGCAAAATCGCCATAGGTCTGCCCGTTCAGTAGGATAGATGCCAATCGCGTATTGGCAGAGAGCGCGGTGGGGTAGGTGATGGTATAGGTGTGGCTTTCTGTGCCGGATACCTGCCATTGCATATGGGTGGGTGTCTGTACGAAGACCACAGAGTCTTGCGCATCCGTGCGGACAAAGGCGGCATACGTGGGGCGCGCCAATGTATAGTCGTAGCGGTCTGCAGAAAAGTCAGAATAGATATTGTGGTTGAGTTCCAACTCCTGTAGTGTACCTGCTGTGGTATGCTCGGGGTATGTCAGGGAAACAATATAGGTGTTCTTTTTGCCTGTTTCGGCTGTTACCTCAAATCGGACTTGCTTTGGGCTGGATACCACGTGTATGGTCTGTCCCTCTGCCTTCTTGCTGGGCATCAGGTTTGCGGCTTGGTCGGCGGCAACGGAGTATTGGAATACATCGGGGTCAAAGTCGGCAATGCCGGCAATGGTTGCCAATGTGGCATCATCTGACAGGTCTGTGACAAAACGTACACGATACGTCTTTGGCTCACCCGACTCGGGCTGAACGGTGATGGTATATACAGAGTCTGCATAGGATGTGGTGATACTCTGCAGGCTGCTTGCAGGTACAGGGGACACCGACGGCAGATGCCGTGTGTCAGAGGTCAGATGGATGGTGTAATCGGCGGTATCAAGGCTGAATATGTCCGTCGAGTCCGCATAGAGGGCTTTGAGTGCCGTACGGGTATCTAACGGACGACGGACTTCCAGCGTATAGAGGGTGGACGACCCGTCCTCGGCGTAGTTCGTAATCACGGCACGGCGTACACCGTAGTTGCCGTTGATAGTCTCTGCCTGCCAAACAACGCGTTGTGCCTGGTCGGATACTTCGCCCGTGAACGAGAGTTGAGGTACAGCCGTGTACTCGGGGTCTGTGAGTGTCACTGAGAACACTTTCCCGTTCATTGTGGCAGGAATACCATTGACCTTCAATGCGGACAGGGTACTGTTGTAGTGCAACTTGAACCAATCTACATAGAGTTCTGCGCCTCCGGTGGCGCCAGACGATTCATTGGTGGCATCCACTGCTATGTTCATGCCGGTAATGTGTTTGCCGTCAAGAGCCAAAGGTTGCGTGTGTGTGATATAACTGCTGCTTGTATTAGTCTGTTGGTAATCAAAGTTATATGTTACATCTTTCTCGTTTTCTACACCCTTGAAGCGGTAGGCGAATAGTGCACCGTTGCCTTTCTTTGCCTTGTATTGGTAGTTCACCGAGATGGCATCGGGTGTATTGTGAAAGCGGATATAGTCGGATATATCGTAGTGTGTCTTGTTGTCCACAGCCATACTTCCTGACAATGACCCCAATGTGATGATGGCAGGTAGTGCACCGCCGGCAGCAGACCAGTACTTGGTCTTGAGTCCGACTGAGGATTCTGTTGCTTTCACCACCTCTGCACCGGTCTTGGAGCAGGATATCACGCACACCTCATTGAAAAAGTCTGCGGGCACTTGCCAGCCGGCAGGCTTCGTGCCTCCGTTATATTTGGCTGTCTCCCATTCTGTGAAATCGGCATTGGGTATGATCTCGTTCGGGTAGTGGAAGAATATGGTGTAGGTATTGGAATATCCGCCTTTTGATACAATTGCCTGCCAATGCCACTGGTCGTTGGCGGTACGTCTGTATTGTACATCGCCTGCCTTTGTATAGTCCACATTGGGCATAGAGGTTGAGGTTGTGCAATTCACGATATAGGTGAATCGATTCTTGTCAAAACCTGCTATGGGCTTCCCGTCAATGGTTATGCTCTCCAACACAGCGGGGTTTTGTGTATCCAACTGCGGAATAATGGTATATACATGGTCCGGGTCATTGGGGCGGTTGGAACGCACCATGATAAATGTGGTATCGGTCACACCACCCGGTTGAATCCACACCGTCTGCTCATCAAATGCTTTCGCATAGTCCACGGTCAGCGTGCGTGTGCCGTATGGCAGTGCCACTGTCAGTTCTGTACCGCGCACATCCAATTGTTCACCTGTCTCGCGTATCGCGAGGCTGTCCAGCAGGTTGGATGCCGTGGCAAGACTGTCTTCAAAAAGCACGGAATATGTGCGCTTGTCCCCGTTTTCTGCCGTCACGGTAATGGTGTTCGGCTGACCCATAGGGCGAAGGAAATACTCTGTCTGCTGCTCGGTCTCAGCTTTCGCGAATGTGATAACGGGAGATTGCTTGGTCTGGTAGGGCAGCATCACGGTATAGTCTGTCACGTTCGGGCGGAATGTCAGTTGTGCAATTTCCGAGTTGAGATACATGTCCTCTAATGTGGTATTGGCGGACTTGCGTACGGGGAAGGCAATCGCATAGGTGTTGCTTGTCGTGCCGTCGGCAGCCTCCACGCGGATGGTGGTGGTGCCATTCACGCTGCTATAGCATGTCGTGATGGTCTGGTTGGGCAACTGTCCTACCGCAAACACGTTGGGCACAACGCTTGTGCGCCATGGCAGAGTGTCGGTATATTGGAACAGGGTGGGTTGGAAACCCTTCATGCTCACGCCATTCACCATAATATCTGCCAACAGCGCATTGCTCGACTTCACGCGCGCGTACTTTATAATATATGTCTTCGTGGCACCGCTTTCTGCTACCACCGATACCTGCTGCTCATTGGCATTCACGTCTGCCGCAATGATATTCTGCCCGTTGCGGGGTGTGTAGGTCAGTCGCGGCAGTGGTGCACCGTCGTCTATCGACAGCGTGTACTCGGTCTTGTCGGGGTCAAAGGCAATGTCATGCCCCTCCACGCGCATGTTCGCCAGACGTGCATCGTCGTACTTGGCTATGCGGAACGTCACCGTATAGGTCGCCAACAGCCCCGTCTCTGCCACCACGGTGATAGCCGTTTGGTTTTCAGCCGCTTGCCCGAAGTACACCACCTGCTTGTCATTGCCCTTGGTGTAGGTCACCACCTGCGGTTGGCTGCCTGCGGGCAGGTCTATCGTATAGTCGTGCTGCTCAGGGGTATAGCCTGCCATAGGCGTGCCGTCGAGCAGGATAGCACCCAGTGCGCAATCATTCGAGGCGGGACGGCTGAATACCAGCGTATATACCGCCGTTGCATCTCCGTTCTGCACATACAGCGCAACGCTCTCGCCTTGGCGCAGCACCTGCACCGTCTGCTTCTCGTCCGCAAGGTATGTTACGGTCGGCAGCACATCGGTATAGGTCAGGTTATAGGTAGTCTTGCTTGCATCAAAGCCTTCCAACGCCTTGCCGTCCACGTATATCGCCTGCAGTTGCGCCGCCACCATAGCCTCGGCGGTGAAGGTGATGGTGTATGTATTGGGCGCACCGCTCTCCGGCACCACGCGAATCTGCGCCGTACCTGCGGCATAGGGCGCGGTGATAGTTACTTGTTGCCCTGCTTCCTTGTCCACCGTAATCGTGGGGCTCACACCGCTCGTCAGGGGAAGGCTGTACGTGAGCAGCGTCTTCTCAAAGCCTTCCAACGGCTTTCCGTCGATGTAAATCATGCGCAGAAACGCGTTCTCCGACTTCTTGATAATAAACGTGATGGTATAGGTACGCTTGTCGCCGCTCTCTGCCGTCACCGTCAGGGTGTGCACATTGTCTTCGCACATGCTCAGCACCTTCTGGCTGGCATCGCCCTTGTCGAAACTGACGCTCGGGATGGTGCTCACGCCTTCGGGCAGCGCGTACGAGTATTCGGTGATGTCTGCGGCAAAGCCCTCCAACGGCTTGCCGTCCACATATATCATGCTCAGCGAGGTGTTCGCCGAGGTGGCTACGCGGAAATGCAGTATATACGTCCTGCTCGCACCGGTCTGCGGGCGCACGGTTATCTTGTAGTCGTCGGTCACCTTGCTGCCTTGGCGCACGGTGATGGTCTGAAACTCGTCATTGGGCGTGTATGTCACCACCGGCTGGCGTGTCGTGCCTTGCGGCAGGTCGATGGTGTACTCCAACTGCTCCTTGTCGTACCCCTCCAGTGGCTTGCCGTCGATGTATATCATCTGCAACGTGGCATCGGACGCCTGGTTGACGGAGAACGTGATTTGGTAGATGGTCGTGTTGCCGTTGCCTGCTGTCACGGTGATACGGGTCGTGCCGTTCACGCCGCCCGTGATGATATTGATGCTCTGATACTCATCGCCTTTCACGGGCTCGATGCTTGGCAACTCCGTGGTGCCGACGGGCAGGGTGTAGGTGTAGTCGGTCTTGTCGGGCGAGAATCCCTCGAGGTCTGTGCCGCCGATACGTATGCCTTTCAGTGTCGAAATCTCCGATTTCAACGTACTGAACACTATCTTGTACACTGTCTGGTCGCCGCTGGCTGCGGTCACGGTTACGCGTGTCGTGCCGTCCAACCCGCCTTCGCTGATGCTCACGGTCTGGTACTCGTCGCCTTTCTCGTAGGTAATCTTCGGCAGTGCCGTCGTACCCATCGGCAAGGTGACATAATAGGTCATATTGTCAGGCTGGAAGTCCGTGATGTACCCTCCTTCCACCTGCAGACTCTTCAAATACGAATAGGTCGAAGCCTCCAACTTGAAGTTCAGTTTATACACCTTTGGCACCTGATTGCCGGGCGTAGTGACGGTTATCTGATACGTGCCGCCGTCTATGTTCGCAGGCGCGGTATAGACTATCGTCTGCGCACCCTCGGGATAGGCGGACACACCTTTCACCGTCGGCATCTGGGTCGTACCCGTGGGCAGCGACACGCGGTAGATGCCCTGCGTGGGGATAAACCCCGGTATCGACTTGCCGTTTACCAGTATATCCTGCAACGTGTTGTCTGCCAACTGCCCCACCGAGAACTGTATCGTATAGGTTGCCGTCGTCTTCTTGTCGGCTGCCGTCACGCGGATGGTGGCTGTCCCGTTGGTGCTGGTGGCTTGGGTAATGTCCACGGTCTGCGCGTCCTCCGCGGCATCGGCTGTCACCTTGGGCACTTCCGTCGTGCCGTAGGGCAATGCCACGTTGTACGTGAACACGTTTGCCTTGAAGTTGTTCACGGCACTGCCGTTCACATAGATATTGGCAAGTTTGGCATTGGTGCTCGCCTCGCGCACGAACTTGATGCGGTAGGTGCTGCTCGACTTGCCGTCTTCAGCCTTCACCGTAATCACTGTGGGTGCACCGTCAATCGCACCCTGCTGGATGTTTATCTCGTCTCCCGACAGCAGACGTCCCGTGAAGTTGGCGGTCTTACCCGCAGCATTCGTCAGTGCGCCCGCACCGCGGTACGCCTCAATTTTGGGGATGCTCGTCGCACTTCTGCCTAACGAATAACTCTGTTCCTCACTGCTGTAGGGGTCGAAGCCGCGCCACTCCTTGTCATCGATGTAAATCTTCTGTATCTTCGACGAGTAAATCAACTCCACATCGTCCACATACAGCGAGTTCCCCGCGTACAGACCGCTGTTGGCGCGGAAGTTCGGGTAGTTGCTTGCCGAGAAGATGATGTTCATCATCGTCGGCACATCGCTGTTCATATAATATATAGGTACGCGGATATTCGTCCACTCGCCGTATTCTTTCTTCTCGCGCCACATGCCTTCGGCTATCTGGTTGGCTATCTGGTCTGTACCGCACTCGTTGCCGTCCAACGCCTGACGCACGTCGCTCTCCTCGTTGGTCTTGCTCACCGATGTACATTTGCCGTTCTTGCCCTTGTACTTGCTGCTCTTGGCGGTGCCCGACCATGCGTAGTACAGCAGGTAGAAGTCCTCGCGTGTCACGTTCGAGCCTGTACGTTTTATCCATACTGACATCGTGTCGGGGCGGTATTTCCAACTGATGCCGCCTTCTGTACCCGCCGTCGCTTCGCTCACGGTGGTCAGACTCTTTATATATACCCACGGTTGTCCCAGCGAGAAATACCCGGGCGATACCTCAGTGATACCGGCTGCACCCACTTCTTGGTCTTGCACCATCAGCGATGCCGACCCTGTATGTCCCGCTTCTTTGTGGGCAAAGTTGAACTTGAAGCCGAATTGTGTCACGTTGCTCACGTTCCAGTTGGCGGGTTGTGCATTGCCGTCAAACGCGGCACCGCTCCAGTCTTCAAACCCCGGATTCGGCACTTGTTGTGCTTGTACACTGGTGTATATGCTACTGATAGCAATTAAAACTGCGAGGTAAATCTTCTTCATATCGTATATTTTTATATGCCTGTCTATAACGGGTGCAATGCTTCGTCTGGGGGACGACGCGGCTCACGTCGTCGCAATGCGCTATGGCAGAGCATTGTCAAGGCGTAGCGTCGGGGTGATTCTTGTCAATCACAAAGAGTGAAGCAAAGTGTCTCTCTTTAAGATTTTCCGAAAGAAATCGACACCAATAGACCCAAAAAACGGTGCAAATTTAATGCAAACAATTCAAACAGGCAAATTCTCTCCCCTCCCTTGCGGCGTTTTATTAACAGCGGTCATCTTTTTCGTAAAAAATGACACCTTTTTTGCGAAGCCTACAACTTGGGGATTTGGGTGTGGGACGACGCGTCTCTGGGTCTCTTGTGAGCCCTATGGATGAAAAGGAATACTTCTCTCGCGTCGTCAATGGTCAAAAACGTGGTTTATATCAGTCAAACCGATTATTGAGCCCCTCCTTTGGAGGGGTTGGGGAGGTCGTCACTCCTCTATGATAGTATCGTGCTAATCTCGGGTTAAGTGTATGAGATTAGTATGTGATTAGTATGTTATTAGTATGTGATTAGCGAGAGGATAGCGAGACCATACCGCAGATATATTGTCCGCGTAAGAGCCTTGTCTTGTTGTCTGTGTTTTGTTTTTTATTAGGGGTCATAGGCAGGTTTTTGGCTGCGGTGTTGTGTAATTCGCGGGAATTATGTACCTTTGCGCGGTCGGAAAAAAGTATATACCAAAACTTATATAGCATATAGTATGAAAAAGTATTTCGTTTTCTTTCTTCTTTTCGCCGCAACATTAGTAGGTTGCGACTATAGCACTACCGTTATTGGCAGTACACAACAAGTTGTAAACGTGGTTGTTAAGGCATCAGACTGGAAATATACAGGTCTGACATCCGATGAAACGCCGTACAACAACAACTATTTCCTTGCAGATGTCCGTGTGCCGGAAATCACAGAGCAAGTATTCGATTATGGCGAAGTACAGGCGTATATCGTGTATGACCGTAGCACTAAGAACCCCATACAACATTTACTTCCTTATGTGCGCCACTATGAGGAACAATTGGAAGATGGCAGTTGGAACTACTACACCGAGACCGTGGATTGCACATTCGGCATAGGTTGGGTTCAGTTCAACTACCGCGCGAGTGACTTCGCGTACGAGGACAATGTGAATATCAATCCTGTTGCTATGGACTTCCGCATTGTCATCACCACGCCTGCCAAATAGCGTGCATGATTGATGTGGAGCAATTGGCTTTGCAGCGTAGTCGGTATCCCGAATTGTCGGATGCCGACTTTCGTTTTATGCTCCAACAGGTGGACGGACGGCAGCGTACCGCCCACAAACTCCCTACGTTTGCAGCGTTAGAGGATTGGTGGTACCCTGTGCGACTGTCGTGCGAGCAATGCTCATCGGAAGCCACTGCGCGGTACAAAGCCCATATAATAGCGACACACTCTACCCTCAACGGGTGCGCCACACAAGAGATACATATTGCCGACCTCACGGGCGGATATGGTGTAGATACGTACTTCATGGCGCAGACGTTTGGGCATGTGGACTACATAGAGCAGAACGGGGAACTATGCCGTATCGCGGAGCATAACTTCAGGCTATACGCCCCCAATATCCACATTCACCATACCACGGTGGAGACGTATTTGCAGGATATGCCGCCCGTGGATGTACTATGTGTGGACCCCGCACGACGGGACAAGAATGGCGGCAAAGTGTTCCGCTTGGAGGACTGCGAACCCAACTTGGTGGAACTGCTACCTACCTTATGCACCAAAGCCAAAGCCTTGCTCTTCAAACTCAGTCCGATGCTTGACATCACCGCTGCCCTGCGGGCGTTGCCCGACATAGTATGGGACACCTATGTAGTAGCGGTGGATAACGAAGTGAAAGAGGTATTGTTAGTCTCCGCCGGAAGTGAGGAAAGCCGCTTGATTGCCATAGACATACCTCCCCAATGGCAGAACGGAGACCCGTATAAGGCTTTGATAGTTGGCAGACAAGACGAGCAGAATGTCGTTGCCACCATGGCGCAAAGGATAGGCAAATACCTCTATGAGCCCAATGCCGCTATCTTGAAAGCGGGCTTGTACAACTATGTGAGTGTGCATTTCGGATTGGCAAAGTTAGCCACAAACACGCACCTCTATACCTCAGACTCTCTGCAACCTTCGTTCCCCGGGCGGGTATGGGAAGTGTGTGAGACCGACACCCCACCACGCCAATGCAACATTGTGACGCGCAACTATCCCCTTACTCCTGACCAACTGAAACGCAAACTAAAAGTTCGCGATGGCGGAGAGTGGTACATCATCGGCACCCGCATTGGCAAAAAGCCCGTTACCCTCACGGCAAAGCGGGTACAATAGACAGAAACGGATGAGACAACCCCTGTATATAGGTATCGTGTGGATAGCAGCGTGGTGCGGCATAGTAAGTGCTGCGGCTAAGAAGCCTGCATACATAGTGCCCGATTCGTTGCAGGTGCTGACGTTTCGTGTGGGGGAACAGGTAGTGAAGATGCAACGTGTGGAAGGAGGTGTATTCACCATGGGAGCGACACCCGAACAGCAGAGCGACCCTGTCTCGTCCGACCGGCCTATGCACACGGTGGCGGTAAGTCCGTTCTACATAGGCACTACCGAGGTGACCAATGCCCTATGGCAAACGGTGATGCCCGACTGGAACAAGATAAACGAATGGGAAGACCCGCTGAAGCCCGTCAGTTGGGTGAGTTGGGACGATTGTCAGGTATTCATTGAGCGACTGAACGCGCTTACCAATAGTCACTTCCGTCTTCTCACAGAAGCCGAGTGGGAATACGCAGCACGAGGCGGAGAGCGTGGACACAGTTACCGCTTTGCAGGCGGAAACATCGCCGACAGCGTGAGTTGGGGACTCAACAATGCGGGCAACCAGAAGCACCGCGTGGCGCAAAGACAGCCCAACGAATTGGGATTGTATGACATGACGGGTAATGTGAGTGAATGGTGCCAAGACTGGTTCGCGCCCTACTATTTGGGTACGGAACCCAATCCGCAAGGTCCCGCTACGGGGCAGTTGCGCGTAGCACGCGGCGGCAGTTACGACAACTGTGAAGACAACAGGCACTTGTCGGTCCGGTTCTATCACTTTCCCAATCGCGCGATGGGCGACTGCGGTCTGCGTCTGGCACTCACCTTGCCCGATGACCCTGCGCAGGTCGTGCCCGAAGAACCGCAATTGACACGGCGGGTGCGTATCAGCAACCGCACATTCCGTATGCTGTATGTGCCTGCGGACAAGCCCTACTATATATCCGAGAAGCCCGTCAGTTTCGGACAATGGCGGCATATCATGCACTCCGACTTGGAGGGCAAAGCCCTGCGTCCCGCCACGGGTATGACACGCGAAGAGCGAACACGGTTTATAGAAACAGGACGCACCGAGAGCGGACAGCCATTGGCTATCGCCGACCTTGCCGAAGTGGATATGGCAGTAGCCCTGCAAGTGGTGTCAGCCAAAGACACAATAACTATGAGCGTGCGTGACAGGAAACGACAGCGAAGCACACAAGATATACAACGCTCACGCCGTGTTCGCAGACGCGCTAACCAGTGGACGGAACTGATAGGCATACACTTGGACGTACCCGACGACCCTGTACTGCAATCATTTACGCATGACAATGGCGACAGCCTACCACTCTGGTTGGTAATCAGGCAGTTCCCTTAGCACTTCTACCAAGCAACTATTCCTTAACGACTACCTTGATTTGTTTTATTTCGCCGGAGAGCAGACGCACCTGCAGGAGCGCTACGCCGGCAGGTAGAGACATCGTATATATGGGCGCGGTGCTGTTCTGTCTGCGTGTTAAGGCTATATGGTGCAATTGGCGACCGGCGAGGTCGAAAGCACTAATCTCGGCAATGTCGGATGTAGCAACAATAGTTGCTTGTTGCGAGGCGGAAGAAAAGGCATAGACAGAGCCGTCAAATGCAGCGGAGGCAATATCATCGGGCTGCGAGGGGTTGAGGTCTGTGGGGGTGTCAGGTGCTTTGTCCGGACCCTGTATGTAGTACCGCAACTCATGGTTGGCAGGGGTGGCGATGCGGATATGCGTATCGTTGCTGATGAGCCAGCGGTCGCCCGTTGCGGCATCGCAGAGATAGCATTCGGTGTCCCAGTCTGCGGACAGACGGAAAGCCAGCGTGACGGAGTCAGTGCGATAGGCGGGCTTGCCCGTGTAGTCGGGTTCGTCGGATATAAGGAAACCGACCGGCACGACACCGATGCCTGCGCGAATGTCCGCCATGAGCGCCTGCGTGCCCGCAACGGTATAGAGGTTGACAGGCGTGGTGGCGGTGTTGCCATTGACGCCTGCCTCCACGCCCGAAGAGATGAAAGGCACGTCCTCGTCGGGGTCATAGCGATTGTCGGCAAAGTCAATCTTGGCGAGTGTGGCAAAAGCGCGACCGCGGCCGTTGTAGGCGGTGATGTCCATGACCTCGGAGCGGACAGCGTGTCCCGATACGCGGGCAGGAGCATCGCGGTGCGGTGCCGATGCTGCCGTGGCGGCTTCGGCGGGACTGAGGGTGAGATGTTCGGGGCGCAGTGTGACGGTGAGGGATTGGCTGGCTGTGGCAGCCGACAGTTTGACGGACTGCATAGGCGCCACGAAGCGCGCGGACGGATTATTGGACGTGGTGCTTAGGGAGACGGTACGCCATGCGGATTGGTCGATGTACTGGAACCAGTTGCGCAGGTGGGTGTTGTCGGCGAGGAACTGCTGCATATCGATGTATGCCATTGTCGGGTTGCCAAGTAGGAAGGTGGTGTCCGCCTGCGTGTTGGTGAGGGTGAAGGTGTAGTCGCTGTTGAGCGGATATGCCAACCGGTGGGCGTTGGTGCGGGTGAGCGATACGCCGTCGGTGGTGATATTGCCCTTGTCGTCAAAGTAATAGTAGGTGTCATCGGGCTTGGGCAGACGTATGACGAGGTCGGTGCCAACGCCGATGTTGTCGGGTCCGAAGCCGAGGACATTGAAGCCGCTGCAGGGGAGGAGTGGCTCGTTCATGGCATTGGACTCGCTGAATGTGGCGGTGCCGGTGAGGGTGGTACTGCTGCCTGTGCTGTGGAGCATGGATACCGTCCGGTTGTAGTACGAGAGCCAGAAGGCATACGCCGCATCGCGGCTGCGTGCACCCTCAAAGGACTTGACGGTGAAGGGTGCATCGGACTCCGTATTGGTGCCGCTATTGAGGTCGCCCGTGTGCGGTATGAAGAAGTCGCCCGAATACATATTCTGCAGAGGTGCCGCGACGGAGTACCAATCGGCTTGCGGCAGGCAGAGGTCCACGTATGCCTCCTGATAGGTGAGCAGGTGCTGGTTGAGCAGTCGCGTGAGCGGGTCGAAGTGTATCTTTCGGCAGGTGCGGGACGTGTAGTGCGCGTCCATAGGGTAGGGGTTGTTGTCGGTGATGACGGGGTAGAGGTCGCTGCCATCGGCGAGTTGCGGAATGATGACCATGGTCTCGGCAAGCGGTGCATAGCCGTAGTCGAGCAGTTGCCCGCCCACTACGGCACGCCAGTTGCGGTCGTCGCCCCACTCGTTGCTGACGGTGGGCGTCCATTGCATGGTGTCGGGCACAACGATGACATTGAAGAAAGCGTAGCCCACCAGGCAGGAGCGGTCGCTGTCCCATATCTGCGATGAAGAGCGGTCGAGGAGTTGCACGCGCATGGTGTACTCATAGCCCGCCCGCATGGTGTCGGTATTGGCACGCCAGAGCCCGGGCTGGTAGTCGTGATAGGTGTCGGTATTGGCATCGTGGAGCGCCTTCATGGCTGCCACGTGGGCAGTATCCACGGGCGTGAAGGTGATGTTGCTGCCCGCATGGTAGTACTTGTCGTTGTCGCGAATGAGCGACCATATCAGGTCCTGGGTGTAGTGCATGCTGAACGACGGGCGCCCTATCTTGGCGGCAATCAGCGGGTCGGTGGTGGATACCACCTGGCAACTGTCCCAACCGAGTGACACATTCTCGATGTCGCTGACAGGCGCCGTGAAGGATACGTTGGCTTGGCTTGCCGACACACGCACATTGGGCACGAGGGCACGCTGTACGTCGGTCATGTCCGCACGGCGGACAGGGCTGAGGTTGAGCAGGTAGTCAGTGGTCTTTTCACGCGGAATGATAAGCAGCAACTGCGGGTCGTCGCAGTCGTTGAGCGTGACGGTGGAGGCGGGGTCATCGGGCTGTGCCGTGCCCTGAATGGGGAACAGCCAGTAGGCTACGGTGTCGGACGCTTCTACGAACACATCTTCACTCTGCCTGTAGAGCGTGAGCAGCCCGCTGTTGCAGAGGTCGCGAATGATGGTGTAGTGCGTGCGGTCGTTGAATGCCTCGGCGGACACCTGCGCAAAGTCCGTGGCGGTGTAGTTGGCATTGGGTGCTGTGGCTTCGGGCACACGGCGGAAGTCACGCATCGCCTCTTCTATCTGCCCGCGCGAATAGCCGTAGTGCGTCTCGAAGAGCGCATCGGCAACCGCCTGTTGCGCTTCGGTGGGCTTGCTGTTGCGGTCGGCATAGCAACTGTCGGACACATAACCCAGCAGCCAATCGGCATACACGGTGCCTTGTGTCACCTGCCCGTTGTGGTCGGTATTTGTCACCCGCACAGTCACCTCGTAGGTGTTGTTGGGGCAGGCGTTGCGGTAGGGCGATGCCTGCCCGTCTATAGAGATAGCCGTGTTGTCATAGATAGGCAGTTCGGTGGTAAGGGCACAATCGGGCGTGCTGAGTTCCGCCACGGTAGGTGCCATACGTATCCGGTAGGTGTGCGTGGTGTTGAACATATCCTTGTCGGCGATATGCCCCACGTACATCACATAGCGGGTGACGCCGTTCTCGGTGGTGGGGATATACCCTTTCATGGTAATCTCCTGTATTTGGTCGCTCCCGGCATTGGCAACGTCGTACTCGCGCATGATAGCGTCCACAAAGTCCGATACCGTAGGATAGACCATATCCGCCTCGTTGGCATCCTTGCCGCAGGTGTGGTTGTCGCGATAGGTGGCGTCGCCCGTTTTGGAAGGGTCATAGTCTGTCTCGGGCACGATGATGCACCCGCAATTGGTGAGGCTTTGGTCGCCGTACGCATTGTAGTACTTGGCATCGAGCACCGTGCCGGCGGTGGCATCGTAGATGTCATAGTAGATAGGCTGGCAGTTCCAATCATCGGACATAAGCGCATAGTCGATACGCGCCACGGCTGCCTCATGGTTGTCGGACTGGCAGGTGGTCATCAACTGATAGGCTGCCAACGGCAGTTTGGAGGCAAAGAGGCACACGTCGTCAATCAGGAAGTCGTTGCCCGAATTGGTGGTGGCAAAGTTGTAGATAGACACACACGACTCGTCGTAGTTGTTGCCGCTCTTGAGCGGGAACACCACTTGCCGCCAACCCGACTGCCGTGCCAACTCACCTGCAAAGAACACGCCCACGTCCTCCCAGTCGGTATAGGTGCCGTCGGCGTTCTTGTTGCGCCCTTGCACGTTGAAGCGGAAGATGGGGTTGGAGCCCTCCGACTGCGGGTTGCATATCCATGCCGAGCAGTAGAGTTGCTGCCCCGAACATATGGCTTGGTCGGTGGATACACTCACCACCAAGCCCGCACGCTTGGCGCCGTCCACGTACATACAATAGCCGTTGGCAGCACCGCCATGTTGCCCTGTGTCGTCCAACCATGTGTTGGTGTAACTGTCCGCCCCGACGCGGTTGGTGATACAGTACTCGCCGTAGTACGGAAAAGGATTGTTCACATCACGGGTGTAGGAGAGCGAAGTGCCGTCGCTGTACTGCTTGTTGGGCACATACGTGTAGCCGTAGGACGACTCCGCCCAGTCGAGGTGCCTGTCCAGATACTCGGTAGCGGTGCTTGCCGGCTTGGTATTGAAATTGAAGTCCTGCAACGCCATAATGTTGTAGTTGTCCGCTATCTCCTGTGCCGAGATGATGGCTTGCCCCGACTGCTCCGACGGACCGCACGCCGTGCGGTCCATATAGTCCACCGTGAAGCGCGCCAGCACCACCTCTTTGCCCGAATAGGTAGCCGATGCGGGGATACGCAACTCATACTCCACCGTACCCTCGGTAGCGGAAGATACGGTAGCGTAGTCGTTGTTGTAGTTCATCGTGTATGCCGAGAAGGCTGTCTCTGACGGCAGACGGCGGTACCATACGCCGTTGACGGTGGTCGTACCCGATGTTACGCCCAAGCGGCGCAGTTGCTTGCGCGTACCGTTCTTGCCCCAGAAGAAGTAGCACAACTCCGACTGGTGGTCCACATGCCCGTTGTTGGTGTAGTAGGCAAAGCGCGTCTCGAGGAACACCTCCTTGCCCGTAGGGGCGATGTAGTGGTAGTCCTCGTAGGCACTGCCCGTGGCAAGGGCGTCAATGCTGTCCGCCATACGCTCACCCGGAATCAGGTGGAATATCTGCCGTGTGGAGAGTGTCGGCTCCTGCACTGCCTCATCGGTGATTTGGTAATCACGGTAGGCACTCATGTCGCAGGCTATCCAACGCTCCTGCTGGTCAGTCCACGCATTGATGGTAGGCGGCACAAAGTCCCGTCCTGTCTGCATATAGCCGCCATCGCCATTATAATAGGCGTACAGACCGTGTGAGTATATGGCGTCGTCATTGATAGCGGTCATGTCATACACCTGCGTGCCATACGTAAAGCGCGGCCGCTCTGCCCAGAAATTGCTGGTCTCCGTACCGTCTTTGGTGTACTGCGGAGCCTTGCCCGTCTCGTAGTCGTACCAGCGCATATAGCCGCGGAACGAGGTCTCGTTGGGGCGCAACTCCACCACCTCGCCCGATTGGTAATAGATAGTGGTCTCTATCTGGTGTACTTTCTGCCTGCCGTTATCGTCCAAACCGCTGTTGGAGATACCCGCGTAGGCAATAAACTTACGGTCGCCCTCCTCGTTGCTGCCGCGCTGGAACATGGTCGAGTGGATGACCACGTGGTGATTCTCATAGTAGAACGACCCCACGAACAACGCCTTGCGGGTCGTGCTGCCCATATTGGGCTGCGCCGTAATGGTGAACGGCTGGTCGCCCTCCAACGACCACGACAGCCACGTCACCTCCTCCTGGTTATCCGCCGTCAGGAACGTGAACTTGCGGTTCTCGGCATTGATGTCGTAGCGGGTGAGGGTGTCGGTCTGCGTCTTGTTGTATATCTCCACACCGTCTTTCTCGGCGAAGTTGCCCTTGGCGTCAAGCAGTGCCAATCCCTGTGTATGCACCAGCACCAGACGGAACTCTTTCGACAGCGATGCAGTCTCCGATGCCTGCGCAGGGAAATAGTGCGTAGGCGGCTCAAGGTTCGCCGTCAGGTCGTCCACATCCATATAGTGATAGGCATGGCGCGTGGCTGTCAAGGCTTTCTCTGCCACCACCTTGCCGTCTTTCCTTATCTCAAGCAGCAACTCGTCCTCGTAATCCACATACTGCTTGTTCGTGGACGATGCACTCTGTGCCATCAGGTTGAACGGACTCCATCCGTTGGGCGTAACGGTCAGCGTCCAGTTCGAGGGCGAGGTGGCGGTGCCGTTCAGTTTGGTTATCCCCGAATAGTGCATCATGTCGCGCGGCACCTCCGTGTACTTGTCCGAGTCCATATTCTCTATCAGGTCATCTGTCAGGTACGAGTAGTCCTGCTCCGAGGTACTCTTCGCGCGTTTCCAACGCCATGTCAGCGAGTACCCCATCTGCTCTATCTTGTCGGGGTCATGCACCTCGTTCACTGTCTGTTGCAGACGGGTCGTGGAATTTCCCGCCATATTGTAGATATATGTGCTGTCTATCACCGTGATAGCGTAGGTCACCGTCTGCGCCTGAGCCGCAGCCTCTGCCTCGGTCATTGCCTATGCAAAGTCCATACTCTGCGGCACGGACGTATGCGTCAGTGAGGTCGTTTGCCGTTTGGTCCAGCGGTTTATGCGCAGCGTGGAAGCATTCGTGACGTATGTACTTGTACGCCAACCGCTACCATACCAGCCACCTGTGGAGTAGTACACATAGTAGGTGGTCGTACCGTTGGTGTACTGCAGCGTGTATTGCGCCGTCTGATTTGCGGCATCGGCTGTTCCGTCAAACGTGAATACCGAACTGTTGGATTGGCTTACCAACGAAAACACCGTGTTGCCCGATGGATTGATGCGCAACCATGTCCCCCTGTTGAGGTTGCATAGGCGGAAGCGTGTCGTGCTGCCCGACTCATACACCACCTGCCACAGCCCGTCCATGGACGCAGCCGTGGTGCCTGTGCTGACTGCCGATGCAGATGATGCCGCTAAATAGTAGTCGGTCGTGCCGCGCCACGAGGTGTAACTATAGACGATGCTTATCGTATCTCCGTTGGCAGGGAATGTTTGTGCCGATAGAGGTTGTATGCCTGCTAACCACATATACGCGCACGCGTATGCGAGAACCATATATATATGTTTCATTGCCTTGCTATGTATCAATGCTTGTCTCATAATGCCTTTATTGTTTCGTGTTTCTTTTTTGCATTCTTGTTTTTCTTTGTCTCAGCCACACGCCGACAGCCGTCACGCCTGCCAACAGCAGCATCACCGGCACCCCGTCTCCCACGGGCGTATATTGCCCCATCGGGTTTGTCCCGGGGCGACCGCTAAGGCGTGCCACACTGCTTTCTTCTTCCTGATAACATTGTTCTTCACTATACAGATGAGCGTCTGTAATCTCCTGACTGATACGTACAAACGAGCCGGTACCTGTGGCTTGACAATGCCCGTTCTCCTGCTCTATGCTATGATATGCCGTTGGGCATCCTTCTTGGGAGACGACGCGGCTCGCATCGTCAATGCTGTAATATGCCGCTTGGTGAGCCCCATGCCCACCATACATCACTTCTGCATCGTCATTCCTCATTTCTTGAATCTGTCCGTAGCCCATTGGCTTTTCCGTCTTGTCTTTTTGGTCGTTTCTACTTGCACTTCTCCGCTTTTTTCTACCGCTTGCCTCCTGTTCGTATGGGTCGCAGAGCAATCCTCACCCAATGTCTGGGTGCGAATAAACGGCCCTTTTTCGTGAACCCGTTATTTCCTGTTCCGACTCTTTCCTTGTCAACTGGTTGTCATCATTTTCGCAACCCTTGTCATTCTGTCTCCTGTTATCTTCGTGTTAAGACTATGATATTAGTATGTGATTAGTATGTTATTAGTATGTGATTAGCGAGAGGATAGCGGATGGATAGCGAGTAGATATTTTGGGGATTAGGAATGTGTAGTAGCAAGTAATTCTTAATTCTTTATTTTTAATTCTTAATTACCTAATCGTCTTGCACATTCGCCCGAATTGTCGTATCTTTGCAGCACCGTTTATTTGCGGCACACCGCACGTACCATGACGAATATAATATCAACAATATGCGAAAATTCATTCTAATGGCTACTATTGCCCTACTGGCTGCCTCCTGCCAAAAGAAAGAGGCGACCACCCAACCGCCCGTTACCAAACCGCAAATCACGATTGACGGCGGCCGTCTCACCCCCGAAGCCCTCTGGGCGATGGGGCGTATCGGCAACGTCGTGCCCGACCCCGAAACGGGCAATGTTCTCTACACCGTCGGCTACTACAGCGTGCCCGAAAACCGTTCCACCACGTGGGTGCGCCTTGCCAACGAGACCGACAACCACCTGCAGACCTACCGCGAGTTCGTCGGCAACAGCCCCGCATGGTGGGGAAATGCGCAAGTGGCATACCTCCGCAGCGGCAAACTCTACCTCACCGAAGGTCTCTCCAACGCCCGCGAACTCTGCTTGGAGGGCTTCGACCGCGACATCGAGGGCTTCCTGCTCTCGCCCCAACGCGACAAAATCATCCTCATAGCACAGGTCAAGACCGTCCCGAGCACCGCGGACAAGTACACCGACCTGCCACTCGCCACGGGGCGCGTGGTGGACGACCTCATGTACAAGCATTGGGACGAGTGGACAGAGACCGCACCCCATCCTTTTGTAGCCGACCTCCGCAACGATGGCAAGCACTTGGTGGTCAGCAACATAACCGACCTCTTGGACGGCACACCCTATGAGAGTCCTATGAAGCCTTTCGGCGGCATCGAACAACTGGCATGGAGCCCCGACGAACAGCAGATTGCCTACACCTGCCGCAAGAAGGCAGGTCTCGACTACGCAGTCTCCACCAACTCCGACATCTACCTCTACGACCTCGCCACGGGGCTCTGCAAGAACATCACCGCACCCAACGGCGGCTATGACACCAACCCGTCCTATTCGCCTGACGGTCAGTATATAGCATGGCTCAGCATGGCACGCGACGGTTATGAGAGCGACCAGAACCGCCTGATGGTCAAGAGCCTCGAGACGGGCGAAGTCACATGGCTCACCGAGGGGCTCGACACCAACGTGGACGAGTATTATTGGAAAGACGACAACACCCTCGTATTCAGCGCAGTATGGCACGCCACCGCCATGCTCTACGAGACCGACCTCCAAGGCAAGATGACCTGCCTTACCACTGGCCAGTACGACTTCGTACCCTGCGCCAGCGTCGGCGACACCTATTATTGTATGCGCCACAGCATGCGCGAAGCCAACGAGATTTACCGTTTCCGGAAAGGGCAGGAGCCTGTGCAACTGACCACCGAGAACGAGAACATCTACGCCCAAATCGAGATGGGCACCGTTGTGCCGCGCTGGCAGAAGACCACCGACGGCAAGCAGATGCTCACGTGGATTATCTACCCGCCGCATTTCGACCCGAACAAGAAATACCCCACCCTCCTCTACTGCGAAGGCGGACCCCAGTCGCCCGTCAGCCAGTTTTGGTCCTACCGTTGGAACTTTATGATGATGGCAGCCAACGACTATATTATCGTTGCGCCCAATCGCCGCGGGCTCCCCGGTTTCGGCATGGCATGGAACGAAGCCATCAGCGGCGACTACGGCGGACAATGTATGCGCGACTACCTGACCGCCATTGACGAGTTCGCAGCCGGCGAACCATATGTGGACAAGAACCACCTCGGCTGTGTCGGAGCGTCTTTTGGCGGCTTCAGCGTCTATTGGCTGGCAGGTCACCACGACCACCGTTTCAAGGCATTCATCGCCCACGACGGTATCTTCAATATGGAGATGCAGTACCTCGAAACCGAGGAGAAATGGTTCGCCAACTGGGACATGGGCGGTGCATATTGGGACAAGGACAACAAGACAGCGCAACGCACTTTCGCCAATTCGCCACACCGCTTCGTGGACAAATGGGACACGCCCATCCTCTGCATCCACGGCGAGAAAGACTACCGCATCCTCGCCAATCAGGGTATGGCAGCCTTCGACGCAGCCAAGATGCGCGGTGTACCGGCGGAACTTCTCATCTTCCCCGACGAGAACCACTGGGTGCTCCAGCCGCAGAACGGCATTCTCTGGCAACGCACTTTCTTCGCATGGCTGGATAAGTGGTTGAAAGAGCCCCAACAATAATTACATTATTAACCTGTTTCCACCCCAAAAAGAGACTGCCTATACTTGTTAGGCAGCCTCTTTTGGTTATACATTTTCATGAAATTATGCCATTTGACCGGGGACGTGGACGCTTGCGGGGTCCCTGTAAGCCCGTGGGCGCAACGGGGTGCTCTCTCGTCCGCGGTTAAGTCGTCAGACTTGTTCGTTTTTACAATGTTTTTAGACTTGTGAGACAGTCTCAAAGCACGTTGTCTATGTCTTGTTTTTCTACTTAATCAAAATTTGTGTAGTTGTCCGAGAAATACATACTGATTTGTTCTATAAGGTTCGGTTTGGTAGCCAGTTCCGATTTACGAACCATAGCGTATGCACTTTGTTGGACTATTTGGTAGTGTTCAAACACATTCTGTGAAAAGTAGGATGTCAATATCCTTCGGTACACACGGAAACGTTTCGTCTCATTGTGTGTTTCTCCCTCCAAATTAGCGCCGATAAAACCAAATGAAGAATGTGTATCCTTCTCCGCGATATTCATCAGAATTGCTATGCACGTTCTTATCACGGGTCTTGCCTCATTCAGTCCTGTCAGCCGATTGTATTTGTGAGGACTATGCGCATCGTCTTTTAGATAAAACTTAATGCCATAGAAATGGTTCGGATATTCCTCTACGCGGACAATATACCACCGCCGTGTTTTTGTTGAACGGAAATGATACAGCAAACACGGTACAGCATCAGCCGTACTTCTCATCAAGAATTGAAACGGATAGTACGAAAAATCACATAAGGTAGCCATACACATCTACTCTGTATGTGTTCAGTTGCTCTTGGGTGAGGTGTTCGAATCTGTACAGCACATTTCCTTTTTCGGTGTACTGCATAGATGCGGAGCCTGCACTATTTGTAGAATGATTGCCCATTGTGTTCTGTTCTTTACCCCGCAAAGGTACTACTATTTGCTGAAAACACCAAATAAAAATTGTACATCAGCACATTTTCCCCCATAAATCGTCTATCGTAAATACTGGGTTGCCATTCTGAATGGCACCGCAAATAATGCCTACTATTTGAACAATGTTTGACCATATTTGTCTGGTTTTTATTGGTCATGTCCTATCAGTTTTTGTTATATCGCACTCACGCAACATTAGTGTTTTTATACTTTATGGGGCACGATATTAGGATTTATTTCTGGTGCCACCGGGGACGCGGACGCTTGCGGGGTCCCCGTAAGCCCGTGGGCGCAACGGGATGCTCTCTCGTCTGCGGGCAGTTTGGTACAAACTGATTACACAAGTAATATGGTTATTTTGATGCGGTTGCCCTGAATGTACGTTCATTATTTTTGCATATATCGAATGTTTATCGTAACTTTGCAGCGATAAAGTAATAAGATAATGTGAGAATATGAGTACAGCGGCATTACAAAACATCTTATCCTGCATTCAGGCACACAACCTGACGGCTGCCAATATGCGTTGGCTGGCGGAGCGGTTGTTGGATGCAGCCGATGCGGAAGATAATATCCGTCCCTATACGGTTGAGGAACTGGAAGCCCGCATTGCCAAATCAGAGGACGATGTCATAGCGAATAGGACGTATTCTTCGGATGAGGCACAGATGAGCAAGGAGATGTTCATTAACCGCGTAAAGACCGCAGAGAATGGGGCTACCTACACTATGCGACAAGGGGAATCGCTGGATGACTTGCTTAGATAAAAACATATTGAACTTCTTGGTGGCATTGGTGGCGGAGTTCGCCGCGCGTTTTGATATACCGCAAAGCGCAGCATACAACTATATCCGCCAGTACAAGGGCTTGGACTATTATTTCCGGCACTACAATATCTTGCACACATTGTCTTTTGACGATAACGTGGATAATCTGATTCAAGTGTGTGCGAATCACGGAGGAACATTTCGGAAGTGATAAAGTGCTACAAACACTCGCATTCCTATGCTGACAGATGGTCAAATACAATGTATGAAAGAGGATATGACGGCGGCTTTGGCGCAAATCCTCATAGAGGAACAGCATTGCTCTATGGAGCAAGCCTTGGATATGGTGTACAATTCCGCCACTTTTCGCAACCTCCAAAACACCGCTTCGGGCTTGTATTACCAGAGTGTCGGCTATGTTTATGACGACCTGCAACACGAATTAAATGGTAAAACGGCGAACAAACCATAAACCCAAGTCCCTCTTATTATGAGGGCTTGGATAGAAATACTCGTCTTGCTGACGGACGATAAAAACAGTCAGCAAATGCAAAGACTCACGCGGTGGCTTTCGGTGACGGATACAGCGGTATCTTGAGAAAGCGGTTGGGTGGGCTTTGTGGACATAATAATGCGTCGGCAACTTTCGGGGTCCCTAACGCAACCGTAAGGTTGTGGTGGGGAAAGCGGAGGCACAAGTCGCCTGCTGATTGAGCAGAGCGGTATCAGCCTTTTGCGACCTTGTCGCTGACGCGACAGCGTTTACTAACGCTTGCAAATCGACTATTGAAACGTAGGAAATTTCAAACATGTCATCCGATAGCAAGACATTAGTAGATGCTCATGGGTGTATCCACACTTGCGTGTACCTGTAGTAGGTATGCGCTTGTACGATATACACGCGTGGGTTTCTGCAAGTTTTTTCGATGACATGGTTTCCTACGACCTCAATAGCGGATTTACTTAACGGAAGTCCGCGTTTTTTTTGTGTGCCTATATGTGAACAAATAATAACAAAACGGAGAAAGTCGATAGCCGAATAACAAAGTGGAGACAGACTAAATTTAATAGTTATGGAACATGTGTTCTTTAAGCCTTGGGTAGGCAAAAACTATGAGACAGGCGGTATCTTCGGCAAGAAGATATTGGTTCTGGGTGAAAGCCATTATTGCGATGGCTGCGAACAGTGCGGACGCAAATATGCGCCGGAGTGTGAAGAAATCAACACCTCAAAAATTATTCAATGGATGTTGGATGGTAATACCGACAAATGGACTCCTACATTCAAGAAATTCGAGCGTTCCTTGGTGAATGAAGAGACCACACTTGAAAGAAGCAAAGAGATTTGGAACTCGGTAGCGTTCTTCAATTTTCTGCAAGTCGCTATGAAAGGCACACGCCGAGGCGGCACCAAAGAAGACTATGCAGAGGGTAGAAAGGCTTTTCTTGAGGTGATAGAGGAGTTGCAACCCGATTTGATTATCGTGTGGGGCACAAGCCGTCTGTACAACAATCTGCCCGGCAAAAAAGACGGCTGGATAGGTGGTGACCCCTTGATTGTGGATAATTGGTCCGTCCCGAATGGTTACTACCAACTGAAAAACGGCAAGAAATCACGTGTGATAGCCGTCTATCACCCGTCTGCCGCCTATAGTTGGTCTTGGTGGTACGAGGTAATATATACACAACTATGAAGTATAACAACATAAATAATAAGAATATGAAAACAAAACTTTTATCTTTATGTCTTGCCCTGCTGGGAGTATCGGCGTGGGCAAATGATGTATGTAACTACAATATCTATGACGATTGTAGCAAGAATGGTTACAAGGGAGGCTATGCACCCGCGCCTGCTGATGTGCAAGCCGTTGACCTTGGTTTGCCAAGCGGGCTGAAATGGGCATCATGCAACGTAGGTGCCACCACGCCCGAAGAGTATGGCAGTTACTATGCTTGGGGCGAGGTGTTGCCCAAAGAGGACTATTCGTGGGCAACTTACAAGTATGCCAATGGTGCTAAAGGCAAACTCACCAAGTACTGCAGCGAAGCAAGATATGGCAACAACGGCTTTACCGACAATAAGACTGTCTTGGAGCCTGAGGACGATGCTGCCCACGTGAACTGGGGTGGTGCATGGCGTATGCCTACCGATGCCGAGTGGACAGAGTTGTGCGAGCAATGTACATGGATGTGGACTACACAAAATGGTGTCAAAGGTTATAAAGCGTCAAGTAAGACAAATGGTAATGTTGTGTTTTTTCCTGCTGCAGGTTATAGAGGTAGTAATCTCTGGGACGTCGGTTCCCATGGTTATTACCAATCTTCATCACTCGTCACACATCTCCCTTACGATTCATGGTTCTTATTTTTTGATCATTACTCCTCTGTCTATGTGATTGTATCTTATGGGAATGGCTTCGAGCGTTATTGGGGGTTTACCGTTCGCCCCGTTTGCTCTTCTTTAGATTTATCATCATCAGTGGATCATTATGTAAATCTTACACTATATAAAGAAGGCTGTGAGAATGCCAATGTCATCGTTTGTAAAGAAAAACAGAAAGTGCAAATCTCAGCCGTCCCCGAAAATGAACACCGTCATTTTGTGCGTTGGAATGACGGCAATACCGACAATCCGCGCACGGTACAGATAACGCAAGACATCACCTATACCGCCTATTTCGCACCTAACCAATACACTATCTCTACAGAGGTCAGCGACACAGAGCGCGGTAGTGTGAGTGGTGCTACAACAACAGATTACCTGAACGATGTAACGCTGACAGCAGTGCCCAACTATGGCTACCACTTTGCCTATTGGTCAGATGAGGGATGTAGATATTGGCGAAATGAGTGTAATACCGATAACCCCCGCACGATACAGGTAACAGGCGATACTACCTATACGGCTGTATTCGAGAAGAATACATACACCATCACGGCACAATCGGCAAACAATATACAGGGCTATGTATATGCGCCCTATCAGGCGGAGTACTTGGACCAAGTGTCGCTTATAGCCTATCCGAATGTGGGCTATCATTTCGCCCAATGGGCGGATAGCAATACCGACAATCCGCGCACCATTGTGCTTACCAGTGATACTACTTTTACGGCAGAGTTTGCACAGACCTTCTCGGGGCAATGCGGGTACGACCTCTATTGGCAATATGCAGGGCATACGCTCACTATCTCGGGTACGGGGGCGATGTATGACTACAACGGAAACGATATGCCGTGGCTCTTGTTCCGTGATACCACAGATGTTGTTGTATTAGAACCGGGTATTACGCATGTTGGTAACAATGCTTTCAACGGCTTTGTAAAAGTAGGCAAGATAGAACTGCCGAGTACGCTGACCTCTATCGGGACAAATGCCTTTGCGGGTTGCCGCAAGTTGTATGACATCTACGCTTACCCGACCGAACCGCCTGTGGCAGACAACACCTCGTTTGCCAACTACAATGTGAACCTGTATGTACCCTGCGACAATCTGCGTGATTACCAGATGGATGCAGTGTTCGGTACATTCAAATACATCCAATGTATGAGTACCACAGACACAGAGCAAGTGCTGGCAGATGAGTCTGCCGACCACGCCGCACAAAAACTCTTCCGCGACGGACAGGTGCTCATTCTCCGTGGCGGCAAGACCTACACCCTCACCGGCGAGGAGGTCGAATAGGTGTACCCGATAAGAGACTTATATCCGATACTTAGGACTAAGTTGGATATTGTGCACTTTTTATTTTGTAGAGACGTGGCTTTTGCCGCGTCTCTCTTTTTGTCAATGTGATTTTTGTAGTAGGGAACTACTAAAATGGTCTAATGGCAATAAATGTCCCAATAAATTGTACATCGTAAATTCGTAAATCGTAAATGAATTGATGGTTCATTCGCGGATAATTATATGTTTATCGATGCTGCATGGCTATGCATGGGCTTCAATGGAAAATTATACCCGACACATTAACGGTTTATTGGCGGCAATTAGCGGAGACTTGTACTCATATATGGTCCTTTGCATGGTTGTTAATGGAGACATCTTGGTGTTTGTTATTGGAGTCCTCATACACGAATTGAAATACAATTTTTGTTAAAAACGCCATTTTTGGAAAAGTGTAGAGAAACCACTGAAAAAATGAAGATTTTTTGGTATTGAGTGTCAATGTGTTACAAGCCAAAAATGCAAAATGCACCATTTTGGCGAAAAAACGAAAATAAATTTGGATTTCGGACGATTTTGTATTATCTTTGTACCAAAATTCGGGGTGGTAAGGTGTGTAATATGTAATAGTTTGGTGTGTTGGTTTCCGTAAGTTCGCATTTGTGTTGAGGAATGTGTGTTGAGGATACTGAGTGGCGATACGTGCCGCTTGTCGGTGTGTCTGTAGGCAAATAACGTCTCGCGTGCGTGCGCGCGGTGGCGTGAAATAAAAGCGGTGTATCGGGTGTGGGGCAAATATGTGCGATTTGAGGGTGGGGTAGTATGTGTATCGGGGTTTGTAAGAAATGATGGGTAATGGGCGAAAATGCAAGAAAACTTGCGTATATGGGATTTTTGTAGTACCTTTGCAAGTCAAATTACTGTGACTAAAAAGTAAACAATATAAGATGATTGACAACGACAGAATTATTCCGGTGAAGATAGACGAGGAAATGAAGACCTCGTATATCGACTACTCGATGAGCGTCATCGTGAGCCGTGCGCTGCCGGATGTGCGCGATGGTTTCAAACCCGTGCACAGGCGCGTGCTGTTCGGTATGAACGAATTGGGCAACACAAGTGATAAGCCGACCAAGAAATCGGCACGTATCGTGGGTGAGGTAATGGGTAAGTTCCACCCCCACGGCGACAGCAGTATCTACGGCACCTTGGTGCGTATGGCACAGCCGTGGAACATGCGCTACACATTAGTGGACGGGCAAGGTAACTTCGGTAGCGTGGACGGCGACGGTGCCGCTGCCATGCGTTACACGGAGGCGCGACTGAGCAAACTGGCGGAGGAGATGCTCCGCGATATAGACAAGGACACGGTGGATATGCAACTGAACTTCGACGACACGTTGCGCGAGCCCGTGGTGTTGCCTTGCCGCTTCCCGAACCTATTAGTGAACGGTGCCAGCGGTATCGCGGTGGGTATGGCGACGAATATGCCAACCCACAATCTGGGCGAGGTGATTGACGGTTGCGTGGCGTTCGTGAAGAACAGCATCGCGCGCCTCAACGACCCCGAAGTGCCGGCTATCACCATTCCTGAACTGATGGAGTATATCAAGGCTCCCGACTTCCCGACGGGCGGTACGATTTACGGCTATCAGGGTGTGCGTGACGCCTACGAGACCGGTCGCGGACGTATTGTGGTGCGCTCGAAAGCGGAGATTGAGACCGAGGACAACGGGCGTGAACGTATCGTGATTTGCGAGTTGCCATACGGCGTGGTGAAGTCGGATTTGGTGAAGAATATCGCCGAACTGGTTACCGACAAGAAGATAGAAGGCATATCGGGCATCAGCGACCAGTCGAAGCGCGATGTGCGTATCATCATAGAGGTGAAGCGCGATGCCAATGCGCAGGTGGTGCTCAACAAGTTGTACAAGTACACGGCGTTGCAGTCCAGTTTTTCGGTGAACAGTATCGCGCTGGTGAAGGGTCGCCCGATGTTGCTGAACCTGCATGACCTGGTGGCGAACTTCATCGAGCACCGTATGGAGGTGGTGACGCGCCGTACCCGCTTCGAGTTGAAGAAAGCCGAGGAGCGCGCCCATATCCTGGAGGGCTTGATTATTGCGGTGGACAACATCGACGAGGTGGTGCGTATCATTCGTGCCAGTCGCACGCCGGCAGATGCGCAGAGTAACTTGGAGGCACGCTTCGGGTTGGACAACCTGCAGTCGAAAGCCATCGTGGATATGCGTCTGAGCGCACTCACGGGCTTGCGTATCGACGAGTTGAAGAACGAATATGCCGAGTTGGAGAAGTTGATTGAGCACCTCAAGGAGTTGCTGGGCAGCGAGCAGATGCGCTACGAAGTGATTGATACGGAGTTATTAGAGATAAAAGAGAAATATGCCGACGAGCGCCGTACCCAGATTGTGAAGATGGCTACGGAGTTCAACCCCGAGGATATGTACGCCGATGATGACATGGTTATCACCATCTCGCACCTCGGATATATCAAGCGCACGCCGCTGACGGAGTTCCGTTCGCAGGCACGCGGCGGCATCGGTGCCAAGGCGACTACGGCGCGTGACGAGGACTTTATCGAGTATGTGCACCAGGCAAACATGCACTCCACGATGATGTTCTTCACCGAGCAGGGACGCCTCTACTGGCTGAAGGTGTACGACATTCCGGAGGGCAACAAACAGTCGAAAGGTCGCGCGTTGCAGAACATGATTAACCTGCAAAAGGGCGACAAGGTTTGCGCGTTCATCCACGTGAAGAACCTCAACGACGAGGAGTACGTGAACAACCACTATCTGATTTTCGTTACCAAGAACGGCTTGATGAAGAAGACCACGTTGGAGGCATACAGCCGTCCGCGTGCCAACGGTATCATCGCCCTCGGTCTGCGCGAAGATGACAGCCTGATACGTGTCACTTTGACAGACGGCGAGAACCAGATGCTGGTGGCTTCGTACAACGGCAAAGTGGTGCGTTTCCCCGAGAATACGGTACGTCCGATGGGACGTACGGCAACGGGTGTGCGTGCGATTAAATTGGACGAAGACGGCAAAGACCGCGTGATTGGCATGATTTGTGTAGCGAAAGACAGTCAGGAGACGGTGCTCGTGATTTCGGAGAAGGGCTTCGGCAAACGTACTGCCCTCGACGACGAGAACGGCGAACCGGTTTACCGCATCACCAACCGTGGCGGCAAGGGCGTGAAGACCATGAATCTGACCGACAAGACAGGCTATCTGATTGGTTTGGACGCTGTTACGGACGATATGGACCTCATGCTCATCACCAAGTCGGGTACCGCCATCCGTATGGCAATGGACACCATCCGCGTGATGGGACGTGCTACGCAGGGCGTGAAACTCATCGAACTGCAGAAGCGCAACGACACACTCATGTCGGGTTGCACGGTGCCAAAAGAGGAGGAACCTGCAGAGGCTGCAGATGCACCCGCAGAAGGCACAGAGCAAATAACTGAAAATGAACAATAAACCGATAAAGACAATGAAAAAATCATTATTCTTGGCAGCATTGGTGCTGATGAGTGCCGGCTGCTTCGCACAGAAAAAGAATGTCAGCAAGGCCCGTAATCTGGCTGACGCCGAGACACCTGACTATGCGGCTGCTCACGAGGCCATCAACGAGGCACTCCAGAACGAGGAGACCAAAGACCAAGCCAACACATGGTATGTGGCAGGCTGGATTGACTATAAGCAGTTTGAGAACGAGGGTATCAAGATGCAACTCGGTCAGGGTGGCGACGAACAGGCACGCGGCAATGCCGTGTACGAGTCCATCGACCTGTGGGAGAAGGCGTACAAACTGGCTATGACGCCCACCTACGACAAGAAGGGTAAAGCCAAATATGACACCCGCACCGTCAAGAGTATCCAACCCAAGATGTTGGAGTACTTCCAGTCGCAAGCCCTCATCACTACGGGTTATGCCGCTTACGAGGCAGGTGACTACAGCAAGGCGTACGACATGTTTATCCGTCACCTCAATATCCCCGAGATGGAGATGATGCAGGGCGACGAGAAGATTGCCAAGGAGATGGTGCGCGACTCCAACTACTACACTTGCCTCTACTATGCAGGGCGTTTCGCCTACGAGGCTAAGCGTTTCGATGATGCTATCGCCACACTTAACCGTATGAATACGCCTGCGGCTATGGCAAATGCGAACCGTCGTGATGTCATCTTCGCCAACGAGTACATATATCAGATTTACATTGAGCAGCAGGATACCGTAAAGGCTGTTGCCAAACTGCAAGAGAGCATTCAGACCTTCCCCGAGGAGCCGTGGTTTATGCAGAACCTCATCAATCTCTACATCAATTCGGGACAAGAGGAGAAAGCCATTGAGTATCTGGACCTTGCTATCAATCGCGAGCCCAATGTAGGTCAGTACTATAACTCCAAGGCGTCTATCCTGGCGCGTATCGGTCGCTTCGACGAGGCATTTGCTACCTTTGAACAGGCATTGGCACAAGAGCCGAACAACGCTCTCTTCCTCGAGAGTTACGGCTATGCGTACATCGACCTCGGCAACAAACTGAGCGATGACGCCACCTACCTTGATGCCAAGGCTTTTGCCAAGGCAGAGGTGGAGATAAAGGCGGCTTACCAGAAGGCACTGCCTTACTTCCAGAAAGCGTATGAGTTGGAGTCGGACAACGATAGTTACAAGCGCTCGCTCCGTCAACTCTACTACCGCCTCGGCATGATTGACGAGTACAACGCCCTGGCTGACTGATGGGGCGTATTCTTGCGATTGACTACGGACGCAAACGAACAGGATTAGCCGTTACGGATGCCCTGCGCATCACGGCTAATCCGCTCGTTACTATACCCACCCATACGCTCACGGATTGGCTCCGGCAGTATCTTGCCACCGAGCAGGTGGACGAGGTTGTTATCGGACATCCGCGCCGGATGAACGGAGAGGACTCCGAGTCCATGCAGTATATACGCCCGTTTATGGCGGAGTTCCGACGGGCTTTTCCCGATATGCCGTTGGTGGAGTACGACGAACGTTTCACCTCTGTCATTGCCCACCAGGCGATGCTGGCGGGGGGCATGAAGAAAAAAGACCGGCAGGACAAAGCCGCTGTGGACCGTCTCGCTGCCTGCATTATTTTGCAAGGCTATATGGACTATATTAACCATTAATTATTAACTATTACTTATCACTTGTGATACTACCTATATATTTATATGGTCAGCCCGTTCTGCGCAAGGCAACGGACGAGATTCAGGAGGGCGATTTGGACCTCAAGCAACTGGTTTCCGACATGCAGGAGACGCTCACCGCTGCCGAAGGTTGCGGTTTGGCGGCACCGCAGATAGGCAAGTCCATCCGCCTTTTCATCGTGGACGGGAGCGACCTTGCGGAGGACTATCCCGAGTGTGCGGGGCTGAAGAAGACCTTTGTGAATCCTGAGATTATAGAGGAGAGTGAGGAGACGGTTTCTTATGCCGAAGGGTGCCTTTCGTTGCCCGGTATTTCGGAGAATGTAATTCGTCCGCGCACTATCACTATCCGCTATCAAGACGAAGATTTTCAGCCGCATACGGAGACCTACACGGATTTTGCCGCGCGCATTATCCAGCACGAGTACGACCATCTCGAAGCGCATGTCTTCACCGACCGTATCTCACCTATCCGCAAGCAGTTTGTTAAAAGCAAACTCACCAATATCGCCAAGGGCAAGACTTCGGCACGCTATCGCACCAAACACTGATAATGTGTAGCGTTTTGTTAGTGGATGGTTATAGGATAGTTATAGGATAGGCTTATACCGCTTAGCAGCCCATTAATTATTAACTATTAATTATTACTGAAAAAATGTCTGTTTTTGACATTATTCTTATTGCCATCGGTTTGGCGATGGATTGTTTCGCAGTCAGTGTGACGCACGGTTTGGCTGCAGACCGCAACAGCAAGCCTTTCCGCCACTACGGACCGTGGTTGATGGCATTGATGTTCGGCTTGTTTCAGGGGGGAATGCCGCTTATCGGTTACTTTGCAGGCACGTTGTTTGCTGATTTCTTCTCGCGTTTTGCACCATGGATAGCCTTGATTCTCTTGGCTTTCATTGGCGGCAAGATGATTTACGAGTCATTTCACGGCAACATCATTCTCTGCAAGTTGAACAACAAACGCTGTTCCCGACGTAATGCGCAGTGCACTCATTCGCATGACAATTCCGATTGTCCGCATTGTATTCGCGAGACGCAGGAGCAGCCCTCTGCCGATTTCTCGCTGAAGCATATTGTTGCTTTGGCGGTGGCGACGTCTATTGATGCCTTGGCTACGGGCGTTATCTTTATTCCCGTGCCCGATGCGCTGTGGCTTGGGGTGGGGATTATCGCGCTGGTGAGTTTCCTGTTCTCCATTATCGGGTTCACTATCGGCGAGTTGGTGGGCAACAAGTTCCACTTCAATGTCGGACTTCTGGGGGGTGTTATCTTGATAGCCATCGGCTTGAAGATATTTATTGAGGGGGTATTCCTTTCAATATAGACAAGATGGTATGTTCCTGATTCAGAATACTTTAGTCAGTCTCGATGTACTCGAAAAGGAGTTCTGTTGCGATTTGCAGACCTGTCGCGGTTGTTGCTGCATAGAGGGAGATGCGGGGGCTCCGCTGACGGAAGAAGAAACGCTGAAAATCAATGAGATACTTCCGCTCCTGTTGCCCGATATGACCAAAGAGGCACGGGCTGTGGTGGCTGAACAAGGCATCTCGTATCTCGACCCTTCGGGCGAGCGGGTAACTTCAATCGTGAACGACAAGGATTGTGTCTTCTCGCGCACTGACCACAACGGGTGGTGCTATTGCCTGATTGAGAAAGCCTATAATGCGGGGCGGATAGACTTCAAGAAGCCGGTTTCGTGCCACCTGTACCCTGTCCGGTTGACGCAAGTGGGTGATTATATGGGTGTTGAGTATCACCGTTGGGACATCTGCCATTGTGCACGGCAGTTGGGAAAGAAACTGCATTTGCCGCTTTATCAGTTCCTGAAAGAACCCTTGATACGCCGTTTTGGGCAGGCGTGGTACGACGAGTTGGCACTGACGGCGGAAGAATGGAAGAAACAAAACAAATAACGATATGCAAGCCATTATCATTACTATTGGTGACGAATTGCTTATAGGTCAGGTAGTGGATACCAATTCCGCCTATATGGCAACCTGTCTCAACCGCTATGGTGTGGAGGTGCTGGAAGACATCTCCGTGCATGACGATGCGCAGCAGATAGCAGAGGCGGTGCACGATGCCATGGGCAAAGCGCCGATTGTCCTGCTCACCGGAGGCTTGGGACCGACCAAAGACGACATCACCAAGCACGTGTTGTGTGACTTTTTTCACACCACATTGGTGCCCGACGAGACGGTCCGTGCGCACATCTATGATATCTACAAGGAGCGACCGGACGTGCTCAACCGTCTGACCGAGACGCAGTGGTTGGTACCTGCCAACGCGACTGTCCTGCCGAATAGGGTAGGGTCTGCGCCGCTGATGGCGTGGTTGCAGGACGGACATTGCCTCGTGTCGATGCCGGGTGTGCCGTATGAGATGCAAATTGCTATGGATGAGCAGATTATTCCATTCCTAGCTGCGCATGTTCTGCCCAAAGAGACAGAGCAAATCACCCATCGCACCGTATTGGTACATGGCATTCCCGAGTCCGCTCTGGCGATACGCATTGAGGAATGGGAAACGGCATTGCCTGCCGGTATGCACCTCGCCTATCTGCCTAAAGACGGGCTGATTCGCCTGCGGTTGAGCGGTTACGGCGTAGCCCCCGAAGAGGTGGATGCGCAAATCCGTGCCCTCTTGTCGCTGATACAAGACTACGTGTTGGCGACCGAGGACAAGCCCGTTGAGGTGCTGGTGGGCGAAGCCCTCAAGCGCAACGGGCAGACGATTGCCACTGCCGAGAGTTGCACGGGCGGACGATTGGCAGCACTGCTCAATGCCCACCCGGGCTCATCGGCATTCTACTATGGCAGCGTGGTGGCGTACGACAACTCGGTGAAACACAATGTGTTAGGCGTATCGGATAGCGACCTGCAGCAGTATGGTGCGGTCAGTGAACCTGTAGTGCGCCAAATGGCAGAGGGAGTCCGCAATCTCCTGCACACCGATTATGCCATAGCCACTTCGGGCATCGCGGGACCTGACGGGGGAACCGCCGACAAGCCCGTCGGCACCGTATGGATGGCATGGGCAACACCGCACGGCACCTATGCACAGTGTTTCCATTTGGGCAAACTGCGCGAGCAAATCACACTGCGCGCCTGCAACACCGCGCTCATTCATATGCTGCCTTATATAGAATAATTCTGTAATAATAATCAGCCAGTTAAGGATTAGTAGCAATGGATTTTCTCCGAACACTCTTTCTCGAACCGAGCATTACCCAGTCGATTCTGATGCTCACGTTGGTGGTGTCGTTGGGGCTATGGCTGGGCGACCATCTGCGCATCAAGCAGTTCTCGCTGGGCGTGACGTGGATATTGTTTGCCGGCATCATTCTGTCGGCGTTTGGCATTACGATTGATGCCCAAGTGTCGCGTTTTGCCAAGGACTTCGGTCTGATACTTTTCATCTACAGCATCGGTCTGCAGATGGGACCTTCGTTCTCGCCATTCGGGAAAAGCGGACTGAGACTCAATATGTTAGCCGTTGCCATAGTGCTGTTGGGCTGTGCTTGTACCATCGCCTTGCACTACATCACGGGCGTGGACATGGGCACTATGGCAGGTGTCATGTCGGGTGCTGTGGTCAGTACGCCCTCGTTGGGTGCTGCCGAGCAGGCATACCATGATATATTCGGCATCGTTCCGCCCGATATTGCCACGGGGTATGCGGTGGCGTATCCGTTGGGTGTGATGGGACTGATATTGTCGTTTGAGATTATCCGCCGTGTCTTTCGTGTGGACCCCAAGCAGGAGAACGACCGTCTGCGTGCCGAGGCACATGCCAATGCCGATGAGCCTGTCTGCGTGGACATCACGCTCCGCAACCCGCAGATAGAGCGTATCACGCTGCGCGAACTGCAACGCCTTTGCCCCATCGACAAGATGGTGGTCAGCCGTGTGGTGCGTCCCGACGGCAGCGACGAGTTGGTGAGTGGTGATACCATGTTCGGCAATGGCGACACCATTCGTGTGCTGACCGACAAGAAACACCTCGATGCGCTGCGCCTGCTCGGACAACTGTCCGAGTACAGTTTCCAAAGCAAGGAGAAGTCCACGCACCTTGTCTCGCGCCGTATCGCGGTTACCAAGCCCGAGTGCAACGGCAAGCGTATCAGTTCTTTCGACATTCGCAACCGCTACCATGCCACCATCACCCGTATCAATCGTGCGGGTGTGGAACTGCTGGCGACCCCCGAGTTGGTGCTGCAACTGGGCGACCGCCTTGTGGTGGTGGGCGACAGAGAGGACGTGCAGCGGGTGGCAGACACTTTCGGTAACGAATTGAAACGCTTGGACTTACCCAACCTGTTGCCTATCTTCTTCGGTATCTTCTTGGGAGTCATCCTTGGTTCGCTGCCTATCATCATTCCGGGTATGAGCCAGCCCTTCAAACTCGGTTTGGCAGGCGGTTCGCTGATAGTGGCAATCCTGATAGGACGCTTCGGACCTTATTATAATATGGTCACTTTTGCCACCACTTCTGCGAATATGATGCTGCGTCAGGTCGGCTTGACGCTCTTCCTTGCCGCAGTGGGACTGAGTGTGGGCGAGAAGTTCATCCCGACCATTGTCGCAGGCGGCTACATGTGGATATTGTATGGCTTTCTCATCACCATCATCCCGTTGCTGATAGTGGGTTGCATCGCCTATAAAGTTATGCATATCAACTACTTCCGTGTCGTCGGATTGCTCACGGGTGCCATGACGGGAGCCCCTGCTTTGGCGTATGCGCAGAGCCTGTCCGATGACAACGACGAGGCATCGGTCACCTATGCCACCGTCTATCCGCTCACGATGTTCCTCCGTGTCATGGCAGGACAGTTGTTGGTTGTCTTCTTCTGTGGGTAGGCGATGGCTATTAGGTAAATAACCCAATCACACAATAAATCGTACATTGTAAATTCGTAAATCGTACATATCCTGATGAATCTGCCCAACGACCCCATGATGCTTCTCAGCGTCATCAACATGAAACTCCGCGACGAATACTCCTCTCTGGACGCGCTGTGCGACGATATGAACATCGACAAAGCCGCACTCCTGCACCGCCTGTCCGAGGCAGGTTTCGAGTACAACCCCTCCGCCAACAAGTTCTGGTAGGGCAGGTCTGTGATACGGCTTCGTAATACGGCGCGTCGTGCGTCGTATTTTGTTAGCGTGAGTTCGGTATAACATTGGGCAGTGTGTTTATGGATAATTCGTGTTAATACGGCGTAGCCGTCCGTTCAAAAACCATCCCGATAATGCCTGTTTGACCATATTGTCGCAAGCGCGGCACATGTTGTGCCGCAAGATAAAGTTTTGTTTGGTTTTGAGGGTTTTGTTCTATACGTTTTTCGTTATATCGAACTCACGTTTATTCTTGAGCCCCTCCACTGGAGGGGTTGTGGAGGTCTTCGAGTCTAAACTATGCCATTAGTATGTAATTAGTATGTGATTAGTATGTTATTAGTATGTGATTAAGCCGTCAATGCCGAAGCGATATAGGTCATATTTTACGATTTAATAGTCTGTTTTTCACATTCCTTTCCTTTGGCACAGTTATTGTCGAACATCCATTCGGAACGTAAATCTCATTAACAATGGAAAGAAATAGTTGTCCTTTTGTCCCCAATTTCCTGCTCGGATGCGCAGGAGGGATACAATACCTGAGTCTCAAGAGTGCCAGTCGCAATCCGCGCCGTTCGCAAGAAAAGACGCTCCGCGCCATTCTCACCTACGCGCGCGATACGGAATATGGTCGTGAGCACCATTTCGCCGAAATCCTCGAAGCACCCAATGATACCGAACTCTACGCACGCTATCAGAAATACGTGCATCTCAATGATTATGAGGACCTTCGCCCCTACGTAGAGAAGCACAAGAACGGCGGCGAGAACATCCTTTTCCCGGGCAAACCGATTATGTATGCCACCACATCGGGCACTACCAAAGAGCCCAAGTGGGTGCCTATCACCCGCGAATACCTCAACAACATCTACGGCAAGATGACCAAGGTATGGCTCTTCAATTTCATCAAGAACCGCCCCAAGGTCTTCACCGGAAAGATTGTCTCTATCGTCGGAAAAGTCAAGGAAGGCGAAGCCCCCGACGGCACTATGTACGGCTCCGTGAGCGGTGTCACGCAGCGCGACTGCCCGAAGTTCGTCAAGAAACTCTACGCATCGCCTGCCTCGGTCTTCTCCATTGAGGACTACACCGCCCGTTACTACACCATCATGCGCATGGGCATCGAGCGCAATGTGACGCTCATCGTCACCGCCAACCCGTCCACCATCGTCGAGATGCAGAACAATGTCAACGAGTACTTCGAGGACTACTGCAACGACATCGAACACGGTACCCTCAAGGCATCGCTCAACATACCGCAGTGGATACGCAACGACATCCACCCGTACCTCAAACCCAACCCCGAGCGTGCCGATGAACTGCGCGCCCTCAAGGCAAAATACGGTACCGTGCTCCCCAAGCACTATTGGCCTAACTTGCAGATACTCAACACATGGAAGTGCGGCAACACCAAGGTGTATGTCGAGAAATTCAAGGATTCTTTCCCTGCCGGCATGCTCCATCAGGAGTTCGGTTACTTCGCATCGGAGTGCCGTTTCGGTCTCGTGCTGGACGACACCCTCAACACCGTCCTTTTCCCGCACTTCCACTACTACGAGTTCATCGCCGAAGACGAACTCGAAAGCGAGAACAAGCACTTCCTGCAACTCTGGCAACTCGAAAAGGGCAAGCGCTACTGCCCCTACGTAACCACCTTCGCAGGGCTCTACCGCTACAATATGAACGACCTTGTCGAGGTAGGCGACTCGTTCTGCCACACGCCGACCGTCCACATGATTCAGAAGGTCAACGGTATCGTCACCATGACGGGTGAGAAACTGCACGAGCGTCAGTTCATAGAGGCGGTACACGAGGCGGAAAAGCAGACGGGATTGCAGACCAAATTCTTTGTCGGATTTGCCGATATGGAACGCTCCGCATACCATTTCTACTACGAGTTTGCCGACCAGCAGACCACGCAGGCACAGGCGGAAGAGTTCACTAAGGTAGTGGATAAAGTGCTGAAGGACATCAATATCGAGTACGCTGCCAAGCGTGCATCGTTCCGTGTCAAAGACCCGCTGACGCACCGCCTTGTGGAGCAATCTTTCGAGAAGTTCAAGGCGGAGTGCATTGCCGAAGGTGCCCGCGACGGACAATTCAAGATGAATCTGCTCCTCCAAGACGAGAAACGCCACACCAAGTTCCGGAAATTGGTATTGGAATAACAGACTATTATCTGCACCACCATCGTGGTGCAAGTAAGGAAATAAGAAAGAGAGATTGTCTAACAAGTGTAGATAGTCTCTCTTTGTTCTGTCTTTGTATGTGAATGTGGCACTTGGGAGACGTGAAGCGTAAGGCAGGTGCGCTTATGCGCACTGAGTGCCGTAGCGATACGAAGCCCTGTGGGCTGAGTAGAACTCCTTGTCGGCTCGCGTCGTCATGCGCTATGCGCACTGAGTGCCTGGGGGGCCTATGAGCCCCTCCCTTGGAGGGGTTGGGGAGGTCTTCCTACGCGGCACATGTTGTGCCGCAAGAAAAAGTTTTGTTTAGTTTTGCATGTTTTGGTTTATACTGTTTTCGTTATATCGAACTCACGTTATTAACGGCTCATTACACGTCGATTAACGGAGAACCATACCCGATAATGCAAATTCGTGGGGGATTATATGGATGATTATATGCCGGTTGGTTTGGAAAGTGCTGTTTGGTGTGGATGAGATGGTTGTTTGGCTTGTAAAGGCTTGTAAAAACACCTTGAATCGCAGGAAAATCATGCCAATTCTTGCAAATATCGCTTTTTGGCACTAACTTTGCAGCGGAAAAGGCAAACAACTAATACTTTACGATTATGGCAAGACCTATAAAAGAGACTCCTGTACTGACAGGGCGTGATGCGGAAAGGTTTGTACAGAATATGTACACACCGGCACCTGTTTCGCAACAATATAAGAAACAAATGCAAGAGACTTTCCAAACTTTCAAACAGGCAGCCACTTTTGCGTTGTGATAATGTATGAAGATACTTAAATTATCCAAAGATACAGATATTAAGCCGTTTGAGAGCAAGGATAAGGACTTAAACGATTTCCTTGTTTCTGATGCAAAGAACTATACCGATGCTCTGTTGGCTGTTACCTACCTCATAGAGGAGGGCGATGAGTGTGCTGCTTATTTCTCTTTGCTTAATGACAGGATTCTGATGGACGAGGAAGAGAAGAATATTTGGAATCGTGTTAATCGCTTGATTAAAAACAACAAACGAAGAAAAAGTTACCCTGCTATTAAGGTAGGTCGTTTAGCAGTAGCGGAAAAATACAGTCATAAGGGCTATGGCTCACAGATATTACAGTTTGTTCAGTATCTGTACACACAAAGAGAGCAATATGCAGGTTGCCGCTTTATTACGGTGGACGCATACGAGAGTGCTCTCGGCTTTTATGAAAAGCATGGATTTAAGTTTCTAACAACGAAAGATACCGGGCAACGAACCCGAGTGATGTACTTCGACTTGAAGAACGTTTTGTAAACAATTGCAACAAGGAGGTCGTTTTTTGCCTATGTTGCTATGTCCTATTATACGCTAATTGTATTCCAAAACACGCAACTTTGCAAAAATATTTGGATTTTTTCGGTTTTTGCTGTATATTTGCAGTCCGATTAGGAATACGACTATTCGTGATTAAGTACACAGGTGAATCACTAAGAATAACGCCTTATATCTAATCGACACAATACAATGCAATAGGTATTGTGTTAACTGAAAGTATAACAATTAAATAACTAAAATACAAATGAGAAAGTTTTTATCTCTCTTTTTGACGCTCTGCGTCTCTGTTTCTGTGTTTGCCTATGAGGCAAACATTGATGTTGCTTATTCTAATTTGAAGAATAGTAACGATAGTTCCTATTGTTACGCGGAAGCGGATATTGTGGCACTTCCTAATAAGTCTGCTCTTCAGCAGAAACTTGGCTTGGATAGCCTGAAGAAGATAACCTCGCTAAAAGTTAATGGCACTATTAATAGTTACGACATTATGATGATGCGTAACCAAATGCCCAACTTGTTGGATATTGACTTGTCAGATGCTAGCATTGTGGCGAATGACTATGAATATACAAAGGGTTATCACTCCAAGAAAGATACCCTTACTGCTTACTCTTTCACTGGTACAGGCACGCATATTCGTAAAGCCATTCTGCCTAACACGGTAACTTGTATAGAGCAAAATGTATTCAACACACCCTATCTGCAAGAAGTAGTACTACCAAAGAACTTGTTGGTTATAGGTGATAAGACATTCTATGGCTGCTCTGCATTACGTTCTATCAATCTGCCCGAAAGCCTTACCAGTATTGGAGAATCCGCTTTTCAAGGTGCAGGATTAACAGAGGTTACTATTCCTGCAAATGTAGAAACGATTGGATATTTTGCATTTGGAGGAGGAAATACTGAGGCTGTTACGGATTATTCTTACTATTCACAGGCGACTTCTATTGAACGCGAAAGATGGATATTCTACTTACCTCCATACTCTTCTTCACGCAAACCTTATTCTGGTAGTCATCTCCAATCGCTTACTATTCCTGCCAATTCAAAATTAACGACTATTTCTGCATGGGCTTTTGCTGGTAATAATAACCTTAAGAATGTTTCTATTTTAGGTGATAGCATAAAATCCATTCAAGTGGGTGCGTTTTATAAATGCCAATTAGATACCATTATCCTTCCGCCAAACTTGAAGAACTTGAATACTTTGTCTTTCGGCTATTGCTCTGGTTTGAAGTTTGTGGCGATGCCGAATACCTTGACGGAGATTGCAAGTAATGCCTTTGTGGGTTGCACGAACTTGGACAATATCCAGTTCCCGAAGAAGTTGACCAAGATTGGGCACCATGCTTTTGCCGATTGCACCAACCTCAGGAATGTGGATATACCCGGATTGGTGACCGACATCGAGGAGTACGCCTTCAAGGACTGCAACGTGAAGAGCATCTACAGTTACCTCTTCGACCCCTTCACCATCGGTCAGAACACGTTCTCGCCCTATGCCAATGCCAACGCCATCCTCTATATCCCCAACCTCGAGGACACGGAGATGAAGTACCTCTATGACACCCAGTGGAGCCAGTTCCTCAACCGCTACCGTATGGACAAGAGTTTCAACTATGACGACTTCTACGGCACGGGGGACATCAACTTCACTTGCGGGGATGACCCGCTGAATGGCAATCCCAATGCCACCCTCTACTCCGGTGCAGGATTAACCATGGATACCGACTGTGACTCTACCCAACATATTGGCAATGTGGAGATTGAAGGCGACGGCAAGGACTGGGCAAGTATCATTGCGGGCTGCAACCTGTCCATCGACTCTCTGATTCAGCACATCATCGTATCGGGCAAGAAGTGGCATTTCTTCGGCTTCCCGTTTGAGGTGAAGATTGAGGACATCATGGCGGATGCCAAGTTTGTTATCTACGAGTATGACGGTCAGGCACGTGCAGCACGTGACACCACTGGTTGGAAGCGTCTGCCCAAAGAGCAGAAGTACCTCTACCCAGGTCATGGCTATATCTTCCAGTTCAACTATGCCACTTCGGGCAGTTTCACCATCCGCATACCTTCGCCTGACTTCTGTGAGGCTATCAAGAAGGTGATACTGGCGTTCTTCCCCTCGGCAAAGGACAACAACAAGAGTTGGAACTATGCTGCCAACCCATTCCTGGCATACTATGACATCAACGACCTCAACACCACCTCGCCTATCACCTACTGGGATGTGCAGGAGGGTACCTACAAGTCGGTGCGCCCTGGTGATGACGAGTACTATTTCTCGCCTTATGAGGGCTTCTTCCTCCAGAATGAGTTCAGCCGTGACTTTGAACTAATCTTCGACCGCAACAAGGCTATGACCAAACGCCAGTTGGATGAGCGCAAGGCTACCCGTGCAGGTATGCCACAGCGTGCTAAGAAGGCTCATAATGACCGCTATATCATCAATTTGACCCTTACGGGTGACACTTTGGGTGACAACACACGTGTGGTAATCAACGAGCAAGCCGCCATGGGTTATGACCTCGGCAAGGATGCTGCCAAGTTCCTCTCAACCGAGAACAATGTGCCGCAAATCTTCTCGTATGATGACAGCAATGTGCAATACAGTATCAATGAGCGTCCTATGCAGACGGGTGTAGTGGAGTTGGGTGTGCGTATCCCTGCTTCGGGAGTCTATACCATCGATGCCACCCGCATGGATACCACGTTCTATCTGCTTGACCGCAAGATGAATATCATGCACGACTTCAGCAATGGTGCCTATATGTTCTCTTCGGGTGCCGGTATGCAAAGCAACCGTTTTGCCCTTGTGCGCCAATACAATGCTCCTACCGATGCGGAGGAGACCATTGAGAATACCAAGATAGATGTCACTACCGACGGGCTTTATGTTCACGGAACGGCTGATATTCAGGTATATAACATAGCAGGTGTATGTGTGGCTGACGGTAGTTATTCAGGTGCTGTGGCATTGCCTGCCGGTGTGTATATGGTAGTATCGGGAGGACAGACCACCAAGTGTGTCATCCGGTAACTCCCGTTGACTATGGTGTATAGACGATTTATAGTGAATTGTGTACTGCTGATTGCCGGTTGCCTTGTACTGCAAGCACAGCAGGAGGGCTTTGACCCTGTCTTGCCTCCTGACCCTGATGCTTCCTACTCGGTAACGGTAATATCGGATCCCGCCGATGCGGCAGTACTCACAGGTGGTGGAGCCCTCAATGCGGGGGCTGCTACCTATATATCCTGTACTCCCCGCGAGGGCTACGCCTTCGACTACTGGACATTGGACGGCGCGCACTATAGTACAGACCCGGCTTTCACCTACACGGTGGAGCACAAGAATGTAGCCTTTGTGGCGCATTTGCAGGCTGTGTCCAAGCATACTCTCAGTGTCACAACCAACCTGCCTGATGCCGCTCAAGTAGAGGGTGGGGGAGAGTACTACCCAAGGCATACGGTGCAAATCAGTTGCACGCCCAACAAGGACTACAACTTCCAATACTGGACCCTCAACGGGGCTGTCTATTCCTACGACCTGACGTTCACCTACGAGATGGGCGGCACGGATGTGGCTTTTGTTGCTGTCTTCACCCATACACCCCATTATGCCGTTACTGCCAAACCTGATGACGCAAGCGCGGGCTACGTGGTGGCTACGGATGGTGAGTACCTGTCGGGTGAGGTGCTCAATTTCGAGGCATATCCCTACAACGAATACACCTTCTCGCACTGGACGCTGAATGGTACGTATTTCACTGACCAACAGACTTTTACCTATACCGTAGGTAGTATGGATGCTGCCTTTGTGGCTGTGTTTGACTTCAATCCCGAGCAGCCTGATGACCCTGCTCTGGTGCTTACCAGTGCTGTCTATGTGAAGTCCGACCCCATGGGTGCGGCTACATTCAATATCACTTCAGGCACCAAGTACCGTGAGGGTGAGACACTTATCCTCCGTGCTACCATGTCCGATGACTATATCTTCGACGGCTGGTATCAAGGGGAGAACAAGGTGGCATCGGCTACGGCTTTCACCTATGTGGTAGGGCAGAAGGATGTCACTTTCACCCTCCGTGCCACACCTGTTGTATATAGCCAACTCAATCTGGTGGCAATGCCTGCCGAGGCTATATCCTTCAATGTCCGTTCAGGTAACATCTATCGTGAAGGTACCACACTCAACTTGCGTGCTTCTGTGGTGGCGGGATATGTGTTCCGAGGGTGGTATATGGGTGATTCCCTGCTCAGTGAGGCTACGGAGTTGCCGTATGTTGTTGGCACTACAGCCGCTACTCTCACAGCCATGGCAACCGTCATAGAGCCTGACCCTGATGAGGATTGGGACCCGCTGCCTCCCACCGACCCTGATATGGAGTCGGTGTACATCATTGCGCAGAGTGCCAATGGTGCTGCAGGCAAGGCTTACGGCAGTGCTTCGTATGTAGTAGGCAAGGAGGCAGTGCTTCGTGCTGTACCTGCCCATGGTTATGTCTTCTCCCATTGGGATGATGGCAATACGGATAGTGTGCGCACCGTCATAGCCACTGTGGATGCCACTTATACTGCTTATTTTGCTCCTGTCACCTATACGGTTACAGTCCGTTCCGATGATGAGGATATGGGTTCTGTCACAGGCAGCGGGGTGTATTCCTACCGCTCAAGTGCCACCATCACTGCCACTCCTGCTACTGGCTACAAGTTTGTCCGCTGGTCGGATGACAACACAGACCCCACCCATACCGTATATATCACTTCCGATACTATGTTTACAGCATTTTTCGCACAACTCACTTTCGTTATTACTGCCCTCACTGCCGATTCCACCGCGGGACTCGTGCAGGGAGGCGGCACTTACCAGGATGGTGAAACGGTCATCCTGACAGCCACGCCTATTGGCAGTCACACTTTCTTGCAGTGGGACGATGGCAATACCGACAACCCCCGCACCGTTACTGCTACGGGAGATGCCACTTATATCGCTCTTTTTAGCGCGCCTGTACTACCGCCCCCTGACCCCGAACCGATGCTCAACGGTGGCGCACTGACGGGTAAATTCCCTGTTTCTGCAGACAAGTACGTGCTGTTCTCGCAGGGGAATCTGCAATACAATGCTGCTATGGGCACTCACGAGTGTGCCGATGGCTCTATGCAACCGGGCACGTGGCGTTTTGCTGCCAACCAGTACGACTATGCGGGCAAGGAGAGCAACGCTGCCACCGCCTCGGACTACAACGGCTGGGTGGATATGTTCGGCTGGGGAACGAGCGGCTGGGAGAGTGGTGCCGTGGCTTGTTTGCCGTGGGATACTGTTACCACAGCCACTGCTTATCAGCCTGTCTCCCCGCAGAGCAGTCTTGTGGCGAATGCTGCGTATGCCGATTGGGGCGTGTACAATGCTATATCCAATGGCGGAGATGTGCCCGATACATGGCGCACGCTCACTGCCGGTGAGTGGGCTTACCTCTTCCGTCACACCCCGTGGACGATGGCGCACGTACAAGTGGCACCCAAGACCAAGATACGCGGTTTTGTGTTCCTGCCTGAGGACTTTGTTGCCCCCGACGACATCACCATAACTCTTTTGGGTACGGGCGAAGAGACCGGAAATATAAGGACATTCAAGATAGAGGACTATGCTGCCAATACCTATACCCTTGAGCAGTTTGCCTTGTTGCAAGAGGCGGGCTTGGTATTCCTGCCGTGCGCAGGTACCCGCGAGAAAGGTGAAGCAGGGCGGTGTGGCACTATTGGCGGCTATTGGAGTTCCACTGCCAGTGACCCGACGCATGTACGTGGCTTCTATTTCTATTCTGCGCGCGTGGATGCTTTCAGTTGGCCCTTGCGCAGTCTGGGCTATTCCGTCCGTTTGGTGAAGGACTATGTCGAACCTGACATACCCGCTTCCACAACTCGTCTGTCTGATGATGCTGCCGCTTCCCCCGTCAAGGTGCTTCTCAACGGGCATGTCTTTATCCTTCGGGAGGGTCGGGTATATACCGTCACGGGCGAAGTTGTCAGGTAGTCAGACCACCCGTCCCCGAAAATCTGCTTTTCTGTTCCCAAAGAGGTTGCCTAATGCGTTTAGGCAACCTCTCTTTTCGTAGTAGATATAGCCCTGTTTGTTGTAAGCGCGGCATATGTCTCGGGTTCCCTGCAAGCGGCAACGCGCAGTAGGGTGTCATTCTCGGGTTCCCTGCAAGCGGTAACGCGCAGTAGGGTGTCATTCTCGGGTTCCCTGCAAGCAGCAACGCGGTAGGGTGTCATTTTGCCGCAAGACAAAGTTTTGTCAGGTTTTACAGGTTTTGTTCTATAAGTTTTCGTTATATCGAACTCACATGGTCAAATATCTCTGGCTTGTCCACACTCACGGCAATCGGCTTTTTGCCCTTGCGGTATATCAGGCATACATTTCCGTTGTTCGAGACAAACGAGTAGTATGTCCCGCACACTTCGCTGTTGAATACACCAAGGTGTCCGAAGAAACTCCCCGCGCCGCACAGCCGGACACTCGGAATACCGCACGGATAATGCGTCACAGAGTCCACCTCCTGCACAAGAATATGTATGGTTCGGCATAGCAGTTTCACCTGTATTTCTTCCTGATTGACCACCACTTTCCTTGGTGTATGTGCCACAGTGGCTACCATCATTACAGCCAATATAGCCGCTGTGACACCCTGCAGTATCTTGATACCTGTTGAGTAGTGGCTCATACTTGCCCCGCGCACCAACGAGATGATTGCCACAATGATGATGACAGAAACGACAATCGTAATGACTTTTGTTGAAGTGGTCATTGCACAGCATTTGGAGATTGTTTCCATAAAATGTAGTTTTTTGAGTGAATAAAGTTGTTTACTTGCACGTACAATATATTCTTTGTACTTTTGCCGTTGCAAAGGTATGGAAAATGGGTGATATGTGCAAGCCGATAACCCCTCTAATTCTTACAACAATGTTTCCCCGCCCTCACCGACGGCGACCTGCAGTACCTCGTATTGGCAACCTTGGGCTTCGACTGCTCCGACATTGCCTGTCTGCTGGGCAAGACCGACCGCACAATATGGAACCGCCGCGACATCATCAAGTCCCGCATAGCCGACAAACCGCTCCACCTCGAGGACTGGCTGTCCCGTGTCGTGGACGACTACAAGTCCCGCCAACTGTCCTCCGTTGCCATTCACGCACATTGAGGATGTTCGGTGCATTAGTTTTGGTTATTCCTGCAAATTGTACATCATATTATTTATACATTGTAAATGAATTAATGGTTAATTCACGGTAATTAATGTTTTATTCTTGCACACGTGCAAATAATTCCTTACTTTTGCACCGTCAAGGCTTACGCTGGGGATTGTGGGGCGGGGAGTGCAGAGGCATTGTGGTGTGATTGTCGCACATGCTGACGCACTGGTTACCGTCCGTCGCCGATGTAAGTAAAGACATATATTTTATTAAAAGGCGTTTATTGGCGCTTGTTTTGGTGTATCGAAATCCGGAAAATTTCGCTAGTACAAGACAAGAAGCAATAAACGTCCATTGGTATGTATTATACCTCACATCTAACCGATGTGGGATTGTCGTACATATCGGCGTGGACGTTATTGTTTACTCTTACTAGCAGGTCATTCCGGAACCTCGATACAAAGAATAGGCAAAAGATAAGGTACCACGCTTCTTTTTTTGTATCATGGGCAGGTGAGGTGCCGCCGCCCACACAAACATTCAACACAATGAATAAAAGGTTTATCCTGTTCGCACCGTTGCTCTGCTGCCTGTCGCTGATGGCGGAGCACATTGTCGTTCAGCCCCGCACGGGCGCAGAACTGGCAGAAGATGTAGCCGTTATCGGCAAATGGGTCTTTGTCGGCAACACAATGCTGCTCCTTGACCACCAAGGCGATGTATTAGGCTACGAGTCACTCAACAACATCATCAAAATCACTTTCGAGGAGCGTGGTCCTGTTATCCCCACCTCCACGGACGGCGCACAACCCAACACGGTCATCGTCTATCCCAACCCTACGCATGAGATACTCTGCGTACAGGGCATTCCCGATGATGCCACCCTGCGTATCTACTCGGCTGTCGGACAACTTGTCACCACAACCCAAGGCACTCAAATCAATGTCGGTCACCTGCCCTGCGGCACCTACCTCCTCCAAATCGGCACCCAAGTCCTGCGGTTTATCAAGGAGTGAATACCTATAATCCCTATTAGCCCTATCGGACTTATTAGGCTTAGACTTATTAGATATAACTAATGTACAACAATATGAAAAGAATTATTCTTTTGGCGACCATGTTCGTCTTTGTGTTGAGCCTATCTGCTCAACGTCGTATGCAGGTATGGGAAGGAAATACCTACATGCAGTTTTTCACCACCGATGTGGATAGTGTAACATTCTTGCAGTTTCCAGATGGTATTCTCCACGAATGTGAGAATATACACGATACCATCTTCAAAACCGTAACGGTACACGATACTATCACTCAAACCATCCGTGATACTATCACCACTATTATCAAAGATACTATCTATATTCAATACTGCCCAGATACAATTAATGCTTCAGATACCCTTACCGGTGTTTTCTCTGTCTCTGCTACCAAACAAGTGCGTTTCTCCCATGGCAACTTGCAATACACCCAGAGTACTCAGACATGGTCGTTTGCAGAACATCAGTATGACTTTATAGGTACTGATAATGTAGATGGTGGTACCGAACAAATAGATTCAGTTTATGGAGATTACTATAAGAATGGGAATATACTTGCTGATAAGATAGATTTGTTCGGTTGGAGTGGTAGCATAGGTTCTGCCAAGTGGGGGTGTCAGTACATCTACTGATGTCAGCGATTATAGCGGTGACTTCGTGGATTGGGGTACGAATATTATCGGTACGGATGCTCCCAACACATGGCGTACATTGGCGAGTGATGAGTGGCATTATCTCCGTTGCAGCCGTGCCAATGCGGATGATTTGGTAGGTGTGGCACGTATCAACCTTAATGCGGATGGTACCGAGTATGCGAATGGTCTCATTCTCCTTCCCGACACATGGACTTGCCCTGAAGGCGTAACCTTCAAGTCAGGTTTCTCTGACACGTATAATGTACAGGCATATGCTGATTATCAGACTTTCACCCTTACCGATTGGCAGAAGTTGGAAGCCGCAGGGGCTGTTTTCTTGCCTGCTTCGGGTAATTGCACAGGGCCGCTTGTGTGGCATATACAGCACCTAGGTTTCTATTGGTCTTCTCCGTCTAACTACGACAACTACTTCCCCCAGACCATCCTGTACCTCAACTCGAGCCTTGCGTGGATATACCCCTGTAATCGCGATGACATAGTAGCAGTCCGTCTTGTTCAAGATGTAAAATAATATACACAAAAGAGAATGATATGACATTATATAAATACTATTCGCCGTCCTATTTGGAAAAGGAGGAGCGTTTTAAGACATTAGAAGAAGGAAAATTCTATTACTCTTCGGTGGAACAACTAAATGATCCATTTGATTTATATGGTGGTAAATGCGTCTTATTACAATATAGGTTACTGCGATCTTGGCTGAACACTATCTATGAGGCATACTCCAGTCTGACAAGTGAGGAAGATTTGAATAGATGTGTGACAGAAGTCTTCCTTATATTATTGAGGAATTCTTTCCAATATGCATCATGCTCTTTTTCAAGGGTACCATTAGAGCGTTTGATGTGGGCACATTATGCTGGTGCACATCAAGGCTTTTGTCTGGAATTTGAATTCCCTGTTAATGTAGACATGCACAAAGTATTGTACGTAGATAGACTATATTTAGGGAAATCTTCTAATTTGGCTATAGGAACAAAGACTATGTTGGATATAGACGCAAGTATTAGGGAAAATGTTAGCAAATTTGCTGATAAGCGTTCCTTGTATGAAGATAGTTACGGCGATATGTTCAGTATCCCTACTGTTGGAGAAGTGGCGTCTGGTAAATATAAGGGGCAAAAGGCTTATGTGGATAATATGATGAGCCTATGGAAATCTTCAAGTAAGACCAAACGTCTCCAAAATGCAGAACTTATTCAGAGAATGAGTACCATGCCATCAACATCCGATTGTTTTATAGATGATTCTTTAGTAAAATCTTTGTTATGTCTGAAATCTCAAGAATGGTGTTATGAACAAGAAGAACGTTTAATAACAAAACTGCCACTCAGCCAAGATGGTATTTCGATACCTTGGGGACAAGATGTGAAATTACAAAAGATTATTTTAGGTTGTAAATTTGATAAGGACAATGTAGTGTTCCAAGATAAAATTAAGGCATTAAAACAACAATATAATGCCGATACTTACATGGTAGATGTTACTAATATTGAGAGTTTTGAACTTTCAATGAAAAGGTATAAATTATAAGATATGTGATTATTTGGGGTGGCGCATGACCTACTTTTTGCAAAAAAATAGAGCAACTGCTTGCATATTTGCGAAAAAAGTTGTACCTTTGCAGCCGAATTGAGCGAGGGGACCCGAACACGGTTCCCTCGTGCTATGTAAAAATCAGCAACGGATTTGGCAATAGACAGCAACAGACAATGATGGACAAGCAGCAGATACAGACTTGGATTGAGGAGAAACTGGCAGGCACGGGCTATGAGTTGATAACGCTCACGGTGAGTGCGCAGAACGACATTTTGGTGGAGGTGGACCGGTTGGAAGGCGTGGATGTGGACTTCTGTGCAGAACTGAACCGCTATCTGGTGGAGCAGTTGGATGCCGCTGGCGAGGACGACTACTCGTTGGAAGTGGGCAGCGTGAGCCTGACCGACCCGTTCAAATCCAAGATGCAGTACACGAAGAACGTCGGACACGATGTGGAGGTGCTGGCATCGGACGGCAAGAAATACCGCGGTCAGTTGGTATCTGTGGACGACGACACGTTCAGCATTGACGCCGAAGTGATGGTGGCTGTTGAAGGCAAGAAGCGCAAGCAAAAGCAGATTCAGACACTTACCTTCCCGTACTCGGGCGTTAAATATACAAGGTACGAGTTGAGAGTTTAGGGGGTAGAGATTAGAGAGTAGGGAGTAGGGAGTAGAGGGGAACCCCGTAACCGCAGGGAAAGGTCAGGGAAGCCGCAGGGGAAATGCGTTGGCGTAGCCGACCGACAAACAACGAAATTTAGATAAAAAAGATACAAATGGCAACAAAATCGCAAAAGTCAATCAACCTGATTGACATCTTTTCGGAGTTCAAAGAACTCAAGAACATTGACCGCCAGACGTTTATCAATGTGCTGGAGGACTCTTTCCGCAATGTCATCGCCAAGATGTACGGCTCGGATGCCAATTATGACGTGATTATCAACCCCGACAAGGGCGACCTCGAAATCTACCGCAACCGCCTTGTCATGGAGGACGACGACGTGGCGAACCCCAACACGCAAATCGGTATCACCGAGGCGCTCAAGTTGGACGACGAAGCCGAAGTGGGCGAGGAAGTGACGGATAAAGTGGACTTTATGTCGTTTGGCCGCCGTATGATACTGAACCTGCGCCAGACACTCGCAAGCCGTATCCTTGACCTGCAGAAGGAGAACCTCTATTTGCGTTACTCCGACATGCTCGGACAAGTGGTGAGCGGCGAACTCTATCAGGTTTGGAAGAAAGAGATGCTGCTTCTCGACGAGGACGGCAACGAACTCTACCTGCCCAAGCAGAACCAAATCCCCAGCGACTTCTACCGCAAGGGCGACACCGTGCGCGCCGTGGTTGTGCAGGTTGACAACAAGAACCAGAACCCCAAAATCATCCTCTCGCGCACGTCGCCGCTGTTCTTGCAGCGTCTGTTCGAGCAGGAAGTGCCCGAGGTGCACGACGGCCTGATTGCCATCAAGAATATCGCCCGCATCCCGGGTGAGCGTGCCAAAGTGGCTGTGGAGTCCTTCGATGATCGTATTGACCCTGTTGGCGCCTGCGTGGGTATCAAGGGTGCCCGTATTCACGGTATCGTGCGCGAGTTGCGCAACGAGAATATCGATGTCATCCACTACACCAGCAACCTCAATCTCTACGTGCAACGCGCCTTGGCTCCCGCGAAGATTTCGTCGATGAACATCAACGAGGAGGAGAAGAAAGTGGAGGTGTTCCTCAAGCCCGACGAGGTGTCGCTGGCTATCGGTAAGGGCGGCTACAACATCAAGTTGGCAAGCATGCTAACCGGCTATCAGATAGACGTTTACCGTGAGATGGACGATGCCGAGAGCGAAGACATCTACTTGGACGAGTTCAACGACGAAATCGACCAGTGGGTGCTCGATGCCTTCAAGGCAGTGGGCTTGGATACCGCCAAATCGGTTTTGGCTCTGCCCAAAGAGGAACTCATGAAGCGCGTTGACCTCGAAGAGGAGACCATCGACGAGGTGCTGCGCATCCTTGCGGCCGAGTTCGAGGAGAACTAATCTCCTTATATATATAAGGTGTCCCCGCGCGTCGGGGATGCCCTTTTGAATACAAACGAATAAAACAATAAAATCAGATTCACGAAATGGCAATTAAACTTATCAAGGCTTGTAAAGAATTGAACATCGGCATGTCCACCGCCGTGGAATTCTGTAAGAAGCAGGGTAAGGAAATCGCTACGGACCCAAACACCCGTATCGAAGATGACTTGTACCTGTTGCTTGCTAAAGAATTTAACAAGGACATGGCGCTTAAACTCGAGGCAGAGCGTCAGGCACAAATGCGCCAAGAGCGTGAAATACCCAAGTCCGTAACCATCGAGCCCAAGCAGCCCGAGCATATCCCCACCGAGGTTCCCAAACCCAAACTGGTTGGTAAGATCGACCTTGACGCCGACAAGAAGGCGAAGGAAGAGGCGGCTCGCAAGGCTGCGGAAGCGCAGAAAGCAGCGGAGGAAGCCAAGGCTCGTGCCGAGGCGGAAGCACGCGCTGCTGCGGAGGCTGCCGCTCGTGCCGAAGCGGCTAAGGCGGAGGAAGCCAAGCGAGTGAAAACCGAAACGGCTAAACCCGCCGAGGAACCCCAACCGACTCCTGTGGCTGCAGAACCTGCACCCGAGGCTCCCAAGACGGAGGAACCCGAGATCTTCACCCTCGGTAAGCCCGTGCTCAAGAATGCGCCCAAGGTAGTCGGCAAGATTGACCTGAGCAGCATCAACCAGGCTACGCACCCCAAGCAGAAGACCAAGGAGGAGAAACGCCGCGAGCGCGAGGCGCGCGAGCAGCAGCGCAAGGGCAACACCCCCGCTGCAGCAGGCACCCAGCAGGACGGCGAGAAGCGTAAACGCGAGCGCATCAAGCAAAACAAGGTGGACATCAACGATGCGCGCAACCAGAAACCCAAGAACAAACCCCAGAAGGGCAAGGGCTTCAAGCCCGAGGTGGACGACGAGGCAGTACAGCGCCAGATAAAAGAGACCATCCAACGCCTGCAGGGTCAGAAGGGCAAGACCTCGACCAGCAAGCACAAGCGCGAACGTCGCGAGCAGGAGCGCGAGAAGATGGCACAGGCGCATGCACAGGAGCAGGCACAGAGCAAAGTGCTGAAACTCACCGAGTTCGTGACGGCAAACGACCTCGCCGTGATGATGAACGTGCCCGTCACCAAGGTCATCGCCACCTGTATGATGCTTGGCATCATGGTCAGCATCAACCAGCGTCTTGACGCCGAGACCATCAACCTCGTGGCAGAAGAGTTCGGCTACTCTACCGAGTTCGTGTCCGCACACGTGGTGGAGGAAATCAACGCCGACGAGGAGGTGAACGACGCCGACCTCGTGCCGCGCTGCCCGATTGTCACCGTCATGGGTCACGTGGACCACGGTAAGACCTCGCTCCTCGACCATATCCGCAACACCAACGTCATCGCCGGTGAGGCGGGTGGTATCACCCAGCACATCGGTGCCTACAACGTCAAACTCAAGAACGGACAGCACATCACTTTCCTCGACACCCCGGGTCACGAGGCGTTCACCGCCATGCGTGCGCGTGGTGCCAAGGCAACGGATATCGCCATCATCATCGTGGCGGCCGACGACGCTGTCATGCCGCAGACCGTCGAGGCTATCAACCACGCACAGGCTGCCGGCGTGCCGATGATATTTGCTATCAACAAGTGCGACAAGCCCGGCGCCAACCCCGACAAAATCAAGGAGCAACTCTCCAATATGAATATCCTCGTCGAGGAGTGGGGCGGTCCCTACCAGAGTCAGGACATCTCCGCCAAGAAGGGCGACGGTGTCTATGAACTCCTCGAGAAGGTGCTCCTCGAAGCCGAGATGCTCGACCTCAAGGCGAACCCCAAACGCCGTGCCAAGGGTACTATCATCGAGTCTTCGCTCGACAAAGGGCGCGGCTACGTGGCTACGGTCCTCGTCAGCGACGGTACGCTCCACATGGGCGACATCGTCCTTGCGGGCACCTACCACGGCAAAATCAAGGCGATGTTCAACGAGCGCGGACAGCGTATGCAACAGGCACTTCCGGGCGAACCATGCCTTATCCTCGGCTTGAACGGTGCGCCGCAGGCGGGTGACGAGTTCAATGTCCTGCCCACCGAGCAGGAGGCGCGTGAGATTGCCAACAAGCGCGAGCAACTGCAACGCGAGCAATCCATCCGCACCAAGAAGCATGTCGGACTCGACGAAATCGGACGCCGTCTCGCTATCGGCGACTTCAAGGAACTCAACATCATCGTCAAGGGTGACGTGGACGGTTCTGTGGAGGCCCTCAGCGACTCGCTCATCAAACTCTCCACCGAGAACATTCAGGTCAATGTCATCCACGGTGCCGTCGGTGCTATCTCCGACAGCGATGTGCTGCTCGCAGCCGCTTCCGACGCCATCATCGTGGGCTTCAATGTCCGTCCTACCGCCACAGCGCGTAAGATGGCGGACAGCGAGGAGGTCGATATCCGCATCTACTCGATTATCTACGACGCTATCGAGGAGATCAAAGCCGCTATGGCAGGTATGCTATCGCCCGAGATCAAAGAGGAGGTTACGGCCACTCTCGAAGTGCTGCAGACCTTCCATATCTCCAAGGTGGGCACCATCGCCGGATGTATTGTGCGTGAGGGTAAAGCCAAACGCGCGAACAAATGCCGCGTCATTCGCGATGGTATCGTCATCCATACGGGCGAATTGTCGTCGCTAAAGCATGGCAAAGACGACATCAAAGAGGCGGGTGTCAACACCGAATGCGGCTTGAGTATCAAGAACTTCAACGATGTTGTCGAAGGCGACCTCATAGAGACCTTCGAGCAAGTGGAGGTTGCCAAGTCGCTGTAACCAATATCCCAAGAGGCTATCTGACTGTTATGGTTAGTTAGCCTCTTTTATTGTGCAGCCGCCTTCCCGACTCCCTCGTCATTTTGTCGCGGGTCTGTCGCGGGTCTATCGCGGGTCGTCCGTTAATCAATACATAGTATGAACGCAATCAAGTTGTACCTGTCCTTGGCATTGTGCCTAATTCTGTCGGAAGCGGTTGCCGCTCCCGCGGGCGACTTCCTGTCCCTGACGCACTCTGCTGACTCTTGCTACATGGCAGGCGACTATGCCGGAGCCAGTGCTTTCTTCGCCGAGGCGCTGAAACGCCCCGAGGCGTGTGCTGCCAACTACTACAACGCTGCCTGTTGTGCCGCCAAGGCGGGCGAGACGGACACGGCATTCTCCCGCTTGAATCGGCTCATGGAGCGCTTCCCCGACTGGTATAGCCGCCGTATTGACACCGACGCCGACCTGCTCTCGCTCCATTCTGACCCGCGTTGGAAGCCCTTTGCCACCGCGTGCAAAGAGCGTCAGACCCGCATCGAGTCGGCGTACGAGCACCCGCTCTACGAGCAACTCCACGCCATCTGGAACGAAGACCAGTCCATCCGCCAACGCTACGTGCAGGCGTACTACGCCAACGCCCCCGAGAAGGACAGCCTCAACCGTGAGATGCTCCGTCTGGACACCCTCCACATGCACTTTGTGGACTCGCTCTACGCCGCGCGGGGCTGGTTGGGCAAGAAGGAGATAGGCGACGCCACTTCTGCCATCTGGGTGGTGGTTCAGCACTATGGCATGGACAAGTGGCAGCAGTATCTGCCCGTCTTCCGCCAAGCCGTCGCGCAGGGCGACCTCACTCCTCACCAGGTCACCCTCTTGGAACAACGGATACAACAATACAGCAAATAGTTCATATGGTCATCGTTCTGTCACTACTTAATTATATGTTGGTTCTTATTCCGTTGTTGGTTAGTTGTTGTCAGTTTTTGACTAATAAAGACTATTGTTTGCCATCCTCCGCTCTCAACGCCCCGCAGGGGCATAATTAATGGCTAATTACATGGTAATTAATGTTCAAATCATTTATATATATTAACCCCGTCAATCTCGTGTCAAACAGCAAGGGATAAGCAACCCTTGCGCAAGGGATACGCCACCTATACGAACCCGATATAATAATCATTTTTAACATCTGTCATGTTCTTAAACGTACTCATTGCCATTCTCACCCTTGTTGCAGGTATCGGTATCTTTCTCGTTGCCTGCCAGATGATGTCCTCCAACCTTGAGACTGCCAGCAGTTCGCGCCTCAAAAGCCTTTTCTCCAAGGTATCCAACAGCCGCCTTATCGGTGTCGGTATCGGTGCTTTGGGCACGGCGGCGATACAGTCGTCGGGAGCCACCACCGTCATGGTCATTGGCTTCGTGAATGTCGGCATCATGTCCCTCGCACAGGCGGCTACGGTCATCTACGGTGCCAACATCGGTACTACCGTCACCGCCCTTATCGTTGCCATGGGTCTCAGCAGTGGCGGCGGTATATCCACCACCACTATCTTCGCAGCCCTCGCAGGTATTGGCGCATTCATCGGGCTCTTCACCAAGAAAGACAACGTCAAGACGTGGGGCGGCATCATCACGGGTTTCGGTATGCTTTTCGTCGGCTTGAGCATCATGGAGGGTTCCATGAAGTCATTTGCAGAGATGGAGGAAGTACGCCAGTTCCTTGCCGGCGTTGACAATGCGCTGCTGCTCGTCTTGCTCGGCGCAGTCCTCACCGCCATCATACAGTCCTCATCGGTGGTAACCTCTATCGCCATCACTATGGCGGTCACAGGGCTTATCACGCTCAACCAGGGTATCTACCTTACCATGGGTTCCAATATCGGCTCATGCGTCGTAGCCATTATCGCGGGTATGACCAGCGGAACCAACGCCAAGCGTACAGCCCTTATGCACTTGTTCTTCAACTGTTTCGGTGTCGTCATCTTCCTGTGCGCAGCGGGTGTCATGTACCTCGTTTCGTCCGGCACATTCGGCTTCGGAACTATCTTCGAGGAACTCTTCCCGGGTGCGCCGCAGTTCCAGTTGGCATTGTTCCACACCTTCTTTAATGTGACGACGGTACTCATTATCCTTCCGCTCACCGATTACTTGGTCAAACTTGTGTGTCGCATTATCCCCGACTCGCGTGACGCTGCCATGGGGCAAGCCGCACAACCGCATTTCTATTTCGTGGACGACAAGATGCTCCGCACACCGATTATCGCCGTGCACCAGGTGCAGTTGGAAATCGAACACATGGCGGCAGTCGCTATGCACAACTACGACATCGCCGTCTATACCATCTCGCATCTTGACTTCAGGCAGATGGACGAGTTCCGCGCCAACGAGGCTCAACTCAACTACCTCAACCGCTCCCTTATCCCGTACATTGTGCGACTTAACAACTTGCCTATCAGTGAGGAAGACCATCGTTACCTGGCTACTGCCATACGGTCTGTCGGAGACTTGGAGCGGGTGGGGGATTACGCGGTGAATATCACCGAGTACGCCGAGGATTTGCACAAGTCGGGCGAAGCTTTCACGGGCGAGACTTTGGACGAAATCGAGCAGATGCGCGAGGCAATCTTCTCCGTATATCAGTTTGTGATGAAGGCATACATGGAGAAAGACTTCAAAGCCCTTGATGCCGCCAATGCGCATGAGGACGAGGTGGACAACCTGACGGAGAACATGGAGAAGGAGCATCTTCGCCGTTTGTCGGACGGGGTATATTCAGCCAATGTCGGAGCCCAGTACCAGGAACTCGCCTCCGACTCCGAGCGTATTGCCGACCACCTCATCAACGTCGGCAAAACCATCCGCGCCCTCTCCCGCAATTAAAAAACGTATCTTTTATACTGACAATTAAGGCTGCCCAAATACATTGAGCAGCCTTTTATTGAATCACTTTATAAGGTCCTCTATAGATGGTGTAGGCGTTGATACATTGGATGTATATGGGATTCTTCAGAACAATCTACCTTATGGCACCAATACTTTTTGTGCAATAGTGGCAGTCACAATGATGTACATCCCCTGTAGGTTACCATTGTTTGCCGTAACCTCACGCCCTTGCATGTCGTAGATATGGAACGGCTCAGCGCAAAAGACGCTCTTTCCTGCTACCTGTATATTCTCACCTATGCAGTTCTTTATATTTGTCGGTGTGTCCTGAATCGGTCGTACATCAAACTCTTTCCATTGCTCGGCTGCACGGTATCTCTCTACAGACGCAGCAGGTACATATAACGGAATCAATGAGGTCTCCACACCATTAAATACGAAATCATGTTCCTCGCTATATGCCCCCATATAGGGTGGAATGGTGGCGTGACACGTAACCGAAGAAAGGTTGGTACAATTACTAAACGCCTGATAGCCGATACTCTCTACGCCATCGGGAATAATAATGGACGACAGAGAAGAACAACCGGCAAAAACCCTTTCGCCCATATACTGCACTGAATTTGGAATGGTTATTCTTGCCAAATCCCTACACCAGTCAAAGGTATATCCGCCTATGCCGCATATACCATTAGGAATGTCTATAGCCTGCAAGGCGGAACAATCTATGAATGCTTGCGAAGCAATAAACGAGATATTATTCAATGCGATAGATTGCAGGTAAGAATTGCCTCTGAATGCACAAAATCCGATACTGCTCACACTATAGGGTATATTGTATGTCGTTTGCTGTTTTGCAGCAGGATATTGAACCAGTGTGATTTGTTGCTTGTCAAACAGCACTCCGTCCTTACAGGAATAATATGGGTTATCCGCAGAAACAGCAAAAGAATGAATACTATCGCAATCTCTAAAAGCCCACTGCCCGATTGATTTTAAGGAAGAAGGAATATAGACAGATATAATACTGTCATTAAGCGCAAAAGCACTTTCCGTAACACTAATCGTGCCTTCTTTGATAACCAGAGATGTGTTTGCCGGTATGTCTCCTTTGTAACCATATAGCACTTGGTTGATATAGATTTCTCCTTGAGGCAGATTATTGTACCATGTAGTGCCCGCAAAGGCTTTATCACCTATATCTGTAACACCTGCAGGAACTATAATATCCGCAAGGTTCACGCAGTTTGCAAAAGCACCGCCACTGATACTATGTATATTCTCTGGCACCGCAAAAGATGTATTGTCCGTCATTTCTCCTTTGTATTTGTAGAGGATATCATTGATATACACTGCTCCATTGGGCTGATTATCATACCACTTTGTATCCCCAAAGGCAGATATGCCTATATGGGTAACTGTAGTCGGAATATGTATTGTTTCGAGGTTCTTGCACCCTATGAATGCCTGTTCACTGATATAGTGAATCGAGTTAGGTAATGTAATACTTCTGATGGGAGAGTTATGAAATGCAGTTATTCCAACGCCCGTAACATCGTATGTAACACCTTTGTATGTAACTTGTGAAGGAACTTCTACTTCACCACTCAACATACTATAATTGGAAATATACCATATATCTTGGCAGGTAACTTCCACGGTATATTTACCCGTTACGATGTAATACAGGTCTCCCGACTGAAAGTCATACGCCAAAAGGGTGGCGGTGGCAAGGAATAGTGCCACCAAGAAAGATGTTAATCTCTTCATAATGCTTGTTGTTTTTAATTAGTTATTATTTGTTGTTTCTTTATTTCAGGGGTATATACATACACAAGAAAGCGTGGAATTCGACAGTCGTCGTTCCACGAATAGAGGCTCTCGCATTGCCTTGAGTAATGAACCGACAACGCGAAGCCCACGCCGAATATAAGCCTATACTAGAATAGAAAAGACGGAATGGAAAATCCGGTCTCTGTGTTGCGTTTGGGCACTATATATACCAATACAACAACACACCTCATTCACAATGAGGCTACCACTTACATTCTTACGGGACATCTATCGTTGCTTAGTCTGATTACTCATTGAAATTTGCGAGATTTCTATTCGTCAGGACGAAGCGCAATAAACGCCTTATTATGTAATACTATGAAACCCGTGAGGGCTTCACGGGTGCAAAAGTACAACAATTATTGTGAATACGCAATAGTTTTTATAGATAGTTGTGGCAATATGGTGAGCGACGCGGTGATCCGTGTATTTATTTAGGCTTGGTTACCTTAATACACTGATGAAATCCACTATTGCATAAACCGAAGAAAAGGCGTATCTTTGCAAGCGATATGGATAGGTTTCTGTATATACGGATGAAAGTATTGCTATTGCTTTGGACGGTAGGATATGTTGGGTGTTTCTCCCCCTGTTTGGCGTGTATCTTCAGTTATTCACTTGAAATTAGCCACTTATGACATACGCGCAAACGCTTGAATTAATGTTTGTCGTATAGTATATATTAACGGCTTTTATGGAGCCGTAAATCGTAAATTCGTAAATCGTAAATAATATGTTATTGCAAGGAAAAACTGCCCTTATCACAGGGGCTTCGCGCGGAATAGGACGCGCTATTGCGTTGATGTTTGCCCGTCAGGGTTGCGACATCGCTTTCACGGACTTTCGTCGAGACGAGGCTGCCGAGTCGTTGCTCTGCGAGTTGCAGACTATCGGCGTACGAGGAGCCTTTTATGCAGGTGATGCCTCCGACTTTGAAGCAGCACATACCATTATCAAACAAGTAGTTGCCGATTTAGGCAAGTTGGACATCTTGGTCTGCAATGCAGGCATCACGCGCGACACCTTGCTTCTTCGTATGACCGAACAGCAATGGGATGCCGTAATCAATACCAACCTCAAGTCGGTGTTCAATTACTGCCACGCGGCAGCCACGCAGATGATGCGCCAACGCAACGGCAGCATCATCGCCATGTCATCGATAGTGGGCGTTGCGGGTAATGCAGGGCAAGCCAACTATGCCGCCAGCAAGGCGGGTATCATCGGCTTTATCAAATCGCTGAGCAAGGAACTTGGTTCGCGCAACATTCGCGCCAATGCCATTGCCCCGGGCTATATCATTACGGATATGACCCAAGCCCTACCGGAGCCTGCCCGTAAGGAAATGGTCAAGATGATACCTATGCGCCGAGGCGGTACGGTGGACGAGGTAGCCTCTGTGGCACTCTTCCTCGCCTCCGACCTATCCTCGTACGTCTCCGGTCAGGTCATCCCCGTCACCGGTGCTATGGGGTAAGACCTCAGAATATGTATTCAATAGGTTGCGCTTTGACAGGGTCCAAAGGAGCAGCAATGTACTTGGTGCGTTGGAAATTGATTTTAGTGAGGTCAATGCAACGTATGGTGGAGTTGTACATTGTGCGGTAGTAGATACGCCTGTGGCTCAAGTCGGTAGCCACGGTGAGTTGCGTAGCACTCGGCATATCGGGGGCTATCTGTCCTTGTGCGACTTGAATACCGATGGGGATATCAAAGTTGTTGAGTATATGAAAGGCTTGACTGACTGTCTCTTCCGTTGTCTTCAGTTTGGGTGCGGATGCCTGAAAGAATGCGGCACGCACGAAACGGGAAGGCGGCGTCATATCGCCCGGTATGCCGTGCAATCCCCCACCCCCGCCGAAAGCAGTAAGCGTCAGGTCGCCAATCTGACGCGTCTGTATGGTGCCCGTCATGAGATTGATATAGTTGTTCAGGTTAGTGAGATGCCATTCAAACCCGGGTGCATTGGTTAGCACCCCGAGGGTGTTCTCATAGAAATACGGTTGCCGGTTCACGATTTCCAGCACCACCTGCCTGCCGCTCGGCTCCGTGATACGCCAATGCACCGTGGAACTGCGCGGGTCGATGCCTATCACATGTACGGAAGGTAGGGCAGCCATGACATCGTCGATGGTGGAGAAACTGCTCAGTATCCATGCCACCAACTGAAAATCACTGATACTCTGTTCGCGGTCCGCCGCGTTGTATTCCTCATACTCGCCGTAAGCAGGGAAATAGAACAGCCCAGCCGCCAACCCGGCTTCGTTGATGCCGTCCATCACGAACTCGGGTTGCTCCACCGTGAGTCCCACATAGCCGTACTTGGCTCTGAAACGCTTGCCGTTCTGCTGCCCTTCGGGTGTGAAGGACTGTTGCCAATGCCCCCGCGGCACTACCACATAGCCCGTGTTGAGCGGGTCCACAGCCCATTCGATGGTTCGCGCAGCCACCACATCATTGCCCGTAGTGCGCAGCGTGATGCCCGTGCATGCTTGCGTATGCTGCACGCCGAAGATTTGGAAAACAATAATCAGCGAAAGTGCTGAAAAAAGAGACGGAAAGAGAGAAATTTTCTTCATAATTGTACGGGTTAAAGGTTAAACAAAGGTTTCTATTGTTATAAAATCGCCACAAATATAGTGCCAAAGTATATGTTTTCTTCATAAATAGTACAATTTTATGACGCTCAATATCTATGACGACGCGAGCCGCGTCGTCCCCCAGTCGCGTCGTGTCCCATACATAGCACACAAAAACATAAGATAAACCAAGCGTGGAACAATTTATACGCAGGCTATCCTCTCGTAGAAAGCAGCGTGGAACATCGAGGGTAATTGGAGCGGATTAGGGGCGTAGGACGACAGAGAAAAACCACTTCGCGTATTTTGGCACGGTATTTGTATGTTTATGCGGTGGACGATAACCACAACCGTCCCTACCAAAATGCTATCGAAAGCGATATTAAGCAGACAAAAGTTTAGCAGCGCTGTCGGCAGGGTAGGGGAGATAGTCAAAAATCGTCTGTGCATCGTTGGGGAATAGCAGGGGGAGGGAAGCCATAAATAGAATACGTGAATACAAAAAACAAAAACATATATGCAAACAACTGTTGATATTCGGGAACTGCAAGAGCGCATCGAGCGCGAGAGTTCTTTCGTAGATGCCTTAACGTTGGGAATGAACCAGGTTATCGTAGGTCAGAAGCACCTCGTGGAGAGCCTGTTGATTGGTCTGCTGGCAGACGGACATATCCTCCTCGAAGGTGTGCCAGGTTTGGCAAAGACGCTGGCAATCAAAACATTGGCACAACTCGTAAAAGCCGACTTCAGTCGTATTCAGTTTACCCCCGACTTGCTGCCTGCCGACGTACTCGGTACGCAAATCTACTCGCAGAAGACGGAGGAATTCCGCATAAAGAAAGGTCCTATTTTCGCCAATTTCGTACTCGCCGACGAGATAAACCGTGCACCCGCCAAGGTGCAGTCCGCGTTGCTCGAGGCGATGCAGGAGCGCCAAATCACCATCGGCGAGCAGACGTTCCAATTGGACGAGCCGTTCCTCGTGCTGGCTACGCAAAACCCTATAGAACAGGAGGGTACGTATCCGCTGCCTGAGGCGCAGACCGACCGTTTCATGCTCAAGGTCATCATCGGCTACCCCAAGAAAGAGGAGGAGCAACAGATTATCCGTCAGAACATTACGGGCGAGAAGACCGTCGTAACGCCTATCCTCAGCACCGAGGATATTATCAAAGCGCGCCGCATTGTGCGTGAGGTGTATCTCGACGAGAAGATTGAGAAATACATCGTGGACATCGTGTTTGCCACCCGTCAGCCTGAGGCATACGGCTTGGACAAACTGAAACCGATGATTCAGTTCGGCGGCTCGCCCCGTGCCAGCATCAATTTGGCGTTGGCAGCCCGCGCGTATGCGTTTATCCACCGCCGCGGCTACGTGATTCCTGAAGACGTGCGCGCCGTTTGCTACGATGTGCTGCGTCACCGTATCGGGCTCACCTACGAGGCGGAGGCGAACAACCTCACCACCGAAGATGTTATTACTGAGGTACTTAACGCCGTACAAGTTCCTTAATAGACCGCAGCCGTTGGCTGCTAAAAGAATCAGGAATAAAGACCGCTCACCGGTTCGCTGAAAGACTGAAATGCAGCGTCACCATTTGTCTTTATTCCGTATTCTTTCAGCGCGCGCAAGCAAGCGGTCCTTCATCCAAAAGAAATGACTTCGGAAGAATTACTACAACGGGTTCGGAAGATTGAGATTAAGACTCGGTCGCTGAGTCGCAACATCTTTGCGGGCGAATACCACTCCCAGTTCAAGGGGCGCGGTATGGCGTTCTCGGAGGTGCGCGAATACCAGCCCGGGGACGACGTGCGCTCTATCGACTGGAACGTGACCGCGCGCCTCAACAAGCCCTATATCAAGGTGTTTGAAGAGGAACGCGAACTCACGGTGATGCTCCTCGTGGACGTATCGGGCAGCCGCAATTTCGGTACGCTGACCCAGATGAAACGCGAGATGATGGCGGAAGTGGCGGCTACATTGGCGTTCTCCACCATTCAGAACAACGACAAGGTGGGCGTCATCTTCTTCTCCGACAAGATTGAGAAATACATCCCCGCGCAGAAGGGCAAGACGCACGTCCTGCACATCATCCGCGAGTTGCTCAGTTTCGAGCCGACCTCGTCGGGCACGGACATCGCGGGCGCATTGGAGTATTTCGCCCGCGCACAGAAACGCCGTTGCACGGCATTCCTCATCTCCGACTTCATCGGACAGAAGAGTCTCGACAAGCCGCTCATGATTGCCGGCAACCGTCACGAAATCAACGCCATACAGATTTACGACCGCCGCGAGGCTGAGATGCCCAACATCGGACTGGTGAAGTTCCGTGATGCCGAGACGGGCAAAGACGTGTGGGCGGACACCGCCCTGGCGAGTGTGCGCAACGCCTACGCTGAGGCGTGGAGGCAGAGCGAGGCGGAGTGGGACCAACTGCTTACCAAGTTGGGAATCAACCATATAGCCGTGCGGACGGACGAAGATTATGTGAAAGCCTTAATGCATCTATTCAAATGTTGATGACGATATTGGCATTGGTGGTAAGTGCCGCAATTGATAGTACCACCTTGTTTATCGGCGACCAGACCGACCTCCACCTGCAAGCCACTTGCGGGGCGGGCGAGCAGGTAGCCATGCCTGTGTTGGGCGACAACCTGATACCCGGCATCGAGATTGTGGACCGCACCATCGTGGACACCGCCACCCTGCAGGACGGGCGCACGCAGTACAACCAATACCTCACCATCACCTCGTTCACCGATTCGCTGTTCTACATCAGCCCTTTGGCATTCACCTCGGGCGACGACACCGTGTGGAGCGAACCGCTGATGCTCAACGTGATACAGCCGTTTGAGATAGACACTGCCGACATTGCCATCACCGACATCAAGGGCGTCTATAAGGCTCCTATATGGTGGTGGGGCATCTTCCGCTGGATACTCGGCGGACTGCTCATCGCAGGTATCGGCGTGGGCTTGTATTTCCTGCTGCGCCATATAGGACGGTACACGGGCAAGTACGTTCCCGAGGCACCCAAAGAGCCGCTTCGCCCTGCCGAAGAGGTGGCTTTGGAGAAACTCGACGGCATCAAAGAGGAGAAGATTTGGCAGGCAGGGCAGGTCAAGGAGTACCACACCCAACTCACCGACGTCATTCGCGAGTACATCTCCCGCCGCTTTGGCGTCAGCAGCACCGAGCAGACGTCCGACGAGACCCTGCGCGCTATGAAGCCCCTGCTGGCTGACCAGAAGGACATCTACGAGCACCTGCGCAAGATGCTCACGCTGGCTGACCTCGTCAAGTTCGCCAAGTGGACTGCCACGCCCGATGAGAACGAACAGAGTCTGCGCAACGCCTACGAGTTCGTCCGCGAGACCACTCCCGTAGCCGTTGTAGAGGATGACAAACAACAAAAGGAGAAAGAAGTATGAGTTTTGCGAATCCGGGATATCTATTCTTGCTGCTACTGCTCATTCCGGTAGTGGGGTGGTTCATCTGGAAACTGCGCAATCCGAAAGCCGCAGTCCGCTTGTCCTCCACCGCCACCTTGCAGCAGCAACCCACGTGCGCACGCGCGTACCTTATATATGTGCCTTTCGCCCTGCGTGTGGCGGCCATCATCCTGCTCACTATCGCACTGGCGCGCCCGCAACTCAGCAACCGCTGGCAGTCCGAGTCCACCGAGGGCATCGACATCATGATGGCGCTCGACGTCTCGGGCACCATGCTCGGCGAGGATTTCAAGCCCAACCGTCTGGAGGCTGCCAAAGCCGTGGCGACGGACTTCGTCATCGCGCGCCCTGACGACCAGATAGGTCTCGTCGTCTTCGCGGGCGAGAGTTTCACCCAGTGCCCGCTGACCACCGACCATGCCGTGCTGGTCAACCTCTTCCAAGCCGTCAAGTTCGGCATGATTGAGGACGGCACCGCCATTGGTCTCGGGCTTGCCAATGCCGTCAACCGCATGAAGGACTCGCCCACCAAGTCCAAGGTCATCATTCTCCTCACCGACGGTAGCAACAACCGCGGCGAGATTGACCCGCAGACCGCCGCCGAGATAGCCAAGACCTACGGCATACGTGTCTATGCCATCGGCGTGGGCAGTTACGGCAAGGTGCGCGTGCCCATCCAGACGCCCTACGGCACCCAGTACGGCACCATGGACTCCGAGTTCGATGAGCAGACGCTCCGCAACATCGCCCAGACCACGGGCGGCGAGTATTTCCGTGCGACCGACAACAGCAGCCTCAAGGCGATTTACAACCAGATTGACCAACTCGAGAAGACCAAGATACGTGTCCGCGAGTACTCCAAACGCACCGAGAACTTCGCTCCTTTCCTGCTGGCAGCCCTGGCGTGCCTGCTCTTGGAGATAATCCTGCGTTTCTTCGTCCTGCGCACCGTCACTGAATAATAGACCCAACAATATGTTTCGATTTGCTAACATAGAAATGCTTTGGTGGCTGCTGACGATACCCGTCTTCATCATCGGCTACATCCTCTATACCCGTCGCAAACGCCGTCAGTTGGCGGAGTTCGGCGACCCCGAACTGGTGTCGGAACTCATGCCCGATGCCTCCAAGGTGCGTCCCGTTGTCAAGTTCAGCCTCCTCATGGTGGCACTCGCGCTGCTCATCATGGCAGCCGCACGCCCGCAGTACGGGCAGAAAGAGAAGACCGTCAAGCGCCAGGGCATCGAGGTGATGATTGCCCTCGACATCTCCAACTCTATGATGGCGGAGGACGTGGCGCCCAACCGTCTCGACCGCGCCAAACAGATGCTCAGCAAGATGATTGACCGCATGGTGGACGACAAAGTCGGGCTGGTGGTCTTTGCCGGCGAGGCATACACCCAACTGCCCATCACGTGCGACTACGTGTCGGCGAAGATGTTCCTCAATACCATCACGCCGGCCCTCATACCCACCCAAGGCACGGCTATCGGAGCCGCCCTCGAGACCTCCATACGCTCTTTCGGCTCGCAGGAGAGTGACGCAGGGCGCGCCATCATCCTTATCACCGACGGTGAGAACCACGAGGACGATGCCATCGCCGCTGCCAAGCACGCCCGCGAACTGGGCATACAGGTCTTCGTCGTGGGCATCGGCAAGCCTGAAGGCTCGCCCATACCCATCGCGGGCACCAACAACTACATCAAAGACCGCTCCGGACAGGTGGTGGTCAGCCGTCTCAACGAGGACATGTGCCAGCAAATCGCACAGGCGGGCAACGGCATCTACGTCCGTTGCGACAATACCAATACCGCCATGCGCGCCCTCCAGCAGGAACTCGACCGCATCGCCACCGCCGAACTCGAGACCAAGGTCTATGCCGACTACAACGAGCAGTACCAGTCCTTCGTGCTCATCGCGCTGCTCCTCCTCGTCATCGACTTCTTCATCCTCGAGCGCAAGAACCACCGTCTGGCAAAGATGGACATATTCAACGAGAAATGAACATGAAACCGATATACACCATTCTACTCATAGCCTCCGCCCTTCTCGCCGCGCCCGCCGCGATGGCGCAGAAGGAGAGCAGCGACGTGCGCCGCGGCAACAAGCAGTACGAACAGGGCAATTTCAGCGAAGCCGAGGTGGACTACCGCCGCGGACTCGACAAGAACGACCAGTCGTTTGAGGCGCACTACAACCTCGGCGACGCACTCTTCCGTCAGGAGAAGTACCCCGAGGCGTTGGAGCAATACACTCTTGCCGAGAAGCAGTTGAAGGGCAAAGACGGCGAAGACAGCCGCAAAGTCAAGGAGCGTCTCGCCGCCACCTACCACAATATCGGCAACGCCTGCTACGCCCAGCAGCAGTTCGACAAGGCGGTAGCCGCCTACCAGGAGTCCCTGCGCCGCAACCCCAAGGACAACGACACGCGCTACAACCTCGTCAAGGCGATGCAGCAGTTGCAACAGCAGCAACAACAGCAGAACCAAGACCAGAAGCAGGACCAACAACAGCAGAACGACTCCACGCAGCAGCAACAACAGCAGCCGCAGCAACAGGAGCAACAGCCTGACAACCAACAGAATCAAGACCAGCAACAGCAGGAGCAGGACCAGCAGATGGACAAGGAGACTGCCGAGCAGATTCTGCAAGCCCTCGAGCAGGACGAGCAGGAGACTCAGGAGAAACTGCAACGCCAGCAGGGTAAGAAACGGCGCGTCGAGAAGGAGTGGTAACACCCCTCACCGACGACCCGCGATACACCCCCGACAGACCCCCGAGTAAACCTCGGGTCAAGAATAGGTGATTCAGCAAGGGATAAGCAAGGGATAAGCAAGGGATAGACAATCCAAAAACAACCGAAAAGTACCCCCGAAACCACCCCGAACAAACCTCAAAAAAGACCAAAAGACAAAACAACAGCAAAGACTGATGAAACATACAATACGGATAATCCTCTTCGCGCTATGCGCCTTGCTGCCCCTCGGGCAACTCCGCGCGGCGGATGATGTGCAGTTCCGCGCACAAGCGCCTGCGCAGGTGATTGTGGGCAAGCCCTTTCAACTCACCTATACCGTCAACAGGCGCGCCAAAGACCTGCGCGCACCCGAATTCACCGACTTCGACTACCTGGCAGGTCCCTACACCTCCCAGTCCTCGTCCACATCCTTTGTCAACGGCAAGCGCACTTCGTCGTTCAACCTCACCTACACCTACACCCTCATGGCGAACAAGGAAGGCACATTCACTCTCCAGCCCGCCACTATCCGTATCGACGGCGACACCTACACCTCCAACGGCGTGCGTATCACCGTACTGCCGCCTGACCAGGAGCCTGTCAACACCACTTCGGGCGGCAACCAGCAGGCACAGCCGTCCCGCCAGAGCGAGAGCGCAGGCAGCCAGTCAAGCGGTGCCACCAACGAGAATATCTTTATCCGTACCCTCGTCAGCAAAACCCGCGTGCACGAGCAGGAAGTGATACTCCTGTCCTACAAACTCTACTTTGCCGGCGTGGATGTAGCCCAATTCACCAACAATACCCGCCTGCCGGAGTTCAAAGGCTTCCTCAAACAGGAACTGGAGATGGGTGAAATCCAGACCGAACTCGAGCACTACAACGGCCGCAACTACCAGACCGCCGTTCTCTATCGTACCCTGCTCTTCCCGCAGCGCAGCGGCGACATCACCATCGACCCCGCGCAGTTCGAGGCTATCCTCCGCGTACAGAACCGCGCACAGGTGCGTAGCATTTTCGACGACTTCTTCGGCAGTTACACCAACGTCACCAAACCTATCAGCGCGCCGGGCGTAACCATTCACGTAGAGAGCCTGCCCAAAGGCAAACCCGCTGATTTCAGCGGAGGCGTGGGCACCTTTACCCTCACCAGCCGCATATCGGGCACGGAACTGCCTGCTAACGAAGCCATTACGCTCACGCTCACGATACAGGGCGCAGGCAACATGAAGTTGCTCAAGACCCCTGCCGTCGATTGGCCAGAAGGATTCGAGGTCTATGACCCGAAGGTCACCAACAATTTCAAGAACACCACCGCAGGCGTCAGCGGCACCAAAACCATTGAGTATCTGGCTATTCCGCGTGCCGCAGGCGAATATACCATACCCGCCGTGCGCCTTGCCTACTACGATACGCAGGAGGACACCTATAAGGTGCTGACCACCCCCGAATACACCCTTCATATCGCGCGTGGGGCTGTGGAAGCCACAGGCACACCCGTGGTGAACAACTACGTTAACAAAGAGGATATCAAGCAGTTAGGCGAGGATATCCGCTACATATCCACCGCACCCCTGCCCGCTACCCGTACGCAATCTGTCGGCGCACGGCTCACATTCGGCAGTTGGCAGTTCTGGCTCTGTTACCTTATCCCGCTGCTGCTCGCCGCGGTGCTGTTTATCATCTTCCGCAAGCAAATCCGCGAGAACGCCGACATCACCCGCGTACGCTACAAGAAGGCGAACAAAGTAGCCCAGAAACGCCTCAAGAAAGCCAAAGCACTCCTCTCCGAGAACAACAAAGAGGCGTTCTACGAGGAAATCGAGCGTGCCGCATGGACCTACCTCAGCGACCGGCTCTCCATACCGACCGCGCAACTCAACAAGGAGAATATCGCCCAAATCCTGCGCGAGAAGGGCATTGACGACACCCTCATCGCTGAGGTGAACGACGTGCTCTCCACCGCCGAGTTTGCCCGATACGCGCCCGTATCCGACCACGCTATGGCGGACATCTACAACGCAACCACACGAATCATCGACCAATTAGAGAACAAACGGTTATGAAACTTCTGTTGATATTTCTCGCCTCCCTCTTCGCGGAGGCGAACGCCCAATACGCCGAGGGCAACTATGCCGAAGCGGCGGAATCGTACAGGCAGGTGCTGGCAGAGCAACCCTCTGCTGAAGTCTATTACAATCTCGGCAACGCCTGTTTCAAGCAGGGTGAACTCTCCCAATCCATCCTTGCCTACGAGCGTGCCCTGCGCCTGCGCCCGCTCTACAAGGACGCGCAGTACAACTTGAAGTTCGCACAGTCGCGCATTGTCGATAACATTGAGGACACCAACTCGTTCTTTGTGTCCAACTGGCTGAAGGCTGTCCGCAACCTGCTCAGTGAGCAGACATGGATGTGGCTGTCTGTTGCGCTGTTCTTGCTCACCCTCACGGGAGCCATGCTGTTTGCGTTCAGCCGTGTGGTGTGGCTTCGTAAGACGGCATTCTACACAGCCATTGTAGCCCTTGTGATTTCCGTTGCGGCGTGTGCCAATGCGGGTAGCCTGCACAAGCGCGACACGCTCCGTGCCGAAGCCGTTATCACGCAGGGCATTGTCAATGCCAAGTCCTCACCCGACCGCTCGGGTACGGACCTCTTCACGCTCCACGAGGGCACCAAGGTCGTCATCAAAGAGCAACTCGGCAATTGGTGCAACATCCACGTCGGCAACAACATCGGCTGGATTCCCCTCACCACCCTCGAACGCATCTGACCAATAGCGGGCACAAGGTATCATCCTTCAACCCGATAGCGGATATATCAAGGGCTGCCCAAGTGCATCGGGCAGCCCTTGATTGTGTATGTTATGTCTTTGTTTACAGCGTCTCCAATACGCGACAGAGCCATTGGTAGCAACGGCCTGTGGAGGAGATGCTGAGGCGTTCTTGCGGAGAGTGGACGCCATACATCTGCGGGCCAATGGAGACCATGTCCAAGTACGGGTACTTCTCCAAGAACAGACCGCACTCCAATCCCGCGTGGATAGCCAGTACTTGCGGCTCCTTGTGGAAGAGGTCGGTGTAAGCACGGCGCGTCACTTCCACCAGTGGCGACTGCGGATTGGGGTTCCAACCAGGATAGCCGTCGCCATGCGTCACCTCATCACATGCTAGAGCCAGAGCGCATTCTACCATCTGTTTGAGGTCGTGTTTCTTGCTTTCCACCGATGAGCGTTGGCTCGTATTCACCTCAATATAAGCACCTTGCGCGTCCTCACGCATCTTCACGCTGGCGAGGTTGGTGCTGGTCTCCACGAGTCCGGGCATGGTTTTCGACATCGCCGTCATACCATGCGGGCAAGCGTAGAGTGCCTGAATGAGGCGTTTGGTTTTGTCCTGCGGAATCACCTGCGCAGGCATATCCATGGATTCGAGACTGAGGCGCATGTCTGTCTCTACATCGCCAATCTCGCCTTCGATTTTAGCCGTATAGTGGTTGAACAGGATACGCAAGTCCTCTTTGTAATTCATTGGTACGCATATAATTGCCTCTGCTTCGCGCGCAATGGCGTTGCGCAGGTTGCCGCCTTGAATAGCCGCCAGTTGCATATCGGTGTGCGTCATCACCTCATAGAGGAAACGCACCAGAATCTTGTTGGCATTGCCGCGTCCTTTGTTGATGTCGTCGCCCGAGTGACCGCCCATCAGCCCGCTCACATGCACCTTGGCGGCAAACAGCCCGTTGCCGTTCAGCGTCTCCGGTATGTAGTGCATCTTTGCCAGCGTGTCAATACCGCCCGCGCAACCGATGAACACCTGTCCGTCGTCCTCGGAGTCGAGGTTGATGAGTTGGCGACCTTGCAGGCAGCCGTTTTTCAGACGGTTGGCACCTGTGAGCCCTGTCTCTTCGTCCACCGTGAACAGGCACTCCAATGCGGGGTGTTTCAGCGTGTCGGACGTGATGGCAGCCAATGCCATTGCCACGCCGATGCCGTCGTCGCCGCCGAGGGTGGTGCCGTGCGCCTTCACCCAATCTTCGTCCACGTAGGTGTCGATAGGGTCGTTGTCAAAGTCATGCTGCACGTCACCGTTCTTCTCGCACACCATATCCATGTGGGCTTGCAGGATGACGCCGGGCTTGTCCTCGTAGCCTGCCGTGGCGGGCTTGCGCATGATGACGTTGCCTGCCTCGTCCATCTGATGCTCGAGGTTGTGGGCTGCGGCGAAATCCATCAGCCATTTGCCAATCTTCTCCTCTTTCTTCGAGGGGCGTGGCACGCGGGTAATCTCGTGGAAAACAGAGAATACCTCTTTTGGTTCTAACTCGTTGATATTCATATTATTCGTGAGTGATTTCGTTGCTGATTTTTCTCAAATAGTTCTCGGGGAACGCAATGCGGTTGGGACCTGTCGGTTCGCCGTAGGGGTTGCGCTTGAACTGCCCGTTCTCCTCCTTGCGCTGCTGACCGTCCAAGTACTTGGTTAGCAAGTAGATACCAAGGTCTTTCCATGCTGCGGTGGACTCTTGTGCCTGCGCACACGAGTATTTGGTAAGGAACGCGCGCGCGTCGGCATCGCTCATCGTAGCCACTTCGGCATCAATGGCGGGCACTTGCATGTTGAATTTCTCCTCCCAAGCCTGCTGCACCACCTTGATATCGGGCACCATTGCCGACGATTTGGTGTATGCCCAGTTGGCTACCATGTTGTATATCCACCACGCCGAAGTGGGCGAGTAGGTGTAGAGGTCGCCGTTGCCTTCGCGGAAGCACTCGGGCACCTCGTTGATGCGGCAATACATTGGTACATAGAGGTTTGTGGCTGCATCGTCCACGCCGAACCAGAAAATTCCGCCCGCCTTCGCACTCTCGTAACCGCGCATCTGAGCCACAAACGACCATGCCGTCTGCTGTGTAGCCGTCGGACGCTCGTACCAGTATTTCACCGAGTCCAACTCGAATGCCAATCCGCCGTAGCGCAACTTGCTGTTCCACGGACCGGCGTCGGTGCCTTGCGTGATGTCGAGCGGCGTGCCCTCATACTGGTCGCGCATGCACTCTTTCATCTCCTGCACGCTCACCTTGTGGTTCGGTTTGATATACAGCGGCATACGTGTGCCGGCATCTTTGCCGCCGGTCTCGAGGAACGTCTTGCCGGACGCGAAGTCGAAGTATTGGTCCATATCGTCCGAGAAGTGACGGAAGAACGACCACACGCGTGCCTCGCACACGAACAAACCCGAGAAATCATAGGGGTTGTATGCCTCTTGGAAGTTGAAATCCTTGTCTTTGCCCTCAAAATAGCCCATCTCGCGTGCGAACTTCACTACATCCTTGCTCCACATCCAGTTGGCTTTGTCTTTGAAGTTGATGGTGGTGATGCGCGCCTGATTGGCGTGTGCGGCAATGCAGTCGTCCGGGATGCGGGTTGCCACCCATACGGCACCTTTCTTGCCCGGACCTTTGCCAATCAAATCCATAATCCAAATCTCGTTGGGGTCGCCGATGGAGAACGACTCGCCGCCCGATGCATAGCCGTATTCAGCCACCAGCGATGTCATGCACGCAATCGCCTCGCGGGCAGTCTTGCAGCGCTCCAACGTGATGTAAATCAGGCTTCCGTAGTCGATGCCCACGGTGTCTGCCAACTCTGTGCGGCCGCCCCATGTGGTCTCGCCGATGGTCAGTTGGTGCTCATTCATGTTGCCCACCACCGAATAGGTGTGGCGTACCTGCGGGATACTGCCCAACGGGCGTCCCGAGTCCCAGTCGCGCACCTCGCGCATCGCGCCCTCGGGGTAGTCGGCCGCGGGGCTGAAATGAAGAAATCCGTACAACGAATAACTGTCGGCGGCATACGAAATCATCGTGCTGCCGTCCGCCGAAGCGTCCTTGCCGACCAGGAAGTTGGTGCAGGCCATGCCTGTCACCCATGCACTACATAGTGCCGCCACTAACAATGTCTTTTTCATTATGTATCAATTATTTAAGTTTTCAACATCTTTCTTGCGCTGACTTTTTTCTTGAGCAGATGGCTGTGCGGCACGAGGGAGCAATGTGGGGCATTGTGACCGAGTGCCAAGCAGTCAGGTGCCAAGAAAAATTCAGCGAACATCCATTCTGCCGTCGATGTGGGCAGCCACAGTCCCCACCTGCTCAATATATTCCATATATAGGTCACGTATCTTCTCTTCCGACCGCCATATCTCCACATACCGCGCCAGCGGCTCCATATGGTCGTTGCCTTGGCTCAGGTAATCACTGGTAGCCACTGTGTAGCAGGCACTTGGCTCTATCGCCTTGCCGTTGATGGTCGCACTTACCAGCCTTCCGTCACAGGCTTTCATACGCAGTCCCGACACACCTTCTCCGCCCAATCGTGCGAAAATCTCACATAGGTTTAGTACCTCCTCGCCCGTCATAGTCAGCACCACCAACTCGTTGTCAAAGGGCATCAACTCAAACACGTCCTTGAACGTGATGTCGCCCTTCGCCCATTCGCAGCGCATGCCGCCGATATTCGTCACTGCCATATCCACCTCGCCCGCGTACCGCTGACGTGCCATTGCCAACAGCGCATCGCACGCCCAGTTCAGCATCGTGCATTCGGGGCGGCTCACCGTCAGTGCCTCTGGCGCATAGCCTATCGGCACGCGCAGTTCTTCCTCCAACTGTGCCTTGATGGGTGCCAAGTAAGCGATATAGTCACTGTCTTGAATCGCGTCTAACGTACTGTCTATCAGCACTATCTCGCTCTTGCTTTCCACCACGTGCATCGGCTTGTGCCAACACCCTCTCCCCACCATGATGCCTGCCAGCAGCCCTACTGCCACGCATATCGTCAATATGCTGATGGGCAACAATGCATTGCTGCCTTGCCATGCCGTCTTATTGGTCTCTTGTTTCATACGCTGCCTTTCCAAACAATTCCGCGACAAAGGTACAAAAAAAACTGCATATATGCAAGCCGCTGATGACTTTGCTACGCATGGGGGATGACGCGGCTCGCATCGTCATAAAGAGGTCATTTTGGGGTCGGTTAGACACCCCCTCAATGTCTCTTGATTGTAAATAGTTGTAAATGCCTATTCCCAACGAGAGGATAGTAGGAGGATAGCGAGAGGATAGCAGATGAATGTTATGGGCAGAATCTGTTAATTATTAATATAGTCTAATGCCATGCTGCCCGATTATCGTGCGCTACGGTCGGGGAATTCGCCATACTCCTCAAAGGTGTAATTGAGGAAATCGTTAATAGGCTTTGCCGCTGTGGCGATGTCCATAACACGGTCGAGGAAGTCGGGTGCGCACACTTGCTCATCGGAAATCATGGTTGTGAAGGTGAATGCCTTGCGTTTCAGCCAATCTGCGTGCACAAAATCGGCAGGAAAACCTTGCGGTACTTTGCGGAGCATCTCATTCGTGTCAAAGTCTGCGAAATACTTGTTAATCCGTTTGTTTGCGAATAATTCCTCCACCTCGTCATAGTTTGCCAATATCTCCGAGCGCAGCGCATGCAGCAAATCCTTGTTCGGGCACCAGATGCCGCCGGAAAACAGGCAATGTCCGGGCTGCAGGTGCACATAATACCCTCCGCGGTCGCTCTTCTTGCCGCCCTTGGCGGCAGGAAACACGCCGAACCACTCCTTGTACGGACGTTTGTCCGCCGAGAAACGCACATCACGGTAGATACGCCAAATGCAGTCTTTGGGCTGCAAATCCGCCAATGTCGGGTCTATCTCGCTCAGACGGCGCAGGTATTCCGCACTAAACTCCTCGAAGCGTTTACGGCAACGTGTGTACGTATCTTTGTGCGCTTCAAACCATTCGCGGTTGTTGTTGCATGCCAGTTCGGCAAGAAAATAAAGTATCTCTTTCATATCTCAAAAAAATGTAGTACCTTTGCGGTCGCAATGTGGTTTGTAGGCACCGTTAGGGTGCCGCTTGTGATAGCGAGTCGGTTCCATAGTTCAATGGATAGAATACGGGTTTCCTAAACCTTAGATCCGAGTTCGATTCTCGGTGGAACTACCATGCAAGCCAAATCCTATAGCGCGACTGACAGCGTGCAAAATTACTGTTTTTTTCGTATATGGCAAAACCAAAGTCCAAGTTTTACGTCGTCTGGCAGGGGCGCACCCCTGGTATCTACGACTCGTGGCGCGACTGCGAGGCGCAGGTCAAGGGCACCACTGCCAAGTACAAGGGCTTTGCCACGCGTGCCGAAGCCGAACAAGCCCTTTCGGACGGTTGGGAGGCATATATATCCTATTCTCCCTCTGCCCAGCCCAAGCCTGTGCCCTCTCGTTCCCATGCCGCCAAACAGCCTGTCTTGCCCGCCCTCGCGGTCGATGCAGCCTGCTCGGGCAACCCGGGCGTGCTGGAGTTTCGCGGTGTGATTGCCGACACGGGCACGCAGGTCTTCCACCGCGGACCCTATCAGCGGGGCACCAACAACATCGGTGAGTTCCTTGCCATTGTCCTCGGACTGGCATACCTCAAGGCGCATAATCTGCCGTGGGCACTCTATTCCGACAGCAAAATCGCCATCTCGTGGATACGGCAAAAGCAATGCAAGACCAAACTCGACTGGAACGCCAAGAACCAGGACCTCCTGCTCGCCGTACGTGCTGCCGAAAAATGGCTCCTTGACAACACCTATACCACACCTATATATAAATGGGACACCGACTCATGGGGCGAAATACCGGCGGATTTCGGCAGAAAATAACTGTAAAATACCTATTATTCGGTATTGATTTCGTCTCAAATGCGTAGTAACTTTGCGCTCGTATTGTAAAACTATTATGCTATGAGAAAGTCAGTTTCTATTTGCAGCGTACTACTATGGCTGCTGCTTCCAACCGTTGTGTACGCCCAGTATGATGCCAACTTATTTGGACATGTGCTGGATATGCGTACGGGAGAACATATGCCCTTTGTAACCGTGCAGGTCAAGAACACATCTATCGGTGGTGTTACCGACGAGTCAGGACACTATTTCCTGAAAAACCTGCCGGTAGGAAGACATGTGGTGTCGTTCTCGTACGTGGGATACAAAACCTTAGAGTTGGAAGTCATTATCACCGCCAACAAGTCCACAGAGATGAATGTCGAAATGGAAGAGGATGTCTTGGTGCTGGGCAATGTGGTCGTTACGGCAGACCGCTATGAATCGAAGAAGAAAGAGTCGTCCACAATACTAAATGTCATACCACCGGTCTTGTTTGAGACTACCTCTGCTGCGTGTATGGCAGATGCTCTGAACTACACGCCGGGTGTGCGCGTGGAGCAGACGTGTGCCAACTGCGGGCAGACGAAATTGCGCATAAACGGTATGGAAGGGCAATACTCGGAAATGCTGATAGACTCACGACCTATATTCTCATCGCTGGCTGCAGTCTATGGGTTGGACCAGATACCGACAGGCATGGTGGACCATGTAGAGGTGGTACGTGGCGGTGGTTCCGCACTCTATGGCGCAAATGCCATTGCTGGTGTGGTAAATATCGTTACCAAGGAACCTACACGCAACTTTATCAACCTCAGCAACACATCATCCATGTTGCGCCGCAATGCGTATGACATCAACACCACCCTCAATGCTTCAGTCATCTCCGAAAATCAAAAGATAGGGGCATTTCTTTTTGCGGTGCAACGTAACCGTAACCAATACGACCACGACAATGACGGGTTTTCGGATATTCCAAAACTGAATAGCACCACAGCAGGAGTACGCTCTTTCTTCAAAATTACCAACTACTCCAAACTGACAGCGGAATATCACCATGTTACTGAGTTCCGAAGAGGAGGTAACCTCTTTGATTTGGAGCCTCATCTTGCCGATATTGCAGAGCAACTGCGTCATAATATCGATGCGGGGTCTCTAACCTATGACTATTTTTCCGCCAATGAGAAACATCACCTCAAAGTATTCGCTTCTGCACAAAACGTCAACAGAGAGAGTTATTTCGGAGCCCCAAAAGACCCCAACGGATATGGACGTTCCCATGACATCACCGTGGTTACGGGAGCGCAGTATCACTTTCTGTATTCTTGCGGAAAAATGCCTGCCGAACTAACCATCGGGACGGAATATACCTACAACCATCTGCACGACAAAATTTTAGGCTATCACCGCGATTTCTATCAAACGGTACATTTGGTCTCTATGTTGGCACAGAACGAGTGGAAAAACGATGTGTGGAGTGCAAATGTCGGACTTCGCGTTGAGAAACACAACCTGCTACGTATGCCGATGGTTGTACCGCGGGTCAGTTTTCGCTATGCACCATACAGAGGCATAGTACTACGTACTTCATACTCAGCCGGTTACCGTGCACCGCAAGCCTATGATGAAGACCTGCATGTTGATGCTGTCGGGGGGAATGTATCGCTCATATCATTAGACCCTAACCTGAAACCCGAGAAATCACACAGTGCATTCTTCAGTGCCGACTATTACCAAACGTTCAGACATTCTGAACTGAACCTTACGTTAGAGGGGTTCTTCAATTATCTTGACGATGTCTTTTTCTTGCGTACCGAAGGGCATGACGACGATGGCAACCTCCTCATGGTGCGTACCAATGCGAATGGTGCGTATGTCGCAGGACTCAATGCCGAGGGCAAATTCGCATACAAGGACATTGTCTCGCTGCAAGCAGGATATACTTTCCAAAAAAGCCGCTACACCGAGAGCCTTACATGGAGCGACAACCCGAATATCGCACCGCAAAAACGTATGTTCCGGACCCCCGACAACTATGCGTATATGATTCTGACGGTCAAGCCCGTCCGCGAATTCTCCATTGCACTCAACGGCAAAGCCTCCGGTAACATGCTCGTGCAGCACTTTGCAGGATATATTCCTCAAGATGAAGAGGTGCGCACGAAACCTTTTTGGGAGTTCGGAGCCAAATTGGCGTATGATATACACTTGTATAAAACCTATTGCCTCGAACTTAATTGCGGCATTAAAAACATCTTTAATGTGTATCAGCCCGACCTCGATAAAGGTGTCAACCGAGATGCCGGATACATCTACGGACCGGCATTGCCGCGTACCTATTTCATCGGATTGAACCTAAAAGTGTAGAATGTCCAAAAATGTGCTGCACAACATAAAAATGCAAACCCTACATAGCAAATAGAAAAATTATTTTCGTGTTTATAGGATTTTGTGTAATTTTGCAGTCGCAAACAAGAAAGAAGAAATATAACTCATTAAATTATAACGATTATGACAAAAGTAGGTATTAACGGCTTTGGCCGTATCGGACGTTTTGTTTTCCGTGCTGCTCAAAAGCGTAATGACATTGAAATCGTTGGTATCAACGACCTCTGTCCTGTTGATTATTTGGCTTATATGCTGAAATACGACACCATGCACGGTGCTTTCGATGGCACTATCGAGGCTGATGTGGAAAATAGCAAACTTATCGTCAACGGTAAAGCTATCCGCGTAACCGCTTGCAAAGACCCCAACGAACTCGCTTGGAACGAGGTTGGCGCAGAGTACGTGGTAGAGTCCACCGGTCTCTTCCTGACCAAAGAGAAAGCACAGGCTCACATCAACGCTGGTGCTAAATACGTAGTAATGTCCGCTCCTTCCAAGGACGACACTCCTATGTTCGTTTGCGGTGTAAACTTCGACAAGTACGTTAAGGGTACCCAATTCGTATCCAACGCTTCTTGCACCACCAACTGCTTGGCTCCTATCGCAAAGGTGCTCAACGACAAGTTCGGTATCATCAATGGTCTTATGACCACCGTTCACTCTACCACCGCTACCCAGAAGACCGTTGACGGTCCTTCTATGAAAGACTGGCGTGGTGGCCGTGCTGCTGCAGGCAATATCATTCCTTCTACCACGGGTGCTGCTAAGGCTGTCGGCAAAGTTATCCCTGAACTCAACGGCAAACTCACCGGTATCTCGATGCGTGTTCCGACTCTGGATGTCAGCGTAGTTGACCTCACCGTCAACCTCGAGAAGCCTGCCACCAAAGAGGCTATCTGCGCTGCTATGAAAGAGGCTAGCGAGGGCGAACTCAAGGGTGTACTCGGCTACACGGAGGATGCAGTGGTTTCCAGCGACTTCCTCGGCTGCACACTGACCTCTATCTTCGACGCTAACGCAGGTGTTTATCTCACCGACAAGTTCGTCAAGGTTGTTTCTTGGTACGACAACGAGATTGGTTACTCCAACAAGGTGCTCGAACTCATTGCCCACATGGCAAAAGTAAACGGCTAATTTTGTTTCCCATAATACATTGTGACGAGGGACTGCCTGACGGGTTTAGGCAGTCTCCGTTTTTTTGTTGTATTCTGACGACCTGTCCTTTCTATGTCTCTTTTTTTTCGTACCTTTGCACACCATTTGGGCATAGTGTCCTGCTAACAACCAAATAAAATGATTGATACTCATTGCCATATCGACGACCCGCAGTATGCTGCCGACCTTACTGGTTTCCTTGCCGTGCAGCAGGCGGGTGGGGTAGAGTGCATCCTTGTTCCGGGGGTGGACGAGACTTCTATCCATAGTGTCCTCCCTCTGTGTGAACACTACCCCGATTACCTCCGTCCCGCCTTGGGGTTGCACCCTGAGAATATCACCGACCATTGGCAGTCGCAACTGCAGCAACTCCACACAGCCATCCTTGCTTGTCAAGCCTCGCCGCGCCCCCTTGTTGCTATAGGCGAGATAGGGCTCGACTACCATTTCGATACCTCTCGCAAACGCGAACAGCAACTCGTGCTGCGAACCCAAATGCAGTGGGCTGCGGACTTGCAATTGCCAGTTATGATTCACAGCCGTGATGCTACAGACGACTGCTTGCGTATCCTGCGCGATTACCCCTCTGTGGCGGGCGTTATGCACTGCTTCAGCGGCAGTCGTGGGACTGCCGGACAAATCCTGTCAATGGGCTACTATTTGGGTATCGGCGGTGTCCTGACGTTCAAAAACTGCAAATTGGCAGACACGCTCGCTTCCATTCCTCTGGAATGCCTTGTCTTGGAAACGGATGCTCCTTATATGGCTCCTGTCCCGCACCGCGGCGAGCGTAACGAGAGCCGTTGGATGTCCTATGTCATTCAGCGGTTGGCAGATATATACCACTGCTCGCCCGACCATGTCGATGCCGTCACCACAGCCAACGCCAAATCTCTTTTCCGCCTGCTCTCTAATCAAGGAAGTCATCAGCAAAATTGGTAGATAGCCCCTGAAATGTGCCAAATCTTGTGCGATAAAATTTAGCATTCTGCATGGTTAGCCAACGTATGCTATATCTGCAGCAGCACCCAAGACTGCCCAAACCCGTTGAGCAGCCTTGGATGAGGACGCAGACGCATCGTTAGAACTTATCTTAAGTTTCTTCCCTTTATCACCACACACTTCAAGTTCTTTGGCAATATCTCATTTCACTTTTATACCTGTAGCAGTGTATATCTTGCCATGGTGGAGAACATAAATCCGACCATTAAAGAATACTTTACGAACGGAGGTATCAATGGTATTGCTACCCGCAATAGTATTATCTATGCCCGTAGCATCGTTTTGGATATTAAACTCTTTCCAATAAATATCACTTTGATAAGCCTCAACTGCCTCTGCGGGAACATAAACAGGGATTTCACGATTGACATTCTCAAATGTCTGTTTGTCTATGCGCGGTGGTATAGCGGCTTTGACATGCATTTTTTGTAACTTACTACACAGAGCAAAAGCATTGTCTGCCACATAGGTAGTTGTGCTTGGCAATGTCAGTTCCGAAAGGTTGGCACAACCGTAAAAGGCTCCATCTCCGATGCTTGTCAACCCTTCGGGCAAGGTTAGACTGCATAGATTATGGCAGTTGTAGAACGCCCAATCACCGATGGTCTGTAATTGACTCTTACCTGCAAATTGTATGTTTCTTAGTTTTCGGCAATCTTCAAAAGCGCGGGCACGTATTTCAGTAATGGAGGATGGTATGGTCGCTTCCGTAAGCGTCTGCATATCATAAAACAAAGCATTGCCAATGGATGTTATACCTTCACTCAGACTGATTGCATTGGCTTGGTAAGAGAGAATATACCACATATACACCTGCCAATCCAAGTACTCGGAAAGTTCTGCGGGAATTCGTGTGGTACCATCGTAAGTATCTCCGGTTCCTGTGAGTTGTAGTGTGTCACGTTGCAGTATAAACACTATATTATCTCCCACCATACCTCCATCAGTGTAGTATGCGTAGAAAGTCGTATCTTGTGTAATGATGGTGGTACGTGGATTTGTTCTGTCACCATCTTGCCATTGATAAAAAACTTCACTACCTTCCCATGTTGAACGCACTTTAATTTCCACAGAACTATTAGGTATCGCATACCCTTGGTCTTCTATCCATGTGTAGTTTCCATCGTCAGCCACGCCGTATACCTCATAGTGTAGAGCCTTGGCGTACATAGCAGTATAGGTCTGCGTGCTGCTAGTATGAACAATCCGTGTAGGAGAGGTCACGCCATCACTCCACATCAAAAAAGCATACCCTGCATTGCTTTGGGCTGTCAATGTGATATCAGAGGCATCACAATCTCCCTGCATCGTGATATATCCCGTTCCCTCTGGTTCTACAGCAGTCTTGAAAGATACATCAGTGTTTAGTTCCACAAAGTTAAAGTCCGTACCCCACATGCTTTGATAGTCTGCCCGTGCGCCACAGGTGATGTAGATTGTGGGCTGCCCGTTACAGGAGAGGCTACTGTTTTCCAATAGCGGAGCCGTTGCGCCTTGCATATAGATAACCTGAATTTTAGCATCATTACAAAAGATATTATCACCAATATATGTAACAGAGGCAGGAATTGTCAATTCTGTAACACCCGTGCTTGTAAAACAATCTCCACCTATGCGCTGTAGATTAGCAGGCAATGAGATGTGTGTCAAGCGTGTACAATCCCGAAAACAACCTTCTCCTAATTCAGTTATAGAATGGGGAAGTGTAATCGACATAAGGTTGCTACATCCATTAAACATATACGATGGCAAGGTGGTAAGATTGTTCGGCAATGTTACTTCTGTCAAAGCCGAACATCCTCCAAACAGCGAGCCTGTCAAATTGGTAATACTATCGGGAAGTATGATTTTTGTTAAACTTGCGCAACCCTCAAAGGCGCCGTATCCAATATCTGTCAGTCTTTCCGGCAAAGTAATGTCTGTTAGCATTTTACAATTTCTAAAGGCGTATGAGCCAATTCCTTTGATAGAAGATGGTAAAGAAACAGAGGTGAGACGCGCACTATTTTCAAAAGCACAATCTGCAATACCGTTCACCGTGTATGTGTTGCTATTATATGTGACTGAAGGTGGAATCGTAACTACGCCCGAGTAGAGAACATCACCAGCACAAACAGACGCACATCTCTCATACCTGCCCACTTCGGAATCGTAGTAATCGGTAATGATGTAATAAATGCCATCAACCTTAAAGTCATAGGCATAGAGTCCCATTGTTGCCATAAAAGCGACAACCACAATAGATAATAGTTTTTTCATTGTAGTAATGATTTTTGTTTGGGTGGCGGTGCCTCACCTGCCCGTGGTACAAAAAAACAAAGCGTGGTACCTTATCCACGCTCATTCTCCTTTCTGAGGTTCCTGCAAGACCCTATGTGCAAGAATAAGCAACAACGTCCACGCCGATATGTATAACATTCCCACACCACGTAGGTACAAAAGGAATGATTAATACATACCAATGAACGTTTATTGCAACTCTTGTCTTAGGCACTTACTTGAAATTTTGCAGGATTTCAGAAAGCCAGAACAAGCGTCAATAAACGCCTTTTCAATAAAATATATGCCTCCACCTACATTGGAAATGAACAACGGCTTGTACGCCGGCACACACGATAACTAATACCGCAATGCTTTTGCACACCTCGCCACATAGCCTCCAATATAAGCCTTGACGGTGCAAAAGTACAACAAATCTTACAGATATGCAAATCTCAACGCGGACATGTTGTCCGCGTAAAGGTTTTGGTTGTTTTGAAAGTTTTGGTTTTTACCCCCTTGCATATATCGTCAAAAAGCACTACCTTTGCGCCCCGAAAGCGTGGAGCTATTGTTTTTCCTCCACCGTTAACCCGCAGGAACGCAGGCGGTCTCCAAGAGTTCGTCGCGTTTCTCCAAAAAACTGAAAACAGCATGCGAACATCTGATGAACTGCAAGGCGTCAGCCTTCTCGGCGCGAACCGTACCCAGTATCCTACGGACTACGCCCCCGAAATGCTTGAGACTTTCGTCAACAAGCACCCCGAAAACGAGTATCTCGTCACTTTCCATTGTCCCGAGTTTACCTCTCTCTGCCCCAAGACAGGGCAGCCGGACTTTGCGACCATCATCATCTCCTACATCCCGCGCGAGCGCATGGTGGAGTCCAAGTCGCTGAAACTCTATCTGTTCTCGTTCCGCAACCACGGTGATTTCCACGAGGACTGCATCAACATCATTCTCAACGACCTTGTCCGCCTCATGGACCCCAAGTACATCGAGGTGACGGGTATCTTCACGCCCCGCGGCGGCATCAGTATCTACCCCTTTGCCAACTACGCGGACGCCGACCACCAAGCCCTCAAGCAGCAGCGTCTCTCCGCCCGCTTTGCCGAGGTGATTGCCCGTTAAAGCAACCCTCACGCCCATTGACTATGCACTGTCTGGGGGACGACGCGGCTCGCATCGTCATCAGGTAGCAAGAGCCCCGCGGCTCCCCTCGTCAGTAATAGCATCGGCATCATGCAACTCTTAATTCTTAATTTTTAATTCTTAATTATATGCCCGACAGCATTATCATCTTGTCCGGTGGCTTGGATTCCACCACCATGCTCTATGAATATAAGGACGACATCGCCCTCGCCCTCAGTTTCGACTACGGCAGCAACCACAACGCCCGCGAACTCGCCTTCGCCCGTCTTCATTGCGAGCGTCTCGGTATTCCGCACATTATCATACCGTTAGACTTCATCCACCAGTACTTCCGCAGTTCCCTTCTCGAGGGTGCCGACGCCATTCCCGAGGGCAACTACAACGACGACAACATGCGTTCCACGGTTGTCCCCTTCCGCAACGGCATCATGCTGGCTATTGCTGCGGGCATGGCTGAGACCCGCGGGCTCACCCGCATTATGATGGCGAACCACGCAGGCGACCATGCCATCTATCCCGACTGCCGCCAGTCCTTTGTAGACGCTATGAATCAGGCGATTCAGGCGGGCACCTACGAGGGCATCACGCTCTTCACGCCCTATACCAACCTCACCAAAGCCGACATCGCCCGCCACGGCAAAGCCCTGGGCATCGACTATTCCGAGACATGGAGTTGCTACAAAGGCGGCGAGAAGCACTGCGGCAAATGCGGCACCTGCACCGAGCGCCGAGAGGCACTCCGCGAAGCCGGCATCGATGACACCACCGAGTACGAATCTTAGCCGCCCATCTGTTACTATCAACTTTTAATTCTTCATTCTTAATTTTTCATTTACCAAAGTGTATTATGTAGAAAAGCGTTTGGAGATTTCCGCTGCTCACAATCTCCACCTCTCGTATGAGAGCAAATGCGAAGCCCTGCACGGGCACAATTGGATTATCGTCGTCTATTGCAAGGCGCGCGAACTCAACCAAGACGGCATGGTGACTGACTTCACGCACATCAAGCGGGTGGTCAAGGACACTTTCGACCACAAGTACATCAACGATGTGCTGGATGTCAATCCTTCCGCCGAGAACATCGCCCGTTGGATATGCGACCACGTGGAGAACTGCTACAAGGTCAGCGTCCATGAGTCCGAGAACAACTGTGCCATCTATGAACGTGACTAACTGCGGATAGTCATTCTCGCGTAGCCACTATCGTGCAACCCACTATCGCATAGCCACAATCGCGCAGCCATCATCGGGTTAAGAGTATGAGATTAGTATGTGGTTAGTATGTGATTAGTATGTGATTCAGCAAGGGATAAGCAAGGGATACGCAACCGATAGCGATGCTTTGCGGAGACTATGTTGGGGTACGTGAAGCGTAAGGCAGGTGGGCGTAGCACACTAAGTGCCGGAGCGACAACGAAGCCCAGTGGGCTGAGTAGAACTCCTTATCGGCTCGCGTCGTCAGAGACCGCTCCGCTGTTAGAGACCTAATCGGTTAGGCAGACGATAGTTGCAATTCTTAATTCTTCATTTTTAATTCTTCATTCCCAAAGTGTACAAAATCAACGAAATCTTTTTCAGCCTTCAGGGCGAAGGCTACCACACGGGGCAGGCGGCGGTTTTTGTGCGTTTCAGCGGTTGCAACCTGCGCTGTCCGTTTTGCGATACCGATTTCAGCGCCTACTCCGAGATGAGTGCTGCCGACATTGTGGCAGAGGTACAGCGTCTCTCCACAGACCCGCGCGTATGGGTTATTCTGACGGGTGGCGAACCCTCATTGCAAATAGATGATACTCTGATAAATGCCCTCCACGCCACGGGCAAACGCATTTGCATAGAGACCAACGGCACACACCCGCTCCCTGCGGGCATTGACTGGATTACCTGTTCGCCCAAAGAGGGCACCCGTGTAGTCCTTCCCCGTGCCGACGAACTGAAAATCGTCTATCTTCCCCACACTTCCGATACATCTTCCGCCACACCCGCCCAGGACGTCGAGCAGTGGTTGCACCTCCTTCCCGCCACGCACTTGTATCTCCAGCCCTGTTCCTGCCAGAACACCTCCGAGGTCATTGACTATATTCTCCGTCACCCTCACTGGCATCTCTCCCTCCAAACCCACAAGTATCTCAATATCCGATGAACACCGTTAGAACCTGTCTCTCAGCCATGCTGCCAGAAAATAATCATACACCTGATAGACACCTTCGGTGCATGTCAGTAAATCATTAGCCAGCAAGGCTTTTGTCGCACTCTGTACCGAACTGGGTGACGACAGCCGATGACGATGGATAAAAGCAGTCGACGTTATTTTTTCCGCTTTGCCTTCCCTGGCAACGGCTAACAATACCTCTTTCTGTTTGGTAGGAATAGCGTCCATCAAGGTGCGGAAAGCCATTTCTTGGCTATCAATGATGTTGCCTCGTGCTATAGGGAGCCATCCCTTTGTACATACTTCCCCTTGTGCCGTGAGCGAGAACAACTCGTTCATCATCATCTGTACGAACCACGACACACCGGCATAGTCATTATAAACCGTTTCCACTACCTCGGGGACAACCTGTTTTCCTGCATCGAAAAACAAACGCTGTGCAAACTCTGTGTAAGCAGGTAGGGGGATAGGGTCTAGTCCCATTGTAACCACACTCTGATAAAAGGGCTTGGATGGAGACAGGAACATCTGCGACATAAGATGACGGCGACTGCCCGCAAACACAAACTGGGCTTTACGACAATGTTGTATCTTGCTGCGTAGCACAGCCTCTGTCTCTACTTCGTCCGTATAGTTGGCTATCTGTTGAAACTCGTCAAAAGCAATCACACAAGGACAATCAGCCCCCTCTATATACTCGAATATCTCATCCAAAGTGGTGTTCGGCTGTGTTATGTCTCCGATACTTATATCCAATGTAGGGGTAGCGGACACGGGGTCGAATTTCATTCCCACTTGCAGAGAACGAACTACCTGAAAGAATCGTTCTATTCTTTGGGTGGGTAATGGCTTCAGTTGTTGATAGATACTCTTCCCGAACAGATAGATAAACTCGGCAAACGACCGCGTTCCGTAAATGTCAATGAAGAATGTACGGTAGTTATCGCGAATGGCGGATTGAGTAAACACATGTTCTATCAAACCCGACTTACCCATACGGCGTGGAGAAATCAAGGCTACATTGCGCCCGTTTGTCAGGTGTTTGATAAGAGTGGCGGTCTCTTGTTCGCGGTCACAAAAATAGGCAGGCGAGACATACTTGCCGACTACGAATGGGTTATCCAATCGGCTATCATTGTTTTGGTTTGTTTGTAATTTCATATCAGCCAATATTTTACAACCATATACATTATAATTATATACAAATTATTGAAGATGTAATTATTGAACTTGCAATAATATGCTGCAAAATTACTTCTTTTCTCATATATATGCAACTATTTCTGTTTTTTTTCGGGTAACCGCATCATATAGGACGTACACCATTCTATGCGAAGAAGTTAATGAATAGCAGGTTATTTATTGATAGGTGGTTGTTCTGCAAAGAGGGTAGTCTGTTATTCGTATAATGGACTGTCTATTAGAGATATACAAAAGAAAAGTGACAGAAAGTGACGGAAAGTGACAAATAACGCCAAATCGCGACGGAAAGTGACAGAAAGTAACAGAAACGCTCAACGGCTTTGGTTGTTGTTGTATCTTTGCATCGCGATTGGAGGAAGAAATAGGGTAGGGTACAGACCATTGGGAGACTTTTAATGGGGCAGCCTTGAAAAATAGACAGGGCTATTGTACAAACGGGAAAAAAGTTGTACCTTTGCGGCGAATATAGGGCAGGATTAACGGGGATTAAAGTAATGCAACCATAAAGTAAAACTAATACCAAATAAGGCTTGGAAACAGGCAGAAAACGATGACGAAACTGAGTGTGAATGTAAATAAGGTGGCAACGCTGCGGAATGCCCGTGGAGGCAACTTGCCCGATGTGGAGAAGTTTGCCGTGGATTGTGAGCGGTTTGGCGCACAGGGTATCACCGTGCACCCGCGTCCCGACGAGCGGCACATACGCCGAAGCGATGTGTATGCGCTCAAAGAGTTGGTAACCACCGAGTTCAACATAGAAGGCAACCCCGAACCTGCCTTTATGAACCTTGTTATGGAAGTGCGCCCCACGCAGGCTACTCTTGTACCCGATGCGGTGGACCAACTGACCAGCAACCACGGATGGGACACGCGCACCAACCTTGACAAACTGACGCTTATCATCCGTCGTCTGCAGACCGCAGGCATCCGTGTATCGGTGTTTGTGGACCCTGACCCCGAGATGGTGGAGTATGCCAGGCAAGCAGGTGCCGACCGCGTGGAACTCTATACGGGACCCTATGCGGAGTTGTACGACACCGACCCCGAGGCTGCCATTGCCATGTACCGTCCCGCTGCCGAAAAGGCACACGAACTGGGGCTTGGGATGAATGCCGGACACGACTTGAACCTCCGCAACCTGCGCGCCTTCGTGCAGGCGTTTCCGTGGACGGACGAGGTAAGCATCGGGCATGCACTGATAGCCGATGCGCTGTATTTGGGAATAGAAGAAACCATAAAACAATATAGATATGCTCTTTCAAATTGATACGACGACACTTGTTGCCGAGGACATGGCAACGGTGATGGAACAGCCCGCGCAGGAGTCCATCAACTGGCTCACGATGGCAACCTACGGCGGGTGGATAATGATTGTGCTGGCTCTGATGCTGGCATTTGCCATTTACCTCTTTATCGAGCGGATGGTGGTGCTGCACAACGCCACCAAAGAGGACAAGACCTTCATGGATCGCATTCGCGATTACATCAAGGAGGGCAAGATTGAGTCCGCCATCAAGTTGTGCAAGAAGACCGACAGCCCATCCTCGCGCATGATAGAGAAAGGTGTAACCCGTATCGGACGCCCCATGCAGGATGTGCAGGTGGCGATTGAGAACGTGGGTAACTTGGAGGTCAGCAAGTTGGAGAAAGGTCTTGTGCTGATGGCAACCATCGCTGCAGGTGCCCCCATGCTAGGCTTCCTTGGCACGGTACTCGGTATGGTGCAGACGTTCTACAATATGGCGCAGGACGCTAGCGGCGTGATAGAAATATCCACATTGTCATCGGGCATGTACCAGGCTATGGTAACCACCGTGGGCGGCTTGATAGTAGGTATTCTTGCAATGTTTGCATACAACTTCCTTGTGTCGCGCATCGACCGCGTAGTACGCCAGTTGGAGTCGCGCACCATGGAGTTTATGGACCTGTTGAACGAACCTGCATAAGTTTGGGGGCTATGGCACTGAAACGTAGAAACAGAGTGGAAGCAACATTCGCGATGTCGTCGATGACCGACCTCATCTTCCTGTTGCTGCTCTTCTTTGTGATGGTCAGTACGATGTCGTCGCCCAACGACATCAAGATTAACCTGCCGCAGGCGCGGGCGAAAACGTCCACCAAACAGGTGGTGGCAAAGGTGAGTATCGACAATCTCGGCAACTACTACGTGGCACTCGGCAGGCAGAAACCGATGGCTATCGACCCCGAGAACCTCGAAGCCTACCTGACTACCATTCAGCAGAGCGACAGCACCATGTGCATTGCCCTGCACGCCGACCAGGACATACCCTACCGCGACGTGGTAAATGTGCTTGACATCGCCAACCAGCACAAGATGAAAATAGTGATTGCAACCAAGAAGTGAGAGACGCAAAACCTCATATCATCGCGGCGGTAGGCACAGTAGTGGCTATGGCGTTGCTGTTCTTGCTGCTGTATCTCCTGTCTATCAGCGCGCCCGTGCGCGTGGAGGACGAGGGGATAGAGATTACGTTCGGCAATGCGGACGACGGGGGCGGTATGCCTAACATGGCACCACTCATGCCACAACCGCAGGCGGAAGCAGACCCCGCACCTGCCACGCCCTCACGCCCGTCGGACAACGACCTGATGGTGCAGGAGGACGATGAGGACCTGCTCGCTCTCGCCAAACAGCGTGAGGAGGACGCCAAGCGCAAGGCGGCTGAAGAGGAACTCATTCGGCAGCAACGCGAGGAAGAGGCGCGCATTGAGGCGGAACGTAAGGCACGCGAGAAAGCCCTGGCGGAGAAGCGTGCCCGTGAGCAGGAGGCTATCGCCCGTGCCCAACAGGCAATGGCAGGCTTCGGACAGACCACCTCGGCAGTAGGCGCGAATGGAGACAACGCATCCACCACCAATGCCTCGGGTGTCAAAGGAAACCCCGTGGGCAAAGGCTTCGGCTCGATGAACAGCAACACATGGACCCTGCACGGACGCGACTGCAAGGCACTGCCCAAACCCGCGGAAGACTTCAACCAGGCGGGGCGTGTAGTGGTGAATATCATGGTCAACGAGGCAGGCGATGTGGTGACGGTCAGCATCGGCGACGGCACCAATATCTCCGACCGCAAGACGCAACAACTGGCATTGGACGCTGCACGCCGCGCCAAATTTACCAAAGGGGATAAGCCTCAGCGAGGCAGTATAGTATATACCTTCAAACTCAATTAAATGATTGGACTATGAACTACATCTTCTTAGACAACGGCTTCGAGGAGATAGAAGCCATCACAACCATCGATCTTCTGCGTCGTGCCGACATCATGGTGACGACCGTTTCGGTGACGGGCATTGAGACCGTACTGGGTGCGCACAACATCGCCGTCAAGGCGGACGCATTGTTCCAGGCTGTGGACTTCTCTGACGCGGAGATGCTTATCCTCCCGGGCGGGGCTACGCGCTTGGGCGAGCACAACGACCTGTGCGAGTTGCTGCTGCAGCATAATGCCGAGAACAAGATGATTGCAGCCATCTGTGCCGCACCGTCCGTACTCGGGCAACTCGGTATCCTGCACGGCAAGCAGGCTACGTGCTACCCGGGCTTCGAGTCATACCTCGGCGAGAGTTTCATCGGCGGCTTGGTGGTCGAGTCGAAGAATATCATCACCGCCAAAGGTCCCGGACTGAGCAGCGACTTCGCTTTCTGCATCATCGAGAAACTCAAGGGCAGCGACATCGCCGACCAAGTGTACGATGCCGCACAATACTAAACGCAAGAAACGAAATAATTATATTTGCGAACAATGAAAAAAATCCTTACACTCATCATCGGACTGTCAACCATCTGTGCCGTAAGCGCGCAGGAAGCAGAACCAAAGAAGTCCGATGCTTGGAAATTCAATGGTACGGTCGGGCTCAATGCAGCGGCTACAGGTATGTGGAACTGGGCTGCGGGCGGCAACAACAACGTCAACGGTGTGGCAAGTACCAAACTGCGTCTGCTCTACAACGAGAATAGCATGTCATGGGAAACCAACTTGGACATGGAATACGGTCTCAGTTGGATTGACCAGGAGTTCGATGCACTCCAGAAGACCAGCGACAAACTCAACTTCAATACCAAGTTCGGTTGGGAGTTCCACAAGGCGTGGTTCCTCACCGTGTCTGCCGGTTTCCAGAGCCAGTTTGCCTACGGTCGTGCTTATGATGGTACGGAAGCCTTCGACCCGATTATATCCAAGTGGCTTGCACCGTCCTACACCGACATCGCCATCGGTATTGACTGGAAGCCCAACGACATCTTCTCCGTCTATCTCTCGCCGGTGGCAGGACGTCTCTCCACTGCCTATGTCAGCAGCAAACTCAACGAGAAATCGCTCACTATCACACGCGAAGACGGCTCACTCGTTTACCCCGACGGCTTGGAGCAAGCCCTCAAAGAGAAATATGCCGTATGGGACTATACCATCGAGGACGAGACAACGGGCAAAGTGGGCAAGACCTACGACAAGAACCTCCGTGCCGAGTTGGGTCTCTCCCTCAAGGGAACCATCAACTACACGTACAAAGACCTGAAAATCATCACTTCTTTGGGGCTCTTCACCCCGTACAAGTGGGATAAGACGGACATCTACGAGGACACCGATGGTGTACAGTACGCCAACACGGGTGTACAGCCGGAGAGTTTCTTTGCCGACATGAAGCACATCGGTTACCGCGACAACAACCGCCGTTTCGGCAATTTCGATGTGGATTGGGATGTCAGCATCTCCTACCAGTTCTTGAAATGCCTGCAAGTGTCGCTCAACACCTCGCTCAAGTACTACAACGGTACCCTCATCGAGAAGTTCGACAAAGACGGCAACTCCCTTGGCAAAGCCGAGCGCGTGCAGTTCAAGAGCGTCATCGGATTAGGAATCGGCTACTCCTTCTAACCAGCCTCTCATAATTCTTAATTCCTAATTCTTAATTAAGAACCCCGTGGAGTCCCTCGACACTTTGGAGCATAGTCTGCACGAGTTGCTTGCCCGCTACGAGGCTCAGCAACAGCAGATTACGGCACTTCAGGAGGAGAATCGGCGTCAGCGTGACGAAATCATACGCACCCACGCCGAGTTGGTCAAACTCAAAGCGGACTACAACCACCTTCACACCGCGCACGCACTGGTGGCAGACGACGTAGATGATAAAGAACGTGCGCGCGCGCGACAGCGCATTACCAACCTGATTGCCCAAGTGGACAGGGCAATTGAGGTGCTGAAACAGTGACAGAACCGCGAAAACAACATATCACCCTTCAGTTGGATGCCCATCACATCTCGCTGAATGTGCCGGCGGACGCAGAGGAGTTGTACCGTCGGGCTTGCGATATGCTCAACGACCGCTACCGTTTCTACCAGCGCAAGATGCCGCTCCAGTCTGCCGAACAGGTCTGGGTCTATGTGGCGCTTGAGATGGCGGTCAACCTGCACGCCGATGCCCATGCGCACCGTCTGGAGCCCGTGGACGAGAAACTGCAGGAACTCAACCAATTGATAATAAATACGTTAAACAAATAAAAACTAAGAAAAAGTTATGCTTATTTACATTCTCATAGCACTTGGTGGATTGTTGGTGGGGGGCGGCATTTGCTACCTCATCTTCCGTTTCCACAGTGCGGGCATTCTCCGCAAGGCGGAAGAAGAGGCAGAGGTAATCAAGAAAAACAAGGTCGTCGAAGCCAAAGAGAAGTTCATCGCGCTCAAGTTGGAGCACGAGAACCAAGTCCGTCAAGCAGAGCAGAAGTTGCAGCAGCGTGAGCAGCGTGTGCAACAGCGCGACCAGCAACTCAACCAGCGCCAGAGCGAGGTGCAACGTGCGCAGAACGACCTCAATCAGCGCAAGCGTGATTTCGAGCAACAGGCTGAGCAGCAGCAGAAAGCCATCGATTTCAAGACGCAGGAGGTAGAGCGTATGCAGCACCAGGCAGAGCAGCAACTCGAGCAAATATCGGGTCTCTCGGCGGAAGAGGCTAAGAAGCAACTCATCGAGGCACTCCGCGACGAGGCAAAAACCGCGGCTATGGCATATGTCAACGAGACCATGGACGAGGCACGTCTCACCGCCAACAAAGAGGCGAAGAAGATTATCATCCAATCCATCCAGCGTGTAGCATCCGAGGCTACCGTAGAGAACGCCGTTACCGTCTTTCATATTGATAATGACGAAGTTAAGGGACGTATCATCGGTCGTGAGGGACGTAACATCCGTGCCCTCGAAGCCGCTACGGGTGTCGAGATTGTGGTGGACGACACGCCCGAAGCCATCACCCTTTCCGCTTTCGACCCTGTGCGCCGTGAGATTGCGCGCCTGTCGCTCCACCAGTTGGTGCAGGACGGACGTATCCACCCCGCACGTATTGAAGAGGTCGTGGCGAAAGTCACCAAACAGGTTGAGGAGGAGATTATCGAAACCGGTAAGCGTACCACCATCGACCTCGGTATCCACGGTCTGCACCCCGAATTGGTGCGTCTCATCGGCAAGATGAAATACCGCAGCAGTTATGGTCAGAACCTGCTCATGCACTCCCGCGAGACGGCTAACCTCTGTGCTGCTATGGCTGCCGAATTGGGTTTGAACGTCAAGAAAGCACGCCGCGCAGGCTTGCTCCACGATATTGGCAAGGTGAGCGACGAGGACCTCGAACTCCCGCACGCAGCGATGGGTATGAAAATCTGCGAGAAGTACGGCGAGGCACCTGACATCTGCAACGCAGTGGGTGCTCACCACGACGAGATGGAGATGGAGACCCTCATTGCACCTATCGTACAAGCCTGCGATGCTATCTCGGGTGCGCGCCCGGGTGCACGCCGCGAGATTGTGGAGGCATACACCAAGCGTCTTAACGACCTTGAGCAGATTGCCCTTTCTTACCCGGGTGTCACCAAGACCTTCGCCCTGCAGGCAGGTCGAGAACTCCGTGTCATCGTCGGTGCCGACAAGATAAGCGACAAGGACACCGAGTTGCTCTCGTTTGATATCGCCAAGAAGATTCAGGACGAGATGACCTACCCGGGTCAAATCAAAATCACGGTCATACGCGAAACCCGCGCCATTTCCTACGCCAAGTAACCGCAATTGGTGATAAATACCAAACGGAGACTGCCCGACAATCGGTTGGGCAGTCTCTGTTTTTTGTATGTCATTTCCTCAATCCTCTTCGTTATACTCCCTATTATAAATACTTGTAAATGCCCGTCATCAACGAGAGGATAAGCCGAGGATAGCGAGAGGATAACGAGTGGCTGTAATGAGAAAAAAGAGGTGATTGTTAAAATAGATATACTATTATTGTGCCTCGATTTCACTGCAAAAACTATGGAAAAATAAGAGCAAGTGTTGTATGTATCCGAAAAATGTCGTACCTTTGCAGGCTTTTTAACGAGAAAGCACGTATTGGGGATGGATTTGACTGCTTGCAACCCCTTAACAAAATGCTAAAACTTGTGCCGCAAGTCCCAAACAGTCACTTGTGGCTTGTTTTTTATCTAAACAACAAATGAACTATCTTTTTACATCGGAGAGTGTCAGCGAAGGGCACCCCGACAAAGTGGCAGACCAAATCTCGGATGCCGTTCTTGACAACTTTCTGGCACAGGACGCCAACTCGCACGTGGCGTGTGAGACACTCGTAACCACCGGTCAGGTGGTAGTAGCCGGTGAGGTGACGAGTGCAGGCTATGTGGATGTGCAACGCATTGTGCGCGAGACGATTAAGCACATCGGTTACACCAAAGCCGAGTACAAATTCGAGGCGGAGAGTTGCGGTATCCTGACCGCCCTGCATGAGCAGAGTCCCGACATCGCACGCGGCGTGAACGGGCGCGGCACGGAGAACGAAGGCGAACAGGGTGCCGGAGACCAAGGCATGATGTTCGGCTACGCTACCGACGAGACCGACAACTATATGCCTCTCACCCTCGACCTCGCGCACACCCTGGTATATGCGCTCGCGCGTATCCGCAAGGAGGGCAAGGAGATGCAGTACCTGCGTCCCGACAGCAAAAGCCAAGTGACCATCGAGTACAACGAACAGGGTGAGCCTCTGCGTATCGACACTATCGTAGTCAGCACGCAGCACGATGAGAACGTGACGCAAGCCCGGATACGCGATGACATACGCCGTGTGCTGCTGCCTTTGGTAGCCAAGCGCGACGCACGCTATGCCCGTCTGCTGGAGGGCGACTACAAACTGCTTGTCAATCCCACGGGCATGTTCGTGATTGGCGGACCTGCAGGCGATACGGGCTTGACAGGACGCAAGATTATCGTGGATACCTACGGCGGGCGCGGTGCACACGGTGGCGGAGCCTTCTCGGGCAAAGACCCGTCGAAAGTGGACCGTTCCGCAGCCTATGTGGCACGCTGGATAGCCAAGAACATAGTGGCTGCGGGAGTGGCACGCGAGATGTTGGTGCAGGTCAGTTACGCCATCGGCGTGGCAAAGCCCGTCAGTCTGTATGTGAACACCTACGGCACGGGCAAGGTGGGCAAGAGTGATGCAGAGATTGCGCAGATAATCAACGGGTTGTTCGACCTGCGTCCGCAAGCCATCATCGAGACCCTCAAACTGAAGCAGCCTATCTACGAAGAGACGGCGCGCTACGGACACGTGGGGCGTACCAACGAGGTAGTGACCAAGACCTTCATCGATGGCAACGGGCATCCCTTCACACGCGAGGTGGAATTGTTTACGTGGGAGAAACTGGACAAGGTGGATGCGATACGCAAAGCCTTCGGACTCTAATCCCTATTCTCTAATCTCTAACCCCTATTCTCTAACCCCTAATTAAGTATGACTAAAGCACAGCAATCGTGGTTGGTGACGGGCATTGTGGTGCTCGCTGTGGCATTGGACCAATGCCTGAAAGTGTATATCAAGACGCACTTCGATTTGGGCGAAGCACACGAAATCACTTCGTGGTTCTGGATATGCTTCGTGGAGAACAATGGCATGGCGTTCGGCATAGAGTGGTTCAGCAAGTTGCTGCTCACGCTCTTCCGCATCGTGGCGGTTGGGCTGTTGGGCTGGTATATGCACGTGCTGATTCACAAGCAGCAAGCCCGTACATCGTATATCGCGATGATTGCTTTGGTCACAGCCGGCGCACTCGGTAACATCATCGACTGCGTGGCTTACGGCAAGATTTTCGGATACGCAGGTTGGTTCTACGGGCGGGTAGTGGACATGCTCTACTTCCCGCTCATCACCAACAGCGCGGGGGAATGTATCTTCTTCCGACCGGTATTCAACCTTGCCGACTCGTGTATCACAGTGGCTGTGCTGCTGATAATCATCTTCTTCCGCAAAGACCTCGACCGGAGTCTGAACGGGCTCTCCAAACGCAAGCAAGCCCCTGAAGAATGAACCGCATAGCACGTAATATGTTTCTCGCAGGCATCGGGATATGCCTTGTGGGGATGGCGGGATGCCGTCCCAAGGGTGTGTTGCCGAGTCGCGAGATGCGTGATGTGCTATATGACTTGCATCGCGCAGACGGTGCTATCCAAGTGGCAGGCTACAACTACTCGCACGATGAGGAACTGGCTGCGTACTACAAATCGGTGCTTGACAAGCACGGAATCACACAGGCACAGTTCGACTCCTCTCTGGTATGGTATACGGATAACCCACAGAGGTTCAACAAGATATATCCCAAAGTAGTAGTACGTCTGGAGGCAGACCTCGCTGCCGAACAGGCATTGCGTGATGGAATAACCCCGCAGATTGCGCTAACCCCTGCCGAAGAACCTGCTACTATCATGGTACCTGTCAAGTCCTTTGACCAACTGCAACACGAATACTTGCGTGGTCTTGACACGCACTGGACGATATGGGAACCTGACACTGTCCTACAGGAAACGGATACTTTTGTTTTTGGTGCTCAGACCGGTATTATAGCGGTGAGCCGTGATAGCGTCTGTATTTAGCAGGCCATGCGGCAATGCGTTGGGGGACTTTGATGATCCAGCGTAGCGTCTTGTCGGCAGTATACCACATAGTTTCCCCTATCCTTTCGCGGGGGATAGTGATACCTCGTTGCGCCGCTATCTCATGGATAAGGGCGTCTATACGCGATTTCTGCTTGCCGACATTCTTCTGCAACCTACCGGCTATGAAGGAGGGCACGGAATAGTATCGAGCCAGCCACGAATGGGCACACAATGCACGCCCTTGCGGATTGTAAAGGATTGTAGTCCAACCGTCTGTATGTCGGGTAGTGGGAAGGTAAAGCGTCTTGAAGTTTGCTGCCTGCCAGAGGAAGAACTGATAATACGGTTCGATGATTTGCGGGCGGTCGAAGGTATATGCGGTCTCCAGTCGCTCCTGAGGATAGGCGGCAATCATCGCCTGCTTATGTTCCTCATATCGGAAGTTCTTTACGGCTTCTTTGGAGAACTTAGTGCGGATTAGTCTTAGGTCAAGGATATTGAAGAACGGATTAGTAACCAACGGATTGGCATGCCTTGGCGCATTCCCGCCACCGTCAGGACAACCACAATTGGCATATCCGTTTGCCACTACGTAATCTACCAAGTCAAGTACCGCTTGCGGGTCGGAAATGAAGCAGTCTTCATCCACATTGATAGCGATGTCACAGTCTGTGTCTGCCAGCATGGTATAGAAATACCCGTCTGCGGATTGGTCGGTCAGTCGGACACAAGGGTAGCCCATATCCTCATAGAAACGCTTGGAGATACGATATAGTCGCAAATCGAATGACCGGCAATAGAACTTGATACGTAGATTCTCTTTCATAAACTTCGTATATAATCCATTATGGATGAAATGATTGCTTTCTTGATATATACCCAGCGCAGGACATTGCCGTAGGTATCCATCAGTCCTCTTTCGCGAGCGAAACGGAGCAATGAGCCAAAGGCTTTGCGTTTCTCCTTGCCGCGATATACTCTCTTGCGGTGACTGATAGACTGAGCGTGAATGATATAGTGGTAATAAGGTGTGTCTGTTTGGGCAATGCTCTGTGCAAGGAGATAGCACTTGGCCATAAAGCAACTGTCTTCCCCACTATTGGCTTCAGGGAAACATAAGTCATTCTTTACCAACCACTCACGGCGGAACAGCATGGTGGTAAAGTTGCTGACGAAGTGCCTAAGCAGGTACTTTCGGGCTTGTATGCTGATTTCACCGCTACCTATATGCGGATTGGTCATCAGGCGGTGCGTATTGTCGGGGTAATCCAACACAGCCGCAGAGGAACTTATGTCTGCACAGTATTGAATAGCAGCCTCATAGAGCGTTTGCAGCATAGGGGCTTCTATCCAATCGTCAGAGTCCACAAAGGCTATGTATTCGCCTGTGGCATGCCGAATACCGATGTTGCGTGCTGCACCCGGACCATGATTGCAGGGGGCTGTAATGATATGCCAACGCTCTGCAAGTGCGTGTGTATCAATAAACTGCCACACGATGTTCATACTATTGTCCGTACCCAAATCGTCCACCAGTATTACCTCGGTATCCAGCAAAGTCTGCTCATGGAGCGAGGTCAAGCACCGCTCTATGTACTGCTCCACGTTGTACACGGGGACTATCACACTTACTTTTGCCATATTACAATAATCTTGAGATGTCTCCGGCAAAGAAGGTCTCCAAGGGCATGGCATCGCCTCCCACTACCAAAGAGAATTGCGGGTGGTACTTTTCCTTGAAGACAGCCAAGCCTTTGTTTTGCTGCCGCCTTCCGCTCTTTACCTCAATCGCAAGAATTGTGTCTGCCCGCGTCAGCACAAAATCAACCTCATCATTGTTCTCCCGCCAGTAATAGATTTCACATTCCAACTCTTCGGCTTTGCCCAACAAATAGCACCCAATGGTTGACTCCACCCAGCGCCCCCACAGTGCGGGACTGGTGAATGCTTTTTCGTAGGTCATACCATCGGACATGGCAGATAAAAGTGCATTGTTATATACCTGCAGTTTAGGAACCGACTTGTATTTCCGTGCCTGGTCCACAGCGTACTTCTGCAGACCGACCAGCAATTTGCTATCGGATAGCAGTTGCAGATAACTCACCAAGGTGCCTGCATTGCCTGCGTCCTGCAGCATACCCAGCATCTTGTTGTAGGACAAGAGTTCCCCCGAGTAGGCACAACCGATATGAAACAGTTGGTGAAGCAGCGCCGGTTTGTAAATAAAGGATGTTTGCAGCACATCTTTCTCAATAGCAGGAGAGACAATAGCCTCGCGCATATACCTTCTCCAGCGTGCTTCGTTCTCTATGTAGGCGGCACTACCAGGGTAGCCGCCAAAGTACACATATTGGTTGATGTTCCACCCAAACGCCTCCTGCATCTCCGTAAAAGACCAGTGCCCCATACTGATTATCTCAAACCGCCCTGCCAAAGACTCTGTCAGTCCGCGTTTGAGCAACAGGCGGGAAGAGCCCAACAGTACCACTTTGATACTGACATCCCTGAATGTGTCGTTATCCCACTCCCGCTTTACCTGCTCGCTCCAATTGGCAATCTTATGTATTTCATCGAATACAAGAACGGCTTCGCCATAGTTATTAAACGCCATTTGCGAACGGACCTCTGCCCATCGCTCGGCAATCCACGAAGTATCATCCGCAGAGACAGCGTCTGCATTGTACATAAATGCAGGCGTCGCACACTGCTGCAACACTTGCTTCACCATCGTTGTCTTGCCCACCTGCCGTGGTCCTGCTACCACTTGTATGGTCTTTCTCGGCTCTGCCAAACGGGCAAGAAGAATACTATTCTGTCTGCGCTCAATCATACCTGTCCTATTTGCGGCTGCAAAGGTAGCAAAAATCTGCGATTGTTGCAAGAAAAATCTGCGATTTGTATGAAGAAAATCTACGATTGTTGTGAGAAAAATCTGCGATTTGTGATTGCAAACTATTGCTAAATGTCTGATTCCAAGGCGCGGGCGATGATGTCGTCCATATCGTAGTATTTGTATTCGGCAAGGCGGCCGCCGAAGAGAACGTTCTTCTCTTGTGCGGCGAGGGCGGCATATTGCCGGTAGAGCAGGCTGTTGCGCTCGTCATTGACGGGGTAGTAGGGTTCCATGCCTTGCTGCCACTCTGTGGAATACTCGCGGGAGATGACCGTTTTCGGACAAGCGTCCACCGCTGCACCGAACATCTCGAAATGCTTGTGCTCAATGATGCGGGTGTAGGGAACCGCGGCATCGGTGTAGTTGATGACGGCATTGCCCTGATAGTTGGGCGTATCCAGCACCTCAGTCTCAAAGCGAACCGTGCGGTACTCCAGATGTCCGAGTCGGTAGCCGAAGTACTCGTCTATCGAACCGGTATAGACTACCTTGTCGGCAAGGGCGTCAAACTCTGCCTTGTGGGCAAGGTAGTCGGTGTTGAGACGGGTATCACAGCTGTCTAATAGTTTGTCGATAAGCAGGTTATACCCGCCGATGGGTATGCCTTGGTACGGGTCGTTGAAGTAGTTGTTGTCGAAGACCATGCGCACGGGCAGGCGGCGGATAATGAAAGCGGGTAACTCCGTACAGGGGCGTCCCCATTGCTTCTCGGTGTATCCTTTGATAAGTCGCTCGTAGATGTCGCGCCCGACCAAGGTGAGGGCTTGCTCCTCCAGATTGGCGGGTTCGCGTCCGTCGAGGGCTTGCAGGGCTTCGGCACGCTGTTCGTCTATCTTGTCTTGTGCCTCGGCGGGCGTGATAACACCCCACATCTGAGCAAACGTATTCATATTGAAGGGCAGGTTGTAGAGGTGTCCGCGGTAGTTGGCAACGGGAGAGTTGGTGTAACGGTTGAACTCGACCAGCGAATTGACAAACTGCCATACTGCGCGGTTGTCTGTATGGAAGATATGCGCCCCGTATTTGTGTACGTGGATACCCTCCACCTCCTCGCAATAGACATTTCCGCCGAGATGCGGACGGCGGTCTATGACAAGGACACGCTTGCCCGCCCGGCGTGCGCGATAGGCGATAGTGGCTCCGAACAAGCCTGCGCCCACTATGAGATAATCGTATGGTTTCATGAGTATGATTTTAACCAGTTATTGTTTTTATGGTTTGAATAATTTCTAATGCCGTCTTCTTTGGAATACGGATGGATGCTGCCGCAGCCACCATATCTTCGGTGGTCGGGTTACCTTTGCCCATTACCGATGTGGCATGCTCGCCGTTGTAGCCTTGTGTGCTACGGGTAAGATCGTAAGCGGGGGCTAACCGCCATTTACCATTTTCACAGATAAAACTGAAGTTCTTGGCGTGATCGTCTTTGTTCTCAATCAGTATGTTGAACACCATGCGGCGGAACATCTGCTCCACTTGTTTGGGATCCTGCGTCAGGTAGCCCGTTAGTGCGAGGATGGTCTTATAGTCCGTCTTGGGCGGGGTGATGGACTCGTTGAGCAATGCTGCGGCAGTGGCTACGTGGAGCCTTTCGCCGGTTGGCGATATGTCGAAACGACGCGAGGCAAAGAACTGTCCTTCAATCAGTTTGAAGTCAGGTACTTCAATGCCGCATTGCTGCGCCAAGCGGTTGTAGCGGTATTCCTCTTGCCCCATATCCTGAGGATCGTAGGTGTGGCGAAACTTGACAAGCCAATGCCCTGTTTCGTCATTGAGCAGGCATTTGGGGCGGCACCCTCCGCTGTTCCCGCTATTGAAATACAGGACATCTGCGTCTTGCACATTCTTTTCGTGAAACACATCCAATGCCATCTGTTGCAAAGCGTGCAGTTCGGGCAGGCTGCGGTTGCCCGTCAGCGTCTGTTCGGGGATGTAGCAAAGTGCCCCCATGCCTGTGCATCCGACAATGCTCAGCCGTTGCAGGGGTGTGAGCGACATATCGTCGATGCCCTGATTGCGCAACATACGGTTCAGCAAGTATCGCCCATAGCCATCGGGGAGGCTGTCTTCGAAGATGCCGAAGTTGCCGTAGAAGGGCGTCGGCTGTGCGATAAATAGGTCGGGTTTGAGCGGCAAATCCAACGGGGAGATAGAGAAACCTGTGCGCAGCCATTCAGTGGAGTATTGGAATGTGCAACACTTTTTGTCCGTGGCGAGGGCAAGAGTGCCTACCTCCTGATTGTGGTAAAGCACTGACAACCTATTGATTGAACTGATTTCGACCATGTTTGCGGTTTTTATTGGTGTTGATGGTTTCCAGTTCTTCTATCGTTTTGTAGATGGGTTGCGCCATGGTTTGTTTGAGTTGCTCTTTGTAACCCAATGCTTTGCAAAGGGCGATATACTGGCGGAGCGATATGGTATGCTTCTGCTCGAATTTGGCAATGGTGGATACAGGCACGCCACTCATCAGGGACAATGCCTCGCGGGAGAGGGTGCGCTCCAAACGTCGTTGCCGCAACTGTTCGGCAAGATATTTTGTGATATCCTGCTCGGTTTCGGTATCAAATTCGTATAGCAAATTCATACTATTGTATTCGTTATTGCCGATTTTGCTTGTTTATAGATACTATTGTATTTATTTTGCCACAAATATTGTGCCAAGGCGGGGGTATTTATGAATTAAGGATTGTGAATTATGAGGCGGTGGCGGCGAAAGCCTTTTGGCATCCTCTCGGCAAGGGTTCGGCAATCACATAAGAATCGCATAAGAATATCATAGACTTTACTCGATGAAGACACGAGACTCCCCCGACCCCCTCAAAGAGGGGGACAAAAAATTACTGCCTAAACAGACGGACATATAGCCAACGCATCAGGATATCCAAGGTGTGGTTGAGGTACTCCAAGCAGGGCGACCAGCGGCGATGGTGGCGGTGCCAATAGGCGATGTAGTCGATGCGGAGCAGTTTGTTTTCGGGATAAAGGCGCGGGTGAAGGTCGAGTTCTGCGCAGACAGGCGTCAGTTTGTCGTCCAAGCGCTGCAAGTCCTCGGCACGGAAATCACGGCGCGGCATATCCAAGAGGTAGAGTTTGTAGAGGATACGCAGGCGGTTCTCGAAATACTGCTTCATAAAAGCAGCGCGAATGGGGCTGAGCGTGCTGCGGTGCGTGCGGTAGTAGTCCAGCATACGGTCGGTAACTTTCTCCAACTGCGGCAGGGACTTCATAATAACCTCGGGTGCCATGGTCTGCCCTGCGCGGTCGAGGTTGTACTGATAGACGTTGAGGTTGAGGAAAAGGATGGTTCGGGCGTGGAAGACGGGGAGCGACGCCCACTCGGTGTCGGTGTAGGAGATGCCCTCCGTTTGGCGGTAGCCCGTTTGGCGCAAGAGGTCGGTGCGGTAGGCGAGGGCGTGCATGAGGAAGAAGCGGATGTACCGGTCTTTCAAGACATCGTCCAAGTCGTACACCTTATTATATATGTAGGGTTCGCGCCCCATCGTGTTGTAGCGCACTACCTCGCGGCTGCCATTTGCTCCGAGTTGCGTGAAATGGGTAATGACCATATCGGCATCCTGTTTGCCGAGACAGAGCAGCATCTCGTCCAAGGCTTGCGTGTCGAACCAGTCGTCGGAGTCCAAGACCTTGATATACTTGCCCGTAGCCACGGGCAGTGCCGCATTGATGGTGGAGCCGTAGTTGCCGTTGGGTTTGTCTATCACGCGCACGATGCCGGGGTATTGCGCCTCGTATTGATGTCCCACAGCGGAGGAGTTGTCCTTGCTGCCATCGTTGACGACAAGCACATCCAGCGTGTCGGCGTGCTGCGCCTTGACGAGTGAGTCCAAACAGCGTGGCAGAAGGTCTGCCATGTTGTAGGTGGGGATGATGATAGATAGTAGTTTCATGATTTGCTTAGAGAGATAGGGCTAATTCTTTTTGCAGTTCGCGTACGATATTCTCGCAACAATGCTCTACGGGAATAGGGCGGAAGAGTTGGAGTTCTTCTTCTGTTGGCGGGAAATAGTTTTTGTTTGTCAGACACTCTGCCAATTCTTTCCAAGAGAATACACGGTGTGCCCGCATTAGATTGTAGTCGAAATAGAACGGACGCGATTGAGCCATATAGTCTTTCAAGTCAAAGGGGAACAAGATAATGGGCTTGCGCAGGCAGATGAAATCAAAGTAGATACTTGAATAGTCGGTGATTAAAACATCCACGTCCTTTATGAATGTATAGAGGTCGTCGTAATCGGCATCCGAGACGGTGATGATGCGCTCGCACCCTTTGATACTATCTGCGTGGCTATCCAAGAAATGCCCCTTGTATATCAGCACGATGTTCTGTTCTTCCAACATAGCAGAAAAAGAGTTGGGGTCAAAACCTGCTTGCGTGAAAGGATTGAATACGCCAAATTTCATATCACGGAAAGTGGGCATATACAAGACCTTTGTCGGGTTGTTGAAACGTTGGTTCAGAGAGAGAATAAATGCTTCTTTTTCGGGTAGGAATAGTTTGTCTAACCGCGGTTCGGGAAGCACTATCATATTTTTGAAAGAACGCCCGAAAGCCGATTGCATAAACGGCAAAAAGAATGGAGAGCCACACAACATAGTGCCATGCAGAAATTCCCAAGGCATAATCCGCTTTCGGCACCATGTCTTGAATCGTTTGTATGGTGTGTTCTTTTGCTTGAATAGCCACTCATCGTCACCTATTATCTTTATAGGAACGCCATGCCACAGATTAACGTAGTGTATGCCGTTCATATAGCGTATATCCCCTTCGCTGATGTTATCCATGTTGCCGTGTGTTGCAAAAAACACGCCTGACTTTTTCTGTATGGCAATGCCCTCTTTGCTGTTGATGAGAGCCACTGGTTTATTGGCTTTTTTCAGTCTGTCATATACAGACTGACTACGCGTAAGCCAACAGCATTGTATTTGAGGAACGTTCTCCAGAACATATTCATACAGGGCACGCGGGTTATCGGAATAGCGTTGTCCTTGCCATGCGTCAAAAGTCCATAGATACGGGCCTCTTTTCTGATATTTCTGTGCCCACCAACGGGGTAGGAATATAACGCTGGAAAGTGCGCGTTTCAAGTCTTGAAGATTCATATTATTCTCCTCTCAATTTATGCAAAGTCTCGTTGATAAGTGTGCTGGAAGTGCCTTTGGTATAGGGGAAATAGACTACTTTCACACCTACTGCTGCCAATTCGGCTTCTATCTTGTTCCATTTGTCGGTGCCTTTCCAGTCGTCGCCGACAAACATGACGTTGAAATGATACTTTTTCCACGCAGCCAACTTATCCATGTTCTCTTGGGTAACCACCTCGTCCACATAGCGAATGGCACCCACTATCTGTTTGCGTTCCTCAAATGGAATGACGGCATGCTTGTGCTTGTAACTGACCAACTCGTCGGTGGAAACACCGACAATCAGGTAGTCGCATTGGGCTTTTGCCTTACGCAAAAGGTTGAGATGACCAATATGGAAGAGGTCATAAACGCCTGTGGTATAGCCGATAATCTTGCCGTCCTCGGGTTCATGCAGGTTGAGGAACTGCTCCAAGCAATATAGTTGCCATTTTTGGTTGCCGGAGAATTGCGACATGTCCAAGTTCTGTTTGAACTCGTGGCGTGTAGGACCTTGCCAATCCTTGAAATATATATCCACGGGACGCGGCATCGGCACCTTGTTGGGAACAGGGATGTCAGGATATTTTTGGTGCATCAGTTCGCGGATGAGGTACTTGGACTCACCGTGACGGACACGATATAAGTCCAAAGGTTCTGCCATACGCAGCAGCGCATACGGGTCAGTGTATGGCATATCGGCAGCACCAAAGGCATTGTAGTATGAACTAGATGATTCTATGCTGAATACATCATCCATGAAATGAAGAAAATCAATCTTGTCCCCATTACGATAACGCTCATATAAATACGACATATCCTCGGGCTCATTGAGTACGCAAGAAGGGTCTAAGAATGTATAGCGTTTTTGAAAATCTGCCAAAGTCCAATCTTGCGAGAGGAGTTGATCCATACCTCCAAAGAGCAGGTCGCTGCTTTCGCCGACAATAAGCCGTGTGATACCGTCTGCTTTTGCCTGAATGGCAGCCTGATAGAGTTGCGGTTCAATGGAATGTACGGGAGCATTTTTTGCACGCATCACAATCGTGAGATACTTGGTCACGGTTTGCCAGCCAATATCTACATAGTGGAGCGTGAGCCCATAGTAGTTGGCATAGTATTCTGCGCGTGATAGTTCTTCCTTTTGGAACTCACCGCCCAAGAAACGGAACGTGTAGGCATCACAGCCACGCATATAAGATGCCAAGATAGCAGAATCCATACCACCGGATAGGCAGATACCTAACTTCTCGCCTTTGAGAGAATCGAAGACCTTTTGAATGGCAGCATCGATGTCTGCTGCCGTGTGGACATAAGTCAGTTTGTCCGCTGCGGGGGCGGGGATATTGTGATGTTGCAATCCCTCATAGAAATCCATACCATCCCGCTCTATATATCGAAAAGCGAGATACGAACTCATGCAAAAGTTCTTGTTGTTCATATTGTTGGTGATTTTATTTCGTTATTTATTGTTCTTTTTTCTATTTGTTTGCGCTCGCGTACAATCTCATCTTGAAGCGTCTGTACGGAGGGTAATTCCAACATGTATTTGGATGCAAAAATCTGTTTGTGTTCGGCAAGAACGGAGTATTTGACCACCGCCTCGTTCTTTTCGGAACACAATATCAAGCCCAATGTGGGATTGTCGTCGGTGTGCTTGTAGAGGTCATCAAACATACGGATGTAACTATCCATCTGCCCGACATCTTGATGCGTGAGTTTGCCTAATTTGAGGTCAATCAGTACGTGGCACTTGAGTATGGAATGGTAGAAAACCAAGTCCACATAGAAATCTTCATCCTCATAACGCATCAGTTTCTGCCGCGCCACGAAACAAAAGCCCTTGCCCAATTCCAACAAGAATGATTGCAGGTTGTCTATCAAGCCTTGCTCGATGGTGGATTCGTGCAGTGCAGGATAGTCTTTGAGGTTTAGGAAGTCAAGCACATACGGGTCATGGATGAAGTTCTTCGGAGTTAGTGCAGACAGTTTCTCAATGGCTTCGGTACGCACGGAATCTTTGTCTGTGCTGTTAAGCAACCGTTCGTAGTACAGCACAGAGATCTGCCTGTCCAACTGCCGCGAAGACCAAGCCTGATCCGCTGCCTCGTTCATATACCATAGGCGTGCTTGCTCGTCTTGCACTCTGATTAGCAGGCGATAATGCGACCAAGTCAATTCGCTACGCAGTGTGTAGCAATTTTGGAAACACATATAAAACTGGCGCATATTGCGCAAGTTGGCAGTGGTGAACCCCTTTCCGAACTCCTCTGTAAGTTTGGTGGAAAGTTCTTCCAAAACAGCCTTCCCGTACTCGGCACGCGCGTTGCCGTTTTGCTCGTCTTCCACAATCAACTTGCCGATGTTCCAATACGCAGTAACCATCGCAAAATTCACCGCCTTGTATGCAGTGTGCCGCGCAGAAAGCAGTATCTCACGGATGTTGGTGAGCAGTTGGTTGCTATCTGCTTGTTTTATGATATGGCTCATTTTTTCCCAATATTAGTTTGTATCTTATTTTCTCCGACAAAGTATCATCTTTCTCCGACATTTCTTCCGACAAAGAGGTGAGGTGTGTCGGAGAAAAATACCGGCATGACTATTCTGTCGGTCTCTTGCATCATAAGTCTTCCTGGTAGGTTATTTTGCGATTGGCGGGGGTGCCTGGGACGATGTAAATGGGAGTGGCGGGCAAGTAGCGGTGGACGATGCCGCAGTCGTCGGTGGCTTGGAGGTGCGGGTCTTGCAGGGCGAGTTGGTAGGCTGCGGCGATGGTCTCCAAACGAAAGGCTTGCGGTGTCTGGGCGCACATCAATGTAGCCCGCGGGGGAATGTCCCGCACCATTTTGCTGGTAACGCTATCAGAAACGGTGTACATCGTGTCTGTGGCAGGGATAGCGACCGTTACTGCCTCATGGGTCTCTAGTGCCTTGCAAACATCTTCGATGATATGCGCGCTCACAAACGGGCGGGCGGCATCGTGGAGCAGGATATTTGTTACAGGCTTATCATTGGTTGGTTGGAGGATAGGCATCCCTCTTCTTTGTTCCTTGTCCTCGAGTCTTCGTTCTATCTCCCGAATGGCGTTTACGCTCGATTCCCAACGCTCCTTGCCGCCCGCAATGACAAACGACACTTTCTGCCAGCCGTTGCGGAGCAGCATCTCTTCGGCGCACGCAATATAGTCGGGGTGCATAACGATACCTATTTCGTCAATGCACTCTGCCTGCTCAAACGCCTCAACCGAGTGCTCCAATATGCTCCGTCCGTCAGCCAGCGGCAGCAACTGCTTGGGCATCCCGCCGCCTATGCGGCTGCCAATCCCCCCTGCTAATATGATGGCAATGTTGGTCATTTGATTACTTTCCAATATCCGCCTTTGTCGGCTCCTACACGTTGCAGTTGCCCCAAGGCTTTTAGTTTTGCTATTTGTTTGTCAACGGCGCGGGTACTGATACCTATTCTTTCTGCTAATAAAGCAGTGGTAATAGTGGGCGAGTCTGCCATAAGCTGCAATATTTTCTCCGAACTTTTCTCCGTACCTGTTTGCTGTTCCTCCGAACTTTTCTCCGTACTAAACGACGGTGCTATTTGTTTCCAATCGATATGTTGGTACCGTTTTTTGAGCGGGTGTTGCTCGCCTAATAGCACATTGCGGAAAAACAATTCCAAGAACTCGGTGGTCTCCTCGATGCCTTTCTCGTAGTTCTGGTAGTTGGCTCGTACTAACGCATTGCGGAAATACTTGGCGTTGTCCGCAAACGGCTCATTGGTAACACGATAGCCCAATTTGCGCAGATACTTGATGGCAAACACCGCTGTGGTACGGGTATTGCCTTCACGGAAGGGGTGTATCTGCCATATCCCGCTGATGAATTTCGAGAAGTGGGCTATCATGTCGTCTTTGGATAGGCGTGCATACGGGAATTGCTTTTCCTGCCCGAAATCGTATGCCAAAGTTGCCGAAATGGAGTCGCACGAGGCATATAGCACCGTGTCGCCATTCAGCACCCATTCTTTCTTGGTGATATTCACATCTCTGTATTTCCCTGCGTGCGGCAATACACCCGAGAAGAGACGCCAGTGGATATTGGCTAACTCGGCAGGCGAGAAAGTGAACGTGCGTTCCGACAGCACTTGCGTGATATGCAGCGCCACTTTGTCCGCTTCTTCGGTATCGGCATTCTGCTCCGAAACAGGCAATGTCTCATAGTACGAATTGACCAACCGCTGTGCCTCCGCGTAATCCACTTCGCCCTCAATATGCTTGCGGGCGGTCTCTACCAGATACGGCGACGGCTTGAGTCCGTCCACGTCTTGCAGACCGATGGCTATAGCCCACGCCTCCGCTTTCTCGCGTTGCGAGGGTTCGCCCTGCTGTATGTAGTAGTCAAATTCGGTCATTCAGGATGCTGAACTCAAAAACTCTTGGTAGTTACTATTGTATGCCCTCTAATATCATCTCACACACCTCGCGGATGGCACCATCGCCGCCACGATGTGCCAGACATATCATTCCCGGAATATCTTTTACCCTCTGCATGGCATTGGCAGGGCATGCAGCCACACCTACCGCCGATAGCAAGTCAATATCATTGATATCATCGCCCACAAAACACACCTCATTGAGCATAATCCCCAACTCGTCGCATATCTCTTGCGCGGCTTCCAACTTGGTCTGTCGCCCTGCTGCCACCTGACTTCCGACGCCCATCCGCAGGTACTCCATCCCGAGTTTGCGGGCGCGGTGTGCCACAATCTCGGTGGTCTCGCTGGTAAGTATGCCGCACGGGATACCGGCTTTGCGCAGCATCACGATGCCCATACCGTCATACACGCAAAAGCGTTTCATCTCATCGCCGTTTGCGCTGTAGTACATCCCGCCGTCGGTCATGCACCCGTCCACATCGGTCAAGAACAACTTCACCTCCTTCATCGCAGCCCCTCCTTCCTTTTGCTCACCATATTCACCAGATGCGCGATGCCGTAGTATTCGATGCCCGAGTGGGTGGTGAGTCCTATCTCGCAGGTGCGGGAGTTGCTGACGCCCATTGTGGCGTGCGCTTTCTCCACCTGTCCGCGCAGTTTGCGGAGTGCCCATGCATTCAGTTCGGGGTGCGTGAAACCCTTGTCGCCTGCGAAGGCGCAACAGCCAATCTCCTCAGGCACAAGCACTTGCTTTGCACACGTCTGTGCCACGTGCAGCAGATGCTGTGTGACATTCATCTTGCGCGTGGAGCAGGTGATATGTACCGCCACGCAAGTGTCTAAAGGCGTGATTTCCAACTCGCCAAGCACAAACTTGTCGATAAACTCCGCAGGTTCATACAGCCGCAGATGGGGCATGGTCTCGCGCATACGGTGCAGACACGGACTCTGGTCGCAGAGGATAGGCCAACGCCCGTCCTCACTCGCACTACGCAGTGCCGCCTCCAACTCGCGCGTCTTGCGCATCGCCTCGTCGGGCATGCCCTTGCTCTCCCAAATGGTGCCGCAGCAGAGATTCTCCATATTCTCGGGGAAAATCACCTCGAATCCTGCCTTGTTCAGCACCTCGGTCATATCATTGATGAGGGGTGTCTTGCCGCTGCCCAGACGCTGGTTGAGGCACGACGGGAAATAGACTACCCGCTTGTCAGTCAATCCTTTAAGCCCATGCACCACGCCATATTCGCGTGCAATCCTGATGGCTTTTGCGCGCACGGGACGCGGCAGCGAGGGCGTCCACAGCGGGATATTCTTGCCGCTTCCGTAGTACAGCCCTTTGCCCACAATGGTGGTCATCTTGTCGCCCAGCACGGTCTTCGCCGCGTGCGCCACGCCCAGCACACTCGTCAGCATACCGCCTATGTCGGACAGGTGTTCGCCCGCCCAGTAGCCGAAGCGTTTCTCGCTTTTGGTGAGTGCCTGCTCGCGCAAGAGGTGGATATAATCGCCCACATTGATGTCCACGGGACACGAGGTGGAGCACAGCCCGTCGCCCGCACAAAGGGCACGACCTATATGGCGGAAGTCTTTCTCCAACTGCTTGGCAATCAGTTGGTCAGCATGCTTGTCCGAGTGCTGCAACCGATGCAACTCTCGCTGCACCACAATCCGTTGGCGGCTCGACAACGCAAACCCGCAACTCACGCAGTTCACTTCGCAGAACCCGCACTCTATACACCTGTCTATCAGCGCGTTCACCTCGGGAAGCGGCTTGATATGTTCCAGATACGAGTGTTCGTCCTCATTGAAAATCACCCCCGGATTCATGATGTTGTCGGGGTCGAACAGGGTCTTCACCTCGCGCATGAGGGCGTATGCCTCGTCGCCCCACTCGCGGCGCACAAACGGTGCCATGTTGCGCCCCGTGCCATGCTCCGCCTTCAGACTTCCGTGGTATTTGTCCACCACGAGGTCCACCACGGCATGCATCATCCTGTCGTACTGCGCAACGGCTTCGGGCGTGTCAAACCGCTGATTGAGAATGAAATGGTAGTTCCCATCCAGCGCATGCCCGTAAATCACGGCATCGGGATAATGGTGTTCGCAGAATAGTCGCTGCAGGTCCAATGTCGCCTCGGCGAGGTGCTCAATGGGGAACGCGATGTCCTCAATCAGGCACGTGGTGCCTATCTCGCGCGTGCCGCCCACAGCGGGGAAGATGCCCGAGCGCATCGCCCAGTATTTGCCCACCTGCACGGGGTCGGACGTGAACATCGCAGGCTGGCAGAGTGTGTAGTGTCGCAGCACTTCCAGAACGACGTTGTTCTTCTGTGTAAGTTCCTCAGCAGTAGCGGCTTCCGTCTTTATCAGCACCGCCCCGGCGTCTTCGGGCAGCCCCTGCAGTTCGGGGAAATCCTGCTCCACGGTGCGCATGGCTTTGCGGTCGAAAAACTCCGCGGCGGACAGCATCTGCGTCTGTTTCATCTCCGTCACCGCCTCACACGCCGACTGCGTGGTCGGGAACAACAGCAGCGCCGATGCCGAGCAGGGCAACAAGTCTGCCGTGCGCATGGTCACGGACGAGAGGAACGCCAGCGTGCCTTCGCTGCCCACCATCAGGTGGGCGATGATGTCAAACGGGTCGTCGAACTCCACAAACGGCAGAATGGTCAAGCCCGTCACGTTCTTTATCTGGTACTTTTTGCGTATTAACTCGCTGAGATTCTTGTTCTTACGCACCTGCAACCGCAGGTCGTCAATCTTGCGGACGAACCGCGCGTGCGACATCAGGAACTCCGAGCGGCTCCGCTGATCGCTCGTATCCAGCACGCACCCGTCGGGCAGCACGATGCGCACCGACTGCAGCATGCGGTAACTGTTGGCGTGCGTACCGCAGCACATACCCGAGGCGTTGTTCATCACGATGCCGCCCACCATCGCCGATTTGATGCTGGCGGGGTCGGGCGTGAAATGCTTGCCGTAAGGTTTCAGTATCTCGTTCACACGTTGCCCGATGATACCGGGTTGCAGCGTAATGGTCTGATTATCTTTGCCTAAACTGTATTTCTCCCACTTCTTGCCGCACACCACCAGCAGGCTGTCGCTTATCGCCTGCCCGCTCAGACTGGTGCCTGCCGCACGGAACGTGACATGCTTGCCCTCTTTGTGTGCACGCCGCATAATGGCTTGCACGTCCTCCTCGGTGACGGGGTGCAGCACCTCTTCAGGAATCAGGCGGTAGAAACCCGCGTCCGTTCCCCACGCTAAACGCTCTATATATCGTTTCATTCTTGTCTTTCCGCGGCAGTCCCGCGAAACTTTATTCACAATCTGTCTTTTTTATACCAGACAACCCCCGATAGACCCGCGACCGACCCCCGAGAAACCCCCGACACAATGTCGTGTCAAGAATAGGTGATTCAGCAAGGGATACGCAAGGGATGAGCAAGGGATAGCACACCTATTTATATAAGTAGTACTTACTCGACGCCTCCCTGTATGCATCCACGTCCTTGTACCAGTAGTCCTGTACGTCCTCCCAATGGTACCGTTGCCCGAACATCTCGCGAATCTTGTTGGTACCGCACACTTTGTCGAACATCCCGAAGCGGTTCTGGTCGCACAGGCTGAACCAGTCCTTGTCAGGGTACAACCGCATAAGTTCTTGAACGATAAGGAATTGCACCTCACTCAATCGCGCTTTCTCATAATCCATAATGTGAATCTGCACGCCCTGAATCTGTTCGCCTTTGAAGACGCTGTAGTAGGGCTTGTAGTAAATTGGACGGAAATACAGCCCGGGCAAATCCAAGGCATTCATAGCGTCCGCGAGGCTGTCGGCGTTAATCCACGGCGCGCCCATCAACTCGAAAGGCAGCGTGTAGCCCACGCCGATGTTCACGTACCCGAACTCGCCGAAGATGCCCGTCACAGGATAGAACAGCGCGGTCTTACCTTGCGGCACATGAGGCGAAGCCACTACCCATTCCAAGCCCGTCTCATCCCATGTCATGTCGCGGGTCCAGCCCTCCATCGGCACCACCGTCAGGCGGCACGGGTGCTCGGCTTGCGCATTCAGGTACAACGCTAACTCGCCGGGCGTCTGACCATATATATAAGGTATCTTGAACTGGCTGACGAACGACACGTAGCCGTCCTCCACCAGATTGCCTTCTATCTTCTTGCCCCCCAGCGGGTTCGGGCGGTCCAATACCACCAGTTCCTTGTCGTATTCGGCACACGCCTCCATCAGCATGCCCATCGTGGAGATATAGGTGAAACTGCGGCAACCGATGTCCTGGATATCATACACCATCACGTCTATCTCGTCCATCATTTCCTTTGTCGGTTTGCGCGTAGCCCCATACAGCGAGTACATACGCAGTCCGGTGCGCTTATCTACTTCATTACCAACATGGTCGCCCGCATGCACGTTGCCCCTTACGCCATGTTCGGGACCGTACAACGCCACCAAGTTCACATTCTCAGCCTGCCACAGAATATCGATGGTCGAATGCATCTGCAGGTCCACGCCTGTGGGGTTGGTGCAGAGCCCGACACGCTTGCCTTCCAACGGCGCAAAGTTCTGACTTTTAAGCACTTCTATTCCGGGACGTACCACTGACTTTGCAGCAACCTGCTTGCTGCAACCCGTCATACACAATGCCCACGACAGGCATACCGCCCAACTTACCAATGCCAATAATTTACTACGCATATTTACCTGATGATTAGACCGCAAAGTTATGAAAAAAACGCCGCATGCACAACTTTTTCTTGAAATAATTTGCACAATCCAAATTAAAGCAGTACTTTTGCACCCGCTAAAGGCAACCCATAGCATACGCGTTACGACGCGGGGAAGGGTGGGTGAGTGGCTGAAACCAACAGTTTGCTAAACTGTCGTACGGGTAACTGTACCGGGGGTTCGAATCCCCCCTCTTCCGCAAAAGAATCGTTTCATAGCAAGGACATAACCGGTATCGTACCGGTTATGTCTTTTTTTGTACCCTTTTTTGTACCCTATTATGAGTTATATTATAGTTATATAGTTACATAGTTATATAGTTTTTGGGTAACTTGTTTGTGGGTAGAGTGGGGGGTGTCAAACTATGGTAAGACGATTGCAGTATCGGAGTGTTACCACCAATTGATTCTTTTGCCCGAACTGTCGCTACTGCTCTTGTCGTACTTGAGGTCGGCAAGCATACTGGCATTCACACCGATATGGAAGTTGTAACTCTTGTATGGTCCAAAGGGTACAAACGAGGCACTCATTGTCCAACAATGGAGGTCACGCGTTACATTGATACTGGTATATGCGAACTTCTTGGCATTGATGTCGTAACTGAGTGTGGTGCTTGCCTTCCACCCTTTGCCCAAGCCCAACGATGCAGAGAAGGACAGATTATGGCGGAACTCCATCTTATAATAGTTGCGCTTCTCGTCCCATTCGCTGCCAGCCCCGTAGCGCAGGCTGTACGATACACCCAACGACCAAGGTATCTCCGCAAAGACATAGCCATCGTCGGTGGCTTCTTGTTTGTTGTCTTTCTTTTTGGAATTTGCGGTATCCTCTGTGGGCTCCGTATTCTCGCCATCGGGGTTGTCCTGCGGGTCGGACTGCCCGCCCGTGTTGCCTTTGTCTTTCTTGGTGAACCAGCCCTTGACTACCTGATTGTTGAACGTATAACTGAAACTGGTACTTGTACCGAGGAAGTGCGGAAAGCGTCCGTGGTTCCAATAGAGTTCGTTGCAACGTACATGGCTTCCGCTTGCCGTAGTGGTGTACATATAGGGGTCGAACTGTCCGCTGAGGTTGATGGTGTAGTTTACCTTCGGTATCTTGATACGCAGATTGACAGAGAAATTGTTCCAGTTCATAGAGTCGGCTATGAAGTTATACCCGCCGCCTATGCTGAAGTTGTCAATCAGGCTGATTACCTTGTACGGTTCCTTGCCCGTGGTATCGCGGTCGTTGCGCAGTTTCATCTCCAGATTGTTGCCCAACGAGAACGACAATGTCGCCGCCGCACCTTGTCCTGGTCCTTCACGGAACCGGCAATACTGCTTGGTCTCGTATATCCGTTGCCCTGCATCGTCCAACTTGGGTACTATGTTTCCGTCTGCATCGGTAGTGGTAATCAGTTGGTCGTAACTGCCATAGAAACCGCCGTAGCGCGATGCCCAGAACGACTTGCCGAAGTCGGGGTGGTAACTGAAAGTCATACTGGGCGTGAATACATGACGGAACCTGTCCACCTTATCGCCGAACCACTTGCGGTAAGGGATATAGAAGCCGTACAACTTGGTCGAGAAACTGATGCCCACATTGAAGTCATACACGTTGTAGAAGCCCATTGCCGTGTCGCATTGCAGGCGGTTCTCCGCCTCGTTCCAACTCTGGTCCACGCGGTTGAAAAACATACGGTCGTTGAACCCGACTGAAGGCGTGATACTCAAATACTTGAATGCCATAAACGATGCCGAACTGCTCAAGGTATGCTTTAGGCGGTAGTCCCAATCGCGCAGGTAGTTGGAACGGAAGAAATAGTCCTCTTTGCACGTGATGGAATTGGAGAACGACCCGTTGTATTGCAGGCTGATTTTCTCGTACCACTTCTCTTTGCCTATGGGGTTCTTGCGTTTGAACGGGTATATACGGCTCATGCTCACCGTCAAGTTGGGCGCAGAGAACGAGATAGTAGAGTCCTTGGTACGCTGGCTGAGGTTCATACTCATATTGATATTCCACGGGCTTTCGGGGAACCTCTGTGTGTAACTGACAGACGATGATGTCGTGTTTTCCGAGTTTGCCGCCACGTTGTAGTAACTATTGATATTACTACGGTTATAGCCACTCGTTTTGAAGTTGACACTTGCTGAGAAGTTGTTGTACGGATTCGCCTTAGCGTCCTGAGTATGAGTCCATTGCACGCTCAGGTTCTTCGCCACGTTGTAGTTGGGCATCTCTTTCTCGCCCGTCACATCCCAACGGTAATTGACGCTGAAATTACCACGGAACTTATACCTTTTTATATAGCGCGTTGCCGCCGATACCGCCCATGTGCCGCGGGTATAGATGTCGCCTTTCAACTCAAGGTCCATGTAATCGTTGATGGCAAAGTAGTATCCCAATCCCGACAAGTACAGTCCTCGGCTATAGTCATCACCGAAGTTGGGCATTATCAGTCCGCTGGAGTACGTCTTGTTGAACGGAAAGAAGCCAAACGGTATCGCCAAAGGCAACGGTACCTCTCCCACCACCAAGTATGCAGGTCCCGTAGCGATATAACTGCCGGGCTTCACCTTGGCTTTGGTCATTCTGAGATAGAAGTGCGGATGCTCGTGCTCGTCGCAGGTGGTATAGTGTCCGCCCGCCATCATCATCACGTCGTCATCGGTCTTTTTCGTTTTTTCCGCCACCACATAGCCCTCGCCCTGCTCCGTTACCACGTGCCGGATAAAGCCTTTCTGCGTTTTGAGGTTGTAGGTCATCTCGTTGGACTCGTAACTATCCTTTCCGTCCTTGAACACGGGCTTGCCTACCCATTCGTTTTCCACCGTATCCAATACGCCGCTGGCAAATACGGTGCTGCTGTCCATCTGCACACGGATATAGTCGGCGGTCAGTTCCATGGTCTTGTACTTCACATCGCCGCTGCCGTACATAAACGCTACGCCGTTGCCCAGCATCACAAGCGAGTCTTTCGATTCGTACTCCACGGGGGCATCTATCGCCTGTTTTTTCGGCGGTATGCTGTCGGGTGGGGTAGTGAGGCTGTCTGCGGGAAGTACATCGGGAGTACTTGGCAGCAAGAGGCTGTCGGGTTGCGGGGTGGTTAGCGAATCGGGTACACTCTGCCCCATGACCGGCAGGACCGACCACAGCAAGGCTCCGAATATGTAGCATATCATTCGCTGTTTACCCATGCGATTGCCCGAAACACCCTTTACGTATGGCGCATATCAAGCCCGCAAAGATACTGCTTTTTCTGTAGTTATGCAAATTGCCAGTGTTTTTCCACGGGCATCCTCCCGCTATCCTCCCGTTATCCTCTCGCTAATCACATACTAATCACATACTAATAGCATACTAATGTCATAGTATATATCCGATGGGGATACGGGTGGTGAATGGCGGGTGAATCGTCAAAAAGTGGTAATATCATTTTTTTGTAAAAATAATTTTGTGGTTTGCAGGAAAAGCAGTAATTTTGCAGGCAAATTCATAAGTAGGAGGATACAACTATAGCAAATCCACAGAAAGGCCCGCAACGCCGTGGCCGCCAAGAGAAAGAAATGCCCAACCGCATCAACGACAAGATACGCGGCGTGAGGGAAGTGCGCCTTGTAGGCGACAATGTAGAGCAAGGTATCTATACGTTTGAGCAGGCTATGCACATCGCGGATGCGCAGAACTTGGATCTCGTAGAGATTTCGCCAAACGCGGCACCGCCCGTTTGCCGTGTGCTGGACTATCAGAAGTTCCTCTATCAGAAGAAGCGCAAAGAGAAAGAGCAGAAAGCGAACTCGGCGAAAGTGGTAATCAAGGAGATACGTTTCGGGCCTCAGACTGATGACCACGACTATAACTTCAAACTCAAGCACGCGCAGGAGTTCCTGAAGGAAGGCAACAAGGTGAAGGCGTATGTATTCTTCCGCGGGCGTAGCATCCTGTTCAAGGAGCAAGGCGAGTTGCTACTGGCGCGCTTTGCGAACGATCTTGAGGAGTACGGCAAGGTGGAGGCAATGCCCAAGTTGGAGGGTAAGCGTATGATTGTAAACATCGCGCCGAAGAAATAACCATGGTCCCAGGGCCACCAATGGCTGCCCGAGACCTTAAATATAAACAAACTAAATTATAAACAAAATGCCAAAGGTAAAGACTAATTCCGGTGCTAAAAAAAGATTCGCTCTTACCGGAACGGGTAAAGTGAAGCGTAAACACGCTTACAAGAGTCACATTCTGACGAAGAAGACCAAGAAACAGAAACGCAACTTGACTCACGTTGCAATGGTGGACCAAACAAACATGCGTTCCGTACGCGAGATGTTGTTGCTCCGCTAAGTTATTAACCACCAAACATTTGTAGTAAAGAACTATGCCAAGATCAGTAAATCACGTTGCTTCGCGCAACCGTCGTAAGAAGATCATGAGCCTCACACGAGGCAATTTTGGTGGCCGTGCCAACGTTTGGACTGTTGCCAAAAACACATGGGAGAAAGGTCTCCAGTATGCTTATCGCGATCGTAAGAACAAGAAACGCACTTTCCGTGCACTCTGGATTCAGCGTATCAACGCAGCCGCTCGTCTCGAGGGCTACAGTTACAGCCAACTGATGGGTGCACTGAAGAAAGCGGGCATCGAAATCAACCGCAAAGTCCTCGCCGACTTAGCGATGAATCAGCCGCAAGCGTTCAAAGCAATCGTAGAACAAGCGAAGAAATCCATCTGAATATGATGCGACTCTGAAACAAATAAGGTGTATCTCCGCGAGGGGAGACACCTTATTTCGTTTTATTGCGAACTATGGGCCTGACACTATGACCAACAAGATGCCGTAAAAAAGAGCATTTACACCAATGAAGACGATAAAAACATACATTTTGTTATTCGCGCTGCTTGTTCCCATTTTGGCACAAGCCGCAGAACTATCGGGCTTTCGCTATGAGGATGCCACCAATTTCCGAATCATCAATCGCGGTTGGAACAACACCGCGACCCCCTATAGCCGTATGCCGCAGTATATGCAAGACAGTTGCCGCGAGAACCAATGGTGGCTGTACAATCACTCGGCAGGTATCGGCATTCGCTTTGCCACCAACAGCAAACGCATAGCCGCACAATACAACCTCATCAACAACTTCCACATGCAGCACATGGCGATGACGGGCATCAAGGGCACCGACCTCTACTTCCTCAACGAGCAGACCAACCGTTGGGAGTACGTCAACACTGCCCGCCCGCAGGAGAAGGACGGCAAGGCGGACTCCATCCAATCCAAGATGTACGTGGAGAATTTGGACGGCGAGATGCACGACTATATGCTCTACCTCCCGCTCTATGACGGCGTCAACTGGGTGCAGATTGGTATCGATTCTGCTGCCACGCTCATCCAACCCCGCGTGGATAACCCCCGCCGCGGCAAGGTGGTGTTCTACGGCACCAGTATCTTGCAGGGCGGTTGCGCCAGCCGTACGGGTATGGGGGCGACCTCAATGATTCAGCGCGACCTCGGCGTCGAGTGTGTGAATCTGGCGACCTCGGGCGAGGGCAAGATGGACTTTTACATCGCCCGCGCTATGGCAACCATTGACGATGTGCTCTGCTATGTGGTGGACCCCGTGCCAAACTGCACCGAGATGATGTGCGACACGCTCACCTACGAATTCGTATCCATCCTGCGCCGCCTGCGTCCCGATGTGCCCGTCATCATGGTGGAGGGCATCACCTATCCGTATGCGCGCCACAACGCTTTCTTCCGCGACTACCTGCCCAAGAAGAACGCTGCCTTCCGCCGCAACTACGAGCGTCTGAAGGCGGAGAACCCCGTGGGCTTGTACTATGTACCCACCGACGGACTCGTGGGCGAGGACATGGAGGGCACGGTGGATGGCATCCACCTCACCGACCTCGGCTTCCGCGCATACGCGGATATAGTGGAAGACTACATCGCGCAGGCGTTGATTGATGCCCACACCGCCCAAATGCTGAACGCCAAAGCCACCGCCCAGGAGCAAACCGTAAAGGCGAAAAAGACCAACAAGAAGTCCAATCGTTAATAATTGCAAACGCTTCGCAACTCGACCGAGACCCCGTCTCTCCAAAGTCGAGGCAAACAGCAAGGGATACGCAAGGGATGAGCAAGGGATAGGCAACTGTTAGACATCCAAAAATCGCCCCATCCGCATCCCGAAAAAAGCCAAATAGCGACAATAGTAACCACCAAATATGGTAAATATGCAAAAAATCTTTACTCTCTTATTCAGCATGATGGCGACCATCGCCATCTATGCTCAATCGGTCACCGTCACGGGTACGGTGTTGGATGCCGCCAATGGCGATCCGTTGATTGGTGTTTCCATTCTCGAAGCGGGAACCACCAACGGTATTGTCACAGACCTCGACGGTAACTTCAAAATCACCGTGCAAGCGGGTGCCAAACTCCAACTCTCCTACGTGGGCTACGCCGGCGTGGAGATAACGGCGAAGTCCGCCAACCTCGGCACTATCAAGATGGACCCCGAGGCAGTCGGTCTCGAAGATGTAACCATCACCGGTCAGATGGCACGCCAACAGAAGACGCCTGTGGCAATGAGCCAAGTAAACGCTTTGGATATTGAAGAGCGTTTGGGTGGCGGAGAGTTTGTGGAAGTGCTCAAGAACACCCCGGGTGTACACACCAATGTGCAAGGTGGCGGTTGGGGCGACAGCGAGATTTGGATGCGCGGTTTCGACAACACCAATGTGGCTACGATGATCAACGGTGTGCCTATGAACGATATGGAGAATGGAGCCATCTATTGGTCTAACTGGCAAGGACTGAGCGATGTAACCTCGGTGATGCAGACGCAACGCGGTATGGGTGCCAGCAAAGTCAGTGCTCCATCCGTGGGTGGTACCATCAATATCGTTACCAAAGGTATTGATGCGAAGCAAGGCGGCTCGATTAGTTATGCCTTGGGCAACGACGGATACAACAAGGTGGCGTTCTCCGTTTCCACCGGTCTGATGAAGAACGGCTGGGCAATCACCGTGCTCGGCTCGAAGACATGGGGCGAAGGATATGTACAAGGAACGCAATTTTCGGGATATAGTTACTTTGCCAACATCTCAAAGCGTATCAATGAGAATCACCAACTCAGCCTCACGGGCTTTGGTGCTCCGCAATGGCACTACCAGCGTGCAGCCAAATATGGTGCATTGACGCAAGCAGGTTGGGAGGATGTGAAGAAATACATGAAGGATGGTATGGACTATCGTCGCTACAATCCTACATACGGATATGATGATTACGGAAACAAGAAATCGAGCAATTATAACTCATATCATAAGCCGCAAATCAGTTTGAACCATGTATGGCAGATTGACCACAAGTCGTCGCTTTCAACTACGCTCTACACCTCTATTGGTCGCGGATTTGGCTATGCAGGAGAAAACGGCGCGATGTCGTCATTCACCTATTCAGACTTCCGCGGGGCGAACAACGGTGCTCTCGCAACCACGTTCCGACGTGACGACGGCACTTTCGACTACGGAGCCATCTACAAGATAAACGCTGCGTCTAACTACGGTTCGGAACTGGTAATGACCGAGAGCCGCAACTACCACAACTGGTACGGACTTGTGTCCACGTACTCAAACCGTTGGCTGGATTGTCTGGATTTCTACGGCGGTGTGGATGTACGTTACTATGAGGGTATTCACCAGAATGTGATTATCGACCTCTATGGCGGTGACTATTATTTGGATGCCTCGCGCAAAAACGTGCTGGCAAGCAACAATGTGAATGCCACAGACCCCAACTGGCTCTACGAACACAAGGGTGTAGGCGACGTGGTATATCGCGACTACACGGGCTATGTGGTGCAAGCGGGTGGTTTCGCCCAACTCGAATACAGCAAGGACGCATGGACGGCATTCGTCAACGGTGCTGTAAACAACACCAGTTACTGGCGTTACGACCGCTTCTATTATGATGCCGACCATGCGCGCTCCAAGACTGTGAACTACGTAGGCGGTAACATCAAGGGCGGTGTGAATTACCAGTTCCTCAAGTACAACAACGTGTTCCTCAACGCAGGTTTCATCAGCCGTGCACCGCGCTATTCGTATGGTGCTTTCATGACTTCCACCACCTCCAACGCTATCAACCCCGATGCCAAGAACGAGAAGATTGCATCGGTGGAGGTAGGCTACGGCTTCAATAACAGGTATGTGAACATAGCCGCCAACGCCTATTTCACAGAGTGGATGGACAAGGCAATGACCAAATCCAGCACCTTGGAGAACCAAACCACCTACTATATGAATATGACGGGTGTGAATGCGCGTCACATGGGTATCGAATTGGAAATCAAGGCACGACCCGCCAAGTGGGTGGAACTGAGTGCGATGCTCTCCCTCGGCAGTTGGAAGTGGGACAGCGACAGTGTGGTAGGTTTGGCTTATGATGAGAACGGCAACGCCCTCACCTCCAAGGGTGCTATCACGCAACCCGGGGCGGAAGACCACGCCAAAGCCATCATCAATATGAAGGGCATCAACGTAGGTGGTCAGGCACAGACGACAGCCAACTTCGGCGTCACCTTCAAGCCGTTCAAGGGATTCCGTATAGGTGCCGAATACACACTTTACGACCGCAACTATGCATACTATGAACTCTCCGGTTCGAACCTCAACGTAGGCAAGACGATGAACGTTATTGCGCCGTGGAAGATTCCTACAGGCGGTCAGTTGGACATGCGTGCAAGTTACACCTTCGACTTCGGAAAGTGCCGTGCCACCCTTTCGGGCAACGTGAACAACGTGCTTGACCAGTTGTATATCAGCAAGGCATACAACCCGTCAACCGCTTCCACATCGGCAGACGCGGTGATTGACGAGAGTAAGGTTTACTTCTTCTATGCTTTGGGGCGTACATACAACATTCGCTTGAAGATTACATTCTAAAAGATTCATAGATTACAAGCAAATATCCACGTTTAATGATTGAATCAATATGAAAAAGATAATAATATCGTGCTTGGTGATGGGGGCATTTTTCTGCTCTTGCTCCAATTATTACACAGATAATCAGTTACCTAAAGTAACACCGTCCACGACAAGTGAGGTATTTACATATACCCTCAGTGCAGACGACTATGCGGCTATTGCGGCAAACGAGGAGAACATCGCTTTGGCAAATCACATCGATGCCACCGACTCTACTCTCCACGCAGAAGACTCAGTCACATTCAAAGCATTGCAAGCATTGGCTACTACGCAATGTTTCAATAGTGATACGGCTGCAGGTAACTTTCTGCCTGCATTTATAAAAGGTAAGTTCGCAGCAGCCAGTGTGCCGGAAAACAATGGTAGCACATTCAAAGTGACATATCGTGTGGCAAACAACATGCCTTCCTACCTGTCGTCATTCAACAACCAAACGGTGCACGAATATACCCTCAATGACGACGACTACGAGTATATGGGTAGCACCACAGGATGGTTGACCGATGACAATTTCTCTCAGGATAACGAAGGCTTACAAACCATGATGCTGGAGCATTTTGATGATGCTAAGCCATTGGATATCTACATACTTTACTTTGATTATAAGGCTGTGGGCAATCACTCTAAGCAAGTGGTACGATTGGATACTACAGGGTATTGGAATTTGTACACCATAGACGATGTACATGTGTTTGTGGCAGGTGATGACCTCTACCGTTCCATAAACGCAGCATACGTTACGAACCCGGCTCACCAACTTCCTACTTATTTGAAGTTGGCAGTCCCATACGCTTACGAAGATGATGTCTATTGCGTAGTCTATAAGGGTGCAAATGGTTGGACGGCAAGCCGCTTGACCTATAGCGATGGTATATGGACTATGTTTGCAAGTAACAAAAATAAGACATCAAATTTCATTTTGACGGACAGCAAATGGGTTGTGTCGCCATATTACTTGTATGAGACTTTTGCTAACAAGAGCCAGGGAGAGTTTACCATTCAGAATGTGATTTTGCCAGCAGCATTGACCTACACTTGGGCAACCACTACTTCATACGGAATGAAAGCCAGTGCATATGTAAGCGGCACCAACTACAAGACAGAGGGCTGGCTTATCTCTCCCGAGGTATCGTTGGCAGATGCAGAGAGTCCGGTCCTTAATTTTGACCAAGCGCAGAAATATGCAGCCGATTTCGTGAAAGAGATGAGTGTGATGGTCAGCGTGGACTACACTACCGATGTCACAACCGCCACATGGACACAAGTGGAGTTCTGCAAAGATGCAAACGGCAATTATATCGTACCCGACGGCTCATCATGGGATTTCCTCAACTCGGGTGATATAGACCTCAAGGCCTTCCGTGGCAAGACAGTGCGCATTGCATTCCGCTATACCAGCAGTGAGACTGCAGCAGCCACATGGGAGGTTAAGAATGTGTGTGTCAAAGAGAAAGAGTAAGCAATTATTATAGAGTGGGTGGGCAACTGCCCACTCTGTACCTGATAAAAAATAAATACTAACAACTAAATTTCAACCAAATGAAAAAGATTGTCTTTTCTATTTTCGCAACGATGGTAGCCCTGTCGGTATCGGCACAGACCACCATCACAATGGCTGATTATGCAGCCACTTCGTTTAAGACGACGGACCGTCATTTCCAAGTAACGGCAGATAAAGCAGAGGCGGCAACTGCACCTGCGTACAATGCCAAGGCTGCTGATTTGCGTATCTATGCCAAAGGTACACTGACTATCGAGGCAGCATCGGAGATGACCAACATCACTTTTGAGATGTCTAAAGATGCCATCTATCGCTTCTCTGCTGAAAATGCAGCCAATGTGGGTACATTGAAATGCGATACTACAGACGGTAAAGCTAATATGACTTGGACCGGCAGTGCTAAGAAAATTGTTATCACTGTTGGTGAAAAAGCCACACTCGGTAAAGATGGTAGCGAGAAAGCAGGTCAACTTCGTATCTCGGGTATGACCATTACCGGTGGTACGGAAGGCACCTTAGCAGGCATCATGTACGAAAAGAACTTCAAGGATTCAAAGAAAGGTTGGACTATTGAAGACAAGACACTGCCCGAAAACGCCACCTTCGTTTGGCAACAATCCACTTCTTACGGTTACAAGGCTTCTGCATACGTAAGTGGAACCAGTTATGCAGCAGAGAGTTGGTTGGTATCGCAGGTATTCGATTTGACGAGTGCAACACAAGTGGCTCTGAGCATTAACCAAACATTCAACAAAGGGCAGGAAGGTGATTTGTTCGCTGATTGTGTGGTAAAAGTAACCAAAGACGGTACGAATTGGGAAGATATCAAATTCGCTACTATGCCTACAGGTACAGATTGGACATTTGTTCAATCCGAAGAGTTGGATATCACGAAATATATCTCTGATAAGTTCCAAATCGCTTTCGTTTACAAATCAAAAGATGGTAATGCTCCCACTTGGGAGATTGATGTTGTTAAGTTGGTAGGTGATGGCGCAGAGATTAAAGAAGAGGCTACTCATATCGCCAATACTCCGGATAAACCTTACACCGTTTCGGAAGCAGTGGCTTTGATTGATGCCGGCGAAGGACTGACCGACACTGTATATGTAGTTGGTAAAGTAGATTCGTTAGGTGCATACGCTGCAGATTACAAGAATGCTAACTTTGAAATCACCGATGGTACTGGCAAACTCCTGTGTTATGCAAGTTATGGTTTGAACAAAGACTCTATCTACTCAGAGGAAGAGTTCAAGAATATGGTACATATTGGAGACGAGGTTATTATGGTAGGTACTCTGACCAAATATGGTAGCGTTTACGAGTTCAACAAACGCTGTTGGATTTATTCTATCAAAAAAGGCTCTGCCGTAGATAATGTGGCTACCGAGCAACAGAAAGCCGTTAAGATTGTACGTAACGGACAAATCTACATCCGCAAAGACGGTGTAGAGTACAACATTCTTGGCACAGAGGTGAAGTAAGGCTATTCGCAGCAAGACGAATCACGTAATATCTAATTGGGGCTGCCTGACAATGCAAAGTTGTCAGGCTGTTTTTTATCTGTTTGGTACACAGTCTGTTGCAAAAGAAAAGTAACAAAGAGTGACGGAAAATGACAGAAAGTGACAAATCGCGCCAAATAGCGACAGAAAGTGACGGAAAGTAACAGAAACGCTCAACGGGTTCGGCGCTTGCAGTATCTTTGCACCGTGATTTGAGATGTCGGGTAGGGGAGGGTACAGATATGAATAGGTTGTGCTTATGGAATATATGAATACAGTTTGTTTCTATATTGCGTTTGTTGGATGTAAATTGGTAGTTAAACGATGTGTTGAAAATAAAAATGTAATGAATTTGGTGTTTTTTTTGAAGATTAATTTGGTAGTATCATGAGAAAGCAGTACTTTTGCAGCGTTTTTGTGTTGTACAGCATAAAAATACAACATATAAATAGCGTATTCGTGTATATGCAGCATAGTGTGGCAATAGTGCCACATTGGATTGTAAATAATTGATTTTTAAGGTATGAAGAGATTGTTACTTCTGCTGGCTGTATGCCTAAGTGGCATCAGCATGGTTTGCGCGCAGAGCCAAACCATCACGGGAACAGTCGTCAGTGCCTCGGATGGAGAGCCGGTCATCGGCGCTTCAGTCGTAGTGCAGGGTACCTCGCAAGGTTCCATTACAAGCATTGACGGTGAGTTTTCATTATATGTCGCCCAAGGGGCGAAGTTGGTGATTTCGTTTATAGGGATGAAATCACAAGTGGTCGAAGCCAAAGATGGCATCGTGGTTCAGTTGGAGGAAGACGCCTCCGAGTTGGACGAAGTGATGGTTGTGGCGTTCGGCACGAGTACAAAAAAGTCGTTCACGGGTTCTGCTTCCGTGGTCAAGAGCGACGAAATCAGTAAACGTCAGACAAGCAATGTCACGAGCGCACTGGCAGGACAAGTCGCCGGTGTGCAGGGATTCTCGGCAAACGGTCAGCCCGGTGAGGTGACCAAAATCCGTATCCGCGGTGTCGGCAGTATGTATGCCAGCAACGAGCCGCTGTACGTCATTGACGGTGTGCCTGCCGACGACGACATGATTTCCACCCTTTCCAACAACGACATCGAGTCCATCACCGTCCTCAAAGACGCCGCCAGTAACGCCCTCTACGGTGCCCGCGGTGCCAATGGCGTGGTGCTCATCACCACCAAACGCGGTTCTTCGTGCGACGCACAAATCACATTGGACGCCAAATGGGGCAGCAACAGCCGTGCCGTGCCCACCTATTCGGTGATGACCGACCCTGCCATGTACTACGAGAAGTACTACGAGGCACTCTACATGTCGCAGTATAGCAACGGCGTGTCCGCTATCTCCGCGCACGAATATGCCAACAAATACCTGTTGGACGCCGACAATGGCGGTCTCGGTTACCTTGTGTACACCGTCCCCGAAGGGCAGCGGCTCATAGGTACCAACGGCAAACTCAATCCCAATGCCACACTCGGCTACTCTGATGGCAGCAACACATATCTGCCCGATAATTGGTACAACGAACTCTTCAAAAAGGGCAACCTGCGTCAGGAGTACAACCTCAATGTATCGGGGTCTTCCGACAAACTAACCTATTATGCATCAGCCTCTTATCTCGATGATACGGGACTGATTGAGAACTCCGACTATTCGCGTATCTCTTCCCGTATCTCAGTGGACTATCAGGCGAAAAAATGGTTGAAAATCGGCACGAATATGGCGTATGCGCACGTGGACCAGCACTACCCCGAGGAGCAGACCACGTGGGGTTCCAGCGGCAACCTCTTCTATGTCAGCAACCACGTGGCACCCATCTACCCACTCTATGTGCGCGATGCCGGTGGCAACATCATGACCGACGCCAATGGCTACACCGTCTATGATTACGGCGATGGCAAGTCCGTGGCGAGTGGTGTGCAGCGTCCTTTCATGACGCAGTCCAACCCCGCCTCATCGGTGGAATTGGACCAGGCCAAGTACAAGAACGACATGTTCTCTGGCAAGTGGTATGCCCAAGCCGAACTCTATAAGGGATTGAAACTCAATGCCTCTGTGGGTGCCACCTACTATGGCTCGCGCTACCAGTATACACTCAACCCGTGGTATGGCCAGTATGCCGACAAGGGCGGTACGGCAGGTGTCAATCAAAGTCGCACTATGACTGTAAACCAGTTATATACAATCAATTACAGCAACCGCTTCGGCGGTCTTCATAACGTGGATGCCCTACTCGGCTACGAGAACTACCAGTACACCTATTCCTATATCTCGGGCAGCAAGTCCAAACTCTTCAATGGCAGCATTGCCGAAATCAACAACGCCATCCTCAACCCGAGCACATCGTCCTACACCGACCGCTACACCACTATGGGTATCCTCGCGCAGGCAAAATACGATTACGCAAGCAAGTACTATATTTCTGCCTCCTACCGCCGCGATGCCTCGTCGCGTTTCGCCAAGAAGAACCGCTGGGGCAACTTCTGGCAGTCGGCTTGGCGTGGGACATGAATGCCGAGAGTTGGATGGCTCCCGCGCAGGACATCATCAGCCTCCTAAAGTGGAAAGTCAGTTATGGTGCGCAGGGCAACGACAACCTGCTAACTCCCTCAGGCTTAGCCAACTATTATCTCTACGCCGACCAGTATGTCCTCTCCGAGTCCAATGGCGATTTCGCCACCGTGCTCTCCTACAAGGGCAACGAGGACATCACGTGGGAGACCTCCTACAACTTCAATGCGGGTATCGATTTCTCGCTCTTCGACGAGCGTCTCGGCGGCACCATAGAGGGCTTCCGCCGCCGCACCGTGGATATGCTCTATTACAAACCCGTGCCTACCTCCATGGGCTACAGCAGTTATCCCGTCAACATCGGCTCGGTCAGCAACGCGGGCTTGGACCTCGAACTGCACGGCGATGTCGTCAGCACCAACCATGTCACATGGACGCTCTACGCCAACCTCACATATTTCAAGAACAAGATTCTCCAACTCTCCCCCGAACTCAACGGCTCTTGGATTAGTGGCAACTACCTCTATCAGGAAGGCGAGAGCATGTACAATCTCTATCTGCGCGACTATGCGGGCGTGGACAAGAATACTGGCGAGTCTCTCTGGTACAAAGACGAGACGGATGCCGACGGCAATCCGACAGGCAATAAAGTCACCACCAACGACTGGACCGACGCCTCCCGCTACGCCACGGGCGACATCCTCCCCAAGGTCTATGGCGGTTTCGGCACCGCGCTCAGCGCGTATGGTTTAGACTTCTCGGTGGCATTTGCCTACCAACTCGGTGGCCGCCTGCTCGACTACACCTACATGGACCTCATGCACTCTGCCTACAACCATGCAGGAGAGAACTGGCATACCGACATCCTCCGCTCGTGGACGCCCGATAACACTGACACCGACATCCCGCGTGTCAACACATCTGACCAGTACACCAACGCCCTCTCCACGCGGTGGCTCACGTCCTCCGACTACCTCAGTCTGCAGAACATCACCATCGGCTACACGCTGCCCTCCAAGTGGATGAAGCGTCTCCACATGCAGTCGCTCCGCGTCTATGCCGTGGCGGACAATGTGGCTCTTTGGTCGGCGCGCAAGGGCTTGGACCCGCGCCAGGGCTTCGCCACCTCAGATGCAGGTGCCTCCTACTCGCCCATTCGCTCCATCAGCGGCGGACTGACCATCACATTCTAACCTCTTATTCGTACAACAATGAACAAACTACATATATATATAGGTGTTGCCATATCCCTGTGCCTCGCAGCGTGCGATATGTTCAACACGTTCCCCGAGGGGGACATCAAAACATCCGACCAGAAGTCCGAGGCGTTCAGCAGCAATTCCTCCACATCTTCCGCCGACATCAACGGCATCTATGCCCAGATGATAGCCCTCTTTGCGGGCTTGGGTGAGGACGCCAGCAACCATAACGACTTTGGTCTGGCGGCGCAACTCATTGCCCTCGAGTCGAATGGGCAGGATTTCATCGCGCCCAATATCGGCTACAACTGGTTCAGTTACGACTACGATTTCAAGGACCGCGACTACACGTCCTCCGATGCTTTGCAGATGTGGTCGGTCTTCTACAAGATTATCTTTGCAGCCAACAACGCTTTGCAATCGCTTGACCCTGAAGTGATTAGCGGCGAAGCGATGTACAACTACGGGCAAGCCCGTGCCGCACGCGCCTTTGCCTACCTCAACATGGCGCAAATCTATCAGTTCACCTACAGCGAGCAGAACAAGACCCTTCCGTGTGTCCCCGTTATCACCGAACACACTTCCACCGAGCAGCAACTCGCCAACCCGCGTGCTTCTCTGGATTCCGTCTATAGTCTGATACTCAGCGACTTGAGCACCGCCATTACTGCCCTCGACGGCTACAACCGTGCCGACAAGGGGCATATCAATCAGGCGGTGGCGTACGGCTTGCGTGCCCGCGCCAACCTTGCGATGAAGAACTATGCCGCTGCGGCTTCCGATGCCGAGCAGTGCCTCACCCTCTCGGGTGCCACACCCTACACTCTCGTCGAAGTCAGCAAGCCCAATTTCTGTTCCGCCGACGCCAACAGCGTCATCTGGGCGAACCTCATCAGCGAGTCCAACGACATCGTCAAGTCAAGCATCGTCAACTGGCCCTCTCACCTATCCACCTTCTACACAGACGGTTACACGGGTGTCGGCGCCACGCGTTCTATCCCGAAGGCACTCTATGCCAAGATTCCTAACGGCGATGTGCGCAAGGGCTGGTGGCTCAACGCCAACGGCGAGTCCGCACTCCTCAACAACAGCAACTATCAATTGTACAAGGCATCGTTCTCCGCCGCCAACGCCTACACCAACGTCAAGTTCGGCGTGCGCGACGACAACACCTCCACCCTCTCCGCTGCCGCCGACTGGCTGCTGATGCGTGCCGAGGAGATGCTGCTTATTCAGGCGGAAGGTCTCGCCATGTCGGGCAACACCGCCGAGGGCAAAGCCGTCCTCGAGCAGTTCGTGCAGAACTACCGCTACGCAGGCTACACATGCCGCGCGAACTCCCCCGAGGAACTGCAGGACGAGATTTGGCTCCAGCGCCGTATCGAACTCTGGGGCGAAGGCTTTGCTTTCTTCGACCTCATGCGGCTCCAGAAGCCCCTTGTTCGCGAAAAAGGTGAGGGCGCAGGCTACTACCCCGTGGCTTGGCAGTACACCATTCCCGCCAACTCGCCCATCCTCCTCTGGATGATTCCGCAGAGCGAAATTGAGGCGAACGACGGCATCTCCGAGGCGGACAACAACCCCAAAGCAGCCTCTCCCGCTGCATAGTTCAACCACCCAACTAACTGAACAACAATGAAATACATTCCATATCTTGCAGCCGCCCTTCTCTTGGCGGGCTGCGCCGACAACATACAGCGGACAGAATCGCCGACATTCCCGTCCGACTCCGCGGCGGTCTATTTCTCCGCCCCCGACGAGACGGGTTCTGAGACCGACCCCACGCAGGGTGTCACCACCCACAGCGTCACCATCGAACGTACGCAAACCGCTGGTTCTCTGACTGTTCCGCTCACCGTCCTCGAGAACACCGACGACATCTTCACCGTCCCATCCACGGTCACTTTTGAGGACAACGCCGCCACTGCCACCTTTGAGGTCGCTTTCCCCGATGCCGAACTCGGCAAGGAGTACTTCCTTACCCTCTCCGTGGACGACGGGCACACCAACCCCTACCTCACCGCGCAGGCTACCTACCAACTCTCCATGACCCTCATCTCGTGGACAGACGCGCCTGAGCAGGCGGTCATCGTGGACGGATTCTTCTCGATGTACAACATCAACGGTAAGGACTATCCTTTCTACTGCTCCTACCAAACTGCCACATTACCAGACGGTTCCACGCGCTACCGTTTCCTCAACCCCTACAATGTCGTGGCGCCTTCCGATTGCGAGCCCGACGAGTACGGCATCTTCCCCATGTGGCCCCTCTTTGAGGACGGTGATGTCGTGGACCCCGACGCCAACGGCAACATGGTGGTCTCGGTGGACAACGACCACAATGTCACCATCGCCAACTTCCTCATCGGCGCGGACCTCGGCTACGGCGTGGAGTACGGCGGCTCCGTCATTGGCAACTATGCAGCCCTTGGCGAGTCTGACTCCTACAATCCGGGCACACTCGCCGACGGGGTCATCACCTTTGCGGCGGGCGACCTCTACATCTACGAGGACGACGTCTATTCGGCAGGTGCGATGAGCATTTATCTATCTGCCGCAGCCTACCAGAGTGAGGTTTCGGCGATTCACATCACCGATTTCAACGACCCGCAATGGCAATGGGACACACTCGCCAACGCCACCACGCAGTACGAGTCTCAACTCTTTGGCGTCCGTTGGCAAGACCAGCCGCTTTGTGCCGCCGTTGACCTTGACCCCGAGCATGGCACCTCCTCCGAGTTCCTCAATCTCTACTATCTCCCCTCGCTCTACGCCGACGGCTACGGCTTCGCGTTCTACTGGAACCCCGAAGACGGCAGCATCTCCGTCCCAGCCAACCAGCCCACAGGCAAGACGCTCTTCGACAAGCAGATAGTCATCTCCTCTGCAGGCACGGCGGTGGCGAACACCTACAGCGTGCAGGGCGAAACTGTCACCGAACTCATCTTCCCGCTTTCCGTACAGACTGCCGACGGCAATCTCATCGGCTCCTACACCGAGACCTACCTCTTTGCCGCCAATGCAATCCGCTTCACATCAGCCGATTACACGGGTGCCTTCACCTTGAATGGCACGCCTTTTGTAGAGGAAGATGCAACCTCACTCCCTGTGGAGATTGGTGAGGCTGACGGCACATTCGCCATCACGGGTATTCCGTACGCCAAAAGTGTCCTTGCTCAGTACAATGAATCGGCTAATTTCCTTACTGTCAGCGCACAGACTTTGGCAACGCAGAAAGTGAATGGTCAGTTCAAGAAGATGTCGCTCCTCACCACCATGGGCGGCGAAGAGACGGATGCACCCCTGCTTCTCGAGATGTCGCTCCGCGGTATCATCGAACTCTCGCCCCTCTCCGAGGCGGACGGTTTCGCCATCTACTGCGAAGCCGACGAGAAAATCTACGGTGGCATGAGCAACTTCACCCTCATTCCCGCCGCCACCGCTTCCGCCCCGCGTGCCTTGCCTTGGTGTAGCGACCGCACTCTTCTCTCCACACGTGGTCTGACCATCTGCGGAAAGGCGCATCTCAATCGCATATCGCCCGTGCATATTCGCCGTTGAGTCCGCATTTCCCCCTCGGGGTTCCCTGCTGTCCCCATCGGTACTTCATCGGAACTTCATCGGTACTTCATCGGAACTTCATCGGAACTTCATCGGTACTTCGTAAGGAGGATACCGCAACCTGCTTTGTCCGTTTTCGGGTTGACTCGTTTCCGTGTTTGTTTTGTTAAAATACG
>SAMEA104315439__coassemble_52_pt1 | contig 160055 bp, 140 predicted proteins | sample SAMEA104315439__metabat2_low_PE_016 | metagenome-assembled genome bin SAMEA104315439 (sample SAMEA104315439) | gut metagenome | biome: Monkey gut; feature: monkey-associated habitat; material: faeces | place: China | collected 2013 | reverse complement strand
CGACAAAGAGAAAGGAAAAGAACTCCCCCAAGTTGTGACTGGCAGAGAAAAAGCCGTAGAACGTGCCGCGATGCGCATCGTCGTACCATCGCGAGAGGGCGACTATGCTGGGCGGTGCGCCCATGGACTGTGCCCAACCGTTGATGCCCCACAATATGGCAAAGATGACATAGAAAGCCGATATGGATATCATCGTCTGACGGAGCGTCAGCAGACCGAGCACACCCACGATGATATTGGCAACGGTGGAGACGAGTATGCCCGTAGCCATGAAACGGCGTATATTGCTGTGGTCCGCCAGAAAACCGTTGATAAACTTGCCTATCGCGTAGGTGAAGAGCAGGGCAGAGGATATGAGTCCCAACTGCGAGGCATCCAGTACGCCGGCATCCATGATAGGTTTCTTGACCACATTGAGGCTGGTACGACACACATAGTACATGCTGTAGCCAATCGTGATGGCGATAAACGACGACCACTGCATGCGTTTGAAACGCTTGCGCTTTTGCTCTTCGGTGCCTTGGTAAGGCGCAGCGGCAGGAGATTTGGAATAGAACATAGGAGTAGACTATCTCAGATTATGCTGTTGCAGATAGTGAATGAGAAACTCGGGGCGGTCGGTCTGAAGGATAGTGGCACCCAAGGTGTGGATGAGGTAACCGTAATGCGCATCGGGGTCGATGATAGCCTGGTCGTCCTCGTGTCCTCCGCAGAGGGTATCCCACAGGCAATTGACCCATATACGGCTCTTGCCTGCAAGCAATGTATGTGCCTGCTGCATATAGCGGTCGTCGTCGCGATAGCAGAGTTCGAAGGCACACGGAGCCGACTGGAGATGCTGCTCCACCAGTGTGACAGAGACGGAGTCGTTCATATCCACGATGGGCATATAGATAACATCGTCCAAATAACGACCATAGAGCGCGCGTACCTCGTCCGCCGGTTTGCGTCCTTTCATGATTATCTGTCGGGTAGTGCCCGTCTCCTCCAGCAGAGGCACCACCAAGTCGAAGTACCTGTCCGCCTTGTCGAGATTGATAAGCACACGCCCTTGACACGCCACCAGCACCTCGCGGAGAGTGGGCACACGGTAGCGGGTGCGGATGCTGACCCCGTTCTTGAGCCGGACATTGCGGACACTGTCCAATGTGATTTCGGATATACGCCCCTTGCCCGTGGTGGTGCGGTCGAGACGCGAGTCGTGCATGATGATTAACTGGCTGTCGGCAGTGCATTGCAGGTCGAGTTCGACAATATCCACGCCCATACGGATAGCACTCTCGATACCCTCCATGGAGTTCTCGGGATAGTTGCGCCAATCGGCACGGTGCGATGCCACCAGCACCTGCTTGCTGTCCGGGTCAAGCAACGAAGCGCGTATGGCTTCGGCACGGTTGGGGTATTGCGATGTAGGAGAGCAGGAAGCAAAGCCTGCCACGAGGGCTGCGAGAAGCCCTAAACGGAATATACGCTGCATAGGTCAGAGTTTGGCAATTTTGTGGTTGAGACGTGCGGTTTCGGCTTTGAAACCCATGATATGGCTCTCGACGGAGACATCAATGGTGCTGCTGAGGTACTTCTCATCGTGGTTGGCAACCGCCAGCACGAAGTCCTTGACGATACCCCAGTCGCCGCCTGCGTGTCCCTCATAGCCCGGTAACTTGGATATATCCTCGTCCCATACGTATTTCTTGCCCGTCAGGAAGTCGGTGAGTGTGAAGGTCTCCATATCGCCCACTATGTCGCCCCGTGTACCCATGATACGCGTCTTGCGCCCGCCGTAGGAGGTTAGGGCTTCGACTTGGAGTGAAGCCGTGACATCGTCTGCGAACTGAAGGTTGCAGATATAGTGGTCAGGCTGGTCGTTTTGGCAACGGAAGACACAGCGTCCGTAGTCGGTGGTGCGAAGATACTCGATCAGTTTAGCATCCTTGAGTGCTCGGTCTTTGGGCAGGTTGTCAAATACATAGAGATAGCGATGTTGGCGTACATATATCTGCAAGGCGGAGAAGGGGCATTGGCTCTCCACGGCACAGTCAAGGCAACGGTCGGATGCTCCTAATGGTTCGTTGCTACGGCGGAAGAATGTGAGGTTTCCAAAGGCAGATACCTGTTCGCAAGGCTTGCCCAACAGCCAGCGTATGATGTCGAGGTCGTGACACGCTTTGGCAAGGATAAGCGGCGTGGTGGCTTCGGCGGAGTGCCAGTTGCCACGCACATAGGAGTGCGCAAAGTGGTGGAAGCGTACGGGTTCGAGGTGCTGCAGGCTGATGACACTGCCCACACGCCCTTCGTCGAGTACACGCTTGAGTGCACGGAAGTACGGGGCATAGCGCAGCACGTGGCACACACCCACAATGCGTCCGTATTTCTTGGCTTGCGCAAGGATATTGCGGCACTCGCGTTCGGTTTGCGCAATCGGTTTTTCGAGCAAGACATCGTACCCCATAGCCAAAGCCTGCATGCAAGGCTGATAATGCATATTGTCGGGAGTAGCGATGATGACTGCGTCGGCAAACTTAGGTATGCGGAAGACTTCGGACCAATCACGGAAACAATGCTCGTCGGCAATGCCATAGTTAGCCGCCATCTGTGTGCGTCGTGTGTCGTTGGGGTCAGCCACTCCGACTATGTGCAAAGCACCGGGATACTGCCCCGAATAAGCGGCATAAACGCTACCTCGGGAGCCTGCTCCTATGACTATTGCCGTGACCGGGCGTGCTACGCGCGCTTCTTGGTCAGGGAGACCAAAGGCAAGACGCTCTGCACCGCTCTTGGTCTTGGCAGGTGTGGTATTGTCAGGGGTGAGTGCCGCTGCAGGGTTAGCCGCCTGCAACAGTCCTGCACCGGGTACGGACTCTATAGCCAAAGTGGCTGCGCCCACACCCATGATTTTCAGAAATTCTGCTCGTGTCATGTATGTAAGTTGATTTATAAATGTCGAATGAGTGGTTTCAGCGAATGACAATATCTTCGTGTCCCGCAATGCGCAGCGTGACAGACTGCCACGATTCGGGCAGCAAGGGTGCGTACTTGCGTTGGAGTCCCTTGTCGGTGATTTCGAGACCGCCAAAGCCGAAGAGCATGGTTTGCAGTGTACCGCCCGCTCCTGTGATAAAGTAAGGATTGGTACCTCCGTTGAACTCTGCCATCACACGGAAGGGAGGATTGAGGTTGGGCAAATAGGAGTCTCGGAAATAGTATAGGGCTTTCTCGGGTTGGCGCAAGCGACAATACAAGACCGTGTAGATGGACTTAGACATTGCCGGAGTCTGACGCTCGGGCACCTTGGCGATATAGTATTCGAGATTGCGGCGAATGAGTGCGGTATCGGTAACGATATGGAGCGGATATGCCAAGAGCGAAACATCGGCTTGCTTAGTAACTTGCCCGTCGTAGGTGTCATACTCCTTGATAACACCATTGGGCAGGTAGTGGAAAGACATGCGCGAGGCTATGTCGTTCCACTGTGCATTGGGCTTGATACCCAGCACTTTGGCTGCTTTTGTAGCCAATTGGAGATTGGTAATCGCCACACCCAGCGTGTAGGCATTGTTGTCGATCTGCTTACCTCCCTGCGCGTTGCTGCTCCATTCGTCGGCACCGATGGTGTTGATGATGTTGGCACGCCCCGTGGAATCGATGTCCACACGCGACACCCAGAAGTCCGCCGTCTCCGAGATGAGCGGGTAACCCGTGGTGCGGAGCCAGTCTTTGTCCTGCGTGATGCAGTAGTATTGCCATGCCGCGATAGCGATGTCGCCCGATATATGGTGTTCGGTGTTCGGGTACATGTTGTTGGGTGCCACTTCCTCCTGTCCGCTATCGGCACTCTCCCATGGGAAGAGGGCTCCCTGATAGCCATAGAAATATGCTTTCTGGCGTGCGCGATCTAAGCGTTGATAGCGGTAGTCGAGTGCCTCACGGGCTATCTCGGGGTGCATGAGCAGGAGCGCGGGGAACATCCATGTCTCGGTGTCCCAGAAGCAATGCCCGTTGTAGCCCAAGCCGCTGAGCCCCATAGGGGAACACGACCATGCGTTGCCCGTACGGAAGAAGGCATAGAGGTGATAGAGCATGGAATGCACATCCTGTTGGGCTTGGGCATCGCCCTCTATGAGTATGTCGCTCTGCCAGAGAGCCTGCCATGCGCTGTTGTGCCGCGTCCACAATCGGTCATAGCCCTCCAACATCTGATAGACAGTGAGGCGTTCCACCTCGTTGCGTACGTCGGGGACGGTGTTGCTGCCCATGATGTTGCCGACAAGGGCAAAGTGAAGAGTGTCGCCCGCCTGCAAATGGTGGGTAAACTCCATGGTGTGGCGTCCCACACCGCGGTCGGTGCGGTGGCGTATCTCGGTCTCCACCCCACCCGATGCGTTGTCGGGAAAGAGGAACGCGGTGCACGCTGCCAGGCTGTGTCTCCCTGTGGGGCTGTCCGCGGTGGTGGTCATCAGCACGTAATGGGGATAGACGGTGGTGTATGGGTTTGCCTTGTTGTCAATATACGAGAAGTAGTCCTCCACGTTGCGGAGTGCTTCGGGGGCGCGGTGCTGGTTGAGCACCTGCAGGTCGCAGTCCGCAGCGGCTACGACAGTGACATCGGTCATGTAGCCGAAGGGCATCTGACGCAGGGCGACAGTAGTGTAGGAGACCTGCACGAGGTCGCGGAAAGAGAAATGTCCGCTGAAGGCACCGTTGCGGAAAGAGAAGTCCTGCGTATAGCCGGAGATATTGCCGCGGTCGCAGCGGGTGCCGTTGACCTTCAGTTCGAGGTCTAATGGGTTGATGTTCGGGAAATAGTTATTCACGCGTCCCGATGCGTAAAGGTCATAGAGTCCGCCTACCACCACTTTGTCCACCTTGAGGGGTGAGCGCGAGGAGACGAGCCCGATTTGTCCGTTGGCAGAGGTGATGCCATAGTAGTCGCCTTGCAGCGGCTGCTCCACGGTGATACTCCACGGGTCTTGTGCCATGGAGAGGAGTGCAATGAAAGAAAAATAGAGGATAGAGGTCAGGCGTTTCATATCAGCGTATTACCTTGTGATTGTTTACGAAATAGATGCCTCGGGGATAGGCAGAGAGATTGATGGTGTTGCCGCTGCCCGACCAGACACATGCGCCTGCCGCATTGAAGACAATGATATGGTCCGTAGCGGGTAGGAGGTAGGTATGCTCACTGATAAGGCGGAGGTCTGCGGACTGCTCGGGTGCGATGACGTCCGTGGATTGTTGGGAATGCTCAACGGCACCGATACAGGATTTGATAGCCCGTGTATGGCGCAGTTGGTCGTAGGTGAGGTAGCCCGTGACGGTGCCGTCGCCATTGAGGTCGAACCCGAAAGCCGATTCACACAGGCGTTGTATGGTGGGCAGACAGCACAGGTTGTAGCCCGCCAAGACAGGGTCAAGGATTTGGTAGGTTCCGTCGGAGAGTACGGTGGCGGTGAAGACCTTGCCGCTGAAAGAGCCTGCAATGGATTGGGTGAGGGTGGACTGCCAATTGGGAATATCGGCGGAAGCCGAGTGCAGATTGTAGGTATCGCGCCAGAGGTTGGTACTCTCGGCTACGGCATAGTCGGAGTATATGGGTTCGGCACCTGCTATTTCGAGTGTGTTCGCCAAGAGCAGGCAGTTCATCATGCAGGCTTTGCCGTTCTCCACCTGCAGGGTGGTGCCAGTGAAGTTCGCCGCGGTGCCTGCGAAACAGGTACGGTTGCCGAGGAAAGTGCAATGCCCGATGTTGAAGACCTGGTCCGAAGCGTTCATCTTGGCATACACCGCCGTGCCGCCATAGAGTTTGGTGACGGTGGCAAGCCCTTTCTTGGCATTGAGGACATTGTTGAGGAAAGAGCAGTTGAGGATATTCGCCGAGAGGGCGTACTCATAGGGGTAAAGGTGCACAGCCCCGTACTTCTCGCCCGTGTTGCCTGTGAAAGAGGAGCACTGAATATCCGCGGTGCGGTAGGCATTGGTGAAGAGTGCCGCGCCGTCGGCAGCGGCATTGTTGCGGAATTGGCAGTCGTGGACTGTGAGAGTGGCTTGGCACGTGGCGTACACCGCCCCACCCGTCTGTTTAGCGGTGTCGCATGAGAAAAAACAATCGTTGAGGGACAGGCTGTGGGTGGTAGCGCAGACGGCCCCGCCCATAGTGGCGGAATATGCGTTGAGGAAACGGCAACGGCTAAGCGAAAGCAGGTTGCCGTGGCTGTAAATCAAGCCCCCGCCTTGCTGAAGGGTGGTCTTGCCGTCGCGGAGGGTGATGTTTTGGAGTGTCAAGGAATAGTAGTGGGGTATGGAGAACACCTGCCCCGTTGTGGCGAGGTGAAGTGTAGATTCGCCAACGATGTCGGAGAAGTCGGCATTCCAGCCGCCGATGATGGTGAGAGAGGCTTGGGGAACGATGGTCTCGGACAGGGTGTAGTCGCCCGCAGCGAGACAGATGGTGTCGAGCATAGTGGCAGACGAGAGTGCCGTGGCGAGTTCATCAGGGTTGGACGCATAGAAGCAGGTCGGGTGGTCTGCATTGCCCAACTTGAAGGAGACTACGAGCGGGAAATGATCGGAGGGCGTGATGCTGCGGTTGTAGTCTTCGGTAATGATTTCGCGGGAGAGCGGCGTCATGTGGTCGTAGAAGATGTAGTCGAACTCGCTGCCTTGGCAGTTCTGGCTGGTGGCAGGGTACCAGTTGGATGCGGTGTGCGTGATGTTTCCCTTGGGACGACAGGTAGTATTCACTTGGAGTGCGGCATCGTAGAAGACAGAGGCATAGCCGCGATACGCCTCCTCATGGGATGTGCGCACCATATTGAAGTCACCCACAAGCACAATGGGCGTCTGCCCTGCGATAGCGTGCAACTGCGAACTGATGACCTGTGCGCCGTGAATGCCTGAGGGTATGGGTCCGTAACTGGTATGCGCCGTGGCGAAATAGAAGTCTTGCCCCGAAGCGTTGTCGCGCAGATGCACCCACGCTACGCATCGCGGCAGGTTCTCATGGTCGGAGTAGTCCCAACCTTTGCCCGGGGTGGCAGGATGCTCGTTGACATAGAAGCCGCCCTTGTCGAGAAGGGTGTAGCGGCTGCGCTTGAAGAAGACGGTGTTGTATTCGTAGGCAGTGCCCGAGCGTTCGAACTGATGATGGTCGTAGTCGGGGAGCATGTCGATGAGGTCCTGCAGTTGGGACTTGCCGGTTTGGGAGTCGCGGTTGTTGCCTACGACCTCTTCAAAGCCGACGACATCGAAATCGTAGTCGGTGACGATACGCGTGACGTACTGACGGCGGTTCGCCCATAGTTTGTCGCCGGTGTCACCGTTGTTGGGATTGCAATAGCGGATATTGAACGTGGCAAAGCGATGTACGCCGTTGTCTGCGGCAGCCATCGGCAAGGCGCAGATGAGACATGTAAGAAAGACAAAAAGACGGTTCATAAACGTATAATTTGAGGGTGGAAACATGTAATCAGCCATGTAGAAACATATAATTAGCCGTGTAATTAACCATTAATTTTATATACTATTTGGATGGTATATATTTCTGTATCTTAACGACGCGAGCCGCGTCGTCACCCGACAAGGTATCGGAATGGTCGTGGCAATCACATACTAATAACATACTAATCACATACTAACCACATACTAATCTCATACACTTAACCCGACAAAGACACGAGGTTTAGTAGAGGTTAAATTATGTAGAAATGACAGATAGATGATGTAGAAAAAAGCAGAGACCGCACAGCGGGGCTATGCAGCCTCTGCGAAATGGGGAATATGAATCTGTTTGATGAGGGCTAACAAGCAGATTGGCAGTTACTTGATGAACTTCTTGCCACCTTGGATGTACATACCGGTGGGCAGAGCGTTGAGGTCGGTGCCCATGGGTTGTCCGAGGATGGTGTAAATGGTATTGTCGGCAACAGGAACGACCACGTTGCTAACGCCCGTAGAGGGATTGGTGGCGTTGCTGTCGAGTGCACCGCTCATGGTGGTGGCAGCACGTTTGTAGCCACGTTGGTCAAGGGTTATATCCATTACCTCTTTCACTGCGTCCTCAATAGGCCATGCAGCGATAGCGGTTTGCAGAGCAGCCAATGTCATACCCGTGATGTCGAGCGAGGGAACGATAGTCTTGCTGAATCCGCCATTGTCGGTGAGGGTGTTGGTGCCGAATACCTTCTCCTGCGTGTAGATGTTGTCGAGCACAGACTTACGGTCGGTGGCAGCGAAAGTATTGTTACCGTTGTCGAACAGCGTTCCAAAGACATTGTAGCCTGCGGAAGCAGCCTTTGAGTCAGCCTCTTGCAGGAAGACAACAGCGTGGTTAGCCGCGTCGAACTTGTCCTTATCGGCAGGATTGACAAAGACGTTGTTGGCGAAATACGAAGTACTGGTTCTTCCAGAAGACAGTCCGTCGCCTGCGGAACTGGTGGCTTGTGTAGTCCAGTTGTTGACAAAGGTGTTGTTGATAAAGAAGGCTACATCGTTGGTCGAGTTGCGGAATGCGCCACCGGCTTTGGTGCAATAAGACCCTGACATGGTGCAATTGACGAAGTAGGTGGTACCGGCATTGTCGGCGATGGCAGCACCTCCGCCGTAGGTACCCGGGCAGATGTTGTCGGTGAACTCGCAACGCTCGAAGAGAGCCACGCCGTTGTTGACAGCATCTTCGTTGCTTGAGTCAGAGTTGCGTGCACGGGTCAGGAAAGCAGCACCCGAGTTGGACGATTGGTTGTCGCGGAAGATGCAGTCGAACATACGGAGTTGGCAGCCCCATGCCACGAGAGCGGCATTGTTTATCTTCTTGTCTGCATCTACACAAACGTTGTTGATAAACCGGCAGAAGTGGAAGTCAGCCTTGACGTGCTTGAGGAAAACCATGTTGCCCCAATACTTGCCATTGGTGCGGGCACCGTCGCGGAAAGTGATACCCCAGATAGAAGTCAGTTTGGTGTCCTTGTAGAACTGGTCGTCCTTGTCGCCCTGTTTGTCCTTGATGCCCATATAGACAAAAGCATACGAGGTGTTGTCGCCCTTGCCGTCGCCATCAAGGTCAGCGGAGAAAACAGACGTGCCTGCGGTAGCGTAATTGATGTTGGTGTCGGTGCCAGTGGCAGTAGCGGGATAGCCACCGCGGATAGTGATGCCTTGCGGGATGTACCACATATTGGTGGTATTATCGGGCAGGTAGGAGCCCTCCATGAGGTAGAACTCGGTACCCGGTTCTGCATTGGCAACAGTGGTGCCGAGGTATTCGCCTGCGGCAGCGTTCTCCCAAGACGAACCATCTCCTTCCCCTGCACCATTGGGCGAGAAGAAGAACTGCTCAGCATTGAGGCTGAGGGTGAGTGCCATAGCCAGCACTGTGAATAAAGACTTTTTCATAAGCATAAAATTTGAAGTTGTTATGAGTTATTGTTTGTTATTAGAAGTTCAAGCCGTCTTTCCAGCCCGGATTCTGGGCGAGTGCGCCGTTGGTGAGGGTGCGCTCGTTGGTGGGGACGGGATAGAGGTAGTCCTTACCCTCGTCGAAAGTGAAGACAAGGTCGGAGAACGCCTGCATATTGCCGCTCGTCTCACCGGTGAGGACAACGTCGGTGCCGATAGTCAGTTTGGTGACACCGATACCGCCACCGCCCGACTGCCCGGGTGCATTGAGTGCGACATTCGCCTTGCCGTCGCCCGTGAGGTCGTACTTGCCCGGGCGGGGGAAATACATACCGAGGAGCGGTTGGGTGAAGGCTTTGCCCTCGCGCCAGCGCATGATGTCCCAGAAATGGAGCCCTTCGAGGGGTGTCTCTATAAGACGCTCGCGGCGAATCTCGAGAATGACGCCCTTGTTGGCACCTTGGTCCACATTGGGGTAGCACGACTCCATATAGGTATCGGGCGCAGCGTTGGCGGCTGCAAAGTTGAGGTGCGGCATGGAGACACGGTCGCGGAGGACGTTGATGGATGCATCGAGGTCAGCCTGCGTGAGCGTGCCCAGTTCGGCTTTGGCTTCGGCGTAGTTGAGATAGACCTCGCCCAAACGGAAGACAGGCAGGCAGACCAGCGAGCCGTCCCACGTGTTGTAGGTGCTCTCCATGACATACTTGATGTACTTGTAGCCCGTGAAGGTCTGCTTGAGGTCCACGGCAGCCGTCTTGGTAGCACCTTTCTGGATATAGCCCGGGGTGTGGATAGTCTGCGCCATACGCGGGTCGCGGTTGGCACACTCTGCCACGTAGGTGAGGGTGTCGTACCCCGCGATGTCGGTGAAGCGTGTACCGTCAGCCATAAGGTACATATTCACGAAACGCTTGGTGAAGCCTGTGGCACGTGCCACGGAATAAGCGTTGGCGTTGTTCTTGATGTTGAGGTCGTTGCTGTAGCGGCGTGCCCAGATGTACTCGTCGGCATTGGCTTCGAGGGACGCAAAGAGGTCGCGGTAGGGCTCTGTGCCTTGCGTATAGAGCGTATAGCCGCCCTCGTTGATGAGGGTGAGGGAAGCATCGGCACACTGCTCGAGGAGCGACTGCCATGGCAAGTGGTCGGGGTTGAAGACATCGCCGTCGTGGTACTTGCGGAAAGTGCCTTCGAAGAGGCAGACGCGCGACTTGAGGGCGAGGGCTGTCCACTTGTTGACCTCGTAGGGCGTGTGGGCATCGGGCAACTCGCTGATAGCGGCATCAAGGTCGCTGAGGATATGCTCCACCACTAGTGCGCGCGAGTCGCGAGGCTTGTTGAGCGATGCCGAGTCGCTGGAAGCGATGACGTGGTCGTACCAAGGCACATCGCCGTAGTTGCGCACCTTGAGGAAGTAGAAGTAAGCACGGAAGAAGTGCGCTACACCGTCATAGTGGACGCGGGCGGACTCGTCGGTGCAGTTGGACGAGTGCTCAAGGTAGAAGTTGATTTTGCGGAGCATGGTCCAGTCCCACTTGCTGTCGGTGGACGGCACGAGACGCGTACCCTGCACGTCACGGCTGGGCGTGGGGGCTACGAAATGGTCGCCCTCCTCGCCGTAGAGTTCGCTGCCCGAAGGCATGAGCGAGTAGAAATAGTTGGTGTAGAGCCGCAACTCCTGCTCCGACGAGAAGTAAGTCTCGGGGGACAGTTTGTCCTGCGGATACTTGTCCATATTGCACGCCGTGCATAGCGCGAGCGTGGCGGTCAGGAATAGAAATATCGATTTTTTCATTGTGATGCCCTCCTGTTAGAATGTGGCTGTCAAGCCAAAAGTGAACGACTTGGAGAACCCGTAGGTGATGGCTTGGCTGAGTGCGGCTGCCGACTCGGGGTCGATGGTGTTGCAGTACTTCTTGAGCGGCGAAGTGTACCAGAGGTTCTCGCCCGAGAAATAGATACGGAACTCGGAGAAGACCTTCTTCCAGCACGGCAAAGTGTAGCCGACGGTGAGGTTCTTCAGACGCAGGTAGCCGATGTTCTGCAGGTAGCGGTCGTTGGGCTGCCCGAGCGAGTTCTGCGAACCGAGTGCCTCGTAGGCACGGTAGCGCGGGAAATAGGCGTCGGGGTTGGTCTCGCTCCATACATTCTGCATGAAGTCCACAGGAATCAAGCCCTGGTAGGGACGCGAATAGGGTCCCCAAAAGGTGGTTGCCTCGTTGGTGGGGTACCAGTCGCGGCGGCCTACGCCCTGCCAAAACATGCTGAAGTCGAAGCCGAAATACTCGATGCCTACACGGAAATTGTAACTGTAGCGGGGCAGGCTGTTGCCGATGATGACACGGTCGCCATAATCTTCGGCAGTGCCCTGACCGTTGCTGAGTACACCATCGCCGTCGAGGTCAAGGTAATAGACATCGCCTGCACGCGCTCCTGTCCTGCCATCCACAGCCTCTTTGAGAATATCACCATAGACGAGTGATTGGTCCACAGGATAAGCCGCAGCCTCTTCGTCCGAGGCAAAGAGACCACCTGCACGGAAGCCCCATATCTCGCCCAGCGTCATGCCCTCGTAGTAGCCTGCGGAGATGATGTGGGTGGGGTTGTCGAATTTGGTGATTTTGGAGGTATAGTCGCCCAAGCCCGCTGCCACTTCGTACTCAAAGTCGTAGTTGCCGAGACGTTGTTTGTCGCGCCACGAGAGGGAGACTTCCCAGCCGATAGTGCGCATATCGGCACTATTGACCTTGGGAGCCGCAGCACCATATACGGAGGGCAGACCCTGACCGGCTACAAGCATATCGGTGGTATTGCGGACATAGAAGTCGCCCGTGAAGTTGAGACGGTTGCGGAAGAAGCCCCAGTCGATACCCACATCGTAGGTGGTCATCTTCTCCCATGTGAGGTCGCCTGCGTTAGGCGAACTCTCGGTAGCGTACTGGAGAACGGATGTGCCATCGAGGGTGATGGACTGGTCAAACGAGTTGTCGGTACTGATAGTCTGGTAGGCATCGTAGTAGCCCACGAGTTGGTTGCCCAACTGACCGGCACTGACGCGCAGTTTGCTGTTGCTCCACCAGTCGGATATGCCCTCCCAGAAGGGTTCCTCACTCATACGCCAGCCCATGCTGCCTGCGGGGAAGACGCCCCAGCGGTGCCCTTTGGCAAAGCGTGAAGAGCCGTCGGCACGAACCGACACCTCGAACAGGTACTTGCCTGCGTAGTCGTAGTTGGCACGGGCAAAGACACCGTTGGTCACCGCTTCTTGTACTGTCTCGCTGAGTTCGGTAACCTCGCCCTTGGCGAAGTTGAAGTTGCTCAACTCTTCGGTCATAAGGTCGTAACGTTCTGCGGTAAGAGCATGGTAGCGGTAGTACTCGCCGTTGTAGCCGCCCATGAGGGTGAGATGATGGTCGTCCCACGTGGGGTTCCATGTGAGATAGACATTGTAGTTGTGCGTCTGGTAGCGCGCAATGGTCTGCTTGTATTTGTCCACCGAGCGGAAGTTGTTGATGTACGAAGTTACGCCCTCTTTCTCGGAGTAAGGCACCAGCACAGAGCGGTTGCCAATCTCCTTGGTGCGCCATGTGAACGAGTAGTCGGCAGAGAGGGTGAGGTTCTTGTAGAGGTCAATATCGAGGCGGTTCTGCACCACCATCTCGTTGTTCTTCTCGCTGTTGGTGTGCTTGCCGTAGTTGAGCAAGGCATTCATACCGTCGCCCACCGTGCCTGCACCGTTATACACATAGTGGTTCATATAGACCGACGAGCCGTCAGGATTGGTGGACGGCACGAAGGGCATGGCGTGCAATGTGCCCACGCGGAACACCTCGCGCACCGACTCGGTGCCGGGCCATGTGTACTTGGAGTTGAAGTAACTGAAGTTCATGCCATAGCGCAGCCACGGGCGAATCTTCACGTTCAGTTTGCCGCGCGTGGAGAAGTTGTCCCAGCGGTCGGTGTTCTGCGCCAGCATACCAAACTCGTTGTAGTAACGACCGCTGACATAGTAGTTGACCTTGTCGTTGCCACCTGTGACAGACACGTTGTAGTCCTGCATTGGGCGGTTCTTCTTGAAGTAGTGGTCATACCAGTTGAAGTTGGCGTAGTACTTGTAACTGCCGTCCAACTGCTTGACGGTCCACGGACGCTCGGGGTTCTCGGTGGTGTCATCAAGACGCATCCACATCTCGGCATAGTCAGCATCGGTGTAGGTGGTCATATTGTAACCTACGTGCTGGTACATGAAGATGTCGTTGATATACGCCGAATAGAAACCTTGCGACACGAAGTCGGTGGATGTAGTAGTGGTCTTCCAACCCGCCTTGGCATCCACGGTCACGGTAGGAGCCTTACCCTCCGAACCGGTCTTGGTGGTGATGAGCACCACGCCCGCTGCGGCTTTGGCACCGTAGATAGCGGCTGCGGAAGCATCCTTGAGCACGCTCACCGACTCCACATCATTGGAGTTCACACGCTTGAGGTCCATCTCCACACCATCCACGAGGATAAGCGGCTTGGCACCGCTGTTGATACTGGCTACACCACGGATGTCAATCTTATAGTCCGATGACGGACCGCCCGAGTTCATGGTGATATTCAGCGACGGGTCAGCACCCTGCAACGCCGTTGCCATATTCTGCGTAGGACGACCCGTAACCTCGTCGGCGGTAACTACGGACACAGCACCTGTCAGGTTCACTTTCTTCTGCGCACCATAGCCTACCACTACCACCTCGTCCAACTGCTTGGTGTTCTCACGCAGCGTGACGGAGTAGTTGTCGGTGTTGTCGGCGATGCGCAGTTCATAGGTCTGGTAGCCCACAAACGAAATCTGCAAGTATTGTCCGGTCTTCACATTGTCAATGGAAAACTGACCGTCCAAGTCAGTGATAGTACCCGTGGTGGAGTGCTTCAGCATCACCGAGGCACCGATGATAGGTTCATGCGTCTCATCATACACCGTACCCGTCACCACGCGCCCGATAGCAGTCTTCTCGGGAGTATTCGACAGCGCGATGACCTTGTTCTCCATCATCGTGAATGAGATGCCCGAATCGGCGAACAACTGATTGAGCGCCGACTCTATCGGAGCATTGTTCAGACTGAGCGTTACCTGCTTGTCCAACCCTTGCAGACTGCTCGAGTTGTAGAAGAAATGATAGCCCGACAACTGCTCCACCTGTGGCAGGACGTTGCGGATAGGCTGGTTGCTGACGCTCAGCGTGATAGTCTGCGCCATCATCACTGCCGCACACGCCAAAGCGAAAAGAAGAGATGAGAGTCGTTTCATTGTTCTACTACGTTTATGGTTACAGGAATCTTAATCTGGCGGAACTCCCAACAAGGGTACTCCAATTGACCCCAGAAATACAAGCGCACCTCACCTGATTCCGTCAATACTATCGGCGATGACACGGCTTGCTCTACACCGTCCACATCAATGAACTCTTGGAAGTCGGCTGTCAGTTCGGGGTCAGTGTACCACCAACTGGCATAGAACCAGTATTGGTCCTTCTGCAGGTTGTCCGACCCCAATGTCAGTCGGCGAATACTGCATATCACCGTGTCGCCCACGTGGTAAACATCCTGCGCGGGGGTAACGGTGATGTCAGAAAAGGTAGGCACCGTCACCGCGGTCGTTGGCTTGTTGCAAGCCAACGCCGCTGCGGCGATGAGTCCCAAAATCAATAATCGGGTGAATCGTTTCATATTATGTTATCGGATAGAAATTTTCTTTGCACCATGGTTGGTCACCACAATATACATGCCTGCACCGAGGTCCTCCACACCTGTGGCGATTTGGTTGCCAAGCATGTCATAAACGCTCAGCACCACCTCTGCATCACGGGTGTCAGCCACCGATGTCGGTATGCTCTTAAAGGTTACTGCCAATGTGAAGTCTGCCGTTACTGCGGGCAACATATAGATGCCGTCCTTAGGCTCTACCTTGATGTCGTTCAGCAATATAGCGTCCAACTGGTATTCCTCTTTCGGCGTAGCCAAAATAGTAGCCGTCAAGCCTTCGGGCACATAGCGGGTGCCTGCTGCCAGCGTGTCCTTCACACCGTAGTCCAATACCAGCGTACCGTTCTCAATAGGCGCAATCGTAGCGGTGAACACCTTGTGCTCCACAGCACCAAGGTCAATGTTCTCGCCCTGCATACGTGCATTGCCCATAATATCCTTGTCGCCTGCCATCTTCTCCACGGCACTGTTCAGACCGGCATTGTACAGCGGCGACGACCATGCGAAAGCGTAGTTGCCATTCGCGGGGTCCACAAATTGAGGACCATTTACTGCCTCATTCTCGCCCAACGAGATATACTCGGCATTGATATTGATGGTGCCTTGGAAAGCATTGTTCGTGCGCACACCGTAGCCTTGAGGATAGCCGCCCAATTGGGTCGCTTGCACCTCTCCGTTTGCGGTGTTGCCCCAAATAACGTTGTTCACAAAGATATGGTTGGGGTTGTTGCGAACATCCAAACGGGCAGCGCAGAACTGAGGATTGCTTGTACTCTTTTGATTATTCCCGACGATAGTACAGTTGATAACATCCGAACCGCTGTCGGCTGTCTCGCGATTACCGCTACGAACAGACAAACCGCCCACCGTGCCTTCTGCTACGTTGTTGGCAATCACGCAGTTTGCTAATACACATACTCCAAAAGCATCCACACCACCGGCATTGCCTGTAGAACTGTTTCCACGAACAACGCAGTTGTATGCAGCACCTGCCTGCAGGTACAGACCACCACCGTTCTTCGAGGTGTTCTGCTCAAAAGTACAACCAACTACCACGCCTCTCACGCGAGCACCGCCACCATGAGTTGAAAGGTTGTTGCGGAATACGCAGTTCACCGCACAAGTGTCATTGCGGTTGCCACTCTCGTGACCCAATCCGCCGCCCATGCAGTTGCCTGATGTATATGTGTAGGTGTTGTTCTGCACAAGGCAATTCGCAATGCGTCCTTGCTTGCGGACAACCACACCGGCACCCAAATTGTCTGCCGCCTTAGCCGTCAGTTTACCATTCTGAATCGTGAAGTTCTCCCACACGGTCAGCATCGCAAAGTCTGCACCTTGGTTCAGCACACGCCCGTTGGCATTCGCGTCCAGCACCGATGCGTACTCGGTTTGTGCCGTAAAGTCGCTGTTCCAGCCGCCGCTCACTTGCACACCTTCCTTCATCGTGAAGTTGCCCTGATACGTACCTGCCTCCACGAACACCATCGTACCAGCCTCAGCAGCGTCAATAGCGTCTTGCAGAGCCTTACCTGCTGCCGCAGCGTCCTCCGCATTGGCGCGCACATTCACCGTTGCCAACTCATAGCAACCGGGCTCCACCGACAGACCTTGCACACGTGCCTTGCCTGCCAAGTCGCTCTTAACCACGTACTTGCCATCGTCTTGCTTCATGCCTTTATCCAACAGCACTGACGACATCAGCAACGTATAATCGCCCTTCTCGGGGTTAGCGAAGTGCGGACCGTTAGCGTCCATATTCTCGCCCAACACCAATGCCTTCACCTCGCCGGGCACCTTGCCTTGAATGGCATTGCCCACGCACGTGCCGTATTTCGTCAGGTTCCAACTGATTTGCTGGTTCCAAATCTTGTCACCTGCCTTGTTGCCCCAAATCACGTTGTTCGCAAACACATTGCTGCCCGCACTACTTGCATCGCAGCGCACACCGCAATACTCTTGGTCGGTCGTTTCCAGTGTCTGCGCATTATCCACGATGGTGCAGTTAATCACCTCGCTCAATGTACGCTCCAAAGCCAAACCAGCCACCTTCACATCACAAGTATTGCCCGCAATCAAGCAGTTCACCAACTTGCAATTGCCGTAAGCGCGCACGCCGCCCGCGTCTTCCGTCGAGTGGTTGTTGCGGATAACGCAGTTGTACATACGTCCCCATTGCAGGTGCGCACCGCCACCGGGGTGCTTTTGCAGTGTCTCATTGTTCTCAATCACGCAGTTCGTGATGGTTGAACGCAGCCACACACCACCGCCGTGGGTCGCCTTGTTGTTGCGGAACACGCAGTTGTCTGCCACGATGTCGCCCGCATTATCGTCCTTGTCTTGCGCCAGACCGCCGCCTTCGCAGTTTGTCACGCTCTCTGCAAACGTATTATTCTGCACTAAGCAGTTCGTCAGTTTGCTCTTCCACAGCAGATACACGCCCGCACCTTTGCCGTTCTCTTGCAGGCAACCGTTCTGAATCGTCAGGTTGTCGTACACCGTCTCCTGCGTAAAGTCCGCCGTCTGGGTCAGCACGCGCCCTTTGGCATCGCCGTCCAACACGGTACCATACTGCTTTTGCGTGGTGAAATCCTCGTTCCAACCGCCGCTCACGTTCACGCCGTTGCGCATCGTAAAGTTGCCTACAAACGTACCTTCCTGCACGTACAGCGTCTCGCCCGCCTTAGCGGTATCCAATGCTGTCTGAAGGTTGTCACCCACTTTCACTTGTGTGGCGAACACACTCGCACACGAGACCACGCTCAGTGCCAAAGCATAAATTTTCTTCATGATAAATTAGTTATTAAATTGTTTGCAATTATGAAATGTCCCAATAAATCGTACATCGTAAATTCGTAAATCGTACATGATTTAGTTCTTCTCGTAAATATACACCACCGTATCCTGGTCGAAGTAGTACCTCGCATTCGATGTCATGCTCAGCACTTCCAGTACGTTCCTCAGGCTGCTATGCCCCAAGTACCCTGTAAACCGCTCCTCGCGCAGCCTGTCCGACGTAACGACGATACGGATATTGTAGTTCCGCGCCAGTTCAGCCGCAATCTCCTCTAATGTATGGTCGTTGTACCGTATCTCGTTGTCCAGCCAGCAGAGGTAGTTGTCGGGGTTCACCAACTGTTTCGACATCGACTGCGAACCCTTGTCGAACACCACACGGCTGTTGGGCTCCATCGTCAGGTCCGCATCGCCTGCCGACACGCGCACCTTGCCTTCCGTCAGCAGCACCGAGATATTGCGCTCTTCGCCGTAGTTGCGGATGTTGAATGCCGTACCCAGGCACGCCACCTCCACGCCGTCCGCCGACACCACAAACGGGTGCTCCGCGTCTTTCGCCACGTTGAAATACGCCTCGCCGTCCACCTGCACACGCCTCTCGTCATGGGGCATCGAGCAGTCGTAACGCACGGTCGTCTTGGCATTCAGGCGCACTTCCGTACCGTCTGGCAGAGTCACGCTGCTGCGCTCCCCTACCCCTGTGCGGATACTCAGCATACCCTCCGCACCTTGTTGCGAAGGAGTCAGCCAATGCCCTGCCAGCACGCCTATGCCTGTCATCAGCACCACCGCAGCCACTGCCGCCACACGTTGCCATACACGCTTCGCCGGTGACAACGTTGCCACACGTTGCTGCTCTTGACTGCTGCCAACCGTCTCCAACACATTTTCCAGCACGCGCTCACGCACGCCGTCGGGGATAGCGTCGTCCGCCAGTTCAATCGACTGGCGAAGCCATGCATCTATCCCTGCATCATTCTTCAGCGTGTACAGCAGTCGCTCGCGGTCTATCGCCGACAGCGCACCCTGCAGGTACTTCTCGCACAAATCTTTCACATCATTCATTCACGTTTCTTTCTATAAAGTTCACTCACAATCTCTTAACAATCCAAACACAATCTCTTTCACGCCTCAGTATCCAACAGACCTTTCTCCGGGGACGCGGACGCCTCGTCCGCGGTTTAACCCTTCCATACTTTACGTCTCCTTTTATTGAGCCCCTCCTTTGGAGGGGTTGGGGAGGTCGGAGGTCCTAATCATTTAGCCTCTCTTTCAACTCCCTCAACGCCAGCGTGATATGCACTTCCACGGTCTTCTCGCTTATCCTCAGCGCCTCGGCTATCTCGCGATTCGTCTTGTGTTGGTATCGGCTCATCACGAACACTCGTTGCCGCATGGGTGGCATCTTGCTTATCACCTCTTTCAGATACGCCTCTAAGAACTGCGCGTCCTGCTGTTGTTCGGCGTTGTTGTCCGCCTCGTCCTGCCGCGCCAGCACGTAGTCCGTATATACCAACTTCACCGCCTCATGCTCGCAGTAGTTCAGAAACGTATGTTTCGCCGTCGCAAACAGGTACTGCAACGCTTTCTCGGGTGTTTTCAACTCCGTCCAATGCTCCCACAACTTCATGAAGGTGGCTTGCAGTATCTCCTCCGACAGGTAGGTATCGCCTTTCGAAATCATCATGGCATAACTATAGATACGCCCGCAGTAGGCGTTGTACAGACGCTCGAACTCCTGCTGGGCAGAAGTCTTCACCATATTGGTTGCAATGCTTCCCATTTCGATTAGACATTTATATGACAGTTAAACCTCGCACACCCCCTAATGGATGTGCATTTTCTTGCAAAAAAAATGCTTTTTCTCATTTTTCTTCTTATTGATTTTCCCTATACGGAAATTTGGTGTACCTTTGTTCGGGCAATGGGTGTACCCATCACTGTGGATTGAAGTATCAATCGCTACGGATTGGCATACCGTTTGCCCAATCGGAGATTCTCCGCCAACCGCTAATCATTTTGCATGCCAAACCCGTGTAAAGTCCGGTTAAAGTTCGGTTAACCCTCGATTAAGTGCCAAATGGGCATCGAATAAACATCGAATGAATATCGAGTCAAGAGTATGAGATTAGTATGTGGTTAGTATGTGATTAGTATGTGATTAGTATGTGATTAGTATGTGATTCAGCAAGGGATAAGCAAGGGATACCGTATGCTTGTAGGAATGCAGACGTACCACGGGGACGCCCTCGTCCGTGGAAGACAATATGGTTGTGGAGACGACGCGTCTCGCGTCGTCATAGAGTATCATAGCGTCATCCTGCCAATCACAAAATAATCCCAATCGTACATCGTAAATTTATAAATCGTAAATACTATGGTAGGAACAACTGAAATTATTGTTATTGCTCTGATTATCTTGTTGTTATTCGGCGGAGCCAAGATTCCCCAACTCATGCGCGGCTTGGGCAAAGGTGTCCATGAGTACAAGAAAGGGCTTGCCGGCGAAGACGATGACACGGACAAGACCGACGGCAAACAAGACGCACAAGGCGGGAAAGCGGACAAATAGTGAAACCCGCTGACCCACAGGACAAACCGCTGGGCGAGCACCTCGAAGACCTTCGGGGTGTTCTTTGGCGTTGTATTGCAGCATGGGGAGCCGCCTCTGCGGTGGCTTTCTGTTGCAAGACACCACTGTTCGCCATCCTTTTCGCACCCTCACGGGGAAACTTCTGCTTGTTTCGCGCCATGGCATGGCTGTCGCAACGGCTGCATTGGGATGCCCTCTGCCCTGCCGACCACACGCCTTCGTTTATCGCCACCGAACTCACGGCGCAGTTTATGACGCACCTCACCGTATCCTTGGCGGCAGGATTGGTGGTGGTCTCGCCATACATCATCGCTAAATTGTACGGTTTCATCGCACCCGCACTCCGCCAACAGGAACGGCAAACCTCTATCCTTGTCGTAACGATAAGCACACTCCTCTTTTGGCTCGGCGTGCTGCTCAACTATTTTCTTATATTCCCTTTCGCATACCGTTTCTTGAGTACGTATCAGGTACAGCCGGACGTAGTGAACCAAATCACCATATCCTCTTATATCTCCCTGTTTCTTGTATTGTCTTTGCTAATGGGAATACTGTTTGAACTGCCTGTCATTACATGGTTCTTGGCACGCCTTGGGTTGCTTACTGCCGATACCATGCGCCGATACCGCAAACACGCTTTCGTAGCGATACTCATTGCCGCAGCCGTCATCACCCCTACTGGCGACGCCTTTACCCTATTCCTTACCGCACTCCCCATCTACACCCTCTATCTCCTCTCCATCCTCATCGCCAAACACGCCCGCCCCGCAGCATAATCATTTATCCACATCTTCAATATCCTTGCGCAATTCTTCCAATGGGAAGTACTCGGGGTTGAAGTCTTTGTCCACAAGGGCGTAATGCTCTTTTGGGAAGTTCGGGTCTTTCTTGCCCGTATAGTAATAGTTGCATAGTGCTTCATATCCCAAAACGCCACCACAATCTTCCGGCGGGCAGGCATTCTTGCCGCTCAACAGATGCAACGCGGGTGTCTCCCCTTCTGAGTACGGCTCTATACTTGAGAGCGACACTTGATGCTCCCAACCGTCACCGAAATCGTACTCGAACACCATCTTGTCGCCTTTCTTTGTCAGCACCTGCCCCAAGGTATATTCAGATTCATCCATCAGCCTGTCGCCACCCAACCAAAACGTATCCTCATCCGTGACTTGCTTGTAATACACCCCGTTCTTCCTGAACTGATGCAGATGGTATCCTTCCCAGCCCATTACGTACAGGAGTATCTCTGCCAAATAGGAAAGTGTGATATTGGATGGCACTTCCAACTTGCGCCACACTGTCGGCTTTACATTCCGGAGCGAGATACGTATCGTGCATTTTTGTATATTGTCCGCTGGCAGAAACAGAGTACTTCCCGTACGCTTACCAGTAGCCTCCGTATCCTCATCAGCCATCTCCATACTATCCTCGGCATTCTCGTCGGCACCCTCCACCCATTCATCGGCGCTCTCATCGGCTCCAATTATGCTCTGTATGAAATCTTCTTTCCACGCTTTGCCGTATAGTTTCTCGCCCACTTCTGTCATTAATTTGTAGAGCGCGCGAAGTCCGTCATCCTCGTTCTCAAACCCCAAGCCCAACTTCTCGGGGTGCACTTTCAGTTCTTCTCCCATGGCTTGTACGAACTCCGCCGGAAGATGCAACCGGTGTTCAAAATCATAGAGTATATTGTCAATCAACATTGCAGTCTGCGCCTCTGTAAATTCCCTTTTCTTTGCCATAATATTGCTGTAGTATGCTGTTTATAAATCTGATAATTTTCACAAAGGTACTGCTTTGTATGGAAATACACAAGTGTTGGTGTGAAAAGATGATTGCTATTTTCTGCTGATTGAGTACACCCACTATGTCCAGGACGGAGAACCACCACTTGGCATGCTCATCGTCCCATATAGCCCGCACCTCACGGTCTTCAAAAAACGTATGGATATTTTGTCAGTCATATTTACAGTCAGTATTTATACCGCCATTTTATATTATCGGGTACGATTTACACCGCCAAATTGTAATTTTACACCGCCAAATGGAGTTAAGTGGCATAATAACCGCCTTTTTTTGCAACTCCTTGGAAATGAATTTTTCCTTCTGATTTAAGTATTCCCAGATACCGTTGTATAGTACGCAGGCTGCGTCCTGTACGTTTTGACAAAGTAGGGGCGTTCAGTCCCGGTTGACTGACAATGGTTTTGAGTAGTTGTTCCTTTAAGTCAGTCGGTTTCTTATCGGGTTCCGTCTCACGGAACAACCGTAATATGTCCAATTGAGTCATACAAACACGGTCGGCAACAAACGCAGTAAAGATGTCCGCATCTTTATGCCCTTGTTCCAATGCGGCAATATATTCGGCTCGACAAACAGCAGAAATAATGGCGATATTGTAATCATTGCGCATCAACGCCAAATTCATCAGCAGACGAGATACACGTCCGTTGCCGTCTATAAACGGGTGGATGTAGACGAAGCGTCGGTGCAACTCAGCCGCTAATTTCACAGGGTGTATCTTGTCTTCGTGATTATTGTACCAATCAACCAATTGCTTCATACGTTTGGAAATTTCCGCTACAGGTGATACTGCATATTGACTGCCGCTTATGAATACGGGCACTTTGCGATACACTCCTGCGCGGTCAGGATCTATCTGTTGATAAAACAAGCGGTGAATAGCACAAACAACCTCTTCGGTGAGCGGCGTAGAATGGCTTATTTCGTAAAGAAAATCATAAGCCTTGGCGTGTCCGACTGCCTCATACATATCACGCAGCGGCTTGCCCTCTATAGTCAAGCCGTCTTCAATAACCACTTTGGTTTCGGACTCGGTCAGGCTATTGCCTTCCAGTGCATTGCTGGTATAGGTCAATCCTACACGATAATACTCACGTAGGGACTTGAGTGTCTGATACTGATTTTTCCGAAACTCTCCTTGGATATGCAATATAGCCATTGCATGAAAGAGATGGTTTCCGTTTCCTCGTTTTCTTGTGCGTAGGTGCCTAATTGTCTGCCTGCAAAGTCCTGTTGGTAGATAAGGCTTTGCGGTTGCTGAGATACAATAACAGACGGCGATTGCAGTCGCTGTGTCACATCGTTGGTCTCGTCTATGGTAAGCGTCTCATAACTTACTTTTAGTTGGTAGAAATCAACAGGCGGCACATTTTGTTGCACCATACGCGAATAACGACGAAGTGTAACATGGTTTTATCCACATTCTTGGCATTAAGTTCCTCAATGGAAGTGTTTTGCTGCTGTTTGAGTTGCTTGTTGAGGATGTCGGCATTGGCTTTATTGAGCCATATCAGTGCCGTTTCGTGTTCCTCTTTGCTCACCTGTCGCAAACAGCGGCAAGAGGTCTGCAACACCATATTGCGCGGGCATACGCCCTCGTGCGGAAGTATGACACTTGTCAGGCTTTTGCAGTCCCAACCCTCTTTACCAATTTGCACCAGTAGAATGATACGAACTTTGGAAAGCGGTGTGTCCAATGAGGCAAATGCCAATTCCGCACCTTCGGGTTTCGGGTAGGAGGAATTGCCACCGTGGTATTTTAGGACAACTTCTGTTGGGTTCAAACCATGGGCGTTCACCAATTCCGAGACGAGAGGATAGACTTGCTCTTCGAGTGTCTCTATTTGCCCACAATAGATAGCCAACTTTGCACAAGTATGGTTAGCATAGGTTGTGTCGGCATATTGTGCGAAGAAGTTTTCCACTCCCTCGCGGATAATCTCTGCCGATTCGATGTTGGCATATTTGACGACAGGCTTTTTGAGGAAATTGTCTATACCATTGATAAGCGGGTAGTGGTAAACCACGTTGCTGAGGTCGGTATTCTTTACGGAGAATTGTTCAGCCAGAGACACCTGTTCGGCTTTCTCCAAATACGGGGTCCCAGAGAAACCGAGCATACCACAAAACGTATGTTCTCGACTCCATGCGTTGACCACCTTTCGGAGTTTGATATCGCCATCCGCCGCATGGTGTACCTCATCTATAAAGATAGACAAATTCGGCAGTCGGCTGATAATAGTACGCAGTTCATTGGCACACTCTATCTTAGCCAACTCATCCGCACTGAACAAAGCAGGATCATCTGTAGTATCTATACGGTCTAAAATAACCTTCTCGGCATTAGTGATAGCCACTAATCCCATTAAAGTATCGATAGGTTGGTGATTGTTGATTTTCTGCGCATTCGGATTACGGGTGCGATTGCTATGTTTACCTGATTTCTGCTCATCCAAAACCTCGAAACAGATAAGGCGTTTGAGTTGCGAAGCCGTTGGTTCTGGGATTATCCATGAAGGATTGAACTCCATAATATGTTTCAGGCTTGGCACAATGGAAGACTTGAGTCCGGAAGGTGCCAGCACCATAAAATTATGTGCAAAAGCAGGATTGTCGGGCTCGTTGGTGGCAAAATACAAGTCCAAATAGATGAACGCCGCCATAAGATAGGTTTTACCCGCTCCCAGGCAGGCTAAATAGGTAGTCGGCATAGTCCACGCCATAGAATAGGTCGCGGAAGACCTGTTCGTAATTGATAGTATCGGCGTGGTCTTTGATGAGATGCTCCAATTGGGGTGCCAATTGCTTGCCATTACGGTCGGTCAGACGTGCATACTCCAACAAAGCCACCGCGGCGGGGGTATCTTTTAGGATAGTGCGTGCGGTAGATGTCAGATCGATATTGTCAATATCCAGGCTTGTAAAAACTCCTTCGATGAATAGTTGGTACAATGGTTTGTTTTGGCATGCAATTTTGAGATAGAGGTAGGTTTTGATGGCTTCTATCTGAGCATCACGCATCATACCGCGCTGCTCAATGTATTGTATCAATTCTCTGATAGTGCATTCAGGCGAAGCGTACCAAAGGTTCCTTTTATGTTCGATTAGGCGATAAAACATGGTTCTGTGATGGTGTAGGGCGCAAAGATACAAAAAAGATTTGAGGTAGGCAAGAGGAAAGGCAATTATGCTGGGCAACCTATCAAAACACACACCAACGAACATTTTTTCGTGCGTCAAGAGGGTGAGCAGGTGAGCAAGTAAAGCAAGCGGTTTATACCTTTATACGTATGTATGTGTATATATAGTTTTCAGAACTTACTTGCTCTACTTACTCACCCTACCTACCCGCTATCAACCCGCGAGAGACCCGCGACCGACCCGCGACCGACCCGCGAGGTGACACCAATCCATAACTGTCTTATAACAAAAAGGAACAGGCTCGGAAGAACTGACGTATATCATACAGGTTGGCATGCAAGAAACCATTACCTAACCTCGTTTTAGACCTTTTGTGGAGCATATCGGACTCGAACCGACCACCTCAACATTGCGAACGTTGCGCTCTACCAGATGAGCTAATGCCCCAAGAGATTTGTTATTGTCCTGCCAAGAGGTTTACCAGTCGATGGGGGGCTGTCCGTGGGCGGTGAGGTAGCGGTTGGCGGCAGAGAAATGTCCGCAGCCGATGAAGCCGCGGTAGGCACTGAGGGGACTGGGGTGCGGGGCGGTGAGGACAAGATGACGCTTGCGGTCGATGAACTGCCCCTTGCGCTGGGCATAACTGCCCCAGAGCATGAAGACCAGGTTCTCCCGCTGTTCGTTGAGGGCAGCAATGGCGGCGTCGGTGAGTTCCTCCCAGCCTTTGTTCTGATGGCTGCCAGCGCGGTGTGCCTCGACAGTAAGGGTGGCGTTGAGCAGCAAGACTCCTTGCTCTGCCCAATGGGTAAGGTCGCCCGATGCGGGGATAGGCTTACCAAGGTCGCGGTTGAGTTCCTTGTAGATATTATCCAACGAAGGCGGTATAGGTACGCCCTCGCCCACAGAAAAGCAGAGTCCTTGTGCTTGTCCGAGTTCGTGGTAGGGGTCTTGCCCGATGATAACTACACGCACCTTGTCAAATGGGCATATATCAAACGCACGGAAGATTTGTGCGGCAGGAGGGAAACACTGCCGCGTGCGGTACGCCTGACGCACAAACTGCGTGAGCAACTCGAAGTACGGTTTGTCAAACTCGGGTTGCAAGACCTGACGCCAACTTTCTTCTATTCGGACTTGCATAGATACAGACCTCCCCCACCCCTCCAAAGGAGGGGATTAGGAGTTTTTTATTCCACGATAAGCATGGCGTCGCCGTAGTCGCCGAAGCGGTAGCCCTCCTGGATAGCCACATCGTAGGCGTGCATCACATTGTCGTAGCCGCCGAAAGTAGCCACCATAATGAGTTGCGAGGAGACGGGCATATAGAAGTTGACAAAGAAAGCGTTTGCCACGGAGAACTCGTAGGGCGGGAAGATGAAACGGTTGGTCCAGCCGCTGTAGGTCTTGATTTGTCCGCTGGCACCCACCACATGCTCGAGGGCACGCATGACTTCGGTGCCGACAGCACATATCTGCTTTGCGCCACGGTGAGCGCGGTCCACGGCATCCACTACGGGTTGGGTGATGAAGATTTGCTCGCTGTCCACCTTGTGCTTGCTGAGGTCCTCAACATCAATGGACTTGAAGTTGCCGAGTGCCATGTGCGAGGTGATGGTCTGCGTCTCCACACCGCGTATCTCCATACGCTTGAGGAGGTTCTTGGAGAAGTGCAGACCTGCCGCGGGGGCAGCCACTGCACCTACGTTCCTGGCGAAGATGGTCTGGTAGCGTTCCTCGTCCATCTCGGTGACGGGCAGGTCGAGGAAGACGCGCTCATACGCCTCCTGCGTGGCTTCGTCCATAGGGCGGCGGATATACTTGGGCAGCGGGGTGGTGCCCATGGCGTAGAGGTGCGTGATGAAGTCCTCGTCGTCGTAGTCGGTGAGGAAACGCACGGTCCGTCCACGTGAGGTGGTGTTGTCGATAACCTCGGCGATGATAGTAGCGTCCTCGTCGAAGAAGAGTTTGTTGCCGATACGTATCTTGCGGGCGGGGTCCACAAGGACGTCCCAGTAGCGATTCTCGTGCTGCAGTTCGCGGAGGAGGAAGACCTCGATATTGGCAAGGGTCTTCTCTTTTTTGGCATAGAGCCGTGCGGGGAAGACCTTGGTATCGTTGGCGATAAGGAGGTCGCCATCGTCGAAATAGGACGCTACATCGCTGACGGTCTTGTGCTCGATGTCGCCCGTAGAGCGGTGGAGCACCATGAGTCGCGCCTCGTCACGGAAACGGCTGGGGTATTGGGCAATCAGTTCTTCGGGGAGTTGGAAGCGGAAGTTACTCAGCCTCATTGAGGTATCTAATTTCATTGTCTGCTTTGCTTATACAGTTATTAATCAGTTCGTTGAATTGGTTGAAAGTCATGCAGTCCTCCACGCGGATGTCGCCCACACGTGTGCGCCGCAGGGCAATAAGGTGGGCACCGCTGCCCAAACGCTGCCCGATGTCGCGGGCAAGGGCGCGTATGTAGGTGCCTTTGCTGCAGACGATACGGAGTTCGAGTTGCATAGTGGTCTCGTCAAAACGCAGGACTTCTATCTCGTCGATGACGAGGAGTTTGGGTTTGAGTTCCGCCACCTCGCCCTGTCGTGCCAGTTTGTATGCCCGTTTGCCGTCCACCTTGACAGCAGAGAACATGGGGGGCACCTGCCATTGTTCGCCTTGGAACTCGGATATGACCTCGTCGATGAGCGTGCGCGTGATATGCGCGGTGGGATAGGTGCAGTCGACGGGCTTCTCAAGGTCGTAACTGGGGGTGGTGGCACCGAGTTGCAGGGTCGCCACATACTCCTTTTGGTGCGCCTGCAGTTGGTCGATGAGTTTGGTCTTGCGTCCCGTGCAGACGACGACCACGCCTGTTGCCAAGGGGTCGAGGGTGCCCGTATGCCCGACTTTGAGTTTCTTCAGCCCCAGCCGATGGCAGAGGAGCCATCGGGTCTTGCCCACGACATCGAAACTTGTCCAACGGTAGGGCTTGTCAAATGCCAATATCTCGCCCTCAACAAAGTCCATAGATAATGGCGAATACGCCTACACAGAGGCAGTATATGGCGAAGTATATGAGTTGCTGACGGCGTACGATATCAATCATAAAGCGGCAGGCAAAACAGCCCGTAAGGAATGCCGCGAGGAAGCCTACGAGCATGGGGACGATGCCCAAGGTGCTTGTGACCTCACCGCTGAGGATGTCGAGCAGTTCGAGGAAGGCTTCGCCGAGAATGGGGATAAGCACCATGAGGAAAGAGAACTTGGTGACGCTCTCCTTCTTGACTCCGCAGAGCAGTCCGGTGGCGATTGTAGTACCACTGCGGCTAAGTCCAGGGAGGACCGCTACGGCTTGCGCACAACCGATGATAATGGCATCCTTGTATCCCACTTCGTGTCCGCCATCGGTACGTCGTTTGCTGAGCCACTCGCTGAGATACAGCAGTACAGCAGTGATACACAGGCAGATACCGACGAGGAGCAGTCCGTGTCCGAAGAGGGCTTCGACCTTATCCTTGAAGAACATACCCACGATAAAGACAGGTATCATGGATACCAGAATCATGGCGACGTAGTTCTTCTCGTTGTTCCATTTAGTGGTAGTGAACGTGCCGCGGAAGAGTTGTGCGACCTCCCGCCACAGGATAACCAGCGTGGAGAGGACGGTAGCGGCATGGACTACGATAGCAAAAGTGAGGTTCTCCTCCCCCGCCGTGCCGAGCAAGGCTTGCCCTATCTCCAGATGTCCCGACGAGGAGACCGGCAGGAACTCGGTAAGCCCCTGAATAATGCCCAAGATGAGCGCTTCCCACCAACTCATTTCTTCTTGGGTCTAAAGAGTATAGCGGCAATCATAACGACAAACCCGAAGAGGGAAATCATCGGTCCGACAGTGATGCGGCGGACAGAGAAGATGTCGGGATTGTATTCGGTGGCGCCACTGGGTGCACCCGTCATCAGTGCAAAACCGAGTACGATAATGACAAAACTGACGGCGATAAGGACGATGTTCAGTTTAGGGAGATTATATTTCATACATCTTATTGATTTTCATACGTATATACCTATTCGTAGCCGCCCACGAGGCAAAGAACGTGATGGCTACGCCGCTGAGCAGGACGACAGCCACAACGAAGGTGATGTTCTGCCACGTGAGGGGGAAGAGGAGTACGCCCAAGCGGGCTTTGCAATAGTAGAAAGCCCCCGCCAGCACGAGCAATGCCAATGCACTCGCCTCGACGCCCATACGCATATTGCGGCGTATGAAAGGCCACTTGATGACCCACGGGGTGGCACCGACAAGTCGCATAGTGTTGATGAGGAAGCGTTTGGAATAGACCTGCAATTGGATGGTGTTGCTGATGAGCACAAGCGCGATGACGAGCAGGGCGGCAGCCACGGCAAGCAGGATAAGCGATGCCTCGCCTATATTGCTATCGAGCATGCGGACAACATCTTCCTGATAGATGATTTTGTCCACATACGGGAGGGCAGTAAGGCGCGTTTCGATGGCGGCTATGCTGTCCGACTGTGCGTATTCGGCACAGAGATGCACCTCATAGGCATTGGGCAGGGGGTTGTAGCCGAGGAACTTCTGCGGGTCCTCGCCGAGGTTGGCGATATGCTCCTGAAGAGCATCCTCGCGCGAGATATAGCGGTAGTCGTGGCAATAGGACGAAGCGTTGAGGAGGCGTCCCATGCGGGCAGTCTCGTCATCAGTTGCGGCATCGGACATGACGATGGTGAGCGCGACATTCTCACGGACATGACGCATCAACTCGTGCGCAGAGAGGAGAACGATACACTCCAACCCAATCAAACAAAGCACCAACGCGATGGAAATCGTGGTGGTGAAATACATATTGAAAAAACTATGAGGTCGCTTCATTGGCTTGTGTTTGAATTGGTCGGGTTAAAACTATCTATCGACCCGCGATAGACCCGCGAGGATGACACGAAGATATTCATAGTGAATAGAGGCTGCCAAATGCATAGTATCATCAGGCAGCCTCTGTATCAGGGTCGGATTAGTACTCCCAGAGGTCTTGCTCGGTATTGAGGAGTTCGGCTTCGATGCGTTTCTGCTCCTTGTAGATTTCTTCGTACGTCTTGGCGTAGTCAGGAATCATACGGTCGTACACATTGCTTTCGCCTACAAGGTAACTGGTATAGAGTTTCTTGGCAAAGAACTCATCGAAGGTGACGCGCTTGGTCTCGTTCTGGCGCGGCATGACGTACTGCTTAGCCATATACGGACGGAAAGCGTCGAATGGTACCCAGAAAAGAAGTTGTCCGTAGAGCGCCTCCATAACAGGCATATCGTCGTAGTAGGTGGCATTGTCGGAGTTCATAGGTGCGATAGCCATAATCTTGGTGTACAGACGCGAATAGTGGCGGTCGAAGAATACCACTTCCTGAATCATGTACTTGAGTTGGTTGCGCACAAATCCGCGGTAGGAATAGTTGTTGAAACGCATCTCACCTGCAACAGAGTCATAGTTGAGCAACATATACTCGGATGTGGCGATATTTCCGTCTCCCAATTCACCGTTACGGTCGGTGTTGAGCACGGTAGGAATCATGTCACGTGCCATAGGGGGATTGTTGAAATAGGGCTTGATGTCTCCGGCATCTGAAGATTTTTCGTACACAGGCATACCATCCTGGATAGCACCGAGCATCACCTTGAAGAGGGAACTATACTTAGGGTCTTCCGGGTTGACGGGTGTATAGAGTTGGTAGTTCTGCTTGAAACGCATATCAATGATACGATATACGATACGTGCCCACACCACATCATCGGAGCGGTGGAAGACAGATACCAACGTGTCTGCGGACTGGGACAACTCCTGCGTCTCGATACGCAGCATACCCATATCATCAAAGAACGAGTTGATTTGATGTTGCGCTTGGGCTACCGTAAAGCCGAGGAGCGCGAATGCGATAATACAAAATTTCTTCATACTGATATATTAATTTAGTTCGATGGGGAGACCACGCAATTGTATCTCCTTGCCATCAGGACCTTTAGCCTTGATATACTGTAGGTTGACCATATTGCCCTGCTTGAGTTTCTTGATAGCGGCAAGAGCCTTCTGGTCGAACTTGTCCCCTTTGACAGAAATAGAAGCACCTGTAGGCAGTTTGACTTGGAAACCCGTAATCTCGAACTTAGCCTGCACCAAACCGTCAGCACCATAAGACGCGATGATACGGTTGGCGGGGTTAATCATCTGAGCACGAGGTATCTTTGTCTCTTCGGTAGGTACGCCGTTAATCTCGAAATATGCGTCAGGACGGGGCAGGTTCTTGACACGATAGACGTGCGAGCCCATAAGCGCAGCCTTGCCATTGAAATCGGCATAGACCTCGATGGTCATCTTGTCAGGAGTGCTTGCGCCCGGTTTGATAATCCATTTGCCGTCTTTCTGCGTGATAGTGGCTCCGCTGCATTGCACCTTCAACTTGCTGCTGCTGACACCCGGTACTGAGATAGAGAAGGGGTTGTCATAACCGCGGTACATGATGTTGAGGTCAGTATTGGAGATGGTAGCACTGGGCTCACCCACCGTGTATTCGCGCTCGAAAGGCAGGTACTGCATGACACCCTGCTGGTCCATATAGCCAATCTTTCCGACAATCTTCTGCGTACCGACGCTGTTGGCAACGATTTCGTAGATACCATTGCTGCCAATCTGCTGACCATTGACGTGGTACTCCGGCGTTTGCGTAGAGTCGATAGCCGCCAAGATGATTTGTGCGGTGTACTTATTGCCCTTGATAACATAGTCGGAAGCAGGAATGACATAGGCGTTGAACTTGTTCACACGCAAGTCGCCTGCATCGGTAGCGTCCAAGAGGTAACGAATGGTCTTACCCTCACAGTTGCGCACATCGTTCTGCAGTTTGGTGAGTACGGTGATAGAGGCACACATAGGCATCTCGTGGAAGATAGCATTCTCCCAAGTTACCACTTCGCCTTCGGCGTTGGTGCCGTCTGCTACGGTGAATGTAGCGTCCAACTCGGTATCCAATGCTTCGGAGTCACCGGTGATGTTCTCCAAGAAATCACGATACTCTATGATTTTCTCTTTCAAGACAGCGGCATGCCCGTCGTTGATGGCATAGCGTTGCGGGATATTGGTATCGTCTTTCTTGCCTATCTCACGAACAGAGGCATTGGCTTTTGCTTTGCTTCCGTCCGCCATCTGTACCATTTCGTCCTTGAAGTTCTGCACGTAGGCATAGAACTCGTCGGATTTCTCCTTGACCAGCATAGCTTTGTCGTACCACTCCTGTGTCTTCTCGGGGTTCTTTTCCAAAGCAGCACGGAACTGCGCATACGTACTCTCGTTGCTGCCGATCGTGGTTTCGATGGTAGAATGCAGACTATCGTCCACCTGCGTATAGCCATTCAAGATGGCAGCGCTGACGTTCAGTGCCAACATGGCTGTCAGCACCAAATACATCATACCAATCATCTTTTGTCTCGGGGTTTCCGGACAGTTTTTTGCTCCACCCATAAATCAATTAACAATTAAGAATGAACAATGAATAATGGGAGGTTATGCAAGCGCATTGAGCATATTGCCATATACTTTATTGAGGTCAGCCACCTGGCTTGCCAACTTCTTGGCACCAGCCTCGTAAGCCTCATGGCTCTTGAGCGCCTCCGTGGCAGCATCACTCATCTTCTTGACGTTAGCGGTGAGGGTCTCTATTTGAGTATTTGTAGCAGCGACTTTCTCAGTTTGAGCCTTGTAAGCATCCACTTGTGCCTGGATGGTCTTGAGTTGCAACTCGTAAACAGCATTGAGGCTTGAGAGTTGACCTGCGATAGCGTTGACATTCGTCTCATAAGCCTTGGTGCCAGTAGCCACTTTCTGCATATCAGCAGCCACCTGTGCATAAGCCGCACCAAGGGTCTCGCTCTTCTCGCTGATAGTCTTGCCTGCTACGACAAACTGCTCTGCAGCTTCGCCGGCAGCGTCGAGTTTCTCTCCCAACTTGTTGGTAGAAGTAGCCACCTTGCCGAGTTCGCCGAGTTGAACGGCGGTCTTTGCCAAGTTGCCGATACCATCACGGAGGGCATTCATATCCTGTTCGCTCAAAGCGGGTACGTTAGCACCTTTGCCATTACCGCCTTGTGCGCCACTCTGCATAGTGGGAGTCGCTCCACCGGCAACACCTGCACCTAACAACGTAGGGTGGGGACGCGACTGCATCTCTTTTAATAGTTCGGGCTCTGTGCCATACTCCAGCAACTGCGGGAACACGTTACCCCAATGGAATTCAGGATGCGGATCCTCCAAGCAACCTATCAAGAACAAGAAAGCCTCAGTAATCATACCCGCCATCAAGACAGGACCGGCTCCAGGGAAGTGCATAATTTTGAACAAGGCACCGATAATAACGACAGATGCACCAATTGAGTAAACGCAATTGACCACCTTTTTGCCTTTGTAAGACCCATACGCGTGCATGAACTTAGCCCATGCACCTTGTTTTGGTTTTGCAGCACCTTGCTCTGCGATAACTTCTTTTTCCATTTGTCAGAAAATTAGTTAATTAGTTGTTTTTAATGTTTTATGGTATTATTTTTTAGTCTCCGATATAAGAACGTACACAGCGGAAACCGATGTACGAGCGGCTCTCGTATTGGTACTCGTAGGTACGCACGCCGCACTGCAGGTAGTAACTGATATCCTTCCAACTACCGCCCTTAACCACCTTGCGTTTCAAGACATCGGGGTCGTCTTTACGGGCCATATACGGGAAATCAGGGTTCATATCGTGTATAGTCACGTTGGACGCGCTGGAGTAGGAAGATGAAGTCCATTCTGCCACGTTACCCGCCATATCGTACAAACCGAAATCATTGGGACGGAACTGTGCTACCGCCATTGTCATAGCACCCGTGTCGTTGTGATACGAGCCACGGTAGGGCTTGAAGTTCGCCAGATAGCAGCCCGCAGCATCACGGGCATACTTGTCGCCCCACGGGTACATAGCCATCTTGCGTCCGCCACGTGCGGCATACTCCCACTCAGCCTCGGTAGGAAGACGGTAGGCATTCGCCTGTATGCCTGCTTCCGACTCCAACAGGTGCGAGCGCCAATAGCAGAACGCATGTGCCTGCTCCCACGTGATACCTACTACAGGATACTCCGCGTAGCCGGGTTTGCTGAAATAACTGTGCAGCAAGGGGTCATTGTACGAGTATTGGAAATCGCGTACCCAAACCAATGTATCCGGATAGACATTGATGATAGCATTCGTCAAAATGTCTTTCGGTTCACGCAGCGGGCGTGTAATCGTCTTGGAGAAAATCTCTTCGTTCTCAATCCAGAACGTATCCACACGTACCGATGCCCCTTCGGGATAGCGTCCGCGGGTCACATCAAACTTGTTGGCATACAACTTTGCCTGGTCGATATTTGCCCAATAGTAGTTGTAGTTGAGTATCGGCGTACGCAACGAACCGCGTCCGTCCTCATAGAACATCTGGTTGAGGGCTTCGGCTGCGGGGTCATCGGGAATAGAGCGTCTCTCCCACGGAATCTTCTTCTTCCAGTTGATAGCCACGGGCACATCATCGTCCGTCTCGTATTTGGGGCGTACTGCATATTCACTCTCCGCGCCGTCTTCACCAATGAGCAACGTGTATGCTATCGAGTCGCGCACCCAGTTCACAAACTGGCGGTACTCGTTGTTGGTAATCTCGGTCTCGTCCATCCAAAAAGCATTGACGGTTACCATCACGTTGTTGTCCGGCTGATTAAACACAGCCGACTGCGTGTTGGGACCCATCAAGAACGCACCCTTGCGGATAAATACCACACCGTAGGGGTTCGCCTCCTTGAAGTTAGCAGCCTTGGACGCTCCCACCAACTCTCCCTTGGGGGCACATGCTACCGTACAAAGTCCTACTAACACTACGATTGGTAATACTTTTGTTATCTTCATATAACCTTATTATATTATGTTTCTTACTTGTTTCCGCTATTATAAGTATCTCACACTCTTGTACTTGTTGGTGCGCTTGGGCTTCAAGATATTGAATCCGTACGCCAAATACAACTCGTGCGAGCCGTAACTCTCCCGTATCAACCCGTTGGCGGGCAACTCATACGTGTACCCCAACTGCAACCCGTTGATAATATCCACCCCAAATATGATATTCACACTCCCCGCAATGCGGTAACCCAATCCGAACCGGTACCGCTCCCGCACCTGTGCGAGCATGGTCAGGTTCAAGTCCCACCCCACAAAATCCGTCTGCAACATCGCGCTCGGCAGCAACATCCACGCCTTGTTTCTGAGCCGCCAATTATATCCACCCGCCACATACATCGTCCCGCGGACATGTATCTCCGTGCGGTCGCTCCAATGCAAGGTAGGCTGCGTCACGTGCCCGTAACTGGCTCCGACCCACCATGCCGGCGCAGAATAGTAGATGCCCAAGCCCATATCAAAGCCCATACCCGACACCCCCTTCTCACTACCGCCCGTAGCAATCGGAATTGCATCATCGTTGGGGTTGTGGTAGGCATTATCCTCCACCGCGGCGATGTTGTCCAAATTGATGCTGTCCACATTGAAACTCAGGTTCATAAAACCCAAGTCCGCCCCCACGCTCAAATACCCCTTGCCAATGCGATGGCGGTAAGCGTACTGCACATGGAAACTCTGGTTGGAGAACAAGCCGAACCGGTCGTTGACAAACCGCACGCCCGCTCCGTGCCGTGTCTTGCCTATCACAAACGGCGACGTGAAAGAGACATACGTAGTCATCGGCGCATCCGTGATACCGGTAAACTGTATCCGATGACTACCAAACGCCCTCATCAAGTCCCCATCCCCTGCCACTGCAGGATTATAGGCTGTCTGCGTGAACATATACTGCCCTATTTGCGGGTCGAATTGTGCTTTCGCCACCACGGCGCAACACAACATTCCGCACAATAGTACAATATATCGCTTCACATTCTTCGCTCTTTATTCATTCCATCCGGCGAGGAGAAATCAATATTCCTCCTCGTCGAAAAAGAAATCATCCTTAGTCGGATAATCCGGCCACAAGTCCTCAATAGACTCGAAAACCTCCTCATCATCCTCTATCTCTTGAAGGTTCTCAATAACCTCCATCGGAGCCCCCACACGCTGCGCGTAGTCCAGCAACTCGTCTTTCGTTGCCGGCCAAGGAGCGTCCTCTAATTTCGTAGCCAATTCCAAGGTCCAATACATAATCACACCAGCACATTACGTGCGTATTTACGAAACAATCGCGCAAAAGTAGTAAAAAGATTTCAAACGCACAAAACTTTTCACACTTTTTCGCTATTTTTCCCAAACGGCAGGTGCTATTTGTTCGTTCTGTCCCATCCAGCGTGCGAGTACGAAACAGTAGTCGCTCAGGCGGTTGACGAACCGCAGTACATCGCCGTGCACGTCCGTACCGCTTTCCTGTCCCCAGCGCACGATGTTGCGCTCCAGCCGGCGTGCCACCGAGCGGCATATATGGCAGCGCGCCATGCTCTCCGTGCCCGCAGGCAGTATAAACGCCCGCAGCACAGGCAGTTCGGTCTGCATCTTATCTATCCAGTCCTCCAATTGCTGTACATATCCGGGCGCAAACGACAAGTCCGAACCCGCCAAAATGGCACCGATGTCAAACAACCTGTTCTGTATCCACTGCAGGTTGGTGTCCACCTCCCGTGCCCATACTCCTGAATTCTTCGTCACTCCGCTACGCAAGAGTCCGAAGAAACTGTTCAACTCATCGGCAGTTCCGTAAGCCTCCAACTGCCAATCCGATTTGCTCACCCGTTTGCCCGTAGCCAACGAGGTCTGACCTTGGTCACCTGTTTTCGTGTAGATTTTCATAAGCGTAGTTTATAATGTTTGTGTAAATAATCAGGGTCGAAAAACACCAACCCCATCTTCTGCAAATCCATGGTACATGCCACTACAGGGCGGCAGCAAATATCCTGCCATGCCTGCCCCATTGCGCGGCTGTAGTGTATGTCGTCAATCACGATAACACTCTTTCTGTCTGTGCGTTGCGCCAATATGTCAAAGTACCGCAACGTGGCTTCCTGTGTATGATTGGCATCTATAAACGCAACATCTACATGCCCTGTTATGTGTGCCGGCAAGGTGTCGTCGATATTTCCCTCTACACATTCTATATTCTCCAATCCCAACTTGCTCCAGTTCAGCCGCGCCATCTCCGCCACGTCGGGGCAGCCCTCAAAAGTCATCACCCGGTCCCTGCTGTCCGCACTTGCCAAATATGCCGTCGTTATCCCGAGGCTTGTACCCAGTTCCACAATGCGCAGCCCCTCGCGCCCTTCCTCACGAACCTGATGTCCCAGCCAGTTTACCAACCGGAACAGCAACTGCCCGTATGCCTTCGGCTCCAAACTGGTCTTGGCAATCCCACTAACCAGCCGCCGACTATGTACGCCGTCTTTTCCTCCCGTGCCATAATCCACATAATCAATCACTTTCGGCGCACGCAGCATAGCCTCCCGCCGATGCTCAATATCACCCCACACGTAGTACGAATGGTTATCGTACATCACCATGTGCACCCACTCGAAGAGATACGGCGAATGGATACCCTCACCGCCCGTATTCCACGCCGACATGGTATGCCGTAACCATGCGCCCGCTCGATATGTGGCATCGCTAATCTTCATGGTGTGATAGATTTTGTTACAGAGCGTGCAAAGTTACTATTTCCTCCCCATATACACAACACACAAGCGCGTTTTTTCTCGAAACGCCTTACAAAGATAATACAAAATCGTCCGAAATCCAAATTTATTTTCGTTTTTTCGCCAAAATGGTGCAAAACATCGAAAACCGACAAAACCTGTTGTGCGCAACATGCGCACATATTCGTCAACAACTAACAACAACTGACCAACAAACATATAAGCCATTCATCACTGCTCAATTGACCACTAATGCATAGTGAAGAAAAGGCTCCATTAAAGTCCATATAAAGAGCCATTAAACATTGAGAAACATATAATTATCCACGAATTAACCATTAATTTTCCACAGTATAATATCCGGACATGTCCGCTTTTATAACAAATATGGTCAGACATTGTTCAAATAGGCATAAACACACTACCCAAAGTGATATCGAACTCACGTTTATTAAGGATGATAAGACTAATAAGTCTGATAGGGCTAATAAGAGCGACGCGAGCCGCGTCGTCCCCCATAGTTAGCACCTAAACATAATACACCTAACCATAATAATAGAAACCAAAGCCTCCTAAACTCTTACGCGGACAATATGTCCGCGCGGGATTCCCCGTAATGTCGTCCGCAATGTCGGTTTTTGCTTTCGGTATCCTCCCGCTATCCTCTCGCTAATCACATACTAATCACATACTAATTGCATACTCTTGGCACGAGAAAGTGTATAGTTGAAAGAAGTTGAGTGTTGAGAGTTTAGAGTTGAGGGTTGAGAGTTGAGTGCAGTTGAGAGTTTGATAGTTTGATAGTTTGTAGGTTAGTTGTGAAAATAGTAATATCTTGACGATGCGAGCCGCGTTGTCCCCCAAGCGTCGTCTCACAAGTCGTCTTCCAAGAATAGCCGTTGATATTTATTTGCCTACATACAAAAAAAGCAGTACCTTTGTGCGTTATTTCCTACAGGATTATTCTGACAATGAATCAAGAGTTTCAAATGCTTGCCAAGACCTTCAAGGGACTGGAGGAGGTGCTGGCGGGAGAGTTGGTGGAATTAGGTGCCAACAATGTGCAGATTGAGCGACGGGCTGTGTCTTTCACCGGCGACAAGAGACTGTTATATACCGCCAACATGTGCCTGCGCACGGCGTCGCGTGTGCTGGTGCCTGTCGCCACGTTCCGCGCCAAGGATGCAGACGCTGTCTATGAGCAAGCCAAGCAGATAGATTGGAGCAAGTATATGACCCTCAAGACGGGCTTTGCCATCGATGCTACCGTCTATTCGGACACGTTCCGCCATTCGCAATACGTCACTTACCGCGTGAAAGACGCCGTCGCCGACTACTGGATGGAGCGTGAGCAGAAACGCCCGAGCGTGAAACTCACCAACCCTGACCTCAGCCTGAATGTGCACATCTCTGCCGAGACCGTCACCATATCGCTGGATAGTTCGGGCGACAGCCTTCACAAACGCGGCTACCGTGTTGCCAACACCGAAGCGCCTATCAATGAGGCACTTGCCGCAGGCATGCTGCTGTTGGCAGGCTGGCATGGTCAAGGCGATTTCTACGACCCCATGTGCGGGTCGGGCACCCTGCTGATAGAGGCGGCACTCATTGCCCGCAACATCGCCCCGGGCATCTACCGCAAGGGCTTTGCCTTTGAGAAATGGGCGGACTTCGACCGCGACCTCTTCGAGGACATCTACAACGACGACAGTCGTGAGCGTCCCTTCACGCACAAGATATACGGTTCTGACGCAGGTTACTACGCCGTACAGACTGCCCTTAAGAATATCCAGTCGGCAAGCCTGCAGCACGACATCGAGGTGCGGCAGATACGCATCGAGGAGTTGCGCCTTGCCGACCGCGACACCAATGGGGCGCTTGTGATGATGAATCCCCCCTACGGGGAACGCCTCTCGCAGGACAAAGACGTGCTGCGCCTGTATCAGGACATGGGCACTGCCCTCAAGCACCAGTTCAGCGGGGCTACAGCATGGATAATCTCCAGCAACGAAGACGCGCTGAAGTGCATCGGACTCAAACCGAGCAAGCGTATCCACTTGATGAACGGCGAGTTGGAGTGCCTTTTCAACCAATACGAACTCTTCCAAGGCGAGCACAAGGAGTGGAAAAAAGACCATCCCAAGGACGTCAAACCGCACTTCGCCGACCGAGAGCATACGCGCAAAGACTTCAAACAAGACAGAAACAAACGCGATTTCAAGCCCCGCGGCAGGCGGGATGAGGGCGACAAGAAACCCTTTGACCGCAAGCCGAAAGACCGCAAACCATTCACGCGGGACAACAGGGCACCGCGTCCCCGCAAAACCGACAAACGATGAAGCAGATACTGATTGACGATTACAACTACCCCCTGCCCGACGAGCGGATTGCCAAGTACCCGTTGGCGCAGCGCGACCATAGCAAGTTGCTGATTTACAAGGACGGACACGTGTCCGAAGACCTTTTCTACCACGTGGGTGACTACATCCCTGCGGGCTCCTTGCTGGTGTACAACAACACCCGTGTTATTCAGGCACGCTTGGTCTTCCACAAGGCTGCCCCTGCCACTTCCGACCCGCACGCACCCGCACAGGGCGCGCGTATAGAGGTGTTCTGTCTGGAACCGCTCCACCCGCACGACTATCAACTGTCGCTTGGTAGCACCACAGGCTGCACATGGAAGTGCATGATTGGCAACGCAAAGAAGTGGAAATCAGGACCTTTGCACCTTACTACCACCCTTCGCAGCACGGGTGAGACCATCATCCTTACTGCCGAGCGTGGCAACCAGACAGGCAACACCTACGAAGTCCATTTCAGTTGGAATTCCCCGGTCTCCTTTGCCGAAATCCTTGACGCAGTCGGCGAACTGCCTATCCCACCCTATCTCAACCGCCCCACCGAGGAGAGCGACAAGACCACCTACCAGACAGTCTATTCGCGCATCAAGGGTTCCGTAGCGGCACCCACGGCAGGGCTGCATTTCACCGATGAGGTCTTGGATGGTCTCCGTGCCCGCGGCATACACACCACCGAACTCACCCTGCACGTCGGCGCAGGCACCTTCCAACCCGTGAAGACCGCTGACGCCAACCTCCACACCATGCACACGGAGATTATCGCAGTTCCGCGGCAGGCTATTGTGGATATTATCAGCAACTTAGGGCACATCGTTGCCGTGGGTACCACCAGCATGCGCACCCTCGAAAGCCTCTATTTCATTGGGGAGATGTTAGAGGAGAATGAGGAATTAAAAATTAAGAATGAAGAATGGCATGCAGGGGAGTTGCATGTGCCGCAATTTGTGCCCTATACAAGGGAACACACCCTCACCACCCGCGATGCCCTGCAGGCAATCATCGGCTATCTCGACCGCACGCATCAGGACACCCTCCACGCCGAAACCCAAATCATGATAGAGCCCGGCTACACCTTCCGCGTTGTCAACCAACTGATTACCAACTTCCACCAGCCCAAGTCCACGCTCCTCTTGCTCGTCAGCGCCTTTGTGGGTGGCGACTGGCACACCATCTACGACTACGCCCTCGCCCACGACTTCCGCTTCCTCAGTTACGGCGACAGCAGTATTTTGTTCAGGAGAGACTGATTAGATGTTCCACCTCACCGCGCCATATCAACCTACGGGCGACCAGCCCGAAGCCATCCGCCAGTTGGTGGACGGCATCCGTACAGGTGCGGAAGCGCAGACGCTGCTCGGTGTTACAGGGTCGGGTAAGACTTTCACCGTAGCCAATGTTATTGCCCAAATCAACCGCCCCACCCTCATTCTCAGCCACAACAAGACACTTGCCGCACAACTGTACAGCGAGATGCGGCAGTTCTTCCCGCACAACGCGGTGGAGTACTTCGTATCCTACTACGACTACTATCAGCCCGAAGCCTATATCCCCAGCACCGACACCTACATCGAAAAGGACCTCAGCATCAATGAGGAGATTGACCGTCTGCGTCTGAGTGCCATCGCCGCCCTGTTGAGTGGGCGAAAGGATGTGGTTGTTATCTCATCGGTCAGTTGTCTGTACGGCATCGGCAACCCGCAGGACTTCAGTCAGTCGTGCAGCACTGTCACACGCGGACAGACTATCCGCATGGATACGTTGCTCTCGCAACTCGTCAGTGAGCAGTATGTACGCAACGACATCGACCTCAACCGAGGACGCTTTCGCGTGAAGGGCGACACGGTGGACATCGCCCTCGCGTATGCCGATTACCTTCTGCGCATTGAATTCTTTGGTAATGAGATAGATACCATCACCACCCTCGACCCAGTCACCCTTGAGGTCATTGAGGAGTTCGACACCTATAACATCTACCCCGCCACCATCTTTTGCACCAACCCCGACAAGCAGGCGGCGGCTATCGCGCAAATCAAACTCGACCTCGCCACACAGGTGCTGCATTTCCAGGAGATAGGCGAGCCGCTCTATGCCAAGCGCATTGAGGAGCGCGTGAACTACGACATTGAGATGATTCAGGAACTGGGCTACTGCTCCGGCGTGGAGAACTATAGCCGTTACTTCGACGGACGTGAGCCGGGCACGCCGCCCTACTGCCTGCTCGACTATTTCCCCAAGGATATGCTTCTCGTGATTGACGAGAGCCATGTCACGGTACCCCAGATACATGCCATGTACGGTGGCGACAAGGCGCGCAAAGACAACCTTGTGAATTTCGGCTTCCGCCTGCCGGCTGCCCGTGACAACCGGCCGCTCACTTTCGACGAGTTCCAGCGCAAGACAGGGCAGACTATATACGTCTCCGCCACCCCCGCCGAGTACGAATTGGAGCGTTCCAACGGCATTGTCATCGACCAACTCATACGTCCTACGGGGCTTCTCGACCCCGAGATAGAGGTGCGCCCGAGTCTCCATCAGGTGGACGACCTTATGGAGGAGATTCGTGTCCGTGTCGAGAGGGAAGAGCGCGTACTCATCACCACGCTCACCAAGCGCATGGCGGAGGAGTTGGACGATTACCTGCGCAAGTACGGCGTACGCTCTGCCTATATCCATTCCGACGTGGACACGCTGGAGCGCGTACAAATCATGGAAGACCTCCGCAAGGGGCTCTACGATGTGCTGGTGGGCGTCAACCTTCTCCGCGAGGGACTCGACCTGCCCGAGGTCAGCCTGGTCGCTATCCTCGATGCCGACAAAGAGGGATTCCTCCGCGACCACCGCTCGCTCACCCAGACGGCAGGGCGGGCGGCACGCAACGTGAATGGCAAAGTCATCATGTATGGCGACAAAATCACGCAGTCGATGCAGATGACCATCGACGAAACCAACCGCCGCCGTGCCAAGCAGATGGCGTACAACGAGGAGCACCACATCACGCCCACCGCCATCAAAAAGGCGATAGAAACCAGTCCTCTCACCGCCATGATGCGCCACGAAGAGCAGGAAAAGCAACAGTTGGAGAGCAAGATTCGCGACAGTTGGAAGACTGCTCCGTGGCAGCAGTTCACCAAGAAGCAACTGCAAAAGGCTGCAGAACAGCAGCGTCGTGCCATGCTTGCCGCTGCCAAAGAACTGGACTTCACCACTGCCGCCCGTCTCCGCGACGAACTGCTCCAGATGGAGGACAAACTCCAAGCCATGGAGTGAGTCATATAGCCCGCTTAGGTGCTATTGTGACGTGATGATGCGGGTAGTCTTGGAGGATAACGAGTGGAATATGATTCAACCCGGACAACCAAAGAAATGCGTCAGTTGAATAATTTCCATAAAAAGAAGAGCAGGGGTTGTACATATCACTTAAAAGCAGTAACTTTGCAACGCAGTTTTGGAATGGACAAACAACAACCCACATCCTCTGTACAAGAACACCATGCAAGCATAAATGTCCGAACAAGATACAAATAAGGTAGATTTCCTGGTGACACTCATCAATGAGTTTGGCAGGCGGTTTGGTATCTCCGACCATGATGCTTATTGCTATATTGACCGATATGGCGGCATCCCGTTGTTTTTGGCTCATTATGATATTCTGCACACGCTGTCTTTTCGTGATATGGTGGATTGGATAGCGGGCGTGTGCAATCGAAACGGAGGGCAACTGAAATGATTCTGTACCATGGTTCAAATACAATGGTGGATGCGATAGACTTATCCTATTCCAATCCGTTCAAAGACTTCGGGCGGGCATTTTATCTCTCGCCGGACCGCGAACAGGCACAGAGATTGGCAGAGGTCAAGGCTATCAAGTCCGGTGGCACAGCCGTGGTTTCGTCTTTCGAGTTTGATGAGCAACTGCTCACATCCTCTGCACTCAAAGTGAAAACCTTTGACGGTTACTCGCAGGAATGGGCAGAGTTCATCTACAGCAACCGTGACGAACAGCAGTCATTCGCACATCCCTTTGATGTGGTATATGGTCCCATTGCTGACGATTACATCGGATTGCAAATCATCAACTACAAACGGCAATATATCACTTTCAAAGAGTTCTTGAGAAAGATAAAGTACCACAAAGGAGTAACGTTTCAATATGCTTTCTGCACGCAGACGGCAATAAACCACTTGAGAAGAGTATGAGAGTTACACGACAGCAATTCCAATTCATGACCCAGTGCATGACCTCCGACCTCATCAGGCTGGTGATGGAGCGTGAGCACCTCTCTATGCCCGAGGCTTTTGATAGGGTTTATACCTCCGAGACCTACAAACAACTGCTCAACCCTGCTACTCAACTCTACTACCAAAGCCCGGGGTATGTATATGCCCAATTGCAAACAGAGCATGCCCCGACTCCCACTTGTTAAACCAATGAAATCAGGTACCATGAGTCACGAACAACAAATACAACTCTTTGAGGATAAGAAAGTCCGCACTATATGGGACTCGGAGCAGGAGAAATGGTATTTCTCCATTGTGGATGTTGCCCAAGTGCTGACGGATAGTGCAGATGCACGCAACTATTGGCAAGTACTCAAGAACCGCCTTCAGAAAGAGGGAAATGAAACGGTTACAAATTGTAACCAGTTGAAAATGCAAGTCTCTGTCTTGAGACATAGACTAAAGAACGTGTGCTGTGAGTTGACTACAACTTGTAGTCAACTGACATTGCAGGCTATAGTAGGAAAAATAAGGAACTGTGAGTTGGTTACAAATTGTAACCGGCTGAAATTACGTATTGCAGAATGGACGGAAACCGTGACAAATTGTCACACTTTGGGATTGCAGGAGGCTAATGAAAGCGTTACAACTTGTAACGCTTTGAGTATTCATCAAAAGCGGATGCGTTCTGCTCTACGAATAGCAACACTTCCTATATAGCCCCCAAAAAACCGACGAATGATGCAAATCATGATATATCAAACAATTAACCAACTATTAAATTATTCATTATGAAAAGATTATCTATCTTTTTCGCCGCGCTGATGGCATGCACATTGTCATTCGCGGTTAATTACGAGCAGGTAACAGACGCATCTACCCTCAAGACAGGCGATGTGCTTGTTATTGGTTCTGCAGAGAAAGGCAAAGTCGCTGCTGCTATCGGTACGGGCAAGTTCTTGACTGCGGCAGATACTACATTTACCGAAGGCGTTGTTGCTTTGGACGATGCTTATGAAATCACACTTGGTGGTGATGCTTCGGCATGGACGCTGACCTCTGCTGAAGGTGTCATTGGCGCTACGGCAGCAAAGGCTATGGCTATTGGTGATGGAACAACCACATGGACGATTTCTATCGACAAGGATGGTAAGGCAACTATCACGTGTGGCACTTATGGCAGGATATTGTATAATGTGGGTGCTACTCGCTTCTTGAACTATACAAGTAATACAAGTACCAGTATGCTATTGCCCGAACTCTACAAGAAGGCTGCAGGTGGCGAAACTCCCGTCACTCCTGTTGCTGTTGAGAGCATTGCTTTGGACCAAACAGAGTTGAGTCTCGAAGCAGGCAAGACGGCTACCCTCGTGGCTACTATCACTCCCGCTAATGCTACCAACAAAGAGGTAACATGGACGAGCAACGCAGAGGCTATTGCTACCGTTGCTGACGGTGTTGTTACCGCAGTGGCAGAAGGTACTGCTAATATCACCGTTACCACGACCGATGGTGCAAAGACCGCTACCTGCGCCGTTACCGTTACCGCTGCTGCTGTAAACCCTGAGCCTGTAGTTACATTTGATGCAACAAAGGACAAGGCTGGTAATCCTATGACAACATTGACAAAAGACGGTATCACATTGACTATTAACAATGGAACACTTGGTAACGGTACGGACTACCGCATTTACAAAAGCGCAACTTTGACGATTACCTCCACCGTAGGTAAGATAAATTCAGTAGAGTTTACCTGCACAGCAGATGGCACTGCGAAATATGGTCCCGGTTGCTTTGAAGGTACAGGCTATGAGGCAGGAACGGGCAATACCGGCACTTGGACAGGAAATGCAGAAGGATTTACTCTGACAGCCAAATCTAATCAAGTTCGTGCTACTAAAATTGTAGTAAACTACACACCTCTTGACCCTGATGCTATTGCTAAACCGACTTTCACTACCGAAGAAAGCGACTTTATGGGTTCTATCACAGTTGCACTGGGAGCAGATGCAGATGTTGACATTTACTACACACTGGATGGTACAGAGCCTACCACTGCTTCTACGAAATACACAGAGCCATTCATACTGACCGCTACCACGACTGTAAAGGCTGTCGCTTACAATGCTACTGCTAACAAGTACAGCGAAACTGCAGAGAAAACATATACTGCACACACACTGATGACATGCGCCGAGGCAAACGCTGCAAAGGACGGAGAAATTATCTTCTTGGGTGAAGTTTCCGTTGCTTATGTCAATGGTGCCAATACTTTCGTAAAGGACGAGACCGGCTATGCTTTGGTTTACAAGTACGACTTCGGATTAGTCCCCGGACAAGTGGTTAAAGGCATCAAGGGTGCGATGAATATATTCAATGCTCTGCCGGAGATAGAGCCGAGCGTTACAAAAGATGACCTTACCATCACCGAGGGCACCGTTCCTACTCCGGAGGTTATCACCACAGCACCCACAATGGCTGACATCAACAAATATATCAAAATGGAAGGTGTGGCTATGAACGAGGCTTCTTTCACCTCTGCTGGTAAGCAATCCGTAAAGGGTACTTTTGCAGAGACCGAACTCACATTCTACAATACCTTCAAGATTGACCAAGAGTTTGAGGCTCGCAAGTACAATGTGATTGGTTTTGTAAGTGCTTACAAGACGATGCAAATCGCAGTGGTTAGTGCAGAGGCTCTCTACAATATCACGGCTACTGCCAACGATGAGACTATGGGTACCGTTGCTGGTGCCGGCGAGTTTGTAGCAGGTGCTGAGGTTACACTCAAAGCAACTCCCGCCAAGGGCTACCAATTTGTAAAGTGGAGCAATGACGAGACGGCTAACCCCTACACTTTCACCGCTTCCGATGATGTTACTTTGACGGCAGAGTTCTCTGTTGTTCCGAAGCACATCTATGCGTATAATCTGAACTCTAAATTGGAGAATGGTTCATATACTTTCACTTTCAATGCAAACGAAGATGCAACGGCTGCAAGTCTTATTTTCTATGATGCTACCACCGGTGAACTCGCAGGTGAAGTAGAGTTGGCAAATGTAGTTAAGGGTGCTAATACTCATGTTATCGCCGCTGATGCACTGCCCGGTACCAAAGGTCAGACAATGGTTTGGGCTGTTGAACTGGAGGCTAATCCTGTAAATGTGCTTACCAAGATATATGCGGATGAGGCTCCTGCATATCGCCGTGGTTATGCTAATGTGGATGCTAATCCTGAGTCAGACTTCTTCGGACAAATGTATGTGGCAGACCGCGTTAAAACAAAAGCCAACAGCCGTCTGTATGTTTACGACCAGAACTATGTAAACAAAGATGCTAACGGCTATCAGTTAGGCGAAAGCGTTTGGGATTTCGGACGCTTTGGTATTGCACAAGATGGTACACTTTACCTCTCTGACTATGGAGATGCACACTCTGGTATCTATGTAGTAAATCCTGCAGATTTGACCAAGGCAAGCCAGTTCTTTGTTGGTACACGTGCAGGTAGCGGTTTGATTAAGAATGGTGATGTAGAGACCGGTTCTTCCATTGCAGCATGCTCTTTCGTAGGCACTGGTGCAAACGCTAAGTTGGTGGCTGTGGCTGAAGACTATACAGAAAAGAGTTTCCCTGTTGCTATATTCAATGTGGGTCAAGAGGATGGCACTATTGCCGCTACATGGGACGCTGCTCCGAGCAAGATGTTTGATACTAAAGGTAATTTGAGTCAGAACTTTGATATCCAAGGTTGTGAGAAAGGTGTATGGGTTGCGCAAAGCCGTTCAGACGGACAGAATAACTCCAGCGCTACTTCTCTTCGTTTCTACGATTGGGATGGCAACTGCACTTGGTCTTCTGCCGACCATACCGATGTTATCAATGGTTCGTTAGGTGGTGGTGTTGCTCTTACCGCAAATGAGAATCAGGTAATTGTAAAGGCAGAGGGTACTTCTGTTAAGGTATTTGATGTTACATGGGCAGAAAGCACTCCTACATTGACATTGGCTGCTACCTACGACTGCGGCTATACAGCAGTTTCTACTATTAGTCTCGACTATGCCGGCAATATGATTGTTGTGGGTGGTACTGCATTTGGTAGCACAGACCTCAAACGTATGTCCGCTGCAGTGTTCTCTACTCCTACCTCAAACAATATCAGCGAGGTACCTGCCAAGAAAGCACTGACTGTGACCAAGACTGCTATCGCTACTAACCTTGAGGACATCAACGTAAATGGCATTGAGGTCAAGAAGATTGTTCGTGACGGTCAAGTTTACATCATCCGCGATGGCAAGACCTACAACATGATGGGTCAAGTGGTAGAGTAATAAAACGTTACACGATGTGATTCAGTACCTTACATAGTTGCTGGGTCATAAGACAAGAGGCTGCCTAACAAGTGTGGGCAGCCTCTTTTTTGCGCAGTAGTGGCTGTAAGTGATTGCAACATAGCGGGTTGCAAAAGAAAAGTAACAAAAAGTGACAAAAAGTGACAAAAAGTGACAAATAACGCCAAATAGCGACGGAAAGTGACAGAAAGTAACAAAAACGCTCAACAGGTTCTGCCGTTGTAGTACCTTTGCAGTGTGATTGGAGTTACATACCCGATAGGCAGCAAACATCAGCAGCCGGACCGGGTGCAGTGGCACTGGAAAAAGAGCAAGATATTTGTATCTGTTGTATTTTTTTTGTAACTTTGCGGTCTGATTAAATGAATGATATAAAACGATAAGAATATGAAGAGAAGTATCGTATTGATGGCAATAATGGCATGGGTGCTGCCAAGTATGTGGGCGGCAGGCAAGCAACCGACCTTGGTAATGGCGGGTGACGGAACAATGGCGAATGCGGATACGACAACGGCTGTGTGCGGCTGGGGGCAGGTGTTTCCCGCGTATGTGACGGATGTGAAAGTGGTGAATGTGGCAAGTGCAGGTATGAGTGTCCGCCGTCTGACAGCCGAACCCGGGAAGTTGGATACGCTGCTGATGCCGTTCGGAAAGAAGGATATACTGCTGATTCAGTTCGGGCAGAATGATTTGCGTGAGACGAACTACCAGCAATACAGCCCCGTGGACGTATTTATCCAGCGCCTGTCGGTGGTGATTACGGCGGCGCAGGAGAAGAAAATGCATATGATATTGTGTACTCCGTTGGCTGTGCCGTTTTACAAGGACGGGCAGTTGATAGATCGTCTGGGAGCATATCCGCAGGCAATCCGCCGTTTGGCAGAGCAGAAACAACTGCCGCTGGTGGATATGGAAGCGGCTACACGGGCGTGGCTGGCCGAGATTGGAGAAGATGGTGCCGCGGGCTATTACGTGGATTTGGATACACAACACTCGCCTGCGGGTGAGTACCTGCTCAATGAGGCGGGCGCAACGGCGGTGAGCAAGATGGCAGCAGAACAACTGAAAGGGCTGAATCTGAAATACTTGAATAAGGTTTTGAAATGATATTTTCCCTTGTGGATTATTGTCTGTTGGGCGCGTTGGCAGTGGTGTCAGGCTACCAATTGTATTTCTATCTGCGCTACCTATGCGGCGTGAGCCGTTGGCAGCGGCATCATAAGCATAGCGAAGAAGAGCCGGCGGAGGAATGTCCGGGGGTGAGTGTGATTGTGTGTGCGCGGAATGAGGGGGAGAACCTGCAGGACTATTTGCAGACGCTGTTGGCACAGGACTATCCGAAGTTCGAGGTGATAGTGGTGAATGACGGGAGTGAGGACAAGACACAAGAAGTGCTGGAGCGTTATGAGTTGGTTAGCAGTAACTTATACGTTACCTTCGTGCCGCGTGACGCGCACGTGATTAGCACAAAGAAGTTGGCATTGACCATTGGTGCAAAGGCGGCGCACTACGATTACCTGCTGCTGACGGACGCGGATTGCCGCCCCGAATCGCGTCAATGGATACGCGAGATGGTGAAGGGCTTTGCGCCGAGGAAAGGGTATGAGACGGAGATAGTGCTGGGTTATGGTGCTTATTTTGAGGAAGATACGCTGCTGAACAGCCTTCTGAACTACGACACCTTGTTTAACGGAATGCAGTATCTGGGTATGGCGGCTGCGGGGCATCCGTATATGGGTGTGGGGCGAAACTTGGCATACAGGCGTTCGACATTCTTTGAGCATAGCGGTTTCCGCGGGCTGTTGGCAGAACGGGCAGGCGATGACGACCTGTTTGTGAACAAGATAGCCACAAGGCACAATACGAGTATTGTCTGCTCGCGTGAGAGCCTGACATGGTCGGTGCCGAAACATACGTGGCAGGAATGGATACACCAGAAGCGCAGGCATTTGTCGGTGTCGCCAAACTACAAGGCGGGCAGCAAGTGGCGGCTGGTGATGGAGCCGATGAGCCGCGGGCTGCTGTACGGGCTGCTGATAGCAGTGTTCGTGTGCGGCAGCGGGGTGGCGTGCTGCATAGCCTACGGGCTGTGGCTGCTGCGCGTGTTGGGGCAGATGGTGGTGATGAATGTGGGTGCGCACCGGTTGGGGCTGCGGTTTCAGGGGATAGAGATAGCGGTGTGGGATGTGCTGTTGCCGCTGCTGACCTTATATATATTGGCAACGCAGCCGCTGTACAAGCGCAGAGCGTTGTACTGGTAGGACGTAACATTAATTCTAAATACTTAATTAGCAAAAGATTATGGAAGAGCAAAAGATTAACATCAATCTGACTCCGGAGATGGCAAACGGCAAGTATGTGAACTTGGCGATTATTGCTCACTCGCCGTCGGAGTTCGTAGTGGATTTTGTGTGCATGATGCCCGGTCAGAAAGAGGCAAACGTGCAATCGCGCGTGGTGATGACCCCCGAGAATGTGAAGAAACTGCTGTTCGCGCTGCAAGAGAACGTAAGCAAATACGAGAAACAATTCGGTGCCATTAAGTTGAACGGGACGCCTGCCCCTGGCAGTACTATCCCAATGTCATTCGGAGGAGGACAAGCATGAAAAGGTATTTCCCTGCAAGCCAGTTGATTATCAACGATGACGGTAGTGCATTTCACCTGCATCTCCGTCCCGAGTTTTTGGCTGATAAGGTGATATTGGTCGGCGACCAAGACAGAGTGAATATGGTGGCTTCTTTCTTTGACGAGGGTAGCATAGAGTGCAATGTGCAAAGTCGTGAGTTTCATACGATTACGGGTAAGTATAAAGGCAAACGTATCACGTGTGTCTCAACGGGTATCGGTACCGACAACTGCGATATTGTGCTGAACGAGTTGGACGCGCTGGCGAACATTGATTTCGAGACGCGCACCGAGAAAGAGCAACATAGGCAGTTGGAGATTATCCGTATCGGTACGTGCGGCGGTATGCAAGAGGATATTCCGCTGGGCACGTTCCTGGTGAGCCAGAAGTCGATTGGTTTCGACGGTGTGCTGGCGTTCTATGAGGGGCGCGACCGTATTGCCGACTTAGGCTTCGAGAAGGCGTTGGTGGACTATATCCACTATCCCGAGAAGGCTGCGCGTCCGTACGTGGTGGCTGCCAATCCCGAGTTGGTGGACCGCATTGCAAAAGACGATATGATGCGCGGTTGCACGATTGCCGCTAACGGTTTCTATGGTCCGCAAGGGCGTGTGTTGCGCTGTAACATTGCGGTGCCTGATATCAATGAGCGTATCACCGACTTCCGCTATGAAGGGCAACGCATTACCAATTACGAGATGGAGGGCAGTGCCATTGCGGGCTTGAGCCTGCTAATGGGACACAAAGCCATGACGGTGTGCTGTGTGATTGCACAGCGCAAAGCGGAGGCTGCCAACACGGACTACAAACCGCGTATCAAGGAGTTGGTGCAGACGGTTTTGGAACGCTACTAATCAATCACAATCTAATAATCAATGAAAAAAAACATCATTATCCTGTGTGCAGCCCTTGCGGTGCTGAGCGGCTGCCAGAAGAAAGAACAACAAGCAGAATTTAACTATTCCGTGGACAAGTTTTACGATTTGGAAATCCTGCGCTACCAAGTGCCTGATTTCGACTCGCTGAGCCTGCAGCAGAAGACGTTGGTGTATTACCTGACCGAGGCTGCGCTGCAAGGACGCGACATTCTCTTTGACCAAAACTGCCGCTACAACCTGCGTATCCGTCGTGCCTTGGAGGCTCTGTACACCGGTTATCAGGGTGACAAGAACGGCGAGGACTACAAACTGCTGGAGAAATACCTGAAACGTGTGTGGTTCTCGAACGGTATTCACCACCATTATTCGGAGGACAAGTTCCTGCCCGAATTTACCGAGGAGTGGTTCCGCAAGGCATGCGCCGATGCGGGTGTGAAGTATGATGAGGAGATTATCCCCGTGATGTTCGACCCGACCGTGATGCCCAAACGCACCAACCAAGCCGCAGGGCAGGATTTGGTGCTGACATCGGCAGGCAACTACTACGAAGGCGTGACGCAAGCAGAGGCTGAGGCTTACTATGCTGCACACAAAGACAACTCGCCCGAGCCGCTGTGGATTGGCTTGAACAGCAAGTTGGTGAAGGAAGACGGTGTGGTGAAAGAGCGGGTATACAAGGTAGGCGGCATGTACGGTGAGGCATTGAGCAAGGTGGTTTACTGGTTAGAGAAAGCGTTGCCTTACGCTGAGACAGAGGAACAGAAACTCGCTATCGAGAAGATGATAGAGTTTAACAAGACCGGCGACCTCAAGACCTTCAACGAATACTGTATCGCGTGGGTGAAAGACTTGCAGAGTCAGGTGGACTACGTGAACGGTTTCACGGAGGTGTACTCCGACCCGCTGGGCATCACCGGTTCGTGGGAGTCAATGGTTAACTTCAAAGACATCGAGGCTACCAAGCGTACGCAAATCATTTCGGCAAACGCACAATGGTTTGAGGACCACTCTACGACAGACAAGAAGTACAAGAAAGAGGAGGTGAAGGGCGTGAGTGCGAAGGTTATCACGGCGGCTATCCTCGGCGGTGACTGCTATCCCGCTACGCCTATCGGAATCAATCTGCCTAACGCTAACTGGATTCGCAAGGAGTATGGTTCCAAGTCGGTGACCATTGACAACCTGATGCACGCTTACAACGAGGCGGCTAAGGGCAACGGTTTCAATGAGGAGTTTATGATTGACGACGCTATTCGCGAGCAATACAACCAGTATGGCGCGATGTGCGGCGACCTGCATACCGACCTGCACGAGTGCGTAGGTCACGGTTCGGGCAAACTGATGCCGGGTATCACCAAAGACGCGCTGAAAGAGCATGCTTCGACCATTGAAGAGTCGCGTGCCGACCTGTTCGGACTCTACTATATGGCTGACCCGAAGATGGTGGAACTTGGGCTGCTGCCTAACGGCGATGCCTACAAGTGCTACTACTACCAGCAGATGATGAACGGACTGATGACACAGTTGGTTCGCATCGAGCCGGGCAAGAATGTGGAGGAGGCGCACATGCGTAACCGCCAACTGATTGCCCAGTGGGTGCTCCAACACGCAACGAACAACGAGGTGGCTATCGTAGAGCGCGACGGCAAACACTATCTGCAAATCAATGATTATGAGGGTGTACGCCGTCTGTACGGTGAGTTGCTGCGCGAGATTCAGCGTATTACCTCGGAGGGTGACTATGCTGCTGCGGCAGAGATGGTGGAGACCTACGCAGTGAAGGTTGACCAAGACCTGCACCGCGAGATACTGGACCGCTATTCACACCTCAACCTGGCTCCATACAAGGGCTTTGTGAACCCCGTTTACACAGCCGAGTATGACAAAGATGGCAATATCACCAATGTAACGCTCAGTTATACAGAGGGTTATGTAGAGCAACACCTGCGTTATTCACGCGACTACTCGTGGTTGCCCGACGTGAACTAAGTAACAGGTAATAATTAATAGTTAATATGCGCTGAGCAGTCTCATGGAGATTGATTTGCCCATATCGAAGTCAATCGCCAACCGTTGGCTGATGCTTCAGGCTATACACGGAGACGGGCTGATGCCCGTCTCCGTTGCTATGCCCGATGATGTGCGGCTGTTGCATGGCGCATTGGGGGCTTTGCAGGAGCGCAAACAGGGCGAAGTACTGACCTTGGACTTGCAGAACTGCGGTACAGCGATGCGTTTTCTGACTGCATATTGTGCGCAACTGCCTGATTGTGAGGTGCTACTCACCGGTGCAGAACGTATGCAACAACGCCCGATAGGGCAGTTGGTGGATGCGTTGAGAACGCTTGGGGCTGAGGTGAAGTATGCAGGAAAAGAGGGCTTCCCGCCATTGCGCATACACGGAAAGGCGTTGGATGTTGCGGGCAAGGTGGTGGAGATGTGGCACCCGCAGTCGTCGCAGTTTGTGTCGGCATTGATGATGATAGGGGTAGAGGTGCAGACCGACTGCACGTCACCTTATATATATATGACGCGGAGGCTGATGACAGAGTACACAATGCGGGCAAAGGATTTTGAAATAGAGCGCGATTGGAGTGCGGCGGCGTTCTGGTACGAGTATGTGGCACTGCACGGGGGCGAGATTACACTGCGCGGACTGAGCATGGACTCATTGCAAGGGGATAGGGCTGTGGTGAAAGTGTTTGAGCAGTTGGGAGTACTATCCTATAACTATCCTATAACCATCCACCTTACAAAACATACGGGTGATTTCACGTTGCCGCGGGCAATTGATGTGGATTTCACCGATATTCCTGACCTATACCCTGCTGTGGCATTGACATGTGAGCGGTTGGGCGTTGTATTGCACGCCTCGGGGACTGCCTGTCTGCGGTGGAAAGAGTCGGACAGATTGGACGCTGTGGCGCACCACCGTACCTGCTCCGACCACCGAATGGCTATGGCACTGATGGCAGCAGGTTACGAAGTGGACGATACGGTGTGCGTTAGCAAGTCTTATCCACAGTTTATCAGTCAGTTATGCAAGTTACAACCATAGTGCCGCGTCGCGGTATCAATGACGAGGGCAAAGGCAAAAAGTTCGCTTTGCACAAACTGATTTCGGCAGCCGAGACGGAGTTCGTCTGGTTGCAAGATGATGATATTGTGCCGCCCGTCGCGGTGCCCGAAACGGATGCCGACCTGCTGATACTGCCACTCCGTATGGAGTCGGAGCATGAGAGTCCGACTTTGCTGGAGCGATTGCAAATAGCGGAATACGCAGCCATTCAGCAACTTACCATAGAGTCCGCCCTACGGAGCAGGGCAGTGATGTGCAGCGGTGCGAATATGATTGTGCGGCGTCAGCGTTGGCTGGAGTCGTACCAAGACTTGCGTACGGACATCCCCAGCGGAGACGATATGTTTCTGTTGGAGTCGTTCAAGCGCAGAGGTCTGCGTATCGAGGTGGCGGATGCGCCACAATATACGGCAGTGGTGCGCCCCAAGACCACGTGGCGTGCCTTTTGGCGGCAGCGAATGCGCTGGGCGGGCAAGGCTCCGCACTATACGGATAGTGATATTATCCGTTGCGGGACGCTGGTGGCAACGGCAAATGTAGCGCAAGTGTTGTGCCCCGCGGTGCTACTGGTCAAGTTTCCTATTGAATACACATTGATAAAAAAGAGAGACCCGAAAGTCTCTCTATTCACTGCTGTGCTGCTGGAGTTGCTATACCCGTGGTATATGCTCGTCTGCCTCGTGGGCGGACTGCTCCGTCGCTCGTGGTAGTGCGTGCGGCACCGGTAGCCGATGATTACTCTTGCTCCTCGTCACCGTTGAACTCAGGCACTGCTGCAGCCTGTTGCTCTGCGTCGTAAGCCTGCTGCACCTGCTCGGTGATGGCACTCTCGTCGTCGGAAACAACCTTCTGACCTTTCTTAACGCCTACGGCTAAGATGCTGAGTACCACAATGATACCTGCCAACGTCCAACTTGCTTTCTCAAGGAAGTCTGCCGTCTTGGGTGCACCCATCACTTGGTTGCCACTTGCGAAACCTGCAGCCAAACCGCCGCCCTTGCTGTTCTGAACGAGAACAAGCAGAATCAGCAATATCGCTGCTATCACAATCAGGATTGTAAATAGAATGTACATAATATCTTTGTTTTTAAGTTAATTTCCAGCCAACTAGCCCGCAAAGGTACTATATTTTTTCGGACTATGCAAATTATTTTACCATTTTGCCACCGTATCGTTGTAAATACTCTCTGCTATCTCGGTAATCATGGTGTTGCAGAGTTCGTCCTGCACATCGTTGAGCATACGCGAAGAGTCGAAGGTCTGGTAGGCGGAGTATGTCTTCTCGAAACTCTCTTCGGGTGCCACGTTGTTGGTGAAACGCACGCGTACGGTGAGCGTGAGTTTGGTTTCGGCAGCGTAACTGTCCGCGGAGACCGCCATCGGGGTCAGGGTATAGCCCGTTATCTCGCCCTCCAACTCAAGGTTTCCTCCGCGCCGGAGTACCTCAAGGCGTGTCTGCCGTTGGTAGATGTCGCGAATGGCGTCGCTGAGGTTGTTGCTGAGGGGGGCATATACCAACGCGGCGTTGTTGGGAAAGTCCGCCACGGAGATGCTGCGGGTCTTGGAGTAGTCGATGCTGGCCCCGTTGAACTTATAACTGATGCTGCAGCCGTTCATGGCTATCGTCAGGGCGACTAACAGGCAGGTTTTCAATATGTTGCTCATAACGGGTGCTTACAGGTTGTACTCCTTGATTTTACGGTAGAGGGTGCGCTCGGAGATGTGCAACTCAGCGGCTGCCGCCTTGCGGCTGTTCCCATTGCGCGACAACGCCTGACGAATGCTCTCGCGCTCGATATCCTCCATGGTGACGGGCTTGGGTGCTTGGGCGGGCTGCTCGGCTACCACCTGTACCTCTTCGGGTTGGTGGACGATGCGCGCCGGTGTCTCGGCGTGCACCTCCTCTACGGGCTCGAAATCGGGGTGCGAGACCACCACATCGGTGCTGCGGTGGGCAGGCTGCTGGGTGCCGTTGAGGAGCCCGTTGAGTTGCTGACGCATCTCGGTCATGTCGCGTTTCATATCGAAAAGCACCTTATACAGTATCTCGCGCTCGTTCATGAAGTTGTCGCCCGATGCCTGCGGGCGCAGGAGTGTGAGCCCGCTCTGCAACTCGTTGGCAGGCAGGTACTTACGCAATGTGTCCGCTGTGATTTCGCGGCTCTGCTCGATGATGCTTATCTGCTCTGCCACGTTCTTGAGTTGGCGTATGTTGCCGTTCCAATAGTAGTTCTTGAGCAGTTGCGTCGCCTCGTCGGTAAGGCGTATGGGCGGCATGCGATACTTGTCGGAGAAGTCCACCACGAACTTGCGGAAGAGTAGGGGAATGTCGTCTTTGCGCTCGCGGAGGGCAGGCACTTTGATTTCGACCGTGTTGAGACGGTAGTAGAGGTCCTCGCGGAAACGCCCCTCGCTGATGGCGCGTTTCATGTCGAGGTTGGTGGCAGCGACTACGCGCACGTTGGTTTTCTGCACCTGACTGGCCCCCATACGGATAAACTCGCCCGTCTCGAGGACACGCAAGAGGCGCACCTGGGTCTGCAAGGGCAGTTCGCCCACTTCGTCGAGGAAGAGCGTGCCGCCGTTGGCTATCTCGAAGTAGCCTTTGCGCTCGGCTTTGGCGTCCGTGAAGGCACCTTTCTCATGTCCGAAAAGTTCGCTGTCGATGGTCCCCTCGGGGATGGCACCGCAGTTCACGGCGAAATACGGACCGTGTTTGCGGGCAGAGTAGGTGTGTATGATTTGCGGGAAGTGCTCCTTGCCGACACCGCTCTCGCCCGTGACGAGGACACTGAGGTCGGTCAGCGCGACCTGTACGGCGATTTCGATGTCGCGATTGAGCAAGGGACTGTTGCCTATAATCCCGAACCGCTGCTTGATGGTCAGTAAGTCTTTCTGTTCCATAGTATGTTGTCTTGTTTAATGGTTTGCGGTCTGCGTCCGAAAGGCACAACCGCAGACTCTGCCAAATTGACAGACAAAGGTACTGCTTTCTTGCGGAATATGCAAATAGTCTGTTGGTTTATCGGTTCTACTCTGCGCCGTACACATGGTGATGAATAGTCTGAACGACATCAGCAAAGTCGCGCTCGGGGCTAAGCCCTGAGGACGACATCAACAGCATCGGGAGTGCATTGCCGTCAGGGCGATAGGCGGGTTGGATGTAGTCGTAGCCCTGCCAGAGGTGCATGCCATTGCGCTGATAGAAAGCGACACGCCGCATACTGAGTTCGCAATCGGGCATCTCCACCTCAAACACGAGCGGTTTGCCGATGTGTGCAAGCACGGCAGAGAGAATCCTGCTGCCATAACCGTGGTTGCGCTGTGCAGGGTCGGTGGCAAAGTGCTCACCATAGCAATAGCGTCCGAAGTCCCAATAGGTAAAGAAACCGACAGACTGCCCGTTATCTTCCGCCAACAGGCAGTGAAACAACGGGTTATGGTCGGTATTGCGGCGTTGCGCATCAAGGTCCCTGCGCTCATCTTCGGGGAAAGCCGCCAGAAACAATTGCTCCACAAAAGGGTATGCACTATCGGCAGTACGGATTTGTCGTAGGTGTATCATTTGGATTGTTCCTTCTCTGTTTGCGTCTGCAAAGGTATCATTATTTATTGGCTTACACAAGCCCGTCCTCAACCCTTGCAGCCCTGCATATCTACCCGTTTGCTTCTGCCTGTTCGTCTGAATAATAGGAAAAAGTACTGTGTTGTACCTGAAAAAGCACTTTTTTCACCGCAATAATTTTGTCGTATTAAAAAAAAGACGTACCTTTGCACGCTTTTTCGGCTACAAATGCGCATTATCCCTTTGTTTATTCGGTAAGTCGCAGATAATAAGCCTGATAAGAAGCGTTGACTGATAATTATAAACTCGCCCACTATGACGGGGCATAAAGCAATAAGGCAATGAAAAGAACGTTTCAACCATCGCAACGTAAAAGACGTAACAAACATGGTTTCCTGCAGAGAATGGCTACCGCCAACGGTCGCCGCGTGCTTGCTGCTCGCCGTGCCAAAGGTCGCAAGAAACTGACTGTAGCTGACGAAGGCCGTCACAAGTATTAATCCGCACGGAAGACCAACCGCTTGGAGATGTAGGCTCCAAGGAACGCTGCAGGGAAAAGAGTGGAAACTCCTTTCCCTTGTTGCGATAATCAATGACAGAAAAAAGCAACCAACAAACACCAACCACAATGGAATCAACGCGATTAGAGAAGATAGAACGCCTCATACAGAAGGACTTGAGCACCCTGTTTCTAACCTATGCACGCGGATTGCGGGGCACACTCATATCGGTGAGCGAGGTACGCATCTCGCCCGACCTGAGCATTGCTCACGTGTATCTGAGCATCTTCCCGCAGGACAAAGAAGTCTCCACCATGGAGCAAATCAAGGCGGACACGGGCAAGATTCGCGGTGAGATGGGCAGCATGGAGCGTCATCAGTTGCGCATCATCCCCGAATTGCATTTTCACCTCGACGAGACCATTGACAAGATGGAGCGGATAGACCAACTGTTGAAAGGCGACAAGCAGTAGTTAACCATCAATATCGCTGTAGAACATATTATTGCGTGGCGGTACCTCTTCTCCAAGAAGGGGCACAATGCCATCAATATCGTGTCGGGCGTGAGCGCGGCGGCTGTGGGTGTGGTCACGGCAGCCATGGTATGCGTGATGAGCGTGATGAACGGCTTCGGCACGATGGTGGAGCAACTCTTCTCGCAATTCGACCCCGACATCCGCATAGAAGCCGCCACCGGCAAGTCATTCCGCCTCAGCGAAGAGACACAGGCAGCCTTGATGCAACTGCCTTCGGTGGCAATGCTCAGCCAGAGCGTGGAAGAGACCGCCTTGGTCTATTTCGACGACAAGCAGATGCCCGTCCAACTGCGCGGCGTGGACACGGCTTTCGCGCAACTGACCCACATCGACAGCATCATCACCGACGGCAAGTACATGGTCTTCGACGGCGCTTTCGAGCGTGCGGTACTGGGGCAAGGGCTGGCTTGGCAACTCGGCATAGGGGCGCATTTCGTACAAGCCATACACGTGTATGCCCCCAAGCGCACGGGGCGGGTGAATATGTTGCGCCCCGACGAGAGTTTCAATCACGAGACATGTTTCATCGCAGGCACCTTTGCCGTCCAGCAGACGCAGTACGACGATGCGCTGATGCTGGTGTCTGTCCCACTCGCACGCCGACTGCTGGACTTCGGCAACGACGAGGTGTCGGCATTGTTGGTCAAGACAACCTCCGGCGTGTCCACGCGCCAGGCCAAACGGGAATTGCAGAGCGTGCTGGGCAGCAACTACCGCATCCTCGACCGCTACGAACAGCAGGCGGACTTCTTCCGTATCCTCCGCATTGAGAAACTCCTGACCACCTTGCTATTGGCATTTATCCTCCTCATCGCCACTTTCAACATCATCGGCGCGTTGTCCATGCTCATCCTCGACAAGCAGCGTGACATAAAGATACTGTCGGACTTGGGTGCCGACCGCAAGATGATACGCCGTATCTTCCTGTACGAGGGGTGGCTTATCTCGGCTTTGGGTGCTGTCGGCGGCTTGATAGCGGGCTTGGCTGTCTGCCTGATACAAGAGCATTTCGGTATCCTCAAGTTGGGTTCGGGCACGGAGTACGTGGTTTCGGCATATCCGGTCGCCGTACAAGGTGCTGATATAGCGGTTATTGCGGTGGTGGTATTGGCACTCGGGGCGGTTGCGGCTTATATCCCTGCCAAGCGCGCATACGCTGAATCCAAGTAGGCACCCGCCTATTCCCCTCTTATTCCTTTATTCTACTTTCTAGCCCCCTTGCACTCTCATCATCCGTATGGACGCAGGTCTGTCTGTATATGCTGTAATGTATGAAGAACTGCGCCCTGTCACACTCGTGTCTATAGTATGACATTAGTATGTGATTAGTATGTGATTAGTATGTGATTAGCGAGTGGATAGCGGATGGTTATCGGGAACTTCTTTGGGCTGTATCGGGGCTGTTCCGCGCACAACAGCATTCCTTGTGCCAACAGAACAGCACCAAAACGGAACTATTTTCCCGACAAAATTCTAATACAGTTGCAGGTATGCCATATTTGTAGTACCTTTGCAGGCAATTCTCACGGGAGTCGTTCCTCGGGAGAACGGGCGGCATTGGCGGAATTGGTAGACGCGCCAGACTTAGGATCTGGTTCTTTACGGAGTGAAGGTTCGAGTCCTTTATGCCGCACACGGGGTCGGGACAGCACTTGTCCCGATTGCTGTAAAGATATGCTATTGTTTGGCAAAATAATAGCGGAGAATAGGACAAACCATAAAACGGATAGAACTATGATAATAAACAAAGTACGTAAAGCATCGCTTTTCTGCATGATGACGATTGTAGCGTGTGCCATGACAAGTTGTTTGGACAACGTCAGGTCGGACTACACGCCGCGCATACTGATGTCACCCTTGTACGTGAATCCATACTACGTCAACGATACATTGCATGCGCAGGATACGCTGTATGTGCGCTACAACGAGAAAGCGGAGAGGAGTGTGTCGGATACGATGCTGCGCGGCGATACCGTAATGTTGGGATTGGCATTTGATGCGGGAGGCAACTACCTTATATCCTCTCGCGTGGAGTGGGACACAACGGCAGTGAAGGCATGGCTTGGGATAAATGATGAAATAAGATCAGCAATGTCGGATACAACGGCTATCAGCAGTGGCTATCTGCCATACAAGCCTGCATACAATGTGGTATCATTCCCTGTGTATATCGTGCCGCAGAAAGCAGGTTCACACACCATCAAGATAACGGTGGAATCGGATTCCAAGTATTCGCCCGCATCGGCATCATTTGACTTGGTGGTGAAAGAAAAACAATGATGAAATAGGAGCGTTACATCCTCAACTTGAACCCGCTCAACAGGGTATCGGGACAGAAATGGAAGACCGATGCCATCTCTCCCGCCATACAGAAACCGCATTGGCGGCATTGTTCCGTACCGTAGCCGACACAAAGGCTGCGTTCTCCGTCGGGGTAAATGAAGTTCGTAACGAAGCACTCCTTGCCCAATTGTATCTTTCCCAGTGCGTTAAGTTTCATCTTCCGCAGCCCTGAATAACTGTTCATAATCGGGTAGCCGCGGCGTTTGTAGGCGATAACGCGGTCTATGACCTCGGCTTTCTTTTCGGGTGCGAGCATCAGGTACTCCGTTCCCGGGTAGGGAGTGTGGAAGTTAATGGATATCTGCTCAATGGCAGGGTTGTTCTTCACGTACTCCATGGCAGCGTCCACCGACTCATAGTTCAGCGTATTCACCACCATATTCACGCAGATATGCTTCTGTCCCGAGCGGCGTATGTTCTCCTCCAAACGGGCAAAGGTGCCCTCGCCGCGTATGCTGTCGTGGTACTTGCCGATGCCGTCCATCGACACCCAGATAGAGTGTGGGTGTATCCACGAGAAGTCCTGCTGTGCATTGGTGGTAACGGTGATGGAGAAGAAACCAATCTTGCGAGCCGCGTCTATAATATCATTGATGGTCAGGTCATTCTCTTTCCATAGGGTAGGCTCACCGCCTTCAAGGTCTATGAAGCGGGACCCTTGGGCATAAGCATATTGCATGTCGCTCAGGATGTCGGCGTATGTACGCTGGCGATAACCTGCACTGCCATACACAGAGCAGTGTTTGCAGCGCAGATTGCACTTGTCGGTGATAAACAGCACGGTCTGCAGCGGTGCTTTGCGCCCGAAGAAGCGGGCGCGCACGAACCATTGTGCAAGATAGAAGTATTGGAACATTCTGATTATGAATTAGGAACTGTGAATTATAGGTATTGACTGCCACAAGATATTAGTTGCAATTCTTCATTCTTAATTTTTAATTCTTAATTAACTGAAGCGTAATGCGGAAAGTGGTGCCGACACCTATCTGCGACTGTCGGACAAAGAGTTTGCCATGATGAAACTCCTGTATGATACGCCTGCTGAGACTGAGCCCCAACCCCCAGCCGCGCTTTTTGGTAGTGTAACCGGGGCGGAAGATAGTGTTGTAGCGGCGGCGCTCAATGCCTTTGCCCGTGTCGGACACATCTATGTACAGTTTGTTGCCGTCCACGGCAAGGGCTATAGTGATATGTCCCACTCCTTCCATGGAGTCGATGGCGTTCTTGCACAGGTTCTCAATCACCCATTCAAACAAGGGCGGACACAGCATTGCCTGACAATCCTCGACCCCGTCAGCCATGAGTGTGTATTCCACCTTGGAGGAGGTGCGTGTACGCATATAGTCGACAGCGTGACGAATCACAGGCAGTACTGCATAGGGTGCCAACTCCGGCTCTGAGCCTACCTTGGAGAAACGCTCTGCTATAGTCTGCAACCGGTGTATGTCTTCGTCCATTTGGGGCAGCAACGGGTCGTCGGGATAACGGGCTTTGAGCAGTTCGTTCCATGCGTTGAGGGAGGAGATAGGTGTGCCCAACTGATGCGCAGTCTCCTTGGAGAGTCCCACCCACAGACTGTTCTGCTCACTGCGCTGGGCAATGACCAAAGTGATAATGGCGATGGCGATAAAGGCAAAGATAACCGAGAACTGGATAAAAGGAAAGTAGTAGAGGTTGCGCAGCAGGTTGGAGTCTTCAAAGTAGATATACTGCACGATATCATCGGATATGCGTACCTCTATGGGCTCCTGCGTCTCGCGCAGGTATTTGATTTTCTTGGCATAGAACTCATCCACATTGCGTTTGGGCTCTTGCACGTTGCGGGACAGGAGCAGATTGTAGTCGGCGTCCACCATATAGACGGGTATCGTGGTGTTACCCTCCATCACCAGAAGGAGAAAGTCGATATTCTCGTCCTCTCCTGCCAGGATGAAGTGCCTTGTAGCCTCAGCCCATAGTTCTATCTTCTTGTGTTCCTCATCGGCAAGTTGGCGCGCTATATAGTTGGTGTAGAGCACACTGACTACCACGATAACGAGGATAAGCCCCAGAACAATAACGCTGATATGATTCAAACTGAGCCTTTTCATACACGATACTACACGTTGCGACCGCAAAGGTACAAAGAAAAAACCACTTCCACAAACGGGAAATGGTCTTGTCTGTAAGAGCACATTACGCTTTGCACTGTGTGCACGGCGCCTTCTTACTTCACGCGACGCTCGGGAATACGTGCTTTCTTACCGGTGAGGTTGCGCAGATAGTACAGTTTTGCGCGACGTACTTTACCGTACTTGTTGATGGTAATCTTCTCGATAAACGGACTGTCCATAGGGAAGATACGCTCAACGCCGACATTACCCGACATCTTGCGAACGGTGAAGCGCTTCTTGTCTTGGCTGCCGTGGATAGCGATAACGTCGCCACGGAACTCTTGGATACGCTCCTTGTTACCCTCTTTGATACGGTAAGCCACGGTGATTTGGTCACCTGCTTGGAATGCAGGGAACTCTTTCTTCTCACCTGCGAATGCCTCTTCGGCAATTTTCATCAAATCCATTGTTGTTGTCTTTTAATGGGTTAATGGGCTATAGTATTCACTACTGTTCGGGTTGCCCTAAGCATACCCTAATCGGATCGCCAGAGACTATAGTCGAAAATCGGCGCAAAGGTACTGCAAATAAATGACCTGTGCAATAGGCAACAGCGGATTTGTGTATTTTCACGCTGCTGTTGTGCAGATTTACAGCGTCACGAGGTAGTACATGGCTGTGGTGTAAAAGTCGGAAAGGTACGGAATCTGTAGCAGGCGGGGTATGACACGGGGACGGAGTCCGAACTTGATTTCGTAGTTGGGGTTGATGAGATAGTGGGTGTGCTGCAGCACATGGAAATGCTCATCGCGCAATATACGCTCGAAACGGTGAATGCTGATGCCCGTGGTCTTGATATCCAGTAGTTCGCTGATAACACCTTCGGGCTCATGTCCAAGACGAAGAATACCTTTGTAATCACATAGCGGCGCATACATTCCGCCTGCTCATTGAAATATCTGTTGTGGTCTTTGTGACGCTGTTGCATAGTCTAACTCTTTGTATATTGATGGATTATCTCTTTCCAGAACTCGTCATATTCATACTTATGCCACGCATGGCAACCCATAGGCAGACGGTGTGTCGTGCGGTCATACATCTCCTTGGGGAAGCGGTCGAAACCAAAGCGCAACGCTTCCTCAGCAGATGGCTTGCGCAGTGCGTACCTGCTCATACTCAATAGTCCGCTCCACATATCGTCTTCGTTCTCCCTCCAGTGTGACAAGACACCTTGCGGGGTATTGCCACGATACCACAACTGCAATGCTTGCGCCAGTATCCACCAGTTGTTGCGTTTCCAATGCGATGGCGTGGTCAATACCTGCCACAGACTGAACACACTCTTTTTGCCATCAAAGAAACGCAGAAAGGCATCGGTACTCCGTAGGCTGAAGCCACCTACCCCAACCCGCAAGGGCATATTGCTACGGTAGGTCTTCTCCTTTGCCAATCCCACATTGGGCGGTGCCACATACTCATACCCTGCTATGCACCACTCTTCCAGTTGGTCGGCAAATACGAACACATCGGGTTGGTATATCAGCATATACGCATACCCCATCTCTGCGAAACGTGCATAGAAGCCACGCGACAAGCATAGGCTATTATAGCCCTTGATGCCCTTGAAATATGCAGTATCAAACCGCTCTTCGTGCAGGGTCAGTCCGTATTCCGTCCACAAGTCATAAAAGGCGGACAGGTCCAACCCTTCAGGTGCCACGATGTAGTGGTCGTAATGGCTCAGCACCTTGCAGCACTGCCGTAGCGACACCTCTTCCCACTCGTTGGGCGCGCGATAGACAGGTATGACAATGGCTACCCTCATTGTACCTTGACTGCTTTCTTGCGCCGGTACACTTCACAACCTATTGTACCACAGAGGGTCAGCAACATCAATGCGAAGCATATCATAGAGAGCACATTACCTTTGTGGACGCTATCGGGAGCGAAAACCATTGCCAATGCGTGGGTACCCGCAGGGATAACCGCTGCACGAAGCATATAGTCCACACGGGCAAGCGGAAATTCCACGTCAAGGTTGCCGTTCTTGTCCAACAGGTACAGTTTCCATCCGTGCGGGTAATAAACCTCCGAGAATACGGCTATCCTGTTCTGCTCGTTTTGAGAGAGATACTCCAGCCTGTTGGGTGCGTAGTGTGTGAGCGATATTTGGTCTTCGTCATACGCCATCAACGGAGCAACATCGGGAGTGTTTACATCCAACATACCTACAAACTCCCTGTCGATGACGGCAGTATTGTGCAGGTCCACCGTACGCAGTGCGGCAATCTCGTCGTTGGCATTGTCCACGATATGCAGGTCATTGACAAACCAGCAATTACCCATAGCATAAGGGTTCTCCACAGGAACCTGTTGCCCGTTCTGCAGAGGTACGATGGCATACTTCATGTTGAGCATATTCAGCACGGGGAAGATGCTGTCGCCGTTGCAAGGCGTTTGGAAACCATAGGTCTGCGATATGGCTTGCATCAGCGGATTCATCTCCGGGGCTATATGTACGTCTATAAGATCCTGATAGCGGCGTAGTTTGGCTGCCGAGTAACCGCCGATAGACTTGAGGTAGTAACTGGTACGTGCCTCGTTGAAGGTATTGGTAGCCAGATTGAGTACCCTGAAGTGGCTCTTGTCTTTCAGTAACTCCTCCTCGTAAGGCATTATCTTGAATGCCTTGTCCGTATCCTTTTTGGTAACGAAGATACTGTCGTTGCAGAAACGCTTGTCCACCGTCCACATATCGGCGACTATCAATCCGCACAGTATCAGTCCTATATACAGGTTCAGGTTCTTCGTCTCCGGCTTGCGGTATCTCCAATAGGCATACCCGAAGACCGTTGCCGTACCCAACACCACAAACAGCAACGAGCGCCAAGCATCGCTGCGTATCAGTGCGGTACGCTGGTCCAGAATGGCGTCGTATATCTGCTGACCTACCTGCCCTTTCCATTGTGCGTCATACGACGAGGTTACATCCATGCTGCCACTCATCAGCGCCACAACCAGACATATCAAGCCTGTCACGCCGCCTGCAATGAAGATACTGTTGCGCAACCGTTTCCACTCCATCGTGCCGTCCCCAATCACCTTCAGCGCCATAAATCCCAATACCGGCATGGTGATTTCCGCCACTATCAGGATACTCTCCACCGCCCTGAACTTGTTGTATACAGGGAAGTACTTGAAGAACAACTCGGTCAGAGGCATAAAGTTGTGTCCCCATGCCAAAGCCACAGAGAACAATGTGGCTGCCAATAGCGCCCACTTGTACGGACCTCCTACAATCAACAGCCCCAACAAAAAGAGGAAGCACACTATCGCTCCCATATACACAGGACCGCTCGTAAACGCCTTTTCGCCCCAATATGTCGGCGCACTCTGGCAGAACTGCCTTGCCTGCCGTGCAGGTACGCCCATCTTCTTCATATCCTGTTCCAATTGTGAGCCTTCGCCCAAGTTATAGCCGCTGGCACCTCCCATATAGTTGGGTATGAGGAACGTCATCGTCTCGTTGATGCCGTAACTCCATGCGGTAGCGTAATCAATATCCAATCCCTTGGTCTTATTCTCCGAATCACTGTCCTTCACGAGGTCTGAATGTCCCCCTCGCATAGTCTCCGCGGCATATTCCTGATTGGTAAACACGTTGGCGCTACCCATTCCCATACCCACAGCAAAAGAGGCGAAGAACACTGCCGTAGCGATACCGAAATGCTTCCATGCTTTTGCCTTGGCGGCTATTGCCAACTCGGCAAAGAAGAGCATACCTATCAGCATACACATATAGTAACTCATCTGCGGGTGTTGGAAGAACCCGATGTAGGTAAAGAACATCACAATCAATGCCCCCCAACCGTATTGCTTGCGGTACGTAAGAACAAAGCCTATCACTACCAGTGTCATCCACGTGATACTATAGCATTTGCCATGGTGCGATGCGGCAATGATAACAAAGAAATAACTTGACAACGCTATCGCAAAAGCACCTGCCATGCTCAGCCATTTGTCAATCTTGAACGTCCGCAACAGCAAGAAGAACGCTATCAGATAAAACAGGAATATGAAGAACGGGTTTCTGTTTCCCCATGACAACACCCAACGAATGGGACGCAATACCTTGTCTATCGTGTAGCCTCCGTTGCCGCCAATCTGGTAGTTGGGCATACCTGAGAACATCGACCCTGTCCAGAACGAGTAGTCTCCCGTCTCGTTGTAGTATGCCACCGACTCCTGTACGGCAGCCCTGCCGCTGATGCCGTCGCCCGCATAGATGACCTTCCCTTGCAGCGACGGGTAGAAATACGCCACGCAAGCCACTATGAATACCAAGAGTATCAGCGCGTTAGACAAAACCTTCTTCTTATCCATATATCAATTGTTTACTGTTACTTGTTTCTCAGTCCTATCATATCATGGTACGTATCTCGGTGAGTTCCTGCCGGACACGCAGCAGTATCTCGCTGGCGCGTTGCTTCACGTCTGTCTGGCGTGTACCGCGCTGCAGTTCCGTGCGGATAGCCTCGATACGGGTAATGTGAAGTTCATCACGCAGGTAGCGTATCTGCTTAATAGTATCGATGTCCGCCCGCGTGTAGTAGCGGTTGCCGTGCCCGTCTTTGCGGGGCGACAACTCTGCGAACTTCGTTTCCCAATAGCGCAACGTAGAGGCGGGAAGTCCTGTCTCCTGTTGTACCTCGCTCAACGAGAAATATATCTTTGTCGGTTCCAATCTGATGTCGTTTCCTGTATTCCCCCACTCTCTCCCCACTTGCACCCCGCAAAGTTATAACAATTCTTGCATATATGCAACTTTTCTCCTCGATTCGCAGGGGGATTGTACCAAAATAATGGCAGATAAACATGCAATTACCATATCATTAATCATTCGTTTATTTACGATTTACAAATTTACAATGTACGATTTATTTGGGTATTGGATATTATGTGCGATTTTTCGATAGTGAGAACTTTGCAAAAACCAAAACATTGGAACAAAAACAAAACCGAGACAATATGCAAAACCTGTACGCGGACAATATGCCCGCGTAGGAAGAGGGAGGTTTTGATGTGGTTGCACCAGTAGTGGGAAGTTTACTACACTTTGCACCAGTAGTAGGTGACACTATCGGGGGGATTGTGCTTATCTATCTATAGGCGAAGGGCGGAGCCAGGTACGGTGATTGCCATGGATGCTTTGCCATTGGTCAGTGTTGTCAGGGCGGTATTGGTACAACTCGGGGGCGATGATGACGGTGTAGTCCGTCAAATCGTTCAAGTCGGGTTGTGTGGTGGCGTACCATTCGTCGGAAGATAATTTTTTCTCGCTGTTTTTTCTGCTGACGCAATGTTTACGCATTTTGGTGCATGTGAATTGGGCGGGGTAAGCCGATTCCCCTTGCAGCGCCCCGTATTCAAACTGATAGCGCATACATGGCGATTCCCATCGGTCGATATAAACCTTTCCTCCCTGATAATTGAGTGACTGCCACTCTGTCAGTGCGTTTTGCCGGTTCTTGGAATCCTTGTAATCCGGTTTGTACAATGACACCAAACGCAAACACACAAAGGCTAATAAGACATAACGTGCGTCGGTGTACTTCAATAGTATTTTTGCCAGTTCGCTCCATAATGCCGTGATACACAGGATAGTTAGCATAATCATTGATATACAGCGCGTGGAGTCTGCGCTCCAAGGATGCATGCCCAAACAAGAAAGCAGCACGAAGATTACATTTACCATTAAGGTGGTGTATATCAGTCCTTTGTATTTCTGTATCAGACTTGTTTTGCGCAATATATATGCCAGCCAACCGATAACGCCCAAGTAGAACCAATGCCGCAAGGAACTTGTGTGTATCAACAACTTGGGATGGCTGTTGATATAGGGCAAATAGGACAAGGCTCTCACTTCCGGATTCTGATAGCGCATGGCGCAGAAATAATCAAATGCCAATGTCAGGAATAGCGGTATAGCATACACTAACGCCATACTAATTTTGCATTTTGTACTCTCCTGTGATTTGCAGATTAAGTAGAGAATATAGGTGGAAATAACAAAGGCGACAATAATAAACGAGTATCGGGATGTGAGGAATATACACAGCACTAAAGACCACAGTATCAATCGCTTGTAGTTTATATGCTCTTGCAAACGGTCAATAGCGACAGCCCCGAGTACAACGCCCAAGACTTCCATGCTGTATGCCCGCAACTCAAATGCCTCGTGGTACACCATCGGGATAATCATTGGAACAAAGCCCATCAAGGCAGCAACATATTTATTGCCCGTCCAGCGATGTGCCAAATAGATAAACCCGATGATTGTCAGGACAAAGAACAAGAATGGCAACAGGCGCAGCCAAAGGTATCCATTTCCCACAAATGACCAGAAATGAAGGAGCAGACTGAATCCGCCCGGGTCAAGGTTGTAGTTCTGATTATTTTTGATAACGTCAAAGATACCTCCTGTAGTAGACATAGGGGCCGAGTCGTGATTCAGCCCCTTGGCTATCCAAAATTGTCCTGCTTCATCGAACCAAAGATACGGATTCATCTCGTACCTAACCGAGAATACCAACATTCCGATGTAAATAATTAGTACACAGGGAATAAACGAATCGGAAAGCAGTTGTTTGAAAGACAGTTTTTTCATTTGAGAGATTTGTTGATAGTTCGGAAATCGTGGAGGGCGTGTATGCCGATGCGGAAGATACGCCGCATGTTGATGCTGTTGACGCCACCCTGGCGGGGACGGAAGGTGATGGGGTACCATGCAATGCGCTCTTTGCGCTTCACCGCGATGGCTGACACAGCCACATTCGCAAGGAAGAAGTCGGTTGGTATATACCTCAAGACCTCCTTCAAGCGGGGTACGCTCATCAGTCGGAAAGGCGTGTTGGCATCCGGCACCCACACATGGAACATCAGCCACACCACCAGCCGCAAGGTCTTGGTGACAAACACACGACTTGCACCATCCTGCCGTCCGCCGCGAGTGCCGATTTGGAAATCGTATTCGTGGCGGTGCTCCCACATCTGCCAGAACTCTTCGGGTAGCGTTTGTCCATCACTATCCGTCTGAAACACAAAATCGGCACCCTGTTCGATAGCATACCGGTAAAGATACAGGACGGTGGCGCCATGCCCCGAGTTGGGCTTGTCGATGGGTAGCAGACAGGGATACTGCGGCTGCAACTGCTCCATGATACGGAATGTGTCGTCCTTGCTGCCATCGTTGGCGATGACAAGGCGGGCGGTGTTGCCCTTTGCATTGATGCGCTCGCAGACGGTATGCCACTGATTGATAACGGTTTGGATATTGTCCGCCTCATTATAGGCGGGCATCACAAGATAGACTACATCTTTCATGCTTGTCGGGTTTTGAAGGTGATATATTTGTTAAGAAAGAATTGCACGAGGGCAACGACAATAATGGTGAACAGTTTGCAAATCAGCGGATTAAGACCTGCCAGAGAGACCATGCTATAGAGCAGTCCCTCGCTAAGTGCCAAGCCTGTGAGTCCCACTATATAAAAGGTGAGGAAACGTTGGGTGGGCTTGTCCTTGACGCGGAAATTGAAGGAGCGATTGAGGAAGAAACTGCAGAAGATGCCGCAGTGGACGCTGAGGATATTTGCCCACAAGTAGGGCATGAGGTCGAAGTGACAAAGAAGGGTGTAGATGCCGAAGTCAAGGGCGGAGCAGAAGCCGCCTATGAGTCCGTAGAGGATAAGGTTACGGAACCTAAAATACAGAGATACAATGGTTTGCATATATCGTTTTCTATGTTGCAACAATCGGTAACAACATAAAAAAAGCGTGGAAATCGACCGTTGTCGTTCCACGAGTTGAGGCCTTCGCATTGCCTGATAGTAATGAACCGACAACGCGAAGCCCACGCAGATATAAGCAAAGCCAATACGCCAACCTACAACAACCACCATACCCGTACAGGTAAAGCAGTCTGGAGACAAACATACACACCAAACATAGTGCAGTTGCACTTCTGCTTTGGCGAGGCATTTGCGTCTCCATAAGATTGGCGGAATATACTTACATCCCGCAGACATCTATCGTTGCTGAGTTCGGCTACTATCTTGAAAGTTGCGAAGTTTCAACTCACCGGAACTGAGCGTCAATAAACGCCTTTTTATGTATATTGTGCGTGTGCGGTAATGTCGCATACAATTTGTATAGGCGGCATAACACGCTCACTTACAAGCGCAAAGGTACTACAAAATTAGGAATTACGCAAGTTTTATTTGTAATTTGCATAAAAGGAAGACACAATGAACACAAGATGAATGTGTCCATTGTGTCTATGTAGCAGAATGATATTTTGCCGGTTAGAGGGTGCCGGCGTAGAAGTGGAGGATGCGGAGGCGGAAGATGTAGTTGTAGTAGGCTTGGAGATATGCGGATTGGGCTTGGAGGTAGGTGGTTTTGGCTTCGCGGTATTCGTAAGCCGTGGCACGGCCTGCGTCGTACTTCTGTTCGGCATAGCGGAGGGCTTCGCGAGCGGATGACTCGGACTTGGCAGCACTGATTTTCTCCTGTTGGGCAGCCAAGGCGTTGTAGTACGCCTGGTCTATGTCTTTGCGCAGGTCTTTCTTCTGCTGTTCAAGGTCAAGGCGTGCGTTCTCTACGGCAATCTTCTGCCGTTTCACCGCGGTGGTGGTCTGAAGGCGGTCGTATATAGGTACGCTGAGACTCAGACCCACCGTGGAACTGAAGTTGTCGCCCATCTGCTGCCCAAAGGTGGCATTGTCCGCACCCTGCATATCGTAGTAGCCCGTGCCGACGCTGGCTCCCGCGGAGATAGTGGGCGAGTAGGCGGACTTATAGCCCTTCAATGCGCTTTCGTTGGCTTGGATGGCGTATTCGAGTGCGCGTATCTCGGGGCGGTATGCGAGTGCCTGTTGATAGACATCATCGTTGTTCGGCAGGAGCCCGCCTTGCAGTTCTTCGAGGGCAGGCTCGACGATGTCGAAACGGTTGCATTCGGTGAGTTCGATGGCTTGGGCAAGGTCGAGGAGCGAGAGGCTGAGGGTGCTACGCTGCTGAATGACAGCGAGTTCCTCTTTGGCGGCTTGTGCCTGCAAGGACAGCAGTTCGCCTTCGGCAAGGCGTTGTGCGGCTACGAGTGCGGAGTCCTTGCGGAGTTTGATTTGTGTGTCTTCGAGTTGGCTTTCCGCCACGCGGAGCAGTTGCTTGTTGAGCAATACCTGCAGGAACATCGTGGAGATGTTCATCTTGATATTCAGCCTGATAGCCTCGAGGTCGGCTTCGGAGGACTGCATGGCAGCCTTTGCCTGGTCGATGTTGTACTTCATCTGCAAGCCGTCGAAAAGGACGATGTTCGCCGAGAGGTTGAAGGAGGTCTGCGAGGAGTTTTGCGGGCGGCTGATATTGTCCGCGCCCGTGGAGCGTCCGAAGACCCAGTTCTGACCGACATAGCCGCTGATGCTCGGCGAGATATTTGCCTTGGCTTGCGTGTACTGGAGCCGCTGGGAAGCGTATTGGTTGCCCTGCCTGCGGACAGAGAGACTGTTAAGTAAAGCGGAATCTATACATTCCGAAAGAGTAAGCACAACTGCCCCTGCACCAGACTCCCCCAACCCCCTCAAAGAGGGGGCTTGCAGAGTATCACTGACTCCCCCAAGCCCCCTCAGAGAGGGGGATGATTGAGCAGAGACACCTATCGAAATTAGTAAGAATAGTATATATATAGGTCGCTTCATCGGTTTTCGTTGATTTGTTATTGTTGTTGAGCCCCTCCTTTGGAGGGGTTGGGGAGGTCTTTTGGGGTTCTTTTACTTCTGATTACCTCTTATTATGTCGCCTTGTTTGAGACCCGAGGTGACTTCGATGTTCATACCGTCGGAGAGACCGGTGGTGATGGCACGGCGGTCGAAAGTCTGCGTGACGGTGTCGGTGAAGAGTTGGACAAAGGCTTGGTCGCCCTCCATCTCCACAGTGGATTCGGGTATAGAGAGTACGCCGAGGCGTTCGGCAAGGACGATTTCGGCATTGGCACTATACCCCGCGCGCACCACGACGCTGTCGGGAATGGACGCGGCACCCTTGATTTCGAACATCATCGCCCCGTTCTGTTCCGTGCCTTTGGGCGAGATATACTCCAGGCAGGCGGTGAAACGTTGGTCGTTGAGGGCTCCGATGAGCAAGTCCATACGCATGCCTTCGCGCAGTTTGCCCACCTCGGTTTCGTCGATATTGCCGACGAAAAGGAGGTCCTGCATATCGGCGACGGTGGCGATGGTGGTGCCGTCGTTGAAGGTGTTGCTCTGGATGACGGAGTTGCCGACTTTGACAGGCACGTTGAGAATGGTGCCCGTGATTGTGGCACGCACTATGGTGTTGGTAAAGCCCTTTGCGTCAGCCTTTTGCGCCACCCCGTCGCGGGTGATACTGAGGTTGTCAATGGCGGCTTGCAGTTCCTCAAGGTCGGAGGCGTAACGCAATCGGGAGGTCTCGAAAGTCTCCTGCGCCACCACGCCCTGTGCGAGCAGCGAGGAGTCGCGTTGATAGACCTTGCGCGAGTTGTCGGCGTTGTATTGCGCGAGACGCACCCGCGACTCGGCAGCATTGAGTTGGCTCATGTCGGGAATGACCTTTATCTTGGCAATGGCGTCACCCGCTTTGACCTTGTCGCCCGCCTGCTTGTAGAGTTCGGCGATGATGCCGGAAATCTGCGGTTTGATTTCGACCTCGTCGCGGGGTTGCACCTTGCCCGTGACGATGGTGCGCTTCTGTATGTTGCCCGTGGTGACGGTGATTTGTTCGTACACGACGGGTTCGGGGCGCGAACGCTGCCACAACCAGACAAAGACACCTGCCACAAGAATGGCGATGAGCGTCAGGATAATCCATTTCTTTGCTTGTTTCATATTGCATGTTTGGAGTAAGGAGCAAGGAATAAGGAAAAAAGACTTATTACCGTTGCTCGAGGGTTGTTGTTATGCGGTGGGGTGATGGGTTGTTTTGTTTTGGCAAATGTTAATGATGTCATATGCGTATCGGTTGCCTATGGGTTGCGTATCCCTTGCGCATCCCTTGCTGTTTGGCAGGAGGATGAAACGGGGATAGAAGCATCGAATTTTAACATAATTTGCATATTTATAAAGAACGGATAGAATCGTATCAAACGGATGGTGTGATGATGACCCGCCAACCTCCATCGGCTTGCCGCTCGACGTAGTTCTTGTCCAACAGTTGGGTGAGCAGTTTGCGTATGGCAGTTTTGCTGATGCCTATTTCCTGCTGTATTTCGTCCTGCGTGAGGGTCGGGCGCGTTTGCATAAGTCGCAGTATAGCAGCATAGTTAGGGGTTCGGAACTCTATCATCTCGCCGTCATACCACCACGTATTTTCGTTGCGGCGGGTGACGAAAAGATAGTCGTTGTACACCTCTGTTGCCACCAACCCTTGGAAGTAACGCAGGAAGGGGGCAATGTCGGTGATTTGGGCGTGCGCGCCGTCGCTCGGGGAGGAGCCGACGAGCATGTCCGTCTGGTGAAGCGCATCCAAGTAGTCCTGCTTGTGGCGGCTGCGCACTACAATCATAGGCAGTCCGTGGCGCGCGAGGATGTAGTTGACCATCAGGCGCGCGATGCGTCCGTTGCCGTCCTCAAAGGGGTGGATGCGGATATAGCGATAGTGGAACAGGGCAGCCAACTCGACGGGGGTGAGTCTGCCCGCCTCTTCGGCAGCGTTGTACCAATTGACGAGGTCGGTCATGAGGGCGGGCGTCTCTTCGGGCGAGGCGTACTCGAAGCGGTCGCCGTAGCGGGTGATGACCGAATTGGGGCGCGTCTTGTACTGCCCCGCGTGTATGATGTAGGAGGTTTGCAAGCCCGTGGGCAACTGGCGATAGACGGTGTAGTCTTCACGCAGAAGGGTCTGGTGGAGGGTGCGAATGAAGGTCTGCGTGAGCGGCATGTCACGGAGGGTCGCCTCCTCGGACATCATGCGCAGTCCGACGTTGCTTGCCGTCATCTCCTGTATATCGCGGACGGTGGCTTCGCCGACGACTTTGCCAAAAAGCAGGAGGATTTCGGTCTGACCATAGGTGAGGGTGTTTCCTTCGATGTGGTTGCTGTTATAGTTGTAGTCGATGGTGAAGCGGCGGCTAAGACGCTCTTTGTCCCTTTCGGAGAGGGGCTGAATGTCCTGCCACGATTGAAATGCCTTTTTGAGAGTTACCTGCGACATGATGCAGTTATACTAAATGGTTATACATGTGTAACCTTTTTACTACAAAAGTTATGCCATAATATGCGAGAATGGCGGTTGTAGGTATATTATGGGGGCGTTTTGGGGTCATTCTTCACTGAGGGCTTCGATGGGTTTGATGGAGAGGGCACGGGAGGCGGGGAGGAGTCCGGCAAGCAAGCCAATGAGTATCAGCAGGATAAGGGCGCAGACAGCCACCGAGAAACTGACCTGCATGGTGCCGAACATCTCGTTGTCTTTCAGCAATACATCCGCCAACTGCACCACGCCGACGCCTGCGACGATGCCGAGGACACCTGCGAGGAACGTGAGGAGGGTGCTCTCTGCCAGTATCTGGCAGACGATGACGCGCGGACTTGCCCCGAGGGCACGGCGGATGCCAATCTCTTTGGTGCGCTCGCGGACCGTGACCAGCATGATGTTGCTGACGCCCACGGCACCCGAGATGAGCGTGCCGATGCCGACCAGCCAGATGAGGAGGGTGAGTCCGAGCATGAGGTAGTTGACGGACTTGAATTGCTCCTCCATATTCATAGACCATGTGGCGCGTTGGTCATCGGGCGCGACGGAATGGAGTTGTTTCAGGGTGGATTTGATTTCGTCTTCGACAAGGCTGACGGGCGTATTGGGTTTGGCTGTTGCCATAATCATGTCGATATTCTCGCCGAAATTGTACACCTGTTGGAGGGTGGTGAGGGGCAGAACGACTTGCTCGTCGGGGTGCCCGCCGATGTATATGTCCATTGTGGCTTTGCGGCGCACACCAATAATGCGATACTGGATACTGCCCACACGGAGCATGCGCCCCGTGACATCGCCGCCCTCGGGGAAGAGTTCGCGGTAAACACGATTGCCAATGACGCAGACTTTGCGACGCTCGCCGAGGTCGATGTCGTTGACATTGCGCCCGTAGAGAATGGGGATGTACATCACTTTGGGGAAGTCGGGGGACACGCCGAGGATGCTATAGGAACCTTTGCGGTCGCCGTAGCGGACGTTGTTATCCCACTCGCCTTTGAAACTGACGGCTGACACGACATCGGCACTCGGGGCTTCGCGGCGAATGACGGGGAGGTCGCTATTGACGATGTCCCATTGGCGACCCTTCTGCAGACCCTTGTAGGGAAGGCTGGTGGCGGAGGTGCCGATGAAGGTGGAGTTGGTGGCAAAACCCGCAATATTCGACCAGACGGCGGACTTGAGTGAGTCGCCGACCGCGACCAACGCCAGCAGAATCATCATGCCCCAAAAGACGCCGAAGCCCGTGAGGAGACTGCGGGAGCGGTTCTTGGAGATGGTGAGCCATATTTCGTTGAAGAAGTCCATTGTTGTTAGTTGAATGTTGAGAGTTGAGGGTTTAGAGCAGTTTCGGGAGTGGAAAGTTTGGAGTGTTGCACGTACTACTATCGACTCTCCGCTGCACTAAACGCTAATTCCTAACCTCTAATCTCTATTTATCTCTCATTGCTTCTATGGGTTTGATTTTCATTGCTTTGCGGGCGGGAGTGGCACCTGCGATGGCACCAATGACGATGAGGATTGCCAGTGCCAGCAGCACGGCACCGATGTCCACGGTGGGGTTGACGATGAGTTGGTCGTCGCCTCCGTCCGGTCCTAAGATATTGCTAACCAGCGACATGATGCCCATGCCGAGGAGCATGCCTATTACGCCGAAGAGTGTGGTGATGGCAAGGGCTTCGCCCACGACCGATGCCATGATGGTGCGGGGCGGCGCACCGAGTGCCTTGCGGATACCGAGTTCCTTGGTGCGCTCGCGCACGGACACCAGCATAATATTACTGACACCTACCGCGCCTGACATCAAGGTGCACAGACCTAAAATCAAGATAAACAGGCGGATAGCGTCCATTACTTTGCTCTGCTCCTCGAGGGCTTCCTCCTGACTCCATACGCCCACTGCCTCGGGGTCGGTCTCATCGAACTGCATGAGCGGGGCGAGGGTGTGCTTGATGAGAGGCTCGATGTTGCGCGTGCCGCTGCGCATGGTGACGCACATGTGGTCGAAATGGTGGTCGGTGCTGAAGATGGTCTGGTGCGTGGAGAACGGGATATACACCGTTGCGCCGCGCCAACGGTCGCCGTTGAGACAGATGCCGATGACGCGGAAGTTGATGTTGCCGATACGCACGAACTGCCCGAGTATGCGGTCGGGCGTGGTGGCAAGCGATTCGACTGCGCGGGAGTCCAGAACGATGACCTTCTCGCGGTCGTCGCGGGCAGTGAGGAAACGCCCTAACTGTATGTCTTTCTTGAAGATACGGTAATAGTCCTCCTCTACGCCCATGACGTTGATGGACGCTGACTGGTCGCCGAAGACCATGTTGAGGTTGCTCGAATAGGTGTTGACAATGCGCGAGAAACGCTCCACTTCTGGCAGGCTCTTCACGGCTTGTGCCTCACGCTCGGTGAAATAGAGACTGCGGTACTTGGGCAGACCTTTGTAGGGCACGGAGGTCCACATCGTCCAAATATCCACGGAATTATGGAGACTGGAGCCGTAGTTCGCCATGATGCCGTTCTCAAGTCCGTTACTAATGCCGAGCAGCACCACGAGGATGAAGATACCCCATGCCACCGCAAAGCCCGTCATGGCGGTGCGGAACTTGTTGCGCCTGAGCGACTCCCATATTTCGCGAAGCAGGTCCACTACTCTATCATGCCGTCCTTGATGTGGATAATGCGGTTGGTGGTGTCGGCAACGGACTGCTCGTGGGTGACGATGACGGTGGTGATGCCTTCGGCATTGAGTTGGCGGAAGACATTCATCACCTCGACGGTGGTTTTGGAGTCGAGTGCGCCCGTCGGCTCGTCGGCAAGCAGCACTTTCGGCTGCGCCACGATGGCACGGGCGATGGCTACGCGCTGACGCTGACCGCCCGACATCTCGTTGGGCAGGTGCGTCGCCCAATCCGTCAAGCCCATGCGCTCCAACTGCTCCATCGCCAGGCGGTGACGCTCGCGGCGCGGCACGCCTTTGTAGTAGAGCGGCAACTCCACGTTCTCGACCGCCGTCTTGAAATTGAGCAGGTTGAAACTCTGGAACACAAAGCCAATCAACTCGTTACGCAAGCGTGCGCCCTGCGTCTCGGTGAGGTCCTTGATGAGCCGCCCCGCGAGGTAGTAGTTGCCCGAGTCGTAGTTGTCGAGGATACCTAATATATTAAGGAGTGTCGATTTGCCCGACCCCGACGCGCCCATGATGGACACGAACTCGCCGTCGGCGATGTCGAGGTTGATGCCCCGCAACACGTGCAACGCGTTGGGCGTGCCCGGGTTGTAGGTCTTGTGGATATTTTCTAAGTGAATCAATGTGGCTTGCTATTTGTTTGCGGGCTCAAAGGTAAGGAATTATTCGGATACGTGCAAATAAACAGTCGGCATCGTACCGACATTGAAGGCTTAATCACATACTAATAACATACTAATCACATACTAATTACATACTAATATCATAGTCTTGACTCGATAAAGAAACGACTCGGTTTTGAGAGAATGATAAAGAAAGAAGAAAGAAAGAAAGAAACAAGAAGGGGCGGTATATTTATCCCGATGGTTATACGGGTATTTATTCAAAAAGATATGAACGTTTTCCCCGCTTGATTGTAAGCCCTAAGCGATGAGGCTTTGATGCCACATATCCTCCGACGGGATGAGCGTGCAAAAATAAATGAGCGGTCGGATAAATGATGGGCTATCCTCTCATTATCCACTCGTTGAAAGCGTGTGCTTACAAGCAGAAAAAACGAGTACCTATACGTACTCATATAGCCATACAACATCGCATATCGTTGTGCAGACGGATATTGCATATACGGAAAAAAAGCCGTAACTTTGCCGCGATTTTTAAGGTATAGGGTATTTGTACATCAGTGTACGCATACAACAACGGTATGAGGAGCGTGCCGGCGGTACGAACCCAGGAAGAAAAAAGATATATGAAGACTTTGAAACTGATTCAATCGGATTCTTATTTGCAGCCCTTTGCTGCCGCTATTGAAGGGCGGTACAACTATGTCCTGCAGCGCGAGCGCGAACTGACAGACGGCAAACCGCTGAGCGACTGGGCAAACGGGTATATGTACTTCGGGTTGCACCATACCAATAACGGTTGGGTGCTGCGCGAATGGGCTCCCCATGCCACGGCGATATACATCTTGGGTGATTTCAACGGCTGGAAGAAGAGCGAGGACTACCGCATGCAGCCCGTTGGCAACGGCGTATGGGAAGCCAATCTCAGCGAAAACCAAATGCAACACGGACAGTTGTACAAACTGCTGGTAGAGTGGCAAGGCGGCTGGGGAGAGCGTATTCCGAGTTATGCCACCCGCGTGGTGCAGGACGAGCAGACCAAGATATTCTCGGCGCAAGTGTGGAACCCCGCGCCTTATGAATGGCAACACAAAGCCCCTTCACGCCGCCGAGGTGCGGCACGCCCGAAGAAAGGCGAGGGGTTATATATCTATGAGTGCCATATCGGCATGTCGAGCGAGGAGGAGAAAGTGTCCACCTACGACGAGTTCCGCCGCACGGTGCTGCCGAGAGTGCACGAATTAGGCTATAACTGCCTGCAAATCATGGCGATACAGGAGCATCCATACTATGGCAGTTTCGGGTACCATGTATCGAACTTTTTTGCTGCCTCAAGCCGTTTCGGTACGCCCGAAGAGTTGAAGCACCTGATTGACGATGCCCACGGTATGGGCATGGACGTGATAATGGACATTGTTCATTCGCACGCCGTGAAGAACGAGCGCGAGGGGTTGGGCAATTTTGACGGCACACCTTATCAGTATTTCCACGAAGGTGCCCGCCGAGAGCACCCCGCATGGGACAGCCTGTGCTTTGACTATCACAAGAATGAGGTGCTGCATTTCCTGCTCTCCAACTGCAAATTCTGGTTGGACGAATATGACTTTGACGGTTTCCGCTTCGACGGCGTGACCTCGATGATGTACCTCAGCCATGGCCTGGGCGAGGACTTTACGAACTACGGCTGCTACTTCAACGGCAACGAGGACGGCGATGCCATCTGCTACCTAACCTTGGCAAACAAACTGATTCACGAGGTGAAACCCAATGCCATCACCATTGCCGAGGATATGTCGGGTATGCCAGGGCTGGCTTATCCCGCAAAAGACGGCGGCATGGGTTTTGACTACCGACTGGCAATGGGCATACCTGATTTCTGGATTAAATACATCAAAGAGGTGCGCGACGAGGACTGGAAGGCAGGACATATCTTCTACGAGATGACCAACCGCCGTCAGGACGAGAAGACCATCTCGTATGCCGAGAGCCATGACCAGGCACTCGTAGGCGACAAGACCATCATCTTCCGCCTGTGCGACTCGGACATGTATTGGCACTTCGAGCACGGGCACGCTACCTATATGGTGGACCGCGGCATTGCCCTGCACAAGATGATTCGCCTTATCACGGCATCGACCATCAACGGGGGCTACCTCAACTTCATGGGCAACGAGTTCGGGCACCCCGAGTGGATTGATTTCCCTCGCGAGGGCAACGGTTGGAGTTACAAATACGCCCGCCGTCAGTGGAGCCTCGTTGACAATTCCAATTACTTCTATGCCGACCTCAACCGCTTTGACGAAGCAATGGTGCACCTGCTGCACCGCGAACTGCGTCCCGTGAAGGACAAACAGGGTACGCATTTGCCGTGGATATACAAGTTGTTCGACAACGAGGGAGACCAAGTTGTGGCGTTTGAGCGTGGCGACCTGCTGTTTGTCTTCAACTGGAACGGAACGCAATCCTTTGCCGATTATGGTATTCCCGCTCCTGCAGGCAAATACAAAGTGCTGCTCAACACCGATGCCCGTGAGTTTGCAGGTTTCGGCCTTGCCGACGACAGTGTGGAGCATTTCACGCAACCCGACCCCGCTTATCTCGAAGAAGGCAAGGGGTGGCTCAAACTGTACCTGCCCGCCCGCAGTGCAGTGATACTGAAGAAACAATAAACCAATGCCGTTAAGGGCTGTTGTCCGTAGCGGCTATAAAAACCAAACAGATATGAGACTTATCATTCAACCCAACTACGACCTGCTCTCGGAGTGGGCAGCCAACTACGTGGCACACCGCATCAACGAGTTCGCCCCCAAAGAGGGTATGCCTTTTGTCCTCGGACTCCCGACGGGTTCTTCGCCTCTCGGCATGTACCGCCACCTCATCAAACTCAACCAAGAAGGCAAGGTCAGTTTCCGTAATGTGGTGACTTTCAACATGGACGAGTACGTGGGTATCCCCGAAAACCACCCCGAGAGTTACCATAGTTTTATGTGGAACAACTTCTTCTCGCACATCGACATCCGCAAGGAGAACGTGAATATCCTCAACGGCAATGCGCCCGACCTGGCTGCCGAATGTGCACGGTATGAGGCAAAGATACGCGAATACGGCGGCATCATGCTGTTTCTGGGCGGTATCGGTCCCGATGGGCATATCGCCTTCAACGAGCCAGGGTCTTCATTATCGTCACGTACCCGTCAGAAGACGCTAACAACCGATACCATCATTGCCAACTCGCGTTTCTTCAACAATGACGTCAATCTCGTGCCGAAAACCGCACTCACTGTGGGTGTAGGCACTATCATGGACGCCAAGGAGGTGCTGATAATGGTGAACGGTCACAACAAAGCCCGCGCTCTGCAGCACGCAGTAGAGGAGCCCATTTCGCACATGTGGACCATTTCCGCCTTGCAGATGCACCAACATGGTATCATTGTTTGCGATGAGGCGGCTTGTGCTGAGTTGAAGGTAGGCACCTACCGCTACTTCCTCGATATCGAGAAGAGCAATCTCGACCCGCAAAGCCAACTCTAAACAAACGGACAGCCATGTTGCAGATTTACAATACACTGTCGCGCACCAAGGAGTACTTCCGTCCCCTCCACGAGGGGCATGTGGGTATGTACGTGTGCGGCCCTACGGTCTATGGCGATGCCCACTTGGGGCATGCGCGTCCCGCTATCACATTCGATGTGCTTTTCCGCTATCTCCAGTACCTTGGCTACAAGGTTCGCTACGTGCGCAATATCACTGATGTGGGGCACCTGGAGCACGATGCCGACGAAGGCGAGGACAAGATAGAGAAGAAGGCCCGCCTTGAGCAACTGGAGCCCATGGAGATAGTGCAGTACTACACCAACCGTTACCACCACGACATGGAGCAACTGAATGTGCTTCCTCCGAGCATCGAGCCCCATGCCAGCGGGCATATCATCGAGCAGATTGCCTTTGTGCAGAAGATTCTCGACCACGGCTATGCCTATGTGGTCAACGGCAGCGTGTATATGGACGTGGAGAAATACGCCAAGGACTTCCCTTACGGCAAACTGTCGGGGCGCAACCTCGAGGACATCAAGACCGAGACCCGCGAGTTGGACGGGCAGCAGGAGAAGAAACACAGTTACGACTTCGCCCTCTGGAAAAAGGCATCGCCCGAGCATATCATGCACTGGCCCAGCCCATGGAGCGAGGGTTTCCCCGGTTGGCATATGGAGTGCTCCACGATGGGCACTAAGTACCTTGGTGAGACGTTCGATATTCACGGCGGCGGTATGGACCTGATGTTCCCGCACCATGAGGCGGAGATTGCGCAGTCCTGTGCCGCCCTCGGGCACGAGAGTGTGCGCTACTGGATGCACAACAACATGATTACCATCGCAGGCAAGAAGATGGGCAAGTCATACAACAACTTCATCACACTGGAGCAGTTCTTCCATGGCGACCATCCCTTGCTGACACAGCCGTTCACGCCCATGACTATCCGCTTCTTCATCCTCATGGCGCACTACCGTTCCACGGTGGACTTCTCCAGCGAGGCTCTGGTGGCAGCCGAGAAGGGTTTGGCACGCTTCACCGAAGCATACGAGCGACTGCAGAAACTGCAACCCGCAGCCACCTCCACGGTGGACATCAGCGGCTTGCGTGAGCGTTGTGCAGAGGCTATGGACGATGACCTCAATACGCCGATAGTCATCTCGCACCTCTTTGATTCCGCGCGTGCCATCAACACGGTCTTTGACGGAAAGGGCACCATCTCGCAGGCAGACCTGGACGAACTCCGTGCTATTTGGAAGGAGTACGCCATTGATATCCTGGGTCTGCGTCTGGACAATACTGCCGAATCATCGTCCGACCAGCAGGCATTGCACGGTGCAGTGGACCTGCTGCTGAATATGCGCCTTGACGCAAAGCGCAACAAGGATTGGGCTACCTCCGACAAGATTCGCGACTCGCTTACCGCACTCGGTTTCCACATCAAAGACACCAAAGACGGCTTCGAGTGGAACCTGTAGCCCCAAGCCCTACTCCCGTTTCTTATTCCTCAGAGGCTGCCTGACCGGTTCTGGCAGCCTCTCTTTTGGAAGACGACGCGGCTCGCGTCGTCATAGAGAAGTGGTCAATGGGACTTGTTAGACACTTTCTTTTTTGTATCTTGGGAGACGACGCGGCTCGGAGTCCCCTGTAAGCAAAATGGGTGCAACTTTCGCTTCGTGTTGCCATCGAGTCTTCATCGGGTGATTATCGGGTGATTAACGGGTTGTTCTCGAGAGGATATCGTATTGTTCCCGCAAGACCGCCCTCACATTCCCCACCTTTCACGAACAATAGAGGTCGCCCGTATCGAGCAACCTCTATATTCTATATATCCCCTCACTTTGAGGCACTTACGCTATTTGGGAGGTCTTATTCTACTTCTACGCCTGTAAGGGTATAAGTCTTGCCATTGCGAAGGATATAGACTTGCCCGTTGCGGAAGACTTTGCAGGGTGTGGTGTCATCCAAGGTCTCGCCGGTAGCAGGTACATCATCCATACCTGTGGCACCGCCTGTAGTGGTGAAAGAGCCCTTGTAGGTGTTCAGCGTATTGCTCTTGGCGTCCTTGACATCAATGGCATACGCATACTGTGTGCTACTGCTGAGACCCGTAACGGTGAAGCGGTAGCCGTCTTGCGTGAGCAGAGCCGCAGGGGTATGACGCTGTTCGCCATTGCGGGCAGGCGCGGCAAAGGCTATGCGGGTCAGTTGTCCGTCTGCATTGAAGACAAGAGTGCATATCTCCGTACCGTCTTGCGTAATGAGGATGGTGTACGTATCGGCATTGCTGTTGGTCGGCCATGTAATGTCGGCATCATTGTCACGGGGAGTGACAAGCACCTAGCCATTGGTCTCTGTCTTCTCTGCGCCTACGCACTCCAAATACTTGAACGAACCCCATACAGCGTCTGTCTCATAATCTTCGAGGTTACGCACGGTACTTGCACGTGGATATTGTAGTTGTAAAAACTAGTTATGTGTACGACTCTATCGCCAACCACCAAAGTCTCTTTTTGTGCCATAGGCGGCTCAACTGCATAACAAACAATCCGCTTCAACTTCTGTGCATTGTAGAAAGCACCATCACCAATGGACTTCAGCCCACTACCTAATTGCAAGTACTTAATGTTGCTACAACTACTAAAACTAAATCGGTCACCAATCTCCGTAATTCCATTACCTATGATCAATGTATCAATACCTGTACAACCAGAGAAAACGTTGTCTCCTATACTTGTTACACTATTAGGGATAGTGACTGATACTATGCTTGTACAACCCCTAAAATTAGGGGATATATTAGTAATGCCTTCTGGTATTATCAAGTTTGTAAGCAGGGTATTATTGATATACAGATTTTTAGCATGCTCCAACGGATTACTTTGCATATCTATATTGAGCCACCCTTTTACATCTCCCATGTAATTGACTTTGGTAAGACCTATACAACCTTCGAAAGCATTCTCTCCAATACTCGTTACACTATTTGGAATAGCAATAGAGGTAAGACCCGTACAACCACTGAATGCACCACCTCCAATACTTGTCACGCCATTGGGAATAGTGACAGAAGTCAAACCTGTGCAAGCATAAAAAGCTTTACTAAAACTCTGAGTCTATCTTGTTATTTGGTTTTGCCGGTTTAACCGGAAGGGACTATAACAAAACATAAGTTCTCTAACTTAGCGAGTTGTTTAGTGTAACCTTCCGGGGGTTAATTCTCCTTTTTACAACAAAGGTACAAATTAACGCTTTTGCCTGCAAGTCTTCCGACTTAAAAGATACCTTTTGGGCATCCTTTATCCTCCTTTATCCTCTCTTTATCCTCACATCCTTGTTGACTCTCCATCTTAATTTCTGATACCTCTACTTTCACGGTGCAAAGGTAAAGGTTTTTATCTGTTGTGTTGTCCGGCATCCATTACGATACTGCGGAACTTAATGGTTAATTACATGATATTATATGTTTATTATGGTTAGGTGTCACTTGATATTATTAAGAGGTATGATTGACGTTGAATAAATCGTACATAATATTAAATGTCCAAATAAATCGTACATCGTAAATTCGCAAATCGTAAATTATTTTGCCCCCTCATTGGGCATGCGGATTTGCAGGAATGAGGAAAAAGTCGTAAATTTGCGGGTTAGAATTGTTTTTTAGGAACAGAGTAATCAATATGAAGATATGGAAACAATGAAATACATGAGCCGCGAGGAACTGCGGAAACTGATTGTCATCTGGTTTGAGGAGGATATTCGCGACGGTGACCATACGTCGCTGAGTTGCATTCCACCGACACAGATGGGCTGTCAGCAACTGATTATCAAGGAGAAAGGCATATTGGCAGGCGTGGAGATAGCCAAAGAAATCATCAACTACTTCGACCCCGAATGCAGAATGGAGCAACTGCTGGAAGACGGCGCAGAGGTGAAGCCCGGCGACATCGCGTTCCGCGTGTACGGCAAGGAGTTGAGCCTGCTGCAGATAGAGCGCACGATGCTCAACGTGATGCAGCGCATGTCGGGCGTAGCGACCACGGCGCACAAGTACCAGAGTCTGATTGCGGACACGGGTTGCCACGTGTTGGATACGCGCAAGACCACGCCCGGACTGCGGTACTTGGAGAAAGAGGCTGTGCGTATCGGCGGGGGAATGAACCATCGAATCGGGCTGTTTGACATGATTCTGCTGAAGGACAACCATGTGGATTTCTCGGGAGGTATCACGGCGGCTCTGACACGCGCACGGGACTACTGCAAGGAGAAAGGCAAAGACCTGCGCATCGAGATTGAGACGCGCAATGAGGACGAGATACGCGAGGCGCTGGCAACCCGTATTCCCGACCGAATCATGCTCGACAACTTCACGCCCGAGCGCACGAAAAAGGCGGTGGAGTTGATACGCGCATGGGAGAGAGAGAACGGCAAGCATATTGAGATAGAGTCGAGCGGCGGTATCACCATCGACACCATCCGCGAGTACGCGCTGTGCGGGGTGGACTTTGTGAGCGTGGGGGCACTGACGCACTCGGTGAAGAGCCTCGATATGAGTTTCAAAGCCGTGAAAGAAAGTAATAAGTAATAATTAATAGTTAATATCTATCCCTATGACTGTAATTGAGAAATTGGCAGCGTTGCGTACGCTGATGAAGGAGCATGGTTTGAATGCCTATATCGTGCTGGGGACTGACCCGCACGCCAGTGAATATATGGCTCCGCACTGGATGGAGATGTCGTGGATTACAGGGTTCCTTGGCGAGACAGGAACAGCCGTCATCACGCTTGACAAGGCGTTGCTGTGGACCGACAGCCGCTACTACCTGCAGGCGAATGCCGAACTGGCTGGCAGCACGGTGGAGTTGATGCGCGAGAGCGATGTGGACTGCCCCACGATACCCGAATGGCTGTGCCAAAACGAGCACGGCACAGTGGGCGTGAACCCCGAGATGTACAGCGTGAACGGCTACCGCGCACTGCGTGAGGAGTTGGAGAACGGCGGCTTGGGACTGATGTCGATAGACCTGATTCGTCCGCTGTGGACGGAAGGCAGACCCGCTATCCCGACCTCACTGCTGTACGAATACGGCGAGGAATTTGCGGGCGAGAGCGTGGCAAGCAAGTGGGCACGTGTGCGCGAGGTGCTGCGACAGAAGCATTGCGAAGCCATCGTGGTTTCGGCATTGGACGAGATAGCGTGGCTGCTGAATATCCGCGGCAAGGACGTGGATTATACGCCGTGCCTTATCAGTTACGTGGTGCTGGAGATGGACCGCTGCACGCTGTTCGTGGCACCCGAGAAAGTGGACGCAAAGGCACAGGCTTATTTGGACAGAATCGGCGTAACGGTGCGCGGGTATGAAGAGGTGTTTGCATACCTTAACGGGCTGACAGTAAGCAGTATTATGTTCGACGGCAGCAAGGTGAACGAGCGGTTGTACGAGGCGATTTCGGAGAAGACAGGCAAGCGTGTGAACGTGACGCCGAGCCCCGTGCTGAAGATGCAGAGCGTGAAGAACGCCACGGAGATTGCGGGTGAGCGGATTGCCATGCGCGAAGATGCGGTGGCACTGACACGGTTCTTCCGTTGGTTGGAGACAGAGGCGTTGCAGACCCCGCAGACCGAGATAACGATGGCGGACAAGTTGCATGAGTTCCGCGCGATGGGCAAACACTTCACCGACGAGAGTTTCTGCACCATCGCCGGTTGGAAGGGCAACGGAGCCATTGTGCACTACCATGCCGAGCGCGATAACTGCGCAGCCATTGATGGTAACGGTGTGCTGCTGTTGGACTCGGGCGGGCAGTATTTAGACGGCACCACCGACATCACCCGTACCGTATGGGTGGGCGATGCAGAGCAGATACCCGAGAACGTGAAGCATGACTACACGCTGGTACTCAAGGGGCATATCGCCTTGGCTAATGCGCGTTTCCCGAAAGGGACAAGAGGCAATCAGTTGGACGTGCTGGCACACCAGTATATGTGGGCGGAGGGTATCACCTACGGTCACGGCACAGGGCACGGTGTGGGGCACTTTATGGGTTGCCACGAGGGTCCGCAGAACATACGCACCGACAACAACCCTAACCCGCTGCAGGTGGGGAATATCTGCTCCGATGAGCCCGGTATCTACCGCGCCAACGAGTACGGTATCCGCATAGAGAACCTGATTACCGTGCGCGAGTCGGAACACGTGAGTGCACGCACCACGGGCGAGACGTACTATGAGTTCGAGATACTCACATTGTGCTACTACGACACCCGTCTGATAGACCGAAGTATGCTGACAGACAAAGAGATAGAATGGCTGAACAACTACCACAAGTGGGTATATAGCGAGGTGGCTCCGCGCCTTAGTGCGGCAGAGGCAGCATGGCTGCAGGAGAAGTGCAAAGCCCTATAGAATAAGGACAAAAGAGTAAGGAACAAGGAAGTATTAGTCTGATTGTTATGACATTAGAGAATATATTGACCCGAAAGGTGCAGGAGGCTGTGAAGAACCTCTACGGCATCGAAGTAACAGAACAGCAGGTGCAACTGCAGAAGACCCGTCCAGAGTTCGAGGGCGACATCACCCTCGTGGTGTTCCCGTTCGTAAAGGCGGCACGCAAAGCACCCGCACAAGTGGCAACCGAGATAGGAGAGGCATTGCAAGGAGACCTTGTGGAGAAGTTCAACGCCGTGCAGGGCTTCCTCAACCTCAGCATTGCGCAGACTTACTGGCTGGAGCAACTGCAAACTATTGCCAATACGGAGAACTACGGCTATCAGACCCGCACCAAAGAGGACGGCACACAGCCGCTGATGATGGTGGAGTACAGTTCGCCGAACACCAACAAGCCCCTTCACCTCGGGCATGTGCGCAACAACCTGTTGGGCTACTCCATCGCGAAGATTCAGGAGGCTAACGGCTGGAAAGTGGTGAAAACCAATATCGTCAACGACCGCGGCATCCATATCTGCAAGTCGATGCTCGCGTGGCTGAAATTCGGCAACGGTGAGACACCCGAGTCCAGCGGCAAGAAAGGCGACCACCTGATAGGCGACTACTATGTGCGCTTTGATGTAGAGTACAAAAAGCAAATCAAAGACCTGATGGCGCAGGGTATGGACGAGGATACCGCCAAGAAAGAGGCTCCGCTTATCAAAGAGGCGCAGGCAATGCTGCTCAAATGGGAGCAAGGCGACCCCGAGGTGCGTGCGCTCTGGCAGAAGATGAACAGTTGGGTATATGCCGGTTTTGACGAGACCTACAAGCAGATGGGTGTCAGTTTTGATAAGATTTACTATGAATCAAATACCTATCTCGAGGGCAAGAAAGAGGTGGAACGCGGTCTGAAAGAGGGCTTGTTCTACCGCCGCGAGGACGGTTCCGTATGGGCAGACCTCACGCAGGACGGCTTGGACGAGAAACTGCTGCTCCGCTCCGACGGCACTTCGGTCTATATGACGCAGGATATAGGTACTGCCAAACTGCGTTTCCAAGACTATCCCATCGACAAGATGGTGTATGTGGTGGGCAACGAGCAGGAGTACCATTTCAAGGTGCTGTCTATCCTTCTCGACCGTCTCGGGTTCCCCTTCGGCAAGGAGTTGGTGCATTTCAGTTACGGTATGGTCGAACTGCCCAACGGCAAGATGAAGAGCCGCGAGGGTACGGTGGTGGACGCCGATGACCTGATGGCGCAGATGATTGACGATGCCCACGAGATTTCCAAAGACAAAGTGAACACCCTGCCCGACATCACCGCCGACGAGGCAAACGAGATTGCACGTATTGTGGGCTTGGGCGCATTGAAATACTTTATTCTCAAGGTGGATCCGCGCAAGAACATGCTCTTCAATCCCGCCGAGAGTATCGATTTCAACGGCAATACGGGACCGTTTATCCAATACACCTACGCGCGTATCCGGAGCGTCTTGCGCAAGGCGGAAGCAGAGAAAGTAGAGAGCAATTTACAAATTTACCCATTTACAAATTTACAAATTGCCCCCAAGGAGTTGTCTCTTATCCGGTGTCTTGCCGACTATCCTGCCGTAGTACGCCAGGCTGGGAACGATTTCTCGCCTGCCGTAATTGCGAACTATGCGTATGCGTTGGCGTGCGATTTCAACTCGTTCTACCACGACTACAGCATCCTCAACGAGCCCGATGCGGCTGTACGTGCCATGCGTCTGACTCTCTCCGCTACGGTGGCAAAGGTCATCCGCAGTGCAATGGCGCTGCTCGGTATCGAGGTACCGGACAGAATGTAACAGGGCGAAACTTACGAACCGGATAAAGCCTACTAACTTATTAAACCATTGATACTTATGAGCAAAAGGACAACATTGATGTACATTCTCCTCGGAATGTACGCAGTCGGCACCTGGGCGCAGACCGATGCCTATTTCCACTTGAAAAACGGGATAGTGCAGCAATTGCCTGTCGCGGAGATAGATAGTGTGAGTTATATTGCGCCCGAAGTCACCATTCAGTTGCCTGCGGAGATTACTATCAAGGGCGGCACTCGGCAGAAATTAGGTGTAATCATCACAGGAGCGAATAAAGAGGATATAGAGTGGACTGTACAGAGTAATGCGGTGAGAGTATTCGCCAATGGCGACAGCATTTTTGGTGTGCAGAATTCTATTGGAAATAGAACTTTTGTCGTAACTGCTACATGCAAGGGTGCCGTGGCACATACTATTGTAAACCTGCAAAACGAATATGATGGACTGGTCCCGTCGTATTGGTGGATGCAGTTCAATCAAAGTCGTATATTGGCTTATTCTGCTCGGGAAGGTATGTATTTGAGTCAGGCGTTTACCTCGTGCTATGCCTACCCCGATTCGGCAGGAGGACAACCTCCCGTATGGGCGTTCCGTGTGGGGGAAGGCTACAAATACGGTTGGCAGGAATTCGACAAGAAGGACCAATATCCGCTATGGTATGAACATTGTGTAACGATAGAGCCTTATTATCACCGTGTGATGCAGGATACCACCCTGCGAAACAACAACCGGCTCGTAGCTTCTACTATCTATCTCTATTCGCTGATGTCGGTAACGGACAACTTCGGAGTGGCACCATTGGATAGTTCATATTGGATGGCAGAGCCCGTATTGTACCCGCAGGAGCGTGTGTATGCCTATTTGGACTCTGCTTTTACTGCCCTGTTGGAGCATTACCAAGACCCGAAATGGGTGAATGACAATAGGGATATTGAGAGTTCTTACGACCCGTATCATAACGATATGGCAAAGTGGGCAACGTTTACCCAAGCATTATATGCACGGTTCTTGTTGCGCAAGTTGCCCAATTGGGACAATACCCCTGCCACGTGCCAACAGATTGTAGATGCAGTGGATAAGGTGCTGAATAGCGGAAATTGGGAGGAACCTGTCATTCCCGTGTATCATTCGTCTTATGGAGTCCTGTCGTACACCGTGCCTTCCACATTCTTGGCAAGTGTGATGGGCTTTTATCCGAAAGGGGTACCTACTACAACATCATTAAAGGACGAAAATGGCAAGCGCTTGTCTAATGTGGCAGTATTTGCCTTGGACCCGCGTGCCACACGTATGATGCACAATCGCATCAACAATGAATACCAAAGATCATTAAGAAGTTTGGATAACAATGTGGGTATGCCGCGTAGTATGAAGTACTACTATTATCCTGATTTGTATTGTATTACGAACAAAGACTCTGTGCTCAACTCCTATCAATCCAATCCTTTTACAAAGACCGACAATGGTGGTGCTTACGGCTATGCTGAGATTCCAATGATGACCACAGAAGAACTGCTTTTTATCAAAGCAGAGGCACAGTATTGGTTAGGCAATAAGACCGAGGCATACACCACTACCAAGCAAGCCGTGGAGCGCAGTATGGAGCGGTATGGTGTGATTGACCCAAGCAACACGGAGAACCCGTATCACAATATGGGAGACCCCAAGAAAGTAAGCGGCAAGGGACTGATTGATTTCTTCTTCCGTCTGCGTATGCCGGAGGATAACTTCACAATAGCCCATCTGATGCAGCAGAAGTATGTAGCAATGTGCTTTCAGTCCGAGCAATGGGTGGACGTACGCCGGTACAACTACAGCAGCCCGACCAATGGTGTGGTGTATGACGGGGTGTATGTATATCACATAGACAAGGTGTACGACCAAGAGAAACAGGGGATGATAAGAGAGGATAATTTTAGTGAGACCTTCGACCTGCGCCGTCCGTACAATTTGGATACGATATGGAACAATGAGTTGGACGGACAATGGGTCAACCGCCTCACGATAGAACAGGACTACCAAAAGCGGTATTTCATCAACGAATTAAAACGACTGGGTATATATCAAAACACCGAATGGCTAACCAAAAAGATGATATGGCAATGAAACGACTATTATTGATAGCACTCTGCTGCATAGGCATAGGTACAATACTGATTGCCCAAGAGAATGTGTATGTATATACATCGGACGACCAAGTAATTACATACCCGTTGGCGCAGTTGGATAGCATGGGTTTCTCCTCTCCGCAATCCCTGCTCACTATCACGGGACCGCACTTTGTGCGCGAAGACCAGACCATAGAACTATCCACCCAATGGAGTATAGACGGCAAGCAGCGTGTGCAGGTGGATTGGTACCAACCTGAATATGAATATATCTGGTTGAATCCCGATGATTGTGCCGCAGTGCAAGTGGAGGGTAAAAAAGAGGGTAAGACATATATTTATGCTGTGTACAATGGCATAACCGCGGTATATCCGTTTGAGGTGATACGCCGCACCACGGTGGATGTCCGTGTGCAGCCCGAAGAAGGAGCATCTGCCCTATACGAGGGTACGAGCCTGCGCATATCGGCTACACCCAACCAGCCTGCCACATGCGCGTGGGACTTTGGCGATGGAAGCACCAAAGAGCAAAGCAACACTCTGCGCCACACATACACCCAAGCAGGCACCTACACCATAACCATAGAGGTGGACGGCTATACTTATACGCACGATGTGACCGTCGCACCGCTGACGCCTGTCATTACCATGCAACCCGAAAGCACTCCCGTAGTAGCCAACGAGACATGGGTATCTTTATCAGCGACATTGTACAACACAAAAAACAAAAGCGAGACCCTGCAATGGATATTCCCCGACGGGACGACAAATGAGAACGGGCAGACAATATCAACGTTCACAGGTAATAATCCGGGGCGTGTACGTTTTAGCCATACAGGCAGCAACTTGGTACAGGTGGCGGCTACATACGACGGACGCAAGTTGGACACGGTGGGTGTGTTCGTGCAGGTGATAAAGGACCTTACACCTGCCCCCACTTTGTACTACGCTGTCAAAGGGGGAGATATTATGGCGCGCAAGTTGTCGGACGGCACAGACTATTCGTATGACTTGGGCGTATCAGCAGGCGAACACGTGTTCAATATGCTGTTTGCCAACTCGTTGCTGTACGTGATAGACGCGGGCAAGCAGTTTACGTATATCAACGATGAAGACGGCATATTCGGAGATGGTATAATAACGGCGATAACCCCTGACGGAACAAAGATTGATACCGTCATCAGCAACGTGGGCGGTCATGCGTTCCAAGACCCGTTTTATGGATATGTAGAGGGCGATGACCTGTACTACACCGACCGTAGTACAGGTGTCTTCCGTATCCCGCTGACCACACGCAATGCACAGTGGAATAGCACAGACTACCCATATTATGTTCAAAACCAGCGATTAGGTTATTATAGCCGTGGACTTTCTTATGCTGCAGTAAATAGTTGCATTGGCAAAATAGAAGGTCTGTGGTACTGGGGAAAGACATATAACGGCAATGGTATATGGCGGTTTACAGACAGCGATATATTGCCGGATGTATATTCATATAGTGATGCAACAACACCCTCTGCAGGTGCCCTGCTTAAGGATGCATTTTGCCCCAAAGCATTTGTGTATGACAGCCAACGTAGGATGTTCTATTTCTCTCTTTATGGCAATGGAGCAGGTGTGTACAAAATCCCGTATGACAGGATTGACGAGTTGAAATACATCGGTGCCGTCAAGGAGTTGGCACAATACACAATGGATGCAGATGTCTCAATAGAACCCATTGCTGAACGAGGAAGAGACGAGGGCTCTGATGGTGAGTACATTGGTATCTGTCAAATGGCATTGGACGAAGCCACGGGCGATGTGTACTTCGGCTACCGTGCTGCAGACCCCGAGCAGACAGGGCTCTATCGCTACAATGCCGCTACGGGCAAACTGACTCTTATCCCAGACACCAAGGGTATAGAGATATATGGTGTTACTGTCAACAATACTCCAACCGTTTTATTTTAGTTGTATGAAGCGTATTTTATTAACCATAATAGCAGCAAGTTGTGTCATAGCAAGCCACGCAGGCACGATTATAGTAGAGCGTATCTCGAAGCCATCAGCACAAGTGGACATGGCTACCATTCAAACCGTACAGTTTTTGGGCAAAGACCAAACGGTGCTGTTCAACACCATGGGGGGAGGACAGCAAGCATATAGTGGTGTACGGAGTCTTGTGTTTAGTGACTTTGCCACACCCGTTCAGTCCGTTGAGACAAACACTCATATATCGGTATACCCCAATCCTACGGCAGATGCCCTGTTGATAGACGGAGCCGCACAAGGTGCTCCCATGAGTATCTATTCTTTGAATGGCAACCTCCTCCTGACTCAGACTGCCAACAGCGGCACCAACAGGATAGACGTAACCTCCTTGCCCAATGGACTCTATATCCTCCGCTTGGGCAACGAAACATTCAAGTTTACCAAGGAGTAACGGCTCTTCGCCACACGGTATTCACACATAACATCAATGCACCCTGCGTCACATCTCGTAGGGTGCATTTTTTACCGTTTCTTTCTCGAAAGAATATCGGGTTAAGAGTATGACATTAGTATGTGATTAGTATGTGATTAGTATGTGATTAAGCCGACGATGCCGACAGCATAGCAACGGAATATCAAGCCAAAGCAGAGACGTGAAGCATGCCCACAGCCCCGTTTGTTCTACTCGTATTTTTGAAACAGGAAATCGTTGTACGGATAACGCTGGATATGAATGGCCTTGATGCGGTCGTAGAGCAACGACTTGAGTGCCTCGATATTGGTCTTGTCCGCCGCCGAAATGAAGATGCAATCATCGTGCAACTTAGCCATCCATGTGCGCTGCAACTCCTCAAGCGGTATATTCTCGCGACGCATAGGCGTAAGGTCGTCCTCCTCTTTCGGAGTGTAGGTAAACGCATCTATCTTGTTGAATACCACAATAGTGGGTATAGTACGTGTGGTGCGCTTGCCTTTCTGCGCAGCATTATTACCGCCTTTGCGCACCTGCCACGGCTGATGCTCTTGCAATTCCTCTTCGTGCTCCAACAGTTCGCTAATCGTACGCTCCACCACCTCGTACTGTTCCTCGAAGTTCGGGTGCGATATATCCACCACATGCACCAACAAATCCGCTTCGCGCACCTCGTCCAACGTGGACTTGAAACTCTCAATCAGGTTGTGCGGCAGTTTGCGTATGAACCCCACCGTGTCCGACAGCAGAAACGGCAGGTTCTCGATAGTCACCTTCCGCACAGTGGTGTCCAAGGTTGCAAACAGTTTGTTCTCGGCAAATACCTCCGACTTGCTCAGCAGGTTCATCAGCGTTGATTTTCCCACATTGGTGTAGCCCACCAACGCTACGCGCACCATCTTGCCACGGTTCTGCCGCTGTGTAGCCATCTGCTTGTCAATCTTCTTGAGGTCTTCGCGCAGCAGCGCGATACGCTGACCGATGATACGCTTGTCCGCCTCAATCTGCGTCTCGCCCATACCACGGCTCGTGGTGCCGCCACCGCGCTGCCTGTCGAGGTGCGACCACATACGTGTCAGGCGCGGGAGCATATATTGCAGGTGCGCCATCTCCACCTGTGTCTTGGCGTAGGAGGTCTGTGCCCGCTGCAGAAATATCTCCAAAATGAGAATGGTGCGGTCCATGATACGGACGGGCGTAGCACCTTTCTCGTTGGTATTCAGTTCCTTTTCTATATTGCGCAGTTGCCTCGGCGACAGTTCATCGTCGAAGATAACAAGGTCAACAGGAGTGCCTTCTGGGCAATCCTGCTTACGAACATACTCTTTGATTTCCTGCAACTTACCCTCTCCCACATACGTTGCCGTATTAGGCTGGTCGAGCCGCTGTACAAAGCGCTTGACGGGCACTATATGATTGGTATCGGCAAGGAACGCCAGTTCGTCCAGATACTCCCGTGTGCGCTCCTCGTCCTGCGTAGGCGTAATCAGTCCCACAAGCACGGCATGATTGATATATTCTTTGATTTCTATCATCTTATCCAACTAAATTGGTGGCAAAGATAGTGAATAAATTGTACACCTGCAACACACCTGCATATTTTCGCTATACAAGGATTAGTGTGCTTCGAGCCAGTTCTTGCCCACGCCGCAGTCGGCTATGAGGGGCACGGTGAGGTGTACCACGTTTTGCATCTCCTCCACCACAAGGGTGCGGGCACGCTCCACTTCGGCAACAGGCACGTTGAAGTTGAGTTCGTCGTGCACCTGCATAATCATCTGCGTCCGAAGTCCCTCTTCCTGCAGGCGACGATGGATACTGACCATTGCCATCTTGATAATGTCTGCCGCAGTACCCTGAATGGGTGAGTTCACGGCATTGCGCTCCGCGAAAGAGCGCACAGTGGCGTTGTGCGAGAGGATGTCGGGCAGGTAGCGTTTGCGCCCGAAAAGCGTGACGGCATAGCCGTGCTGGCGTGCAAACTCCTTCTGCCGCTCAATATAGTCAATCACGCCGGGGAAAGCGGCAAAATAGTCATCAATTAGGGCTTTTGCCTCACTGCGTGGGCAGTCCAATTGCTGTGCCAATCCGAAAGCGGAGATGCCGTAGATGATACCGAAATTAGCCGTTTTGGCGCGTCGCCGTTGGTCTTTGGTTACCTGCTCGATAGGTATACCGAATATCTTAGCCGCCGTCGCCGCGTGGATATCCTGCCCTGAGCGGAACGCCTCCAGCAGGTGCGGGTCTTGAGAGAAATGTGCCATCAGACGCAACTCAATCTGCGAATAGTCCGCCGAAAGGAACATGCACCCCTCATCAGGTATAACGGCACGGCGAATCAGTTGCCCACGCTCGGAACGGATAGGCAGGTTCTGCAGGTTTGGATTGGAAGACGAGAGGCGACCTGTAGCTGTAACGGTCTGATTATATGTGGTGTGTATCTTGCCATCCTGCGGGTCTATATAGGTCGGCAGGGCGGAGATATAGGTGGAAATCAGTTTCTTCAATTCGCGGTAGTCGAGTATCTTGCCCACAATGGGATGCTTGTCTTTGAGTCCGAGGAGCACCTCTTCGGAAGTGGAATACTGCCCTGTCTTGGACTTTTTCGCCTTAGGGTCAAGGTGGAGCGTGTCGAACAGGACTTCCCCCACTTGGCGGGGCGAGTTGATATTGAACGGTTTGTCGGAAAACGCATATATCTGCTGCTCGATACCTTGCAGTTCATCGGTAAGTTGCTGCTCGGCTTGGCGCAGCATGGGCACATCAATGCGCACGCCTGCCTGCTCCATATCGCGGAGCACCTGCACCAATGGCAGTTCCACTTCGTTGTATAGGTTCCATAATGCCGAATCCGCTTTCAGTGCATTCCAATCAACGGGCACATTGGGGTTGTAGGCAACCTCAGGATTGAGGAGGTAGGCAGCCAAACGGGAAGAGACGTCAGAGACCTCCTCTTCCCCTCCTTCGGAGGAGGGGTTTTCAGTATCGGATGATGGTTCGGATACCGGTTCTGCAAACAAATCAAGGGTTTGTTCTACAGGTTTCTTTGTCTTGGCAGTATTGGCAAGCCCCTCCTCCGAAGGAGAGGTTGGGGAGGTCTTTTTCAGCAACGAATTGAACTCCAACTGCTGATAAATCGGCGCCAACCTGTCCCAGTCGCGCGGCTTGAGCAGAAGTGCATCCTCATCAAGGTCAATAGGCACATCGGTGCGGATGGTAGCCAGAAAACGCGAAAAACGTATCTGCTCAGCCTGCGTCTCCACCTTGGTCTTCAGGGCACCTTTGAGTTGGTCGGTATGCGCCAACAGGTTGTCTATATCGCCGAACTGCTGCAAGAGTTGTACAGCGGTCTTCTCTCCCACCCCCTTGCAACCGGGGATATTGTCGCTGGCATCACCCATGAGTCCGAGCAGGTCTATCACCTGCCGCTGGTTCTGCAAGCCGTATTTGGCACACACCTCAGCGGGACCGAGTTTCTCGAAACCGCCCGTATGGCGCGGACGATACATATATATATGGTCGGATACCAGTTGTCCGTAGTCCTTGTCAGGCGTAGCCATATAGACCTCAAAGCCTGACTGCTCCGCCTTGCCCGCCAGTGTGCCGATGACATCGTCCGCCTCAAAGCCCTGCACCTCCAGGATGGGGATATTCATCGCCGTCAGGATGTCTTTGATCTGCGGCACCGCCCTGCGGATATCCTCGGGCGTCTCCTCGCGCTGCGCCTTGTACTGCTCGTATGCTTCGTGGCGGAATGTGGGTCCGTGCGGGTCAAATGCCACGCCGATATGCGTAGGATTGACACGCTTCAGCAGGTCGTCAAGCGTAACCACAAAGCCAAATACGGCGGAGGTATTCTCCCCGCGCGAGTTCATCCGCGGCGTGCGGATAAAAGCATAATACGCACGATATATCATCGCATACGCATCTATAAGTAACAAGGTCATATCTTTTTCAATTAACTATTACAACTCTTTCCCGTTCATTTTATTTTGTCCATAGGTCTGTCATATCTGGTTCCTAATATATCCCTCTTGGTCATAGGCGCGGTGATAATGATGGATCAGTCGAAACAATGACAATACTTCAGAATCTTGCGGTGTGTAGTCATGGAAATGTGCGATTTGGTCATTATAACGTTTGGTGCTTCCATGCGCAAGACGCGACTCTATATCATCCGGTACAAAAAATGATGCCCTGTCACCTAAAAACCGCTTGAATTCAGTTTCGTAGATATGAATACCTGCTATATCAAAATCGCCGAAGTGAATATATCGATTAGGAATAAGCATCAACCAATTACGCAAATCGGAAGATTGGGGATAGCGCGATACAAACAATATCTGACCACCGATAGGCTCAAACAGATATTGTTGCAGTTCTATTTTCCTGAAATTCTCCATATTCTCCACTCCTATAATCACCACGTTTTCATCAATACGAAAGTGTTGCCAATCGGAAACAAAAAACATAGTTCCTACAGGCGGGTTAATCATTATCGGAGTATTCCCTATAAATGCGGGTACAGGCTCATACGTATTCACAAGGAAACCGGGGCATGAGCGTACAAATCTGATTTTGGAGTTTCCGCTATATTCTGCCTGTGCGTTTCGTGTTTGCCAATCCTTGTTGTTTCTCTTTTCCAGCCCGCGCAATTCTTCATATTGGTGTGTCAGATACATCGATAATGCCTCCTTTCTCAGAACATATAGTTTGCGGCGAGAGCCATTTATCTGTACACCCAATAATTGTTCTGAAATCAATTCTTCACGCAAAGGTTCCGGTAAGGCGCTATAAGGCAACGTTTCTCCAGAAAAGAGATTACGTAACTTTTGTATTGTAGAGGCAGTTATCATTCTGTTTTATGAACGATAGATAAACAAGACACTTTCGTATATGCATTTGCTCCCTTTTCCAGCATATACGTATATTTATAATCATACGCATTCTCCGTAGTGGGAGAACCATTGACAAGATATATGTTTCTTGAGTTAGCGAACAGCAATATACCATGAATGTTATCAGGATGCAGTTTGCCAATCTCGTCCATCATGCAATGAACAATAAAATCATCTTTGCCACGAGTGGCACGTTTCTTAAATACGTTGATTAACATAATGTTAATCATGGCTTTCACAAGAATATCCGTACCGTCAGAGCCCACACTATTGATTCGCTCCACCCACCCTGTATCGTTGTCGTTTTCTCGTACCCTGAATTGCAAACAGAAAGTATCGCCAATAGAGATTTGCGTGCGTGTTGATTCACGTTGTAACTGTTTCATCAAACGACTTAAATAGTCCACAACCTTTTCGTTTACCTCATTTCTGTCATCGCCTGAGAACAAATTGATTTCCCCTAACGAAAGAGCATGTTCCTCGGTGAATTGTTTGATAGATTGCAACAACTGCATCATCTTGTCATTGGTCTGTTCTGATCGTAATTCAATAGAACGAATGACACCGGCAAATTTCTTCTCAGAGAAATCCCGATTGATGTCTAAAATGATTTTATCAATTTCTGCTTTATATTGTGTCAAATTTCCTACTTCACGTGCAATACGCTGAATGACATCCTTGTAAAGGGCATTTGTTCTGACCCGATACTCCTCTATTTTGTTTTGGCTTACAAACTCCTCTATATTGGTAGCAATGCCGATATAGTCTTCGTCTTGAACAGGAAGGGTATTGAAACTAAACAGATTCTCGCTCTCAAAATGACTGTTAAATTGATTCACTGCTGTTTTGAAAGATATAAATCTTGAATTTCGGGTGCTTATAGCACCTTTTTCTTCACTCAGAAGGGTTTGAATATCTTTACTGGTTACATTCGTGTGTGTCTCATATTGAAGATATTCCGGTACTCCTTTCTCAATGTCCACAAACCGTCTGTATTGTTCCAATCCATCCTGATAACGCTCTATCTGTTTGGTTAAAGAGTTCTCTGCGGATTTCAGTTCTGTCTGCTTCTGATAATAGCGGTTTTGTCTCTCACAATATGCATCGCTCAATACGTGCAGTTTTTCCTCCAATTGCTTTTTCTCGCTTATGAAACGACTTTCCTGACTAAACCACTCTTCATTGTCATTATTGTATGTTACAACAATGTGACGGTTTTCATCTATTTGCTTCAGTTGTTTTTGTATTTCTTCTATCTTTGTTTTTTGATAATCGATAATAGAGGTATCGGCACCTTGTCCTGCTAATTCCTTGTTATATTCTTTCTGTAATGTATTGATTTTATTCTGATATTCTTTCGTCTCGTCCTGTCGCCGCTGTTCTTGTTGTGCTTTCAAAGCATCCAATCTGTCCACATACGGTTTTATAGCCTCCCTGAGCGTTTTCTCAAGGCGGTTTTCTTCCTTGTCCAGTTGTGTTTTTACTTTATCTTTATCATCCCGTTTCGAAGCAATTTTTGTAATGAGGGCAGTCATTATCGCCTTTTTCTCCTCAAGCAATGCCGTGATTTGCTCTGCTTCCTGACGTTGAATACGCAAGATTTCGCTTTCTTTTATTCTCCGCTTGTTCGGTATAGACTCCAGTTCCACACGCAACGTGGTCTTTTCTTGATTAAGCGGAGCCAAATCTTTGGACAATCTTATACTGATACGTTTATCCGCCTCGTCTTGCGATACGACAAGATTCGTTAATTGAAAACGGATATCACTTATTTGTTGTGCAAGTCGCTCTTTGTCCTTACGATACTCATCCGGTGTATGATGAGTGGTCTCCAATGTATTGCAATCAATCTGTATCCCATATAAAGAATCACCGTTTGCCAATACAGGATTAAGCCCTGTCTGATACAAGATATTGTCTTCATCCACTACCTTGCCAATAGTCTGCTCCCACCCTGGTCTATTTATAGTAAGCCATTCGTAGAAAGAACCTGACCAATGAGAGAGTTTGTTCTCAACCTCTGCCAACCGCTCTTGCAATTCTTTTTCTCTTGCAGCCAATTCATTTCTTCGGTTATCAAATTCCGCATGTATCCTCTGTTGCTCTGCATTCGCCTCTGACCTGAGACGCGCAATTTCACTGTCGATGGCTTGTATCCTTGCCTCTCCGCTCTGTACGGCAATATCCAAGTTCTGTAATTCTTCTTGTGCGGTTCTTCGCTGTTCCTCAAAAGGATGGCTATATTGGATTTTTGTGATTGTTTCCTGCAGTTGAACCCGTTCTTGTGTCAGAGCCACAATGCTCTCATCAATTCGTGTGAGTTCATTGTTATACTCATTCCGTGCTCTCTTTAGTTCCTTGTCTTTAGCCGCTGTCAGTTTCTCACGCTGCATTTGCAACTGGTTGCGTTCATAATTCAACTCCTCTTTCAAAGATATTTCAAATGCATTATGAGCATGCTCAATAGCGAGTTTCTGTATCTGATATTTATCTTCAATATCCAAGTATTTCTTTACCAGACTATTATAAACCATCTGCTCCTGCTCCAAAGAATGCTTTAGAACGGGTTCGCTCTTTGCTTGCTCCAACAATACCTCAATATGAAGCGAATCATACTTTTTCTTTTTATCCCGAATCGTTCTTAGTTTGCCTTCCAATTCACCGATGTGGCGATTTATCAAATCTTTCTCTTTTTCAAAAGCCTCTTGCGTCTCTCTTATTTTATTGCCTATCTTTTTTGTTTGCTCCTGTATGTTTTGCAGTTCTTTTTCATCCAATGGCAGTTGTTCCTGCGCTTTGGCAACTGCTGTATTCAATTGTTTCCAAATTTCAGTAATCCGGTGCTCTGTAGCCACCACCTCCCGATAACGTTCTATCAGCATGTTGGCTTTTGTGCGTACCGGTATGTCTCCGTTTTTATCTTTAGCATACCAGCAATGGATATCCTTGTACTCATTCTCGAATTTCTTTATCAACGAGCGGAAGGCTTGCAAACTTAGCACCGTTTCGCCATCGGTCATAGAATGAATAATCGTATCCTTTACAAAATCAGCATCCAGTTTGCTATTCAAAAACACATTCTGAATACTACGAGGGATATTCTGATACCTACTGCTTTCTACTATAGCATATTTATCAAACTTGTGTGCTCTGTCATGCGTATTACCGAAGACAATATCGCGATACATTTCATAGCGGTCAATAACCGCACTTATCTCTGCGCCTCCTTTTGCTATACGTTGCCGAACAGTAACCCAGTCGCTTGTAACCTCCCCCTTTTCGTCTATCAGCCAGTCGTCAGAATAAGGAGCATCTATAAACCGAAAAACTGCTCTCCCCTGATGGCGTTGCACGAGAATCGAATAGGCACCATATTCCCGTGCCACCTCATATACAATATACGAATTGGCATTGGGAAAATAGAACTCATCAAAGGACTGCTGCCCTTGACGTATTCCCAAGTGCTGTTTGTCTGCATTGTAAAAAAACAGCAAAGCCCTCAGTATGGTGGATTTACCAACACCCTGTGTACCTATAAAATGTACATTTCCATCAAGCGAAATAACCTCATGACGGATATGTGCACTATTGATAAAAACAATTTTACTCAGGTATCTCATCTTCGTTGGATATGGTTAGCATATTTACTAAATCTTCCGCATACCGTATGGCGGATGTTACCTTGTATGTCTCATCCGTTTCATTGATGCACTCTATGAAATTCATTCCCTTGAGTTCCTCTATCAGTTTGTTTACACAATCTTCATGGGTTCTCTCCTTGGGAAACAGATGTTTCGTCTTGTCCCGCAACTCAACATCCAGACTGATTCTCTCCAAGATGGTTGCTTTACGAAATTGGTAGCCTACCGAAAACGTCATATCATAAGCCTTCAAGTAGTCCAAATAGTCCACCCATTGACCAAAGGCACGAAGTTTGTCTTCAATCCGTTGCTTCGATTCGCCTATCTTTGAGAAATAAAAATACCCCTCACCTGATTCTACCTTATAGCCTATTTCCTCAAAATAGGTTATATAGTCTTCCAAATTATCCTCCATTTCAGCATACAGTTCCTTTGTTTCGGAACTATCTACCATAATAAAACCACCCTTAATGAGGCGTTCAAAGATGATTCGTGTTTTATTTCGCATATATCAACGGGTATTCTATGTTCTGGAACGACTTATAGGTGTCTGTAATGCGACATTCTGCAGGGTGTGTTACCGCTATCTGACAGAATAGCGTAAGATGCTCGGACAAGGTTCTCTCCATAGGATAATCATACTGAAGAATAAAACCGAACAAATCATACGACGAGGCTGCAAACGCATTCCAGACCTCATTAGGATTGACCATCGCTATCTCTGCATTATGCTCCTCCATTTCTTCCGCTGAAAAAGCCTCTGCCATAACACGGGAACGCTGACGAATATGGTTGGTGGCTGCCACTTTTTGCAGCAACGCAGCCATCTCATCACCCGAGCGCAACAAGTCCAAAGACAGCCGAGTCGGATAATAAGGACGTTTCTCCATCCAAACAGGGTTGATTTCCCCTATCACTTGCCGCACATTCGTGTCTGCCGTCCATCTGTGCTGGTCTTTCAGGTACTTTATCTGGCGTATCTTTTTGCATAACTTGTTTTGTTGCTCTATCTGGTTGAGGTATATAATTATCTGCTTGTCTATTTCCAACAAGTTATGAAAAGACTCTGAAAAATCCGCCAGTACATCCTGTTTCGTCCGTTCCATCTCCGGATCTGCCACAATGGTAAAGAATATCTCCGTATCCAACAGGTTTTCACATTCACGTATCAGTACCTTGATACTCTCGCTCTTTTTGTCCAAGTTATTCAGGCGTTGCTTTTTAATGGCATAATTAGGTTCCTGTTTGTATGCAGTTTCTACGTTTCTCTTCAAATCAATAACATTCTTAAGTGTCTTGAGACCTGTCTTGCGAAGCAATTGACGCACTTGGTTTTGATAATGGTATTTGCGCTGTTCGTTTGATTCCGCCAAATAGTATTGTATCTGTTCCTTAAATGCCGATATGGCATCACGTACACTCTCAATACTTATCTCTTCATTCACATCCAATACATCCTCAAAAAACTGCAGATAGACCGACTCCAATTCCACAAAGTTCCCCGTTTCATGGATAATTCCATAATCTATCAGGTATTGAATACGCTCACGCTTATACTCCACGTACTCCATAGCCATATCCGTGCGCAAAGCAGTTGTTTTGCGCATCTCAAAGAGTTCGAAAAGCAGTTCCCGCTCCTTGTCCAAGGCACGAATCAACTCGTCCAACGTACGGAATTGTGATAAAGAATCCATAGTATTGTACAGTTAAGCCATTTGTATCGCACTATGCCATCATTGACATTCCAACATTCCATTTAGCCTGCAAATGTACAAAAAAGATTTGACACAGGCAAATGGATAAGAAACTGGGGATTAGCGATACTATCGCCAACCAAGAGACAACATAATGCCATCCCTTGCGTACGGGTTGCTTATCCATTGCTGAATAAAGCGAGTACCTACCGTGTATGTACCGTATTTGACAGCGGGAGCAAAGTATGGGAATGCTACGTGGTTGCGAAGAAATTGTGAGAAATCACAAAAAAAACGGGGCACCTGATACTTCAGAGCCCCGAGGAAACGGTTGTACTATCAACACCTATTTGGTAATTCCCGTCCAAACAGGCATACGTTTGTTGCAACGAGTGAGCAAATTACTCTGCAACTTCAGCAGGAGCAGCCTCTTCTGCTACCTCAGCGGTAGTGTCGGTAGCCTCAGCAGCAGCCTTTTGGCAGCAACCTTCTTCAGCCTTCTGGCAGCATTCGGTCTTCTCTCCCTCTTTGCAGCACTGACCCTCGCATTTAGCGGATTTCTTGCAGCAACCCATAGCGCAAACGGCTACAAGTGCGATAAGCAAAACTTTCTTCATTTGACAAAAAGATTAAAAATTAAAGCTTTAATGTTCTTTGATTCGGTAGCGCGTACCAAAATCGGGTGCAAAGTTACAGCATTTTTTGGATATGCACAAAAAAAGTAGTACCTTTGCAGAAAGTTTGTGCATTTTTTTCTTATTCTGCTGACTGCTATGGACTTTAAGAGTTTTTGGAAGGAGACCAAAGCGGGTTTCGTACTGACAAACGTGTTGATTGCCATTGTGGTGGCAGTCGCAGGGGTGATTGTACTCCAGTGCAGGCTGAAACATTATACAGAGCACGGGGTGGAAATAGAGGTGCCCGACATCACGGGACTGTATTTGGAGGAGGCTAAGATTACGCTGGAAGCCGACGGCTTGCAGTTGGAAGTGATAGATTCGACCTTCTCTACCAAGAAACCGTTGGGCACCATCGTGGAGCAGAACCCCGTAGCAGGCTCGAAAGCCAAGCACGGACGCGTGGTGTACGCGATACAGAATGCACGTTTCCGCCGTCCGGTAGTGATGCCGGAGGTGCGCGATGTGAGCCTGAGACAGGCACAGGCGACGCTACATTCATTAGGGCTGACAACAGCAGACATCTTGTATGAACCATCGACCTACAGGGACATCATCTTGGACGTTCAGACAGTGAACGGCGATGCAATCTTGGCAGGACAGACCGTAACAGAAGGCAGTGCAGTGGTGCTGATTGTAGGCAAAGGGCAAGGCTCGGTAGAAGTGACGGTGCCTTCGCTGACAGGCAAGTCGCTGAACGAGGCAAGAAGTTGGTTATTAAGCGGATTGCTGACCTTGGGCACCGTGGAGTATGATGTGCTGCCTACGGAGGAAGACAAAGAAGAATACATTGTTTACTCGCAAACGCCACAGAGTGGCACGGTTGTTGTGGAAGGAACGAGCGTTAATGTGAAGATGTCGAAAGACATTGAAAAGACCATAACGACCGACAACGAGGGGGACGAGGAAGATTTCTTCTGATACAATCGAAGCCCTCTTGCGGAGAGAGGACAGAGTATGCTAACGGATATAAACGAAGATTCGGACATTATCTTCGGGCAGGAACCCCTGTTCGAAAGATGGAGATGTGAGGTGGACAAAGGACAAAGTCCGCAGCGCATAGACAAGTACCTGGCAGAGCACATGGCAGGTACGTCGCGTCATCGTATCCAAAGGGCAGGTGACGCGGGGAATGTGTGGGTGAATGGCGAGCCTGTACATAATAATTACAAGATAAAGCCCAACGACCTGATACAGGTACTGCTGGACCATGAGCCGAATGACTACACCATACGCCCCGAGAATATCCCGCTGAACGTGGTGTATGAAGACGATGATGTACTGGTGGTGAACAAACCCGCCGGTATGGTGGTGCACCCGGGGCATGGCAACTACGAGCATACGCTGCTCAATGCGTTGGCATGGTACTTCCGCGATACATTGGATATGAACGACCCTGCCATAGGGCTCGTGCACCGTATAGACAAGGATACGAGCGGGCTGCTGCTGGTGGCTAAGACCCCCGAAGCCAAAGCTGGTCTGGGGCAGCAGTTCTACGACCACACCACACAACGCACCTACAATGCCTTGGTGTGGGGCACTTTCGATGAAGAGGCAGGCACGATAGAAGGTGCCATAGCACGCGACAACAGCGACCGCACACGATGGCGTATCTGGGACAAAGAGGAGAACCCCGCCGCCAAAGATGCTGTCACCCATTGGCGGGTGCTGGAGCGGTTCCCGTATGTGACGCTGGTGGAGTGCCAGTTGGAGACGGGGCGCACGCATCAGATACGTGTGCACATGCGCAGTATCGGACATCCGCTGTTTGCCGATGAGAAGTACGGCGGCAAGGAGATACTGAAAGGCGTGCCGACGCAGAAGTACCGCCAGTTTGTGCAGAACTGCTTTGCGCTGTGTCCGCGTCAGGTGTTGCACGCCAAGACGATAGGTTTCGTGCACCCGCGGACAGGCAAAGAGTTGTTCTTCGACAGCACGTGGCCCGAAGATATGACCGCCCTGATTGAGAAATGGCGGCACTACGAGCCCAGCAACTCGGTGTTAGAATAGCATATTCGTTATCCCAAAACAATGGCTAAGACAAAATACATTTTCGTTACCGGTGGTGTTGCCTCCTCGTTGGGCAAAGGCACTATCGCCGCTTCGTTGGGCAAGTTGCTGCAGGCGCGAGGCTTCAACGTAACCAACCAGAAGTTGGACCCGTACATTAACATCGACCCGGGGACGCTGAACCCCTACGAGCACGGCGAATGCTACGTGACGGAGGACGGACACGAAGCAGACCTTGATTTGGGACACTATGAGCGGTTCCTCAATGTCCGCACCCACAAAGCCAACAATGTGACCACAGGACGCATCTATCAGCACGTGATTGAGCGGGAGCGCCGTGGCGACTATTTGGGCAAGACTGTGCAGGTGATACCCCACATCACCGACGAGATAAAGAACGTCATCCGCGCTTTGGGCGAGAACGGCAATCACGATTTTGTGATAACGGAGATTGGCGGCACCGTGGGCGACATCGAGAGTCTGCCCTACTTGGAGGCGGTACGTCAGTTGAAGTGGGAGTTGGGCAACGACTGCTGTTGCATTCACCTGACGTATGTGCCCTATTTGGCTGCTGCCAAAGAACTGAAAACCAAGCCGACACAGCACTCGGTGAAAGACTTGCAGCGCGAAGGTATCCAGCCTGATGTACTGGTACTGCGCACGGAACACGCAGTGCCTGCCGACCTTCGCAGAAAGGTGGCACTCTTCTGCAACGTAGGCGAAGATGCCGTGATAGAGTCGCGCGACGCGCGTTCCATCTACCGCGTGCCGCTGAATATGCAGGCTGAGGGGCTTGACCGCGTGGTGCTCCGCAAACTCGGATTCGATGTGGACAGCCTGCCCGCACCCGATATGAACGACTGGATGGCAGTGCTTGACAAGATAGAGAACGCCACCGATGAGGTGCACATCGCCATCGTAGGCAAGTATGTGCAACTGCAAGACGCCTACAAGTCCATTCGCGAGTCACTGCACATAGCGGCAGCATACAACGATAAGAAACTGATACTCAAGTCCATTCTGAGCGACGACCTGACCGATGCCAACGTAGCGGAGGCATTGGCTGGGCAACAGGGTATCATTGTCGCCCCGGGCTTTGGCGGACGCGGCGTGGAAGGCAAATTCGCCGCCCTGCGCTATGCACGCGAGCACGGGCTGCCATGCTTCGGCATTTGCATGGGCATGCAGTGTATGGCAATTGAGTTCGCCCGCGATGTACTTGGTTATCAGCGTGCCAACTCCACCGAGTTCGACTCTGACACACCGCAACCCGTGATAGACATGATGCAGGACGTGAAGTGGAAAATGCAGGACGCACACGGAGGCATGGGCGGAACAATGCGGTTGGGGGCATACCCGTGCCAACTGCGCGCAGGCTCTCATGTGGCGAAGATATACGGCACCGACGGCATCATCTCCGAGCGTCACCGTCACCGCTATGAGTTCAACCACCGCTACCAGCAGGAGTTTGAGCAAGCCGACATGGAGTGCGTGGGCGTGAATCCGCAGACGGGATTGGTGGAAATCATTGCATTGAAAGGACACCCGTGGTACATCGGCACACAGTTCCACCCCGAATACTCCTCCACAGTGCTGCATCCGCACCCGCTGTTTGTGGACTTTATCCGCACAGCCGCCGGCAAGCCACAGTGCTGACCCACGGACATACAGAATATACGAAACCCTTTAACCGGATAACAACCATGCGTAGTGTTACTTTCAACAACATGACTTTCGACGAGTTCCTCACACCGAAGGACATTGCAGGAATCGTAGAGCGCGTTGCCAAACGTATTAACGCTGACTATGAGGGCAGGAACCCGCTGTTTATCTGCGCGCTCAACGGTGCGTTTGTGTATGCAGCCGACCTCTTTCGGCGTATCACTCTGCCCGCAGAAATCACTTTTGTCCGCCTCAAGTCGTACGACGGCACCTCCTCTACCGGCGAGGTGGAACTCATCACGCCGCTCTACGAACCCGTGCAGGGTCGCGATGTGATTATCATCGAGGACATTGTGGACTCCGGACTGACCATGCATATCTTCCGCCGGATGCTCCTTGATGCTGGGGCAGAGTCGGTGGCTCTGACGGCGTTCCTCTTCAAGCCCGAGGCGCTGCAATACGAAGACGCACGCCCCGAATACATCGGTATGGAGATACCCAAGAAGTTCATCATCGGCTATGGTCTCGACCTCGACGACCAAGCCCGCAACCTTGATGCCGTATATCAGTTAAGGGAAGAATAACTGTCAGCCGCAGGATTATCTTGTTTTTTATTTGGCTATATACATCAAAAGTCGTAACTTTGCAAGCAAAAGGGCGACTTCCCGTTTGGGAAATAAAGAGTAATTCACCGCCCAATCTGTACAGAGATGACGCTTGATATACCGCATATAGACCAACTAACGGACGAAATACTCAATGGAACAAGAGACTTTCCTCAATTTAATCAACCGGAGCATGCAGGAGTCTGCTCGGCTGGAGCGCACCTTGTTGGGGCGCTCATCGTATGCAATCTCGCGCGAGAAAGCCTTGCGTCAGGTGACCATGTTAGAGAGTGCCAAGCAGCGCCAACTAACTGGCAAATAGACGAAGAACAGGAGCGCCAAGTCCGGTCTTGGGCAGAAGCCAAAGGCATTTGGGTGCCCAAAGCCGAAGAGTGGCTGAGCGCCAATTACGGTTCCATGCTGGCTCAAGGTGCGGAGTCAAAGGTATATGCTCGCACGGGGGACACTCATGTCGTCAAACTCCGCACTTCTATCTATGCCACACTCGGGCGTGCACTCGAAGCAATAGCCCTCCACAACTATCTTTTCCCCGAGACGGTTATGCGCGTGTTGGGTTTCACCCGTGATGCTGACGGATTGTTTCGTGTCATTCTCACGCAACCGTACATCGTCTGTATGCGGCTTGCCACGCAGGACGAAATAGATACTATGGTCTCGAAGAAAGGCTTTTGCCGTTGTGATAGCACATCCAACGTCAACTATATCTCCCATCGCCTTTGCTTGGAAGATATGCATCCTGCCAATGTCTTTGTCGAAGAAGCCACCCGACAGCCCATTTGCATTGATTGTATTGTCAAGTTCAAGCGCTGACTCCCCGCTGTTTCAGTCAAACAGCGTCGGATTATCCCTGTCAAACCGCTTCAGTATCTCGCGCATCAGCGTCTCGCGAATGAGGCGTGAACGGTTGCTGACCGTATAGCGTTCGCAGTATTTCTCCAGCGCACGCATCTCGCTGTCGTTAAGCATGATGCTCACACGGCGGGTGCGTTTCTGTTGTGCCTTGCGGTATTTCTTCTGCGAATCCATATTTGTCAAAACTGCGCACCTATTTTCGCACCTATCATCAGCATATTCGTACCTATATAGTGGCTGTACGCATTGCCGTCCACGGTCTCCGTCACGCGCACCGACAACTGTTGCCACTGCATATTGGCGCACACCGACAGGCTTGCCTTGTCGCTGAAGCAGTATTTCCACCCCACATCTACCCCCGTATAGATACCGCCTTTTGCGTCACCGCTAACGGCGATTCCGTATCCCAACGCCATTCCCATCACGGGTGCATGACGGCCATCCGACCACGGAATATGCACTGCCGCCTGAATGGGCAAAAAGGCATAACGCTCATCCCCTATAAAAACAGCGTGCACACCCACACCGCCTCCCACGAACACTCGGCGGTTCATCAGGTTGTGCGACCCTACCAACAGGTCTGCACTCGTATAGCCGCCCCACCCCGCTACGGGCAGATGGGCTGCACCTCCTGCCACACCCGCATGGATAGCCACACGCTTCATCGAACCCGCCGACACACGTATCTCTGCACTATCCGCTGGCTGCTCCGTCTCTTCCTGCTCTTCTCTCACCGCCGCCACCTCTGCTGCGGGGTATTGGTAGCGCGCACCACTCTCCGTACGCACCACAACCACCTCTTCATTCTGCACCACCACTTCGCCACGAATCGTCTGTCCCGACCGCAACACAACCACCTCGCCGCGCACGCAAACGCACATACATACACACAACCATACACACGCCACAAGGCGCAACACGGCTACTCGGTGTGAAACAAACAATCTCATTCGCAACAATTTAGTCTGCAAAGTTACTGAAAAATATCAACTTGCGCAAACCCCAAGCCAAAATTTGGCGGAAAGCGAAAATTGTAGTACCTTTGCCTGTTCTATCAACGCAACAATTCACATGGGACACATAGACAAAGCCATACTGCGACGCAGCGAACTGCTCATGGGGGCAGACGTCATGGAGCGCATTGCCGCCAAACGGGTCATCATCTTCGGAGTGGGAGGCGTAGGCTCATGGTGCGCCGAATCCCTCATTCGCTCGGGCATCACCCGGCTGACCATTGTGGACTCCGACCGTGTCTGCATCACCAATGTCAACCGCCAACTCATGGCAACCACCAAGACCATCGGACGTGTCAAAACCGATGTCTTGCGCGAGCGGCTCTTGGACATCAACCCCAACGCTGACATCACCGCCATACAGGGCATCTACTCCGCCGAAACGCGCGACGAGTATCACCTCGGGCAATACGACTACATCATCGATGCCATCGATTCGCTCAAGGACAAAGCGGACCTTATCCTCACCGCCACGCGCCTCAAGGGTGTCACACTTTTCTCGTCCATGGGCGCGGCGCTCAAGATGGACCCCACGCGCATACACGTGGCGGAGTTCTGGAAGGTGACGGGCGACCCCCTGGCACGTGCCCTGCGCCAGCGTTTCAAACGCGACAAGCAGTTCCCCGCACGCCGTTTCCGCTGTGTCTATAGCGACGAACTTCTCACCAATCGCGGGGTCAACCACTTCTGCGGCACGGAACATTGCATGTGCCCCAAAGTGTCGGAAGCCCGTCTGAAAGAGTTGCAGCAAACCGAAGGCACCGCCGCCTCACTGGGCAAAACCGAGTTAATCAACCACGAGTGGTGCACCTCCAAAGCCCAAATCAACGGCACCGTTGCCCACATCACTGCCATCTTCGGCTTCACCCTCGCCGCACAAGTTATCCAGGACATCTACACCCACCCCGAAAACTAATCCGTATTCTCCCCTTTCATCCTCGTGACTTCATCGGGTCAAGAGTATGACATTAGTATGTGATTAGTATGTGATTAGTATGTGATTAAGCCGACAATATCGAGTGGATAAGCAACCGATACCCTGACTTTCCAAAAATTTTCTTACTTTTGCGGGCATAATATTCAGCACGTATCTCAACCCTTTATGACCCTGCACGAGTACATCACCCAAACCATCCTCCCGCGCTACGACGCCTTCGACCGCGGACATCAGCGTGACCACGCGGAGAGCGTCATTGCCGAGAGTGTCAAACTGGCGCACGAACACCATGCCGACGAAGATATGGCGTACACCATTGCCGCCTACCACGACCTCGGCTTGTCCGTTAACCGCGAGTTCCACCATATCCATTCGGGCGAAATCCTGATGGCAGACCCCAACCTCCGCCAATGGTTCTCTGGGGAGCAACTCCTCACCATGCGCGATGCCGTCGAGGACCATCGTGCGAGTGCCAAACGCCCGCCCCGCACCATCTACGGGGCTATCGTGGCGGAGGCTGACAGGCAGATTGACCCCGAGACCATTCTCCGCCGCACACTCCAATACGGCATGAAGCAGAATCCCGCCGCCGATTTCGAGTGGCATTTCGAGCGTGCCTATGCCCACATGCTGGACAAGTACGCCGAAGGAGGTTATCTCCGCCTGTGGCTCAACAGCGAACGTAACGTGCAGGGGCTCAACCGATTGCGTGCTATCATCAACGACAAAGACCACCTGCGCGACCTCTATTGGCACATCTACCAAAATCTCTAAATCTCCCCCGATACCCGAATAAATCGTACATCGTAAATTTGTAAATCGTACATACCTCCATGTCTTCCTACTTGTCCCGTCTTGCTCAGACCTTTGCCCGCGAAGTCGGCTCCGAACTGCCGCAATACACCTTTGTCTTCCCCAACCATCGCGCGGGGCTTTTCTTCCGCAAATACCTCTCCCAAGCACTCGACAAGCCTGTTTTCTCGCCCGAGGTACTGACCATCAACGAGTGCTTTGCCCAACTCACAGACCTGCGTATCGCCGACCAACTCACCCTTCTTGTACGTCTCTACGACCTCTACCGCCGCCAACGCCCTGATGCCGAGCCCATCGAGCAGTTCCTCTATTGGGGCAAGATGATGCTCTCCGACTTCTCCGAGATAGACAACCACCTCATCCCAAACGTGGAAGCCCTTTTCTATGCCGTACGCGATTTGCACGACATAGACGACCGTTTCCGCTACCTCACCGACAACCAGCGCGATGCCATTCGGCGGTTCTGGGGCGAGTTCCTGTCCTCCGAAGCGCACCATCCCGACAGCACCATGCACCCCCACTTTCTCCGCACGTGGCAGTTGCTCTACCCCCTCTATTCCGACTTGCGGCACACCCTCTTGGCGGACGGGCTGGCATACGACGGATTGCTCCATCGCGAGGTGATAGAGCACTTCGGTTCCATTGATACACAGCGGCTTCGTCCGCATTACGTCTTTGTCGGATTCAATGCCCTCACCGAGTCCGAGCGGCAACTCATGCTTCACCTGCAGGCACTCGGACGGGCGGACTTCTATTTCGATTACGAGAACGCTCGCCTGCGTGACCCCGACAATCGCGCATCCCTCTTCATGGAGGACAACCGGCGTCTCTTCCGGTCGCGCTATACCTTGCCTGCGTCCGGCAATACGCAAGAACCCGAATGTCGGCTCATCTCCGTACCCTCCACCATTGGTGAGGCGCACGAAGTGCACCATATCCTCCGCGACCTCTATACCGATGCCCGTAACATCGACTTCACCCGCACTGCCGTTGTCCTGCCCGACGAACAACTGCTCATACCCCTTCTCGGTTGTTTCCCGCCCCAAGTGGAGAAAATCAACGTCACCATGGGCTACCCCCTCCGCGCCACCTCCCTCTACATGCCCGTGGCGTACCCCGAGCAGTTCCTTTCCCCCATGCCCGCATCGGCATCCGATTACATCGCACAAATGCGTGGTTTGCTGACCTCTATGCGGACCGACGAGAACGCCGAAGGTGTCTATCAACTGCTCAAAGTCTTGGACAGGATGACCGCTGTCCTTACCCGCTACCCCGATGTGCCTTTCTCTGTCGAGGCGGCGCAGCAGGTACTCCGCATGCTCACCATGGAAGCGTCTATCCCCTACGTGGGCGAACCGCTCAACGGACTGCAGGTGATGGGTGTGCTCGAGACACGCGCTTTGGACTTTGACAACCTCATTATCACGGGCTTCAACGACGACCTCTATCCGGGTCGCACACGCGGCAACAGTTTTGTGCCTTATGTTCTCAGAAAGGGATTCGGACTACCCACACCCGAAAGGCAGGACGCTATCTTTGCCTACAATTTCTATCGCATGCTCTCCTATGCCAAGCGCGTGTGGTTTATCACCAACTCCACGGCGGACGAGCAGCACTCCGGCGAAGTGTCGCGCTATTTCTACCAACTCCAATGGCAATACCACGTACCCATAGAGCACGAGACCGTGGTCAGCCCCCTCAATACGCCCGCCAGGAACAACAGAGCGGAAGCACCCAAGACGGACGAGGTACTCCAATCCCTGCGCGACTATGCCCGCAAGGGTATCTCGCCTTCGGCGTTGAACCAGTATCTGCGTTGCCCGAAGCAGTTCTACTATCGCCATGTGCGTGGCATACACGAACCCGAACAGGACGAAGAGGTTTCCGTAGCCGACACCACCCTCGGCAGTGTGCTTCACGACACCATACAGCATCTCTACCAACCCTATGAGGGAAAACCGCTGACCGCCTCCGCCATCGAAAGCCTGCGCACCGCCTTTGCCGCCAATACGGGTAAGGACGGACTTCTCGATGCACTCAAGGGGGATATCCTTGCCGAACAGGTGGTGCGCAACTATGTCCGCAATATCTTGGACTTCGACCTCACGCAGGTGCCGCTGCTCTATGTGGCGGCAGAGCAGTCCCGTACCCGCACCCTGTCCGTTCCTGATGTGGGGGATGTGCTTTTCTATGGGAAAATTGACCGCATCGACGAGCGACAGGGCTGCACCCGTATCATCGACTACAAGACGGGGCATGCCGACCTCGAGTTCCGCGATATGGCACAGGTCTTCGACCGCAAGCAGAACAAGCCGCAAGTCCTCCAGACACTCCTTTATTGCTGGCTCACAGGCAACAACGGCACCTCCCCGCACATCTACCCTGTCCGCCGCATGGCTGACGCGGAGAATACGGAAACCGCTATACACAAAAAAGGTGAACTCTCCCTCACCTTCAGCGATGTCGAGCCTGATTTCATCGAAGCCTTACGGCAACTTATCCAGGAAATCTTCGACCCCTCTCTGTCTTTCCAACCTACAAGTGATACACGTTCTTGCGATACGTGTCCTTTCGCCGTGCTGTGCACTTAATGTTTCCTGCAGCGCTTAACGACAGCACGAACTATGAAGTAGGCAATAACAATGCCTGACAATACCAATATGGCAATACTGAGTTCGTGACTGTATTGGTGAATAAGGTCCATCTGTCCGTGGGCGATATAGCCAAGGAGAGCCAAGACCGAGTTCCACAGAAAGGCTCCCAAGAATGTATATAGCAAGAACCAACCGAAGTGCATCTTTGCCAATCCCGCAGGGATACTAATCAGTTGGCGTATGCCCGGGATAAGGCGACCGACAAAGGTAGAGACTTTGCCGTGGTCGTTGAAGTAGTCCTCCGCCTTGCGAATCTTGTCGGAAGACAATAGTAGCACATGCCCTACGCGGCTGTCGGCAAAAGCATATATTATGGGTCGCCCAAGCCACATGGAGAGCAGATAGTTGATTATCGCACCCAATATGGCACCGATAGTACCGAACAGCACTACCAACAGGACATTGACAGGATAACTGTCTGTAACGTGCAGGCTGCTGCCTTCGTTGTCCGCCACGTATGCTGCGGGAGGGATAACGACTTCACTGGGGAAAGGAATGAACGAGGACTCGATAGTCATCAAAATGGTGATGCTACCGTAGTTCATATTGTCGGAATACCAGTTCTCCACCTTCTCCAACAACGAGGGAGAGCCTTTCACGGTATCTTCCACAACAGAGGGCACCTGTGCCGAGAGCGGCACAATACACATTGCCAGAACAACGATTAGCAATAGGATTTTCTTCTCCATACTATGCGTAATTTTGCGTATATATTATGACTGTCTTTTGCGGGTGGTACCTTTACGGTGGAAAGAAGGACGGCGGCGGTTCGGGTTAGATGCAGCATAAGCGGCACCGTCCGGAGCCTCTCCGAGGGCAGCGGGTAGCGGAATACGCTCGATATTCTTCTTGAGGAACTGCTCTATCTTCCGGAAATGATGCTTGTCCTCGGGGCTTACTAAAGTGATAGCCTCGCCTTTGTTCTCCGCACGCGCCGTGCGCCCGATACGGTGTACATAGTCTTCCGCATCGCGGGGCACATCATAGTTGATAACCAACGGTATATCGTCCACATCAATACCGCGGGATATGATGTCGGTTGCCACCAGGACATCCACTTTGCCGTTACGGAAATCAAGCATGACATCGTCCCGCTCCTTCTGCTCCAAGTCAGAGTACATGGCGCGGGCATCAATATGCTTGGCACGCAGTGCCCGCGTAAGGTCGCGCACTTTCTGCTTTTTGCTGACAAAGAGAATGACCTTCTTCAGGTCTTTGCCTGCCAACAGGTACTGCACCATGGCAGTCTTCTGTGCCTCATAGAGTTGCACTGCCATCTGGTGTATTGTCTCGGGCGGACGCGATACGGCTATTTTCACCTCTACGGGATTGTGCATAATGGCACGTGCCATCTGCCTTATCTTGTCGGGCATGGTAGCCGAGAACATAATGGTCTGCCGCTCTTTGGGCAGGCGGTTGACAATAGTCATAATGTCGTCGTAGAAGCCCATATCAAGCATACGGTCCGCCTCGTCAAGGATAAAATACTTCACACCCGAGAAGTCGATGTCGTAGATGTTCATCTGGCTCAACAGCCGTCCCGGGGTGGCAATCACGATGTCCGCTCCTTTCTGCAAACCTGTGACCTGTGTACCCCATGCACCGCCGTCGTTGCCGCCATAGATAGCCACTGACGAGAACGGGACGTAGAAACCGAATCCCTCCATCTGCTGGTCAATCTGCTGCGCCAGTTCGCGCGTAGGTGCCATAATGATGGCATTCAGTTTGTCGGGGTTGTGGTCGTCATAGGCAAGATTGGTGAGCAGCGGCAGGATATATGCCGCCGTCTTTCCCGTGCCCGTCTGGGCGCAGGAAATGACATCTCTGCCTTCCAATATCACGGGTATGGTCTTCTCCTGCACAGGGGTACACGTGTCGAAGTGCATGTCCCACAATGCGTCCAAGACCTCGTCTGATAGTGCTAATTCGTCAAAATACATAGTCTAAATACTTATTTCCATTCTCTTACGGGGTACAAAGGTACGCAAAAAAATCCACTCTAACAACTAATGGCAATGGTAAGGCACCAGAACAGGGCAAGAAAGGCGTTATACTAACTTAACAAATGGAGGTTTCGGGGCGTTTCATCCACTTGCTATCCTCCTACTATCCTCCTACTATCCTCTCGCTGGCAGCAGGCATTTATAACTATTTACAATCGAGGGATAGGGAGTGACGCTCGTGCTTACTGAACATGCCCTATTGCATAACCTGAGAAAAAGCAGTATCTTTGCAGGGATTTTGCGGCAGGCGATTATGGCAGTACAGGTACAACATCTCAATAAGCACATCGGCAAGCAGCATGTACTATCCGATGTCAGTCTCACTATCAGCGATGGTGAGGTCGTTGGGCTGTTGGGACCCAACGGTGCGGGCAAGTCCACGCTGATGAAAATCCTCGTGGGCGTATGGGATGCCGACCGCCCGGGCAAGTCCCGTCTTGCTGCTGCGCCGACTGCCTCCTCCCTTCTCGAAGTCCCCGCCACTATCGGCTACCTACCCGAGCAGAACCCGCTCTACGACGAGATGTACGTGCACGAATACCTCCTGTTCTTCGTGCGCCTGCGTCTGCCGTCCCTGCGTGGAAAGGCGCAAATGGAATGCGTGGAGCAACTCATCACCCGCGTAGGGCTCACCCCCGAGGCGAACAAACGCATCGGCGAACTCTCCAAGGGCTACAAACAGCGTGTCGGACTGGCACAGGCACTCATCGGCGACCCCGAACTGTTGATTCTTGACGAGCCCACCACAGGGCTCGACCCCAATCAGTTGGAGGATATACGCGCCCTCATACGTAGCGTGGGCACCGACCGCATGGTCATACTCTCCACACACATACTCCAGGAGGTCGCAGAGATGTGCAGTCGCGTCATCATCATCGACCACGGCTGCATACGTGCCGACCGCCCTATGGCGGACATCGGCGGAGTCAAACAATTGGAAGAACTATTCAGAGACGTAACTAAATGACAGACAACGATTTCGATATACGCGAGCAGATGACGGAGAAGGAGCAGGACAACGCACTCCGCCCGCTCCGTTTTGCTGATTTTGCGGGGCAGTCCAAGATTGTCAGCAATCTCCGTATCTTTGTGGAGGCGGCACGTCTTCGTCACGAAAGCCTGGACCACGTACTCCTTTTCGGACCTCCCGGGCTTGGCAAGACGACCCTTAGCAACATCATTGCCAACGAGTTGGGCGTAGGTTTCAAAATCACCTCGGGACCTGTGCTCGACAAACCCGGTGACCTCGCGGGACTGCTCACCTCGCTCGATGAGAATGATGTCCTTTTTATCGACGAGATTCACCGTCTCTCCCCCATTGTCGAGGAGTACCTGTACTCTGCCATGGAGGACTATCGTATTGATATTATGATAGACAAGGGACCGTCTGCGCGCACCATTCAGATTGACCTCAACCATTTCACGCTCATTGGTGCCACCACCCGTAGCGGACTGCTGACCAGCCCGTTGCGTGCCCGTTTCGGTATCAACTGCCACCTTGAGTACTACGATGCCGACATCCTTGCAGGTATCGTAACACGCAGTGCGAGGCTCCTCGGCATAGCCATCGACAGCCATGCCGCAGGCGAGATTGCACGCCGCAGCCGCGGTACGCCGCGTATTGCCAATGCACTCCTCCGCCGTGTGAGGGATTTCGCGCAGGTCAAGGGCAACGGCAGTATAGACCTCGGCATCGCACAGTATGCCCTCGAGGCACTCAATATCGACACTTTCGGACTCGATGAGATAGACAACAAACTACTCAATACTATCATTGACAAGTTCCGTGGCGGACCTGTCGGGCTTAATACTATTGCCACCGCGATGGGAGAAGACCCGGGTACCATAGAGGATGTATATGAACCCTACCTCATCAAGGAAGGCTTCATCAAACGTACTCCTCGTGGTCGCGAAACCACCGAACTTGCCTACCGTCACCTCGGCAAAACCCCATACCTCCCATCCGACCAGCCTTCGCTATTTTAATGCCGATATGTCCGACAAGCAGTACAAATGTGTCTTTTTGGATTGGGATGATACGATAGGCGATTTCGCTGTTGCAGCGCGTCTTTCCTTGCAAGAGATGTACACCAAGTACCATCTCTCCGAGTTCTTTGCCTCATTCGATGACTTCTTCTCGCTCTACCATCCGCACAACATCGAACTCTGGCACCGCTACGGCGAGGACGAGGTCACCAAAGACTTCCTGCGCATCGACCGTTTCCTTTGGCCACTTGTGCAGTCCCTTGGCGGCAACCCTGCGCTCATGCAGTCCCGACCTTTGCAGGACCTTGCCCGCCGCATGAGTGATGATTTTCTTGTCCTCACCACACAGCACTTCACCCTTCTCCCCGATGCCGAGGAGATGGTGCGTTACCTTGCCGCCCGTTATCCGCTGACCATCGTCAGCAACGGCTTTGTCGAAGTGCAATACGAGAAGATTGCCCGCAGTGGTTTGCAGCATCTCTTCACCCACATTGTCTTGAGCGAAGAGGTGGGTTGTCAGAAACCCAACCCGCGCATCTACGAAGTCGCCTTGGAGCGTAACGGTATCCGTGCCGACGAGGCTGTTATGGTTGGCGACTCCTGGTACTCGGACATACAGGGTGCCCAGCGTGCCCACATCGACCAACTCTGGATACGTCCCGCCACTACTCCCCTTCCCACCGGCGAATCCGCCACATACATTGTGCCGAGCCTTAGCAAAGTAAAGGATATTTTATAATATCGTCGGGCTACTATTGCTTCTCTATTTGGTTGATTATATCGTCCATTTCGCGGACGAACTTCTTGTGCATGCGGCCACCAATGATGCCACCTACCGTACCGCCTGCAAGTGCGCCGACTGCCGTGAAGACAAAGATATACAGATTGTCGGTGTGCCGGAAATATAACTCAACAAGAAACCAAACAAACCATACCGAGACCATAGGAATACCTATTCTCATCCAATCTTTGTATATCTGACGGAGACGGCGCACTTGCTTTGCTACGGTGAGCAAGTCGCCCTGCATGATTTCGTTCTCCTGTACGCGGCGGTGCGGAATGACGGTGGCAAGCAGGCACACAAGCATCATCACGGTGGTGGCACCGATAAACCACCATGAGCAACCTAATTGGTGAAAAGCATAGTTGCCAAAGGAGATGACAAACAATACACAAATACCTTCCTGCCATACGTTTCGATTAAGCCGCCGTACGCGCTGGCGGGTGACTTCGCGAAGGAGTTGGTCGTTTACGATTTCCTCTTTATTGAGTTTGTCTTTGAGTAGCGCCATCTGCGCCTGCATTTCTTGTAGTTCGTCCATTGTTGTTGGGATTAAGGGGTTTAACTTGTTGCTGACGTGTGTCTCCGCCTTTGCGGATGTTGCGGTCAGCCTTTCTTCAACTGCTCTTTGATGCGAACCAGTTTGACGGAGACATTATTGGCACTGATGCCGATGATTTGCCCAATCTCTTCGTAACTCATGTTCTCGAGCCAAAGCATGACTATGGCACGGTCCACCAACCCGAGGCGATGGATGCGGCTGTAGAGTGCCTTGACCTGCAGGGTGTCTTCGTCCTCGTCGGCGTAGAGGTCGATGTCCATACTGAGGACAATGCGCTTGTTGCGCGCCGTCTTCTTGCGGTCGGCCGAGATACATGTGTTCATGCTGACGCGGTATATCCACGTGGCGATGTTGCTCTCCCCGCGAAAGGCGTCGTAGCCCTGCCAGAGGCGAATAAGAATGTCTTGGAAGAGGTCGGCGACCTCGTCTTTGTCCTCGGCGAACATGTAGCAAATACTATAGATATTGCTCTTCTGCTCCCGGACAAGTTGGGCAAATTGTTGTTCTTTTGTCAGTTCCATCCGTCGGATTCAATTGGTTCGTTGTTAACGAGTAGTTGATTAAATTCACCCCATTAGACGCATATACCCCCCGAAAAACTACAGGAAAAATGGGAAAAAGTGCATATAGCGTTTTATATGTTTGCTTGGGGGATAGAAAAGCGGATGCCAAGGTTGAGGTTGAAGTTGAAGGGGCGTTGCTTGTGGATAGTCTGCAGGGTGGAGCGGTCATCGAAATAGTAAGCGGCACCCGGCTCAAGGTAAAGTCCCGCCCAGCGGGCGAAGTTGTACTGAATGCCCGCAGAGAGGTTGACAGAAAACTGCCAAGGTTTGTCGGAAATACGCTCTGTTTCAGTATGTTGTGTCTGTTTGCTCAACACATACTCCGTCGTGGTGTAGCCGCTGACGCACTTCTCAGCCAAGCCCCCGAGGGATGCATAAATGTCAAGTTGCCGCCACGTATAGATATTGCACCTGAGGCTGAGGGGAAGCCCTACGTAGTGCAAGGTCTGCCGTGTGGCGATGTAGTTGTCGGCGGTGCCTTCCTGTCCGTCCGCCAACAGGCAGGCATACGCCACGCCCGTCTCAAGGCTCACGCGCGGGTGGAGTTGGTACGCGACATTCACGCCCGCACGGATGGGGATATGGTGCGTCAGGGTGCGCTGTGTGGGCTTGCCGCTATTCAGCAACATGACGCCGAGCATGGGGGCATCCGCCCAAGCGACTCCATTGGCTGACGCACTAAGTGCCTTGGGGTTAGGCTGAAAGGTGGCGGTGGTTGTGCTACGGAGTCCACCTGCACCATACGCGGAAAGCGCAAGGCTGCCACGCCAACGGTCGTGCGATTCGAGGGAGGCAGGCTGCTCCTCCAACGGTATCTCGCGAAGAGTTGCGGGAAGGTCTTTTTTCTCCGTCGGGCGGGGCGTGGAGGGCTCCGAGACGGGTGTGGTGGGGGGCTCTTGATGGTCTTCCGAGAGTGCGGGTTCGTCGGGTTGTGGTTGGGGGAGAGGTGTGGCTTGCGCTATGTTCCGACGGGGTGCGGGTTGGGGAAGTATTTCCTCATATATGGGCATGGTTTGTTGTGTATATTCTTGATTATCAGCAATAACCGTCTCTTGAGGTTCGGGGAGTGCCACCTGCGTGGGCGTAGAGGTTCGGGTGAGCCAGACGCCCGCCCCGCCGAGGGCAACGACCAACAATGCCACGGCTGCCGCATAGCCGTGCCCGCTCCACCAGATGAGGAAGGGGACGCGCCGTTTTTCCTTTTTGGGCATCTGCGATTCTATCTGTTGCCACAAGCCGACGGGTTCGTCCGTCTCAAAGTCCGACATGCGGTCGTGTATGTCATTCAGCCAATTTTCTTTCATAAAGCGTTGTTTGCGGGGTGCTGTTTTATCCATTTAGCCAAGAGCGCCTTGGCACGATGCAGTTGGGAAGCCGAGGTGCTCTCTGTGATATGCAGAAGGTCGGCAATCTCTTTGTGACTCTTGCCCTCGATGACGTACAAGTTGAAGACTGCGCGATAGCCGTCCGGAAGAGCGCGTATGAGTTTGTATATCAGTTCGGTAGGTACGCCCGTGGTGTCGGGTTCATCGTCGGGGATATCGTTGATGCCGTCGATGTCCTGCCAGCAGATGTGGCTGTCGCGCAGCCATTTGAGTGCCTCGTTCACCACGATGCGCGTGAGCCACGCTCGGAGAGAGCCCTCGCCGCGATAGACAAAAGTCGGGAATGACGAGAAAATGCGGAGGAAACTGTCTTGCAGAATGTCGCGCACGTCCTCGTCGTTGGTGATGTAGCGCGCGCAGACCGCCGTGAGATAGCGCACGTAGCGGGTATAGAGCAGGTGCGGTGCCGCAGCATCGCCACGTTGCAAACGCTTTACCAACTCTTGTTCGTCCATCTGTATTGTCAGTCTGTCTTACCGACAAGTAGTCTAAAAGTTACTCTTTGACGATGCGGGACGTATCGTCTCCACACCCAATTACCGCGGACGAGGCGTCCGCGTCCCCGGCGGGAGGTTGGTGCCAACCCTTTGTAAGCGCCCGAGAAGAACAACAATATCTACCGTGTATCAACCGTATATCTACCGTGTATGTACCGTATATCAACCGTAGTTAACAGCGCGGGAAAAACGCGGGGGAAACATAAGGAATTAGTCCACGCGAGAGGTCATTTCGGGAATTTCATTTAGAAAAAACGGTCGGCGTGAACTAGGGCGCAGGTCAAACTCGACGGATTTCTCGCCGCTGAAAGACTGCCATTTGAGGGTCATTCTTGTGGGATTGGCAGAGCGAAACAGGTCGTTCAGGTTGAAGGCGATAAGGGCATCGCCCATAGTGCCGCGGGTGTCGCCAAGGGCATCGTGGCGCAACTCCAACTCGTAAAGGTTGTCGGGGTTGGTACCCGTTAAGAGGTTGATATTGTGCTTCTTACCCGTTCCACCCCAGAGCGTGCGCACACGCAAGGTGAGGTAACCGTCCTCGGCAATCGTGACCCAGTCGCGCACAATCTCTATCGGGTCGGAGCCATAGACGGAGTCGTTCTGCGCGCCCATGGTAGGCACGGGGTTCTTGGTTCGGATGCTGTCTATCCAGTTGATATATACATGGTTGCGCGCGTCGGTTTCGGAGTAGTTGACGAGTGCGCGTACCTCTCTGCCGAAGGGGGAACGCGTGATATTGGAGGGGTAGAGCGTGGTGCTGTCGTCCAACTGGAGGATGAACAGGCTGTCGCCCTGCGTGCAGGCGGTGACGAGGGCGGTCGGGTAGTTGAGGTCGGGCTCGCGGGTGTTGCTGCACGCCGGCAGGAACAGGAGCAAAAGGCTCAGGATGGTGATGCCCGCAAGCGCGTACGCCGCGTAGAAAAAGCGGGTTAGAGTCAGATTTTCGTTCTTTTTCATACTCATTGTCAGTTTGTTGGTTGAACATGATGATTAACTACCCTGTAAATCCACTTGTGTTCAGAATCTTGCATGAGCAGTGCGATTTTTCGTGATTTTTCGCAATTCGTGTATATAAAAAAGGAGATTACCCTGCGGAAGGATAATCTCCTTAAATGGTTGGTTGTCAGGTTATTCCTCGCCCATTTCGGGGTCCACAAGGATACGTCCGCAGAACTCGCAGACGATGATTTTCTTGCGCTGGCGGATGTCCAACTGACGCTGTGCGGGAATCTTGCTGTGGCAACCGCCGCAACTGTCGCGCTCGACCTTGACGACTGCCAAACCGTTGTGCGCGTTCTTGCGGATACGACGGAAAGCGGTCAGCAGACGCTCGTCGATGCCCTTCTCGAGTTCCGTGGCACGGAGCATGAGTTTTTCGGTCTGGTCCTTGGTCTCGCCGAGGATGGAGTCGAGTTCGTTGCGCTTCTGGTTGAGGTCCACGGTGCGGTCCTCAATGTCGGAGATGGTCTTGGCTTTGTCAGCCTGACGCGCCTCCAAATCAGCGGTTGCGGTGCGTATCTTCTTCTGCGACAACTCGATGTCAAGTTCCTGGTACTCAATCTCTTTGGTAAGATTGTCGAACTCACGGTTGTTGCGCACATTGTTCTGCTGTTCGCGGTAGCGCGAGATGGCAGCATTGCAGTTCTCGATGCGCACGCGGTGGTCGGAGATAGCGGTCTCCAACTCCTTGATGTCGTTCTCGATGTTCGAGAGGCGGGTCTTGAGTCCCTCGACCTCGTCGCTCATGTCCTTGACCTCCTGCGGCAACTCGCCCGCGAGGATACGCAACTCGTCGATTTTGGTGTCGACCTCTTGCAACTCGTAGAGCGCACGCAGTTTGTCCTCTACGGTCAACTCTTTTTCTACTTTCTCTTTTGCCATATTCGTTTTGTTTTAGTTTAATCTTGTGATTGTCAGCGTGGTATGCTGTCGTTTGCGAAGTACATGACGGGGCTGTGGTCGGTTGCGGCGACCCCCACTCTTATATAAGGTGTGAGCAGTTCGCGGAAGATGTCGCGGGTGAACTGCTCGCTCACCCAGTGGTCGAGGTCGATGATGCCGATGCGCCCGACGGCACTCTGCATCTCGTGGTACTTGAAGTCGGCGGAGATGTACACATCCGCCCCCTGTGCGATGGCGGTTTCCATAAATTCCGCCCCTGCTCCGCCGCATAAGGCGATGGTCTGCACCTCGGTTTTTAGGGGAGCTATGCAGCGTATGCCCGAGTGCTCTGTGAGGAAGGCATTATGCACAAGACGCACAAAATCAGCCCATTGCATTGGCGTTGGCAGGTTGCCAATCACGCCCAAGCCCACCTCTTCGCGCCCCTGTTGCAGGGAGAGGATACGGTATTCCGAGATGCCGATGCGCTCTGCCATGCGCCCGCTGACGCCGTGGATGTAACTATCCATGGACGTATGCGCAGAATAGATGGCTATACCGTGACGGATAGCCTGCTCCACACATCGCTCCTGCGGCGTGCTGCCCGTGAGGTGTTTCAGCCCGCGGAAGAGCAACGGGTGGTGGGAAACAATGAGGTCACAATGCCTCGTAATAGCCTCATTGACAATAGATTCCGTAACATCTACCGCCAACAATGCCGCCTTTACCTCTGCACTGCGTTCACCCACCTGCAGTCCCGAATTATCCCAAGCCTCTTGGTAACTCAAGGGAGCCACAGATTCTATGCTATTGATGATTTCCTGAAGAATCAACCTTTTTTGGCACCAACGCCCGTTTTTACGGACGCTACTGCGGATTTCTGCGTTTTCACCTGTGCCTTGGGCGCGGGTTTCTTCACCTCTTGCTTCTTGTCCTCCACGGCAACAGCCTCCTCGTCGCCCTCGTCCTCTTTGACGATGAAGTCGGTGATGCCAGCGTTGATGAGGATATTGTACCACTGCACCAACTTGCGGATGTCGGTGGGATATACGCGGTCGCGGTCGAAATCAGGCAATACCTCGGCGAAATAGGCGCGCATAGCGTCGTTGTCCGCCTTTTTGGGGTCGATGGATGCCACTTTCAAGCCCTCTTTTTCGCCCACTTTGGTCAGCACTTCGCTGAGCGCGATGTCATCACCCGTGGTGAACATCGACACCTCTGCCAGCGACACAATCTTGTCGCGCGCGTAGGTCGGCATGCGTTTGCCGTCGATGAGCGACTCCACAATCAGCATGTTGTTGCCGCGACTTACCAACTTGTATAACCCGGGTTTGCCCGTGATGGATAGGATATTCTTAAGCATACTCAACTCAAATTATCTATTTTCGGCGGCAAAAGTACTACTTTTTCGGGATATTTGCAAATGTTGCTTTATTTTTGCATGTAGCACTATAACGACGCGAGCCGCGTCGTCTCCCACTCCAGAACGTGCGTCTGTTTCTGCAGGTAAAAAACAAAAGCAGTCAGCGACATACTGACTGCTTTGCGGTGCGGACGAGACTCGAACTCGCGACCTACGGCGTGACAGGCCGGTATTCTAACCAACTGAACTACCGCACCATGGTAGTGGCTTTTTGAAGATTCCGTGCCGCTATGTGACACCTCTTTCCTCGAAAGCGGGTGCAAAGGTAGTGCTTTTTTCTGAACCCACCAAATGTTTTGGAGAAAAAAGTGCATTTTATTTATAGACATCCGATATGTGCTTCTTAATCACATACTAATCACATACTAATCACATACTAATGACATACTAATGGCATACTTTTAAGTCGAAAAGATTTCGAGTGGAAAGTTGAGAGAAGTTGAGAGTTGGAAGTTTGGGGAGGAGGGAATGACGACGCGAGACGCGTCGTCCCCACAAATCATTGCTTTCATGTGTATGCTGTCATTACTTATGCATATGCTGCTTTGACGACGCGAGCCGCGTCGTCCCCCAAGCGTCGTCCCCAAGTGTAATCCCTCAAGCGCAACCTTCTTCAAAGAGATGTAGCAGTAATGATTTGTGAGGGTGAGATATTTTTAGTAACTTTGCGGGGTGATTTAGGGGGTAGAGATTAGGGGGTAGAGGGTAGGGATTAGAGAATAGGGATTAGAGAATAGGGGGTAGGGAATAGAAAATAGAGATTAGAGATTTAGAGATATGGCAGAGAGTGAAATAATGATTGAGTATGACCATGTGACGCACTACTACGGCAAGAGGTTGATATACAAAGACTTGTCGTTCAGTGTGCCCAAGGGCAGGATACTGGGGTTGCTTGGCAAGAACGGAACAGGCAAGACAACCACCATAAATATATTGTCGGGTTTTATCCGTCCGTGGGCGGGTTCGTGCCGGCTGTTAGGGTACGACACGCGCACCATGCCTGCGCATGTAAGGCAGCGGATAGGACTGCTATTAGAAGGGCATGTGCAATACCCGTTTATGACCATAGCACAGATAGAACGGTTCTATGCGCCGTTCTATCCGAAATGGAACAAAGAGGCGTATTACGAGTTGATGCGTCTGCTGCATGTGAAAGATTATCAGCGGCTTAACCAGATGTCGAACGGACAGCGGTCGCAAGTGGCATTGGGACTGCTGATGGCACAAGACCCCGAGTTGCTGATACTGGACGACTTCTCGTTAGGTCTGGACCCCGGCTACAGACGGCTGTTCGTGGAGTACCTGCGCGACTTCTGCAAAGCCAAAGGCAAGACCGTGTTCCTGACCTCGCATATCATTCAGGACTTGGAACGGCTGGTGGACGACTGCATCATCATGGACTATGGCAAGATACTGAAACAATGTCCTGTGAGTGAGTTGATTACGCCCACAATGACGCTGGAGGATACGTTTATTGAGATGACCGGCAAATACTAAATTAAGAATGAAGAATTAAGAATGAAGAATTGCATGGTACGGAGTTTATTCTTTAAGGAGTGGCTGAAGACGCGTATGGCAGTGGTGCTGGCGGGGGTGGCGACGATGGGATTGTGTGCGTACATACTGATAACAATAAGCCGAGTGATGGAGAGCCACGGCATGATGGCTGTGTGGGATACGCTGCTGAACAGAGACACGCTGCTGATAGAGCCGCTTCGGTTTGTGCCGATAGTGGTGGGCGTGCTGCTCGGCGTGGCACAGATACTGCCCGAGATGACACAGAAACGCATCAAACTGACGCTGCATCTGCCCATAGAGAACTGGAAGAGTATCGGGACAATGGTACTGTACGGGGCTGTGGTGATGATTGGGCTGGCTGTGCTGAACCTGGGGACGTGCCTCGGGGTGATGAGCGTATGGCTGCCTGCGGAGATAGTGAAACGCATATTTCTGACGGCAGTGGTGTGGTATCTGGCAGGACTGCTGGCGTATTTCTTTACGGTATGGGTGGTGCTGGAGCCGACATGGAAGTTGCGAATCCCTGAACTGCTGTTCGCGGCGGCGTGCCTTCGCGGGTTCTATATGAGTCCGATGCCCGAGGCGTACAACGCCTTTCTGCCGATAATGGCGGTGTTTACGGTGCTGTGCAGCGCGTTGCCGCTACTGAGTATAGACAGGTTCAAGAAAGGACTGGGGCTGTAGGGGAATGAAGAATTAAAAATGAAGAATTAAGAATTATGAGCGGATTGAAGATATATAAGGCGTTTGTGATAGTGGTGGCAGCAGGACTGCTGCTGTGGATACTGCCGTGGTTGTACTCGCTGCTTATCCCCGTGGAGAAAGGGGAGTCGTTTGTGTATTACAGCCCGATAACGGATGACTTTATCACCCGCAGCGACGGGAACTTCGTGGATAGCAAAGGGACCATATACACGCAGGACGAGACGGATTCGATACTGCCGTATTTCTTCTACAGACAGTTGCTGTCGGAGGGCCGTTTGCCCGACACCCTGTTCGGGGAGGCGATGGATACGAAGGTGTTGCGGCGTGAGCAGTTTACGTTCAAGACCAGTCCGGCGCAGTTGAACAAACCGCGTCCGGCATTGTACGAGTTGCTGGATTCGGAGTCGGGTCGTGTGGATTTGCAGTTGCCCGAGGATGTATTCCGCTTGACAGACAAGGGGATAGAGTTTGTGACGGCAGAGACGAACAGCGTGAACAAGGACAAGTCGGAGATGTTTACATCGGTGATGAAGGCGCACGGGTTTGTGTTCCCTGCCAACTTGGTCTGGGGCAATCCGTCCACGCGCAAGGCATACGACAACGGCTACCTGCTGACGGACGCGGAGGGGAAGTTGTTCAACCTGCGCATGGCGAAGGGGAGTCCGATAGTGAAGAATATACCGTTGCCGGAGGGTGTGGAGTTGACAGCAGTGTTCGTGACGGAGTTTGACAACATGCGCAACCTCGGGTTTGTGGTGGACAGCGAGCACCGTCTGTATGTGGTGAACCGAAAGACGCTGCGGTTGGAGCGGGTGGGCGTGCCCGAATACGACCCGCAGGAGATGCAGATACTGATGATGGGCAATATGCACGACTGGACGGTGCGGATATTCACCGCCACGGATACGCGGTACTATGCGCTGGACGCGAAGGATTATTCGCTGATTAAAGAGTTGGTGGTGCCTGACCCCGAGCCGACGGGCTGGAGGAAAGCCGAGAAGTATATCTTCCCCATCCGTGTGTCGCTGACCTCGTGGCAGTCGCCGACGATATTCCCGAGGGTGAATGACCATTGACAAATGACTATGAGATGAAGCACTTACTACTCGTTGGACTGTTTGTAGCCTGTGCTTTGTGCGCGTACTCGCAGCAGGTGAATGAGGTGTATCTGCCCTCGGCAGGGACTTCGTCCTGCGTGATACGCGAGGGAGATACCTATTGGTGTGAGGGGCAGAGTATGAACAAGCGTGCGTTTCGGCAGTTTCTGCTTGCATCCGACTATATGCCTGCCTATGAGCGTTTTCAGAGCGGCTACCGCATGGCTGTGGCGGGGTGGTCGATTCTGGGTACGGGACTGGGATTGAGTACGGTGGGGATAGGCTTTTTCTGTGCGGGTTTCGGGCATCTATTGTTTCCACCCGATGACACGGTGATGGGTGTGGTAGCGGGTTCTGCGGCACTGATTGTGTGCTCCTACTTGGGCGTGCTCAGTCTGTTTGCCGGCGGTGTATTGGATGTGGTGTCGATACCCCTCTTGTGTGTAGGTTATGCGCGTATGCACCAAAGTGTGGAGGTGTATAATGTGCGATGCAGAGCCCCGCAAAACCGTGTGACGATGGGGGTTCGTGCGGGTGGTGACGGTATCGGTCTGGCTTTGCGGTTTTGAGACCTTGTAAACTAGATGGTTTTTGAACGGACGGCTACGCCGTATTATCATCAATTAGCCATAAAAACATACAGAAAATTATATTGAACAGACGATAAGACGTGTAAAGAAAAAGAGGTTGCCCGAACTTGTCGGGCAACCTCTTGTGAATGAGGGTAGTGTGGATTAGAAGAGATTATCTTCGCTGTCCGTATCGTTGTCGGTTTGGGGTACTTCGGGCAGCGGCTCTTCCTGCTCCATCTGGATATTATTGTTGCGGTATTCGGCAGGGCGATAGAGCACCTGTACGCTCTCGGCGATAATCTCCGTCTTGCGGCGCACCTGGCCGTCTTTCTCCCATGTGCGGGTCTGGAGTTTGCCCTCGACATAGAGTTTCATACCCTTGCGGACGTATTTCTCTGCCCATTCCGCCAGGTTACGCCAAAGGACAATGGGATGCCATTCGGTGCGGTCGGGAACCTGTGTGCCGTTCTGCATAGTGTAGCCACGCTCGGTGGTAGCGAGATTGAAATTGGCAATAGCCGTTCCGCGGTCCAAGTAACGTACTTCGGGGTCTGCGCCTACATTGCCTACTAAGATAACTTTGTTTACTGATGCCATACGTAATCCGTTTAACGTGAATATGTGTTTATGTTTTCTGTATTCCTAAAACGGCGCAAAATTACAGATATTTTTGTATATCTCAAAATATAGTAGTAATTTTGTAGCGAAATAGTGTGATTATTTGTATGAAACAATTCCGAGTAAGGTATCTTCTTTTGGTTGCCGTCCTGCTGTGCGGGCTGAGCGGTATGGCACAGTCGCACGAGACGATGGTGCGTTGCGTGGCTTTCTATAACCTTGAAAACCTGTTTGATACTATCCACGACGAGGGCAAGAACGACTATGAGTACCTGCCTGACGGCGGTATGAAGTGGACTCCGCTGAAGTACGAGCATAAGATTCACAATATGGCATACGCCATCTCGCAGATAGGGACGGATGAGGACCCGCGCGGGGCAGCCTGCATCGGTGTGGGCGAGGTGGAGAACATAGGGTGCCTGAATGACCTGTGCGAGGAGTTGAAGAAATACAACCGCAACTATGAGCCCATTCTGCTGGAGGGTCCCGACCGCCGCGGTGTGGATGTGGGATTCCTGTATAATCCGGAGATGTTCAAGCCCGTGTCCGTGAAGGGCTATGAACTGAAAGCCCACTACGCAGACGGCGGAGTGGTGAAGAGCCGCTTGCAGTTGTGGATAGCGGGGTACATGCTGGACGACAACCGCAAGATAGTGCGGGACAAGATACACATCAGTGTGAACCACTGGCCGAGCCGCTATGGCGGCGAGGAGAGCAGCCGGGCTACCCGCGATACGGCGGCTATGCTGGCACGCTATGTGTGCGACAGCATCTACAAGGTGGACCCGCGTGCCAAGATTATCCTGATGGGTGACCTCAACGACGACCCGTTCAACCATAGTTGCGCAGAGGTGATGGCCGCCAAGAAGACCCGCGAAGAGGTGGAGCCGCAAGGGTTCTTCAATACGATGTGGCTGAAGTTAGACCGCGGTATCGGCAGTCTGGCTTATGGCGGAGGCTGGAACATATTTGACCAAATCATCATCTCGGAGCCGCTGATGAACGCGAAGTTGGAAGACGGCAAATGGGTGTATTGGAAATCGCAAGTGTTCAACAAGCCTTTCCTGACCGTACAGGAGGGCAAGGACAAGGGGACACCGTTCCGCACCGTGAAGAGCGGCGTTTGGCAGGACGGATACTCCGACCACTATCCTACAATGATTTACCTGATAAAGCAAAAATAAGATATGAGCGAGACATTGAAACGTAATACCGAACCCGTGCGCATGCGCAACTACGGGCGTATCATCCAAGACATGGTGGCATTGGCTGCCAAAGAGCAAGACCCCGTACTGCAACATCAGATGACCATCTATATCGCCCAATGTATGCGGCAGAAGAATGCCATTTGGAACAAGGAGCAGGAGTCGGGGACAGAACGCCTGAAGGACGATATAAGAGCCTTGTCGCGCGGTGTGCTGACCTGCGACTTCCCTGAGTTTGAGCCGCTGATGCAGAAGTTGCAACAGCGTCCCCTGCCGATGATGGCGGTAAGGACTGCCATGGTGCAGAAGAAAAAGAAGAAATAAAGAGAACAGATTACTGATTTGATAAAAGAAGACATGGCACAAAAGTGGCTATGTCTTCTTTTTGAATGAAAATTATTGGCGGATTTATTTGCGCGGGTGCAAATAAATCCTTACCTTTGCACCGCTACTCCGATTGAAAATGTGAAATTTTGGCATGTGAAAGTGGTTGAAAATGTGAAATTTCGGTATGCAAAAGTGATTGAAAATGTGAAATTGTCGGGATTATGAGACGGAAAATATACGCGCAACTGCTTGATTGGAAGCAGAATAGACAAGGAAAAACGGCTTTACTCATAGAAGGTGCACGGCGTATCGGCAAGAGTTACATCATTGAGGAGTTTGCCAAGAACGAATACGACACCTATATCCTCATTGATTTCAACGAGGAGGACGAGGACGTGTGCAACATCTTTCGCGAGCATCTGTCGCACCCCGATATGTTCTTCCAATTGCTCTCGTTGCACTACAATGTGCCGCTTATACCACGTAAGTCGTTGATTATCTTCGATGAAGTACAGCAGTTCCCCCGTGCCCGTGCGGCTGTCAAATACTTGGTGGCAGACGGGCGGTATGACTATATCGAAACAGGCTCGCTGATTAGCATCAAGAAGAATGTGCGTGACATTGTTATCCCATCCGAAGAAGAGCATATACCCATGTACCCCATGGACTTTGAGGAGTTTCTTTGGGCAATGGGCAACGAGACACTGATGCCCTATATCCGCGACTGCTTTATGGCGCGCAAAACATTAGGGGCTATCCATCGCAAAGCCTTGGAACTCTTCCGGTTGTATATGACAATAGGCGGTATGCCGCAGGCAGTGAAGACCTACATGGAGACCAATGATTTCCGCATGGCGGAACAGGTGAAGCAGAATATCCTGACCCTTTATCGCGATGACATACGCAAATACGCTACGGGTGCCGAACTCAAGGCTGCTGCCGTCTTTGACGCCATTCCTGCCCAATTGCAGCAACATACCACACGTTTTGTGCTGACCGATTTGGAACCCAATGCCCGTTTCACAAACTACGAGAGTGCATTCTTTTGGCTCAGCGATTCGCGAATCGTGCATATCTGCTACAATACTTTTGCGCCCAATATCGGGCTGCGTATGAATACGGAGCGCATCTCGCTCAAATGCTATATGGCGGATACGGGGTTGCTTGTCAGTCTGGCTTTCAATGACCGTGGTATGGTGCCTTCGGAGGTGTATGAACGTTTGTTGCGTGGCAAACTGGAGGCAAACCTCGGTATGATTATGGAGAATATGGTGGCGCAGATGTTGCGAACAGCGGGGCATAACTTGTATTTCTACAGCAGGTCCGACCGCCAAGACGCCTCCAATGATATGGAGATAGATTTCCTGATATCCACCGGTCGGATTACTTCGCGCAAGAATATATCACCCATAGAGGTTAAATCGTCAAGCCGCTACACCACTACATCGCTCCGAAAATGTATGTCGAAGTTTGAACAGCAAATCGGCGAACCGTTTGTATTGCACACCGCCGATGTCGAGACCAAGGATGGCATTACCTATCTCCCCCTGTATATGGCAGGGTTGCTGTAAGAGTTACATCAAAAGCACTAATCAACGGACACCTGCGGTGTATTACCATAGATTAGTTACAAAGGCATTTCAATCTTGGAAACATATAATTGTCCGTGTAATTACCCATTAATTTGCATTGTCCGTTCATAAACGTGTCCCGATAAAGAGAAGAGGCTGCCTGACAACTATAGGCAGCCTCTTTGTGTGCATTTAGTTATGGGGGATGCCGTCAAAAAAACAGAGACCACCCAATCCCTTGAGCGGTCTCCTATTGTCTGTATTTCCAAATCTCATCACTCTACATTCGTCACCAGACGGACGGCAAGTCCCGTATAAACCCAGTGGTCAGATACTCTTACACCAGTAGAATAGAAATTGGCATAATAATACTCAATAGAGGTGTAACTACCCCTCAGGGTAAGAAACCATCTCAGATGTAGCTGACCAATAATAACCTTCATATTGTACATTCATCACATCCATGCAAGGATGACGATAGCCGGTGGCAGGAAAAAAGACAGCACCTGCATTTTCCAATTGCTGCCAATCGGACAAACTAATCTGTTGAACATCAGCGAAAGCCTGTACACTACTGAGTCCACTCGTAAAACCGGACTTTAATGTCAATCCTGCAGGACAAGTCCAATCATCGGGCAACAGAACCACACCATTGATGTATTCCGTACCATCGTCATTCAGATTGATTCGGGCAGCACCATTTAGGTTGGTGGCATTTGTACGTCCCTTGAGTACGTATTCCCATTCATCTTTAGACAATGTGTACCAAGTCCTTCCATCTCCTATATTGGCACCCCAATCTGCAAAATCGCCACTATAATCTGTTTCTTGTGTGGATGTACTAACACCCCCACTTGGCAGTGGCTGTACTGCCACTCCAGCCAAACAAGTCTATCTTATCAGCCAATGCGGTGGCTTTATCTGTCTTATACCCATATTTTGCATCAAAAGCAATATCGCCTCCCGTTACATTGTCTGTGCCTATCATGTCATACTAATGCTCCGCAAATGACCATGTCTGTGTGCTACGGGTATATTGCAGGTTGCCTTTCGAGAAATGCACCTTCTTGGTTTCGCTCACAGAGAACGTACCTGTCAATGCCTTATCCCAGTCATCGGGAGTATCCGCTTTGACGGTATCGCGGATAAACACATACTCGTATGTCGTCTTGGCTATCGTAACTGTATCGCGCTCCACCGCCATACGCGGCAGCAGCAGGCACAGCGTATCCGCTCCCTCTACGGTAGCCTTGTTCAGACTGTCCACTTGGTTGACAGACTGCCCCACAACGGCACTGCCGTTCAACCATATCACATTATTGGTTTGTGCATTCACCGACAGCAGCCCGCATGCCACTGCCAATACTAAGAATAATCTTTTCATATCATTCAATTATTGTATGTACAATATTTTTATCATTTCCTACTTGATTCGCAACATCAAGACCTCATTTCAACTCAAAGACAAGACGTACAGAGTAACCATTACAGCGAGAACTACCTGCCCGTGGAGAAACGCCGAAAGAGGTGACAGCCATTCGATATGCATACTTACTACCATTCTTTGTACTTGTCCAATAGGCACCTTTGCTCTGCACATCGGTGAGCGTATGACCGACATTTCTAATACCTGCAGCGGGAAAGAATACGGCTCCAGCCTCTTCCATTTTCTGCCATTCGTAGAGAGTGTAGATATTATCCGTCCAATGGCTGACGAAACTATCATCACGATAAAATAAGCCTTCATCCACTAAACCTTTCTCTGTACTCGGAGCAAAAGTTAGTCCGGCAGGCACACCTGCCCAATTATCAGGCAAAATAATGATACCGTTTACACCATTCACAGAAGCATGACCAAATAGTTTTGCAGCATTGCTACGAGTGTAAAAGATGTATGTCCATTCGTCACCAGATAAAGTATGCCAAGTGTCAGCAACATTTGTACCAACGGCATTAGTCCCCCAATCCACAAATTCGCCCGAATAGTCTGTAAGAGTGCTTGATGTGCCAACCCCCCACTGGATAGGGGCAGTATTTCCGCTCCAACCGAACAGGTCTATCTTATCTGCAAGAAGGGTATTGCCATCACCATCTGTAGTGAGATTAGCGTCACCTATTATATCATACTGGTGCTCGGCAAACGACCACGTCTTTGTACTCTGTGTGTATTGCAAATTGCCCTTGGCGAAGCACACTTTCTTGTCTTCCGACACAGAGAAGACACCTGCGATAGCGTCAGCAGGTATGTGGAATGTATCGCGCACTACCGTGGTCTCGATGATGGTGTCGCGTATCACCACCTTGCGCGGCAGGGTCAGGTACAGCCTGTCCGCCTCTTCCATAGAGCCGTATTTGATACTGTCCACTTGACTGATGGCTTGCCCCATCACGGCACGCCCGTTCACCCAAACCACTTGATTGGTCTGCGCATTCGCCGACAGCAGGCTGCACAGCACTACTGCCAACATTAAGTAAAACTTCTTCATATTATTCACTTGCAATTCTTAATTCATAATTGTCTTCCCGTTGGCATCATACTGCACACCGTCCACTACGATAATCAACTGCCCGCCGATGATATACTTACCCACCTTGCGCACGGACGACGACTCTGCCTGCTCTGCGTTGGTAGGTATGTCTGGCTGCGACTTGTACACTCCGTAGGTGATAGTCAGTTGCTCGATACTCTCTGCGGCAACGCGCAACTGCTCCACCCCATTGATGGTCAGCACCGCGTCACCTTGATCGTAACTCACCACGGGCATATCGGACAAACGGTAGCACTTGCTTGTCCCGTTCACCCACGCATACACGGCATCCGCCTCTTCCGCCTCCGCCGCGCAGATTGTGATGGCAGCCAACAGACTGCACAATAGTAACATTGTTCTTTTCATTTGTTTTACGGATTGTATTTGTTGCTTTTTTATGTTGTTCTTTTCGTTATTTGTTTCTCTTTTCGCCTGCAAAGATACAACTTTTTTCCAATATGCGCTAACATATTTGCATTTTTCTTGCGATTGCTTAATTAGAAAACTAAATAAGCGGTCTATTGACCAATTTGTGACTAATTATATGTTTGATTGAGTAGCCTAATAGTTATAAATCTTTTTGCAGGAAATCGGCAATGTGAACGCACCGGATACCATCAAAAGAACCTGTGTACAGGTTATCCGTAGTAACTATATATTTGGGATAATTGTCTTTTGTGGCTTGCAACGGACGCAGTTCCCGTTGTAGGGTCTCTTGACTTTCAAAACGATAGCAAACTTGAATATAAACACACTTGTCCTGCTTCTGTGCAATAAAATCCACCTCGTAGGTGTTTTGCTTGCCTATGTAAACGGCGAATTTTTGATGGATAAGTTCCAAGTAAACCAGATTTTCCAACAACCCTGCAATCAAATCAGGACGGAAACCTTGGCGGGCATAGATAAGAGACAGGTCGGTAACGTAGTATTTCTCTTGTGTAGCAAGGATTTCTTTTCCTTTTATATCGTAGCGGGGAACACGATTGATGATAAATGAAGACTGAAGTGCCTGCAGATAATTGTAAATGGTCTCATAGTCGCACTTGCGCTGTTGGCTTTTTATGTAATCGGAAACCGATTTGGCACTAAACGGATTACCTATATTGTCAAACAGAAAACCGACCAGACGGTCTAATAAGTCCACATTACGGATATTATAGCGTTGGATGGTATCTCGCAACAGGATAGAGGAATAGATGTCGGAAACCAACTTATAGATTTCTTCATTGGAATAGGGGTGAATATGAGCAATAGGGAATCCTCCTTGACGGAGGTATTGCTCAAAAGCATTACTAAGCCATTGTTTGTCTGCCGCTTCCGCACTATGGAAGGTAAGAAATTCGCGAAAAGACAACGGGTAAACGGAAATCTCCACATAGCGTCCGGCTATGTAAGTGGAGAGTTCGGAAGACAAAAGGTGAGAGTTGCTACCGGTGATGTATATATCTGCGTCCCATTCCGACAAAATGGAATTGATAACACGTTCCCAACCTTGTACCTCTTGGATTTCGTCCAAAAGGATGTATAAACGGGTAGCAAGTCGCTCCCTTTGTTCTTTGAGATACGTATAAAGAGCCGCTGCATTGCGATAGGCATCCCATTGCATTGACTCAAAATTGATATATACAATTTGTTCCTGAGTTACACCGGATTGCTGCAGTTCCAAACGAACCATCTTGAGCAGTTCTGACTTGCCGGAACGGCGGATTCCGGTAATCACTTTCACTATCGGCTGATTGATAAAGGGGCGGATTTGATTCAAGTAGTTTTCACGCAGTATCATATTCGTAATATATTTTGGTACTGCAAAAATACGACAAAATTCGGATATAACCAAATAATTCAATAAAAACACATCTGTTTTTAGGGTTGTAATCGGGAAAAGAGAATGTATTTGTATGGATATTGAGTAGTGAATTAGCATAGCCTTTGGGTGTGCAAAAGTCCAAATTGAAATCTAACTTTTATTAAAACTGCCATTTTTGGAAAAATGCATAGAAACCACTGAAAAAATGAAGATTTTTTAGTATTGAGTGTCATGTGTTACAAGCCAAAAACACAAAATGCACCATTTTGGCGAAAAAACGAAAATAAATTTGGATTTTTGACGATTTTGTATTATCTTTGTAGTGGGAATTAAACCAAAACGGATATGAGTAGAATTGTGAGACGAATAGGATGTACAGCCCTGCTACTCGGTATGGTGGTCGGGGCGTATGCGTGGAAGCCCGTGTTTGTAGGGCATCGGGGAAGTTATACAGGTGTGATGAACACCGCAGAGGCGTACCTCAACGGCATCAACAAATACGGCTACACGGGCTTGGAGTGCGATGTGCGGGTAACCAAAGACGGGCAGTATGTGATATGCCATGACGAGAGTACCGAGAAAACAGGCGGCTCGTTGGTGGTGGCGAACAGCACATTGGGGGAACTGCTGGCGGAGAATTACCGGCAGACACGCGGTGGGGATACCTATACAGGGCATATCTGTACGGTGGACTCGTATTTGCATATATGCGAGATATACAATGTCTTTCCCGTCATTGAGTTGAAGTGGACCACGGGCATCAACAACAACGACATGTCGCGCTTCGCGGGGTTGTATGCGCTGATAGAGAAGCACGGGTTGGTGGACAAGGCGATTATCTTTACCTCCATGAAAAAGTCGCTGGAGTATGTGCGCACCCGTTACCCGCAGTTGCAGTGCCAATACCTGTGCTATACGATAGACGAAGCCAAATTAGAGTGGTGCAAGCAGTGGGGTATCAATTTCTCGGTACAGAACGGGGGAATGGATTTGCTGTGGGTGAAGCGGTGCCGCAACGCAGGGTTGCAGGTAGCGGTATGGACTATCAACAGCAAGGAGGCGTACATCAAGCACGGCGAGATGGGGTGCTATATGATGACATGCGACTACCTGTACCCCGCCGAAATGCCGCAACTGAAAGACATAGACTGGGACAGCATCATTCTGCCCGAAGATACAACCACCGCAATAGAGGTCGAGTCGGTATCGTTGCCTGAGAGCCATATAGAGATGGCAGTGGGAGATACGGTGTATATGGACGCGACGGTACTGCCGGAGAATGCCACAGACCCGTCTATATCGGCGCGTGTGGACAGGTATCGGCTTATCTCCGTCACACACGAGGGTACTCGTATCCGCTTGATAGCCAAGAAGGAATGTGATGCAGTGCTGACCGTAACGGCGGGGGAGAAGAGTACAACCTGTATTATACATGTGTCAGCGCAATCGCCCTCAACGGATGTGGGGGAGGTGCAGGCAAAGCGCGGTGCGCCCCGTATATTTGACATCGCGGGCAGAGATGTGACGATATGGCGCGACAACCTGCGTGCGGGGATGTATATTGTGCGCGACGGAGATACAAGCAAGAAGATATTTATACAATAAAACACAGAGAGAAATGAAACAGATACGTATTTTTATACTCTTGGCAGCCCTGTCGTGGGGCGGTATGCTGACGGCAGGTGTGTCCACCTACACATTCACCACCCAGGATTGGAACAGCAAAGTTGCAGGCGTAGTATGCGACAACAAGACCGACGGCTGGGTGTCCGACAAGGCAGGCAATGCCTACAGCGGCAGTTATCAGATAGGTGTGCAGGTAACCGCCAAGACCACAGGAGCAGGCGCCACCTCGGTGCAGACCTTTGAGAAGGTGCGCCGCGTGACGTTCAACTATGCCACGACCACCAAAGGACAAGGGAGCATCGCTGTGCAGGTGGGCGAGAATGTGGCGGTGGACTCGGTGGTGACCATTGCCAATCCGAGCAACCGTGACATGACCATAGTGCTGCCCGAAGAACAGACAGGGCGAGTGAAGTTTGTGGTGAACTGCACGAAGAACTCCATCTACCTCAACTCCATCACCATTTACAGCAGTACAGGCGGGGCTAATCCGTTCACGATAGACACCTATCAGTTGGTGACAGACGCTGCACAACTGGCAGACTCTGACCAGATTATGATTGGTGTCAATGTGGCGGGTATGGACTATATCATGGGCTTCTACGATGAAAACACGTCGAAGAACAATATCCATGCCATTGCCGGCAAGTACACGGCAGACCGCACGCAGGTGACCCCTGACGACCGTGCCGTCTATACGCTGCACAAGACGAAGTTGGACGAACAGACGGTGTTCTATATTCAGGACGAGATACGCTACGTGGAAGCGTATCTGGTAGCCAGTGGCGGGCAGACAAAGAACGTGTTGGCGGCATGGAACAAACTATACGACAGCGGCACGTACGGCAACTATGGCTATTGGGACATCCGCGTGGCTGCAGACGGGACCGCCACCATCGGGAATATGGGCAAGAGTAAGGGCAAGTACCTGCAGTACAATGCCACGGGCAAACTGTTCGGGTGCTATGCTTCCGCAGGCAGCCAGACACCCATATGTATCTATAGGCGCGTAGAGGCGTTGGGCGATACCACGCCGATTGTAGCACCGCTGACCAACTTCGGGACGGTGTGCAAAACAGGAGAACGCGCCACAGGCAGCAAGACCATTACGGTGAACGCCAACGGGCTGACCGAGGATATAGCGGTGCGGCTGAAGCGCGGAGCACCTTTTGCACTCTCTGCCACACAATTGGACCGCGATGGAGACAACCTGACAATCACCTATGCGGCAACCGAAGCAGGCATATACCGAGACATACTGGTGCTGACAAGCGGCGACGTGACAGCAGAGGCAATGGTGATGCTCTGTGTGGTGCAACCGATGAAGGTGGCTGAGGCTGTACGCGTAGAAGACTACACCACAATCTATTTAGACACGGTAGTGGTGACCAAGAAGTACGACCGCTACATCTTTGTACGCGACCATACGGGGGCGATGCTGATATACGACACGGGCGATGCCGACGGTAAGCGCTATGGCTCGGGACTGGAGAACGGACACGTGCTCACAGGCGTGGTAGGGCGTTTCCAAAACTACTTCGGAGTACCCGAATTGATACCCACAGCCAAGTGGCAACAGCAGAACAAAAAAGCGGAATGTCTGCCTGAACCGTTCCCGTCTGCTGCCACACCGGTCACAGCACCTGCCGCAGTGGACTCGTCACTGGTGTGCAAGTACATCACCCTTGATGCAGTGGTGATTGATGACCAAGACATGGCGGCTTCCTCATCGGTGGCAGCAGTGAAGGGGGGGGATGCCTTCAACGTAGGACTGACACGCCAAATACCCACGCGGTTGGACGCGATAGTGATGCTCTCGCACAACGAGATACAACTATGGTGCGTCCGGCAGGAAGAGGTGGGCACCGCGACAGAGTCCCTATACACCCCCGAGCATACCACGATGCCATACAAGTATCTCCGTGACGGGCAATTGGTTATCATCTGCGGGGACAAGGTGTATTCGACGGACGGAAAAGAGATAAAGTGAAAGCAACAGGCATAGGGCACTGCGGTATGCAGACAATCATACTTGCTTTTTGTTAGCGTGAAAGCCACAAAAAGCAAGTATGATTTGCCCATATAGAAAATAAGTACTACCTTTGCACCCGATTTTGAGCGGCGGTCGAAGACCGGCTTGCCGCACCTTAAATAACTAAAATATTATGCAAAAACAAAATGTAGTGGTACGCTTTTGCGGCGACTCCGGAGACGGTATGCAATTGACCGGCAACATGTTCTCCTCACTAAGTGCCATTTTAGGCAACGAGATTAGCACCCTACCGGACTTTCCTGCTGAGATACGCGCCCCGCAAGGCACGCTGGGCGGCGTGAGCGGTTTCCAAGTCAATCTGGGTGCGGGCGTTTACACCCCCGGCGACAAGGCGGATGTGATTGTGGCTATGAACGCTGCGGCATTGAAAGTCTGCACGTTAGGCTCCAAGTTCAATCACCCGGGCGCACAATGGGAAGACAGCAGTTCGATGTACAAGAAGAACGCTGTGGTCATCGTGGACACCGACTCTTTCACCGACAAAGACCTCGAGAAGGCGCTGTACAAGACCGACAACCCCTTCACCGAACTCGGTATCCCCGAGAGCGTGCAAATCGTTCCCGTGGCACTGACCTCGCTCACCAAAGAGAGCCTCAAGGACTCCGGCTTGGACAACAAAGCCATCCTCAAGTCGCGCAATATGTTCGCGCTGGGTGTCGTTTGCTGGCTCTTCAACCGTCCTATCGACAAGGCTATCCACTTCCTCGAGGGCAAGTTCAAGAAGAAACCGCAACTCATCGCGCCCAACGTGAAGGTGCTGACCGACGGTTTCAACTACGGCAACAACCTCGCACTCAATATCCAAACCGTCAATGTGGAGAAGGCAGAGGACCTGCCTCATGGCAAATACACCTCCATCGCGGGCAACAAAGCCACCGCGTGGGGCTTGATTGCGGCTGCCGAGAAATGCGGCAAGCGTCTGTTCCTGGGCTCCTATCCCATCACCCCTGCCACCGACATCATGCACGAGTTGGCTGCCCGCAAGGACATGGGCGTGATGGTAGTGCAGGCCGAGGACGAGATTGCAGGTGTCTGCACCGCCATCGGCGCATCGTTCGCCGGCGACCTGGCTGCCACCAGCACTTCGGGACCGGGCTTGAGCCTGAAATCCGAGGCTATCGGCTTGGCAGTGATGGCAGAGTTGCCGCTGGTGGTCATTGACGTACAGCGCGGCGGTCCCAGCACGGGTCTGCCTACCAAGACCGAGCAGACCGACCTCATGCAGGCTGTTTACGGCCGCAACGGCGAGTGCCCCGCAGTGGTTATGGCGGCTTCCACGTCGGCTAACTGCTTCGAGTACGCCTACATGGCTGCGAAAATCGCCTTGGAGAACATGACCCCCGTCATCCTCATGACCGACACCTATCTGGCTAACGGTACGGGTCTCTGGCGCATCCCGCAACTCAGCGAACTGCCCGCCATCCACCCGCAAGGCGTGCCCGAGGAACTCAAGGGCAAGTACAACCCTGCTTTGCGCGACGAGAACAACATCCGCTACTGGGCTTACGCCGGTATGGAGAGCTACGAGCACCGCAACATCGGTCTCGAGCGCGACGCACAGAAAGGCAGCATCTCTACCAACCCCGAGAACCACGAACTGATGGTTCACGCGCGTCAGGCGAAGGTGGACCAGGTGGCTAACCGTATCCCTGAACTCCGCGTACAGGGCAACGCCCAGAGCGACACGCTCCTCGTAGGCTGGGGTTCCACCGAGGGACACCTCCACGCGGCTGCCAACGAACTCAACTGCGCTTTGGCACACTTCAACTACATCAACCCGCTGCCCAAGAACACCGCCGACGTTCTCCGCGCCTACAAGCGCATTGTCGTTTGCGAACTCAACAGCGGACAATTTGCCAACTATCTGCGCTCCAAGATTAGCGGCGTCAACCTGCTGCAATACAACGAGATAATGGGTCAGCCATTCGCTGTGGAGCGCATTGTGGAATACGTAAAGGGGTTAAATGACTAAAAGGAAAAATTATGGAAGCAAGTCAATTCAAAAGTGATCAATACGTTCGTTTTTGCCCCGGTTGCGGCGACCACGCCATCTGTGCAGCCCTGCAAAAAGCCATGGCACAAATAGGTGTGCCCACCCACGAAACGGTAGTCATCTCGGGTATCGGTTGTTCGAGCCGTATGCCCCACTATCTCAATACCTATGGTTTCAACACCATCCATGGCCGCGGAGGCGCAGTGGCAACGGGTGTCAAGACCAGCCACCCCGAACTCACCGTCTGGCAGATGTCGGGCGACGGCGACTGCCTCGCTATCGGTGGCAACCATTTTATCCATGAGATTCGACGCAACGTGGACCTCAATATCTGCCTCTTCAACAACCGTATCTACGGCCTCACCAAGGGTCAGTATTCGCCCACTTCGCCCAAGGGCTTTGTCAGCAAATCCAGTCCTTTTGGCACGGTGGAACGTCCTTTCATCCCCGCCGAACTGGTGATGGGAGCGCGCGGCACGTTCTTCGCCCGCACCTTGGATGTGGATATGCCCACCACCGTCGATTGTATGGTCAAGGCGCAGCAGCACAAGGGTGCTAGCGTCATCGAGTGTCTGGTTAACTGCGTGATTTTCAACAACGGAACCCACGCATGGATTGCAGACCGCGAGACACGCGCCGAGCGTAGCATCGTCCTCCGCCATGGCGAAAAGATGATTTTCGGCAAGGACAACGACAAGGGTCTCGCTCTGGATTACAGCCAAGGACTCATGCCTCGCCTGATTGTGGTGCCGGCTGACGACCCGCGCGTACTGACGCACGACGCCACCCTCGAGGACCCGACCTTGCACCGCATGCTTGCCCTTATGGGTCAGGATATGGTCACCGACGTGCACAATGCCGAAGTTCCCAGCGAACTGCCTATCGCACTCGGCGTTATCCGCAACGTGGAGGCGGAGACTTACGACCAAGCCGTCAGCGCGCAAATCAATGAGGTGCGTGAGAAGAGCAAGGCGCAAACCTTCGACCAACTCACTGCCACCCTCGAGCAGTGGGATATGTAATCCCCACCCGCTCCAAACTTACATAAAGTTTGTTCCAATTCCGCAAAAGGAACTGCCCAATCCTGTTAGGCAGTTCCTTTTTATATGCCTCTTTGCATACCAATGGCAACGCAACTCGCACCGTCAATACACACAGGATATCAGCATGCTATAGTCCACGCCGTCCTCGAAGATATTGCGACCGACGGGCTGGGCATTGGCTGCAGGACGGGTATTCGTGGTGTCCACAGTGCGTGACGGAGTGCCGGTTGCTGCTTCGGAACAACCTGTGCTTTTGGTGTCCGGCACATGGGCATAGGTGCGGGAGGCGGTGTGGCGTTGAGGATAAAGAAGGATGGTGTCGCGGAGGGTCTGATAGACAGTATCGTAGCAGACCACTGTGTCGGCGTGAGCCAGCATATCAGCAGGCGCATCGAAACGCGGAAGTTGTATGCCCAGTCCGATAAGGAGCCCGAAGGCTGCCGCGATGGGCGAAGCAATCCATGCGGCAGAGAGGCGGCGCGGACGCGGATTCGGTCAGATACTCAAGGTGATAGCGGTTCTCTATGAGGTTCTTGGTCGCGGCGGTGTTGTCGTAACGCTTCGGACTGTAGCGCAGCAGGAGTCCCTCGCGGTAGAGGTTGGGGAGCAGACGCTTGGGGATATAGGAGGTGTCGCCAAAGAAGTAGATAGGACGCCCCGTCTGTTCGGCAATGTAGAGGATAATATCGGTGCAGTACTCTTCTATGCCTTCCTGTGTGCTACGGTATTTCTTTTCGCCGCGATAGGGTGCGATGCCCAAGCGTTTGTAGAGGACAGTCAGATAGTCAGGCAGCCACAGGAACGGGTATGCAACCACCTGCTTATCGCGCTGAATACCAAGCACTTCTTGCAACAGCACCATCGGGAATAGCCCCATATCGCCGTTGCCGATGTAGATGGCGTTCTTGTCCATGCCGAGAAAGGCGTTGTAGGAGTAGCGGAGAATGGACTCTGGGTAGGCGGTGTCTTCGTATTGCTTGGCGAGAAGGTGCTCCCGGTGCCGGTGGTGGTCGCAAAGGGTGTCGTCTGCGGCTCCCGACTGCCACAGGTAGCCCAAGAGGGTGCCTCGGTCGTAGGCTTCGATGGTGTCGGGCATGAGGGCGAGGGCGGCATCGCCATGCTCCTTGCTGTTTGCGGCTTGGAAGGCGCAGAGGTGATAGGTGAACGTGTTGGGAATGGCGGATGCCATGCGGGAGAGTACGGCATCCATTGCCTTTCTGCGGGCGTATTGGTCGTTGGGGGACTCCTCAATGGCAGCGTAGCGTGTGGCGGCAAAGAGATTGCGCCATGCGTTTTCGTCGGCGGGGGTGTCGGCTACGCGGGCTTCCCAGAGGGATATTTGCTGCTTGTACCACTCGAGGTCGTGCTGTTGCTCTACGATACTCGGCACTTGCTCTTGCGCGACAATTCGGGGCGCGATGACTGCTGCGATGATGAGCATCAGGGTACGCACGGAGCGGAATATGCTTGCTATGGTTGTCATTGTTGCTGTTGTTTTAAGGGTTTTACTTAGGGTTTACTTGGGTTTCACTTTGGGTTTGCTTTGGGGACTTCGTTGAATTCCCCGTTTGCTGATTATGGTTTGTCGAACTGCAATTCACTGACGCTTACAATCCAACGCATAAAACGTTCATATCTTTTTGAATAAATTCCCCGATACCCCTCGGAATAAATATACCGCCCCTTCTCGTTTCTTTCTGGCTTCTTTCTTGCCTTTTTCTTGTTCCCTTACCATTTCCTTACTATTTTGTTGTTGTGTCGTTACTATTTCTTTCTTGCTTTTTCATTATTTCTTTCTTGTTCCCTTATCATTTCTTTCTTGTTTCCTTATCATCCTCTCAAAACCGAGTCGTATCTTTATCGGGTCAAGACTATGATATTAGTATGTGGTTAGTATGTGATTAGTATGTGATTAGTATGTGATTAAGCCTTCAATGCCGATACGATATTGGAACCATTCCGCAACAATATAGCCTGTTCCCCCTCCCCATCGTCTTCTTATCTTCGCTACATACAAATACACACAAGGTACACACAAAAACCACGCCAAAAGTCAGTACTTATGATGTGTCATCAGTATGGAACAAATCGTACATCACATTAAATGTCCAAATAAATCGTACATCGTAAATTCGTAAATCGTACATAAACGGTTTTGGTTTATAATACCATACTATGGAAATTAATGGTTAATTATATGTTTATCTATTGTCCTTTTGTTCTTCGCCCATTATATGTAAATCGTAAATGTTTTGCATATATGCAAATAATTCCTTACTTTTGCACCTGCAAAGGCTTGCAGGGGGATAGTTTGGGGTGGGTTGTCGTCTGTCGAGACCGGCAAGAATACTCTGACAATGCCCTGTTCCGCGAGCCCGAGCGTATATATTTTTATTGAGCGTTTATTGACGCTTGTTTTGGCTCCTTGGAATATAGCCAATTTCTCCGACCCAAAACAAGAACGGCAATGAATGCCTGTGATGTGTATGAACTACGCACCTTGTGGCGTGTTTGTGCATATTGGCGTGGGCATTGTTGTTTATTCTTGTTGGAAGGGTCAGGCTATAACCCCAAGGAGAGAGAATGAGCAAAGATAAGGTACCACGCTTTGTTTTTGTATTATCGGGCAGGTGAGGCGCCGCCACCCAAACAAAACATCAACACAATGAAAAGACGGTTTATCCTCTTTGTCTGTATGCTCTGCTGCTTACCGCTATTGGCAGAGCACATCGTCGTTCAGCCCCGCACGGGCGCGGAAATGGCGGAAGATGTAGCCACCATCGGCAAATGGGTCTTTGTCGGCAACACGATGTTGCTCCTCGACTACGATGGCGAGATGTTAGGCTACGAGTCTCTCAACAACATCATCAAAATCACCTTCGAGGAGCGTGGTCCTGTCATCCCCACCTCCACGGACGGCATGGAGCCCAACATGGTCATCGTCTATCCCAATCCTACGCACGAGATTCTCTGCGTACAGGGTATTCCCAACGATGCCACATTGCGCATCTACACTGCCGCCGGACAACTTGTCGCCACCGCTCAAGGCACACAAATCGATGTCAGCCACCTCCCCTGTGGCACCTACCTCCTCCAAATCGGCACCCAAGTACTGCGGTTTATCAAGGAATAGAAATATAAACATTAATTATCGCGAATTAGCCATTAATTTCATGGCATGACACGATTGTATCACTACATAAAACAAATAACAAAATGAAAAAACTTATTCTTTTGGCGACAATGTTCGCCACCGTGTTGAGTGTATCTGCTCAACGCAACATGCAAGTGTGGGAAGACGGTTCCTATAGCGAGTTCCCGACTACCAACGTGGATAGCGTCACGTTCCTCTTGTCACCCAACGGCACACCGCGTACTTATGTCACTCCTCAGTTTAAGATAGAGAGTGACTACTGGTATGTCTCTTACGACGAAGGCTGGACATGGACCCAACTCGGCAAAGCCACCGGCGAGCAGGGCGCCCAAGGTGAGAAAGGTGACACCGGTGAAAAAGGCGAAAAGGGCGATTCTATGTTTAGTTCTGTAACTCAGGACGCTTACTTTGCATATTTCACATTAGCAGATGGAACACAGATTAAAATACCAAAGAATAGCAGCAGCGGCAGTGATAATGATGGTTACAATATCTCAGGGATGGAAAATGGTCATGCCTATGTGGACTTGGGGCTGCCAAGTGGTACGAAATGGGCTACTTGCAATTTAGGAAGCGTTTATCCTGCAGGTAAAGGATATAAATATATTTGGGGAAAGACCACCCCATGCCCCGCTTCCGGTAGTATCTCGGAAACGGAATATCCTAAGGACAAAGTGAGGGCTCTAAACGATTCTATATGTGGTACAGAGTATGATGCCGCCACTGCTAATTGGGGTGGCAACTGGATGTTGCCTACAAAAGAACAATGCCAAGAACTACTTGATTACGCCACTGCTTCTCTTGCCACACTGAATGATGTAAAAGGCATTCGCATAACAGGAGCCAATGGCAATAGTATATTTCTGCCTTTTGATAGAACAAATACGTGCCAAATAATGACAGGACAGGGTTATTATAATAAATATAGTGGTATTTATAGAATAACGCTCCTTTCTGGTACAGAATATACATATGGAGATAACTATGGAAGAGTTATTACAACGGCGGCTATCGGTTTTGATATTTCAGACAACCTTGATTATACAGACGGGTATTATATTCGACCTATATGCAAGTAATGCAACTTAAAATTAGAAAGATATGCCTATACAAAATGTTATTAGCCAACAGGTTGGCACATACACGAATAATGTACAGAATACATTATTTAACAATGCACGTAAGCACTTACCAACTGCTATTCAAGACCAATGGGAGCAGACAGTAGCAGGTTTAGTTATTGATGCTGAACATGATTCTTTTGATGATATTTATCAGAAAGTAGAGAATGCGAGAATCAGGGGCGTGGGTACTAAAACTCTTATCGAAACAGCAGCAAAGATTTGTTATGATAATGACATCTGTCCCGATGATAATTGTTGGTATATGTGCATTAACAAAACTCCGCGCGAACAGCATCTAATTATAGAATTAGAACGTAATGAACGTTTCCTTCACTTGACAACTTTGCTGAAAATAGAATTCCTACTGATTTTTGGTAAGGTACTATTGAATGAACTATAGACAAGTAGTGCAAATCGTATTCATCGGCTACCCATTACGGGTAGCCGATGTTGTTTTCTACTTTTTGATGTTAGTCCAGCACTATGGATGTAAATTAACGTCAGTTCGATATAATTTTCGATAGTGCAGTTTACGACTAATTGGTGATAATACGGCGTAGCCGTCCGTTCAAAAACCATATAGTTTATGCATGGTTGTATGATTTCTTGACCATATTGTCGCAAGCGCGGCGCATGTTGCGCCGCAAGACAAAGTTTTGTCTGGTTTTATTGGTTTTGTTCTATAAGTTTTCGTCATGTCGAACTCACGTTAAATAGGTGTATTTTTTATTTTGTTGCTAATCATGTTATTACAAAGAAAATGCAATTTTTCTTCTCTCAAAGTGTTATTTTTAGTGCTTTTTTGCGTTATATATATGGAAGGTTTTGTTTTGGATATGTATTAGGTTAGTTGAGTTGGATATGTATAGGTTGAGTATGTCTTAGGTTGTATAGGTTAGGAGGTTGACAATGTTAATAAGTGGTGCTATGCTCGGGAGACGTGAAGCGTAAGGCATGTGTACGCATGGGAGACGACGCGGCTCGCGTCGTTAGAGTTCACTACTGAACATCTCCTTTTTGTGGTAAGGAGTTTTCCCTACGCGGACATATTGTTTGTCCGCGTAAATGTTTTGTTGGTTTTTCAGGTTTTGGTGTTACTGCAGGGTAACCACCCCATTGTCGAAGCCGCACCGAAATTCTCTATTGCATATCTTGAAAAAAAATCGTAACTTTGCCGCCGAATTATGGATAAGATACGCAACTTTTGCATCATAGCACACATCGACCACGGCAAGTCCACGCTGGCGGACCGTATGCTTGAACTCACCCAGACGGTGGACAAGCGCGATATGGAGAACCAGGTCCTCGACGACATGGACCTCGAGAAAGAGCGCGGTATCACCATCAAGAGCCACGCCATCCAGATGCAATACAAGGGCTACACGCTCAACCTGATTGACACTCCGGGGCACGTGGACTTCTCATACGAAGTAAGTCGTTCCATCGCGGCGTGCGAAGGCGCATTGCTGGTGGTGGACGCCTCGCAAGGCGTTCAGGCTCAGACGATTAGCAACCTCTATATGGCATTAGAGCATGACCTCGAAATCATCCCCGTGATGAACAAGTGTGACATGGATTCGGCGATGCCCGAGATGGTGGAGGACGAGATTATCGACCTGCTGGGTTGCAAACGCGAAGACATTCTGCGCTGCTCTGCCAAGACGGGCGACGGTGTGCCCGCGATATTAGACGCCATCGTGGAGCGTATCCCCGCGCCGCAAGGCGATCCGAATGCGCCGCTGCAATGTTTAGTGTTCGACAGTGTATTCAACAGTTTCCGCGGGATAATCGCGTATTTCAAGGTGGTGAACGGCACGATGCACACGGGCGACCGCGTGCGGTTTTTCAACACGGGCAAGGAGTATGATGCCGATGAGATTGGTGTGCTGAAACTCAATATGCAGCCCACGGAGAGCATCTCGGCGGGCAATGTGGGGTACATCATTTCAGGCATCAAGACATCCGCCGAAGTGAAGGTGGGTGACACGATTACCCATGTGGCGCGCCCCTGCGACAAGGCGATTGCGGGTTTCGAAGAAGCCAAGTCGATGGTGTTTGCAGGTGTGTATCCGATTGAGGCTGAGGACTATGAGGACCTGCGGGCAAGTTTGGAGAAACTGCAACTGAACGATGCCGCCCTCACGTTCACACCCGAATCGTCTGTGGCACTCGGCTTCGGATTCCGTTGCGGGTTCCTCGGACTCTTGCACATGGAGATTGTGCAGGAGCGGTTGGACCGCGAGTTTGACATGGACGTCATTACGACGGTGCCCAACGTGAGTTACAACGTCTATACCAAAGACGGCGGCATGATTGAGGTGCACAACCCCGCGGGCATGCCCGACCTCACGCTGATTGACCACATCGAGGAGCCGTATATCCGCGCAAGCATCATCACGACCAGCAACTTCATCGGTCCTATTATGACGCTGTGCCTCTCGAAACGCGGCGAACTGGTGAAGCAGGAGTACATCTCGGGCAACCGAATGGAGTTGTATTTCGACATGCCGTTAGGCGAAATCGTGATAGACTTCTACGACAAACTCAAGTCCATATCAAAGGGTTACGCGTCATTTGACTGGCACCAGAACGGCTTCCGCCCGTCCAACCTCGTGAAGTTGGATATCCTGCTCAACGGCGAACAGGTGGACGCACTCTCTACCCTCACCCATCGCGACAACGCTGTGGATTTCGGACGCCGTATGTGCGAGAAACTCAAGGAGTTGCTACCCCGTCAGCAGTTCGACATCGCCATTCAGGCAGCCATCGGGGCGAAGATTATTGCCCGCGAGACAGTGAAACAGGTGCGCAAAGACGTGCTGGCGAAGTGCTACGGCGGTGACGTGAGCCGCAAGCGCAAGTTGCTGGAGAAACAAAAGAAGGGCAAAAAGCGCATGAAGCAGATAGGCAACGTGGAAGTACCCCAGAAAGCATTCTTGGCGGTGCTGAAGTTGGACTAATCTTTCCACTCGGAATATCCTCGGAATATCCATAGTATAAAATACACAAACAAAACTCTCAACAATTATGGAACAATTCGTTCATAGCGCATGGAGCATGATTCCCTTTGCGGTCATGCTACTCATGATTGCTATTGGTCCGCTGGTTGCGGAGAAATTTTGGGAGAAGAACGGCAACAAACTGCTTGTTTCGCTGCTCTTGGGCGTACCCACCGCCGTATGCCTTCTCATTGGCGGCATGACGCAGGAGTTGGAGCACCAGTTGTTCTTCGACTACATTCCTTTCATCGTACTGCTGTTGGCGCTGTTTGTCATCACGGGTGGCATTCACCTTGCCGGCGACATCAAGGCAAAGCCGTGGGTGAACACGCTGTTTCTCGCTACGGGTTGGGTAATGGCAAGTATCATGGGTACCACAGGTGCCGCGATGCTGCTCATACGCCCTGTCATCACTACCAACCAACAGCGCAAGCACGTGGTGCATACCATCCTGTTTTTCATTGCGTTAGTGGCAAACTGCGGCGGTCTGCTTACCCCGCTGGGTGACCCACCGTTGTTCATGCTGTTCCTGCGCGGAGCGTCATTCACGTGGTTCTTCCACCTGTTGCCGGAGTGGTTCTTCACGGGAACTATCCTGCTGATTATCTACTTCTGCATGGACACCTATTATTATAAGCAGGAGCATTGGACCGCCCTTTCGGCTGATGCACGCGAACATGTGAAACTATCCGTCCACGGCAAAATCAACCTCATCTACCTGCTTGGCGTCATCTTGAGCGTGGCATTTATCAACGAAGGCACTATCCCTGCCATGGGAGCCGAAGACGCTCCTTTGTGGCTGAAGTACCTGCGCGAGATTGTGCTCCTGTCACTGACGGGACTGAGCCTCTACACCACCCCGAAGAAAGTGCGCTATGGGGAAAACCATTTCACATGGGGCCCCATCATCGAAGTGGCAGTACTCTTCTTGGGTATCTTCACCACCATGACACCCGCCTTGGCATTCCTCAAGGCACATGCAGTCAACTTGGGCTTGGCACACACATGGCAGTTCTATTATGCCACGGGTGCACTCTCCTCGTTCTTGGACAACACCCCGACGGCAGTTGCTTTCCATAGCGTGGCTACAGGTCTGACACCCGACCAGATGGCGGCTTTCGGCACCACGATGGTGGCAGGTATCCCCGAGATATTGCTGGAGGCTATTTCGCTGGGTGCCGTGATGTTCGGCGCAATGACCTATATCGGCAACGGACCTAACTTTATGGTCAAGGCGATTGCTGAGGAGAACAACATCAAGATGCCGTCATTCTTCGGCTATATGTACAAGTTCTCGCTCATCATCCTGTTGCCCGTATATATATTGGTACAACTGATATTCCTATAATTGAATATGAACTTATTTGACCAAATCAGCGAGGACATCAAGAAAGCGATGCTCGCTAAAGACAAAGTGGCGTTGGATGCGCTGCGCGGAATCAAGAAAGAGTTTCTCGAAGCCATTACCGCCAAAGGTAGTGACGGCGAACTGCACGACGATAAGGCGTTGCAGATACTGCAAAAGATGGTAAAGCAGCGCAAGGAGTCGGCTCAGATGTACATAGATGCCAACCGTCCCGAGTTGGCTGACGACGAGTTGGCACAATGCAAAATCATTGAGCGATACCTGCCCGCTATGCTCTCGGAGGACGAGTTGCGTGCCGCCTTGGAGCAGATTATTGCCCAAGTAGGTGCCGCAGGTCCGCAAGACATGGGCAAAGTGATGGGCGTTGCCACCAAGCAACTCGCCGGTCGCGCCGAAGGCAAAGCCATCAGCACCATGGTGCGCACGCTGCTCAGCAAGTAGCCCCCTACTCTCTTCGATAGAAACATTTTTCGTGTTTAACAGAGGAAACTATCTGATTAGTTTTAGGTAGTTTCCTTTGTTATTAGTATTCGTTTTGCACAAAAGATTGACTTTCCTGTGCATATAGTTGCAAGAGTGCACAAAAAGTACTACCTTTGCGCACGAAAGGTAAAAACAGACTTACCCAAAATTGCAGAAAACAACCCGACAAATCTAATGGAATATGAGAAGATATACCCTTTTGAGCCAACTGATACTTGCTTGCACGTTGGTCGTACTTGTGCCCGTTTTTGCAGAGGAGAGCACTCAGAGTATCACCCATTACTATTGTGATTTCGAGGACGAAAACGAGGTGCAGCAATGGAATCTGTTAGTGGGAGCACAAGCAGCCTCTATTCCCAACAAGTGGGTTGTCGGTTCCGCCATGAACAATGGCGGACAGAAGGCTTTGTATGTCTCCAGCGATGGCGGAAAAAGTGTGTCATACACAGGTTCCCAATGTACCATTCTCGCTGTGCGTACACTGACCTTAGCAAAAACAGGTGAAAACTATACCCTTTCTTTCGATTGGCTAACACAGGGCTATGTCGATGATGTGGAAGGATTGTATGTCGCATGGGTACCCAATAGAGATTATTATGGTGATTCTATTGTTCTACATTCAGTCAATTATAGTACTTTTCCTTACTCGTTGTCTGAGTATTTATTCCAAGTTAATCCTCAAGACATGCGGAACTCGACTCAACTATACAGAACAGCAATATGGCAAAACTGCCATACCACAATTCCTGCAAGGCAAACAGGCGAACCCTATCGTTTGGTTTTCATCTGGTGCAATGGTACAAACGGAGCCGGTACTTCAGCATGCATAGATAATATCATCATTAGCAGCAGTAGCAACTCCTGCACTGCCCCGACAGATTTGAGAACAACAATGCTTAATGATTCTGTCCGATTGGATTGGAGCGGCAATGCCGACCAATACGAGGTTGGGTGTCATAGCCACCAACAGACATGGCGGATAGACACCGTACACACCAACACATATACATTCAGCAACGTTCCCGAGGGACTATGTGATTTCTATGTGCGTGCAATCTGCCGTGATGGGCAACAAACATTTTACAGCGGAAAGGCTATGGATTATCGTCTCATTTACCATGAAGACAATCATTGTATTAACTATGTGACAGCATTATCCGATTCCAACTGTTACATCAATACAGAAAGATCTGAGTATGTAAAAGGAGACTACAAGTACACAAATAAACTGGTGGATTATGGCTTTGAAAGTGAGCAAAGTCGTCATACATTTCACTATCTCAAAACAGAAACAGACCCTCGTACTGGCGGAAAACTAAAGACCGTGCCCGAGGATGAGCCGATATCTATGCGTTTGGGCAACTGGAGTGCCGGTGGAGAAAGTGAGCGGGTAGAGTTCTCATTTGAGGTGGATTCCACAATGTCCGTCTTTAGCCTGAAGTATGCTGTTGTCTTAGAGGCTCCCGGACATGATTACATGCAAGGTCTGAATCCGGAAAGTCCAAACCTACGTGACCCTCGATTTATGTTTAAGGTATTAGGAGTCAGTGATGAAGACGCACGCGCCGCATCAGCGGATTTCAATGCGTCATGGGTTACTGAAGATTGGAATCGGGCAGGAGAATATACTCCTGTAATGTGGAAAGATTGGACAACGGTAAGTATCAACCTTGCACAATATGTCGGAAAGACGCTGACCGTGCAACTGACGACCTTCGATTGCACTTGGGGAGGTCATTATGGCTACGCCTATTTCACATTAGGTTGCACCTACAACAAGGTGGGCATACAGAGTGTTGATGGTGAAACGGTGGACTTTGTAGCCCCCGCAGGCTTTACCTATAAGTGGTATCAACAGAACGAGACCTCCGCACAAAGCAGAAAGCAAAACCATCGTGTAAAGAACAATGACGCCCCCGCCATTCTTAGTCGGGAGCAAACTTATCGTGTGAAGAACGACGACGACCACACCTACATAGTGGAACTCACCAGCCTCTTGGATACAACACGCACATACACGTTATCTTCCTGCCTGATAGAGCGTTATCCGGTAGCGGAGGCTACGTATAGTATTCGTCAGGAGAATGAAAAGAACTACATTCAGTTCAACAATACAAGCCATGTCCGTAGTTTCAATGTTGCCACAAGTGAGGTAGTAGAGTATTCGCAATACGCCTTGGATAGTGTGACGTGGCATTTCGGAGACTTGGCAGCCACTACTAACCAATGGCATCCTGAGGTGGAAGTGCCCGCTGCAGGCGGCACCTACCGCATTGCCCTCACGGCCACCCTTGGGCAGCGCGACAGCACCATATATATGGATGTGGAGGTACCTGCCATCACTGCTGCCCTTGAAGATGTTGAAAGCACCAATGGCAATTCTATGACCACCCGCATTGTACAATGTGGGGAAGTATTCACCATACCTGTCTCAGAACCATCGACTTACCAATGGCTATCGCTTACAGGACAATGCCTTTCTGAGGGTATCTTGGAGCCTCACTCTTCACTGACGGCTCCTGCTACAAATGGCTGGTTCTTCCTCCGAATACGCACATCCACCCGTACCCTCACGGAGCGGGTGCTCGTGCAATAGAATTATCATAACAAAAGCCCTGCCTGATAGTCAAGCAGGGCTTTTGTTTTTTTGTACCTAAAAGTCTCTTGTAGCCTTTGCTTATCGGCGTTATAGACGGAAATATATGCGTCAATCATAGTTCTTTTGTGTTGAGCCTTCAACCCGTTGTGTATTCAAATTATCGTTTGTATTTTTGCAAAAGATTTAACATCAAAGTGTGGAGCAAGACCGGAAATGCCATAGCACTGAAAGCAGTTTTTAACGTGAGTTCGATATAAGCATGGAGGTTTCGAACAAGTTTTAATTGCCATTTGCAGACATTTTGCAGGAGGCGGATATATATGCGTAATTAATTGAATTTTAGTATGCTAAGCACTTGCATATATGCGGAATATTGGTCTATAGGTCATTTTGCAGGCTGCGATATGGTCTAATGTCCGATGAATAGG